>Ga0307373_10003881_pt1 | contig 25531 bp, 18 predicted proteins | sample OX2MG_FD_202534 | JGI IMG/M metagenome (GOLD analysis project Ga0307373, IMG submission 202534) | Soil microbial communities from Risofladan, Vaasa, Finland - OX-2 | ecosystem: Environmental > Terrestrial > Soil > Coastal area > Acid sulfate soil | place: Finland: Risofladan, Vaasa | collected...
GGCCGGCGGCGCCTGGAAGAACGGATATTCCTTGAAGCCGAACATCCTCGCCGTCAGGTTCGACGGAAACTGACGCAGCAGGGTGTTGTACGCCTGCACGCGCTGGTTGTACCGCATGCGTTCCACGGCAATCCGGTTCTCGGTGCCGGCCAGCTCGTCCATGAGCCGGTTGAACTGTTCGTCCGCCTTGAGCTGCGGATAGGCCTCGGCGATGACCAGCAGGCGTGAGAGCGCGGCGGTCTGCTGATTGGCGGCCGCCATCGTGTCGGCCGGCGTCTGCGCGCCGGCCAGCTTCGCGCGCGACGCGGCGATCGCCTCGAACGTGTCCTGCTCGTGCGCGGCGTAGCCCTTGACGGTGGCGACCAGATTCGGGATCAGGTCGTTGCGGCGCTGAATCTGGTTCTGCACCTGCGCCCACTGCGCCTTGATGGCCTCCTGCTGGCTGACGAACGTGTTGTACGAGCAGCCCGACAGCCCGAGGGCGAGGACGGCGATCGCACACGCGGGCAGCAGCCGGCCGATCCGGCTCGTCGGTCTCGCTTCCACGATCTGTTCTGACACCGTCATCCTCCTCCGCAGGGGCCGTTCGGCCATCCTACCATCCCGCGCCGCCGCCGCCACCTCCCGTGGCGCCTCCGCCGAACCCGCCGAACCCGCCCCCGAAGCCACCGCCGCCGCCCCCGAAGCCGCCGCCCCCGAAGCCGCCGCCGAAGCCGCCGAAGCCGCCGCCGAACATGCCGACGCCGGCCGACCAGCCGCTCCAGCCGAGGCCTCCCCGGCCGCCGCCGCGCGGCCCGCCGCCGGAGGTGGCCCGGATGATCAGCATGAGGACGCCGAGCGCGAGGAGGATGACGAGCCAGCCGGGCACGCCCGGGCCGGGCGCCGCCCGGGGCGGCGGCGGCGCCGGCACGCCGCTCAGCGTGACATGCCGCTCCTTCGCGATCCGATCGATCAGCCGGGTCGTGCCGGCGAGCAGGCCGGCGCCGTACTGGCCCCGGCGGAACGCCGGCACCATGTACAGCCGGCTGGTGTCGCCCGCAAAGCCGTCGGTGACGTACGGCTCGAGGCCGTAGCCCACCTCGATCCAGACCCGCCGCTCCTTCACGGAGAGCAGCACCAGCAGGCCGTTGTCCTTCCCCTTCCGGCCGATGCCCCGGCCGTGGTTCGCGAACATCTGCACCGCGTACTGCGAGATGTCCCCGTACGGCGCGTAGGTCGGGATCGTCGCGACCACGACGGCGTCGCCGGTGGCGGCCTGCAGGGCCCGGATCTGCCGGTCCATGGCGGCGGCGCTGGCGGGATCGATCACGCCGGCGAAGTCGTTGACCGGCTTGGTCAACGCGGGCAGGCTGGCGCCGGTGCGCTGTGCGCTCAGCGTCGGCGTCGCGAGCCCGAGCAGCGCGACGCCGACCACGATCAGCCACCGGCGAATCGGGGCGAGGGGGTGGCGCATCAGGACGTCCAGGTGTCGACGTAGTGCACGAGCCGCTCGACCGCGTCGAGGTACGGCGGAAACAGGCGCTGCGCGCCGGCGGCGTTCAGGCGATCGGGCTGCTGGGTGAGCGCGAGCACGTCGTGGATCGTGTCGCCGTCGAGCCCGAGGCGATGGCGCGTGTGGTGCGCGACGGTCGCGTGGTCGTCGGCCGGCGCGCCTTCGAGCCGGGCGACGTTCCGCAGCAGCGCGGCGAGCGCCGGGGCCGACGCCCGGATCAGCGCCGCCACGGCCTCCGGTTTGCCCCCGGTCTCCAGGTAGCCTTCACGCAGGTGCAGCAGGTGACTCTTGGCCTGCACCTCGCACGCCCGCCGCAGGTCGGCCGGCCGGGCCTGCAGGTGCTCGAACGGATCGGTCCCCGCGACGAGCAGGTGGTCGGCGATGATCTCGCCGTACTCGAGCGGGAACGCGTCGAGCGATCGCGCGAACTCGGCGGCCGACAGGACGAGCGGCGTCGCCAGCCCCTGCTTCCGCCAGTCGGGGACCGACGGCGCGCACGCCGCCAGGTCGTCGCCCGTCAGCTGATCGACGAGCGCGAGCGTGTGGACGTGCCGGCTGCCGGCGCCGCTGCCGCCGGCCGGCTTCTGGCGTTCGCCGTACACCAGGAAGGCCTGGAGCCGCGGGCCGAACAGCTCCTGGAAACGCTGAAGGACGGGCGCCACCGCCTGGACGGGATCGGTCATGCCCCGTATTGTAGTGCAGGGCCGCGGCGGTCCGTGGATGGGCCGGTTTCGACTTTCCGCAAGCGCGACGGTAGAATGCCGCCATGCGCCTGCGGCACCTGAAGGTCGGCTGCTTCGGCGGCGGCACCGGCCTGCCGAGCCTGCTGGGCGGCCTCAAGACCAATCCCTGGCTGGACGTCAACGCGGTCGTCACGATGTTCGACAGCGGCGGCAGCTCCGGGCAGCTCCGCGATGAACTCGGCGTGCTGCCGCCGGGCGACGTCCTCAAGTGCACGCTGGCGCTGTCGCGCAACGAGCGCGAGGCCCGCCGGGTCCTGCTGGCGCGCCTGCCGACGCTCGAGCATACCCGGCTCGGCGGCCACACGGGCGGCAATCTGCTGCTGTCGATGATGCAGCGGTACAGCGGGGATTTCCTGGCGGCGGTCGACGGGCTGCGGGCGCTGCTCGGCTGCAGCGGCCGCGTCTGGCCGATCAGCGTCGAGCACGCGTCGGTCTGCGCCGAGTACGGCGACGGATCCGAGACGCGCGGCGAAGTGGAGGTGGACGCCGGACAGACGCGCGGCCACTTCGTGCGGCGCATCTGGCTGGAACCGGACGTGTCGATCTATCCGGCCGTCGCCGACGCCATCCGGACCTTCGACGCCGTCATCGTCGGCCCCGGCAGCTTCTACACGAGCCTGATGCCGATCTTCCTCGTGCAGGGCGTGGCGGAGGCGCTTGCCGAGGTGCGGGGGCCGGTCATCCTGATCGCCAACCTGCTGACCGAGGGGCGCGGCATGCACGGGTTCACCGCTGCCGACGCCGTGGCCCGCGTCGAGACCGCCATCGGCCGGCCGGTCGACGTCGTCGTCACGAATACCGGCCTGCCGTCACCCGGGACGCTGGCCCGGTACGCGGCCGAGCACAAGGAACCGCTGCAGGTCGGGATCCTGCCGGCGCATTGCGCGGTCGTCGAAGGGGATTTCTGGCTGCACGACATCGCGCGCCACGATCGGCGGCGGCTCGCGTACGCCGTCTGGAGCGTCCTGTCGCAGCGGCTGCTGGATTGAGGAGGAGGTGAGGAAGAAGGAATGAGGAATGAGGAATGAGGAATGAGAGGAATGAGAGGAATGAGCACCTCTCACCCCTCGTTCCTCATTCCTCATTCCTCATTCCTCATTCCCGGCTTCTTCTTTCCCCTTGGCTTCTTCCTGACGGTCGTCGTGGCGCGCTTCGACGCGGCCCGGGGCTTCGCTCCGGCCTTCCTGGCGGCCACCCGTTCGAGCACCTCGGCCAGCAGCTTGCCGGCCTGCCCGCCCCGGGCGGGCCGGTTCGACTGCCAGATCGCCGGCGCGCGGCTGCCGACGATATCCTCGAAGTCGCCGCCGCTCTTGACGCTGAGCGGCGCGAAGGTCGTGATGTCCACCGGACCGGCCCAGGCGTCGCGATGCTTGATGAGCAGCCAGCCCCGGTCGCTGCCGAAGCGGGTGCGCACGAGCACCCACGAGCCCTTCAGCTTGTGGCCGTTCAGCCGGAATTTCAGGTCGCCCCGGCGCAGCGCGGCGTCGACATCCTCGACTTCCGGCTCCCAGGTGCCGCGATCCCAGAGCATCACGATGCCGGCGCCGTACCCCTCGGGAATGACGCCTTCGAAGTCGCCGTAGTCGAGCGGATGATCCTCGACCTGCACGGCATAGCGCCTCACGGACGGGTCGATGGACGGTCCCTTCGGCACGGCCCAGGAGAGCAGGACGCCGCCGTGCTCCAGGCGGAAGTCGTAGTGCAGGTGGCTCGCCAGGTGCTTCTGCACGCAGAAGGCGCCGCCGGCGCCGCGCCGCCGTCGGCGCGCGGCACCGGCCGGCTCCGGGGAGCGCGTGAAATCGCGCTTGCGGCGGTAGTCGTCCAGCGGCATGGGCTCAGGGGGCCTGCGCGGCCTCGCGCTCCTCGGCGTCGACGCGGGCGATCGTCCGCTTGATCGCCGGCGTCATCAGCAGCAGGAGGACGGCGGTGACGAACAGGATGCCGACGACCAGCAGGAAGAATCGGCTGTGCGGCATCCGGTTCCAGTAGCCGCCGATGGAGCCGGAGAGGTAGCCGCCGATCGCCAGGCTCACGAACCAGCCGCCCATCATCACGCCGCGGCTGCGCGGAGGGGCGACCCGGTTGACGAGTGACAGGCCCATCGGGCTGAGGGCGATCTCGCCGAGCGCGATGATGACGTAGGCCCACACGAGCCACTGGACCGACACCCGGCCCGTGTCGCCGCCGATCAGCCCGGCCCAGGCCATCATCCCGAACGCGCCGGCGACGAGCAGGACGCCGATCAGCATCTTCACCGGCGTCGACGGTTCGGCCCGGCGCCGCTGCAGCCACATCCACAGCCACACGGCGAGCGGCGACAGCAGAATGACGCCGAGCGGCTCGATCGCCTGGAACTTCTCCGGCGCAATGGTCGTCAGCGTGTTGTCGCGCGCCCAGAATGTCAGCGTGAAGCCGTTCTGGTAGAAGGCCAGCCAGAAGACGGCCGAGATCGCGAACACCATCAGCAGCGTGATTACGCGCGCGCGCGTCTCGGCCGGCGCCGCCGCGCGCGCTTCGCGCGACGTCTGGTCGACCTTCTGCGCCGCCTCCCGGATGTAGCGGTTGAAGCCGATGAAGACCGCGAGCGAGATCAGCATCGCGCCGGCCGCCGAGCCGAACGCGACACCCCAGCCGTAGCGCTGCTTGAACCACGACACGGTCAGCGGCGCGATGAACGCGCCGATGTTGATCCCCATATAGAAGATGTTGAAGCCGGCGTCCCGCAGGCCGGGGCGGTCGCGGTAGAGGTTCCCGACGATGGTCGAGACATTCGGCTTCAGCAGGCCGCTGCCGCAGGCGAGCAAGACGAGCCCGCCGTAGAAGAACGGCAGCGACTCGACCGACAGCACCAGGTGCCCGCACATCATCAGGAAGCCGCCGACGATCACGGCCCGGTTGAACCCGAGCACCCGATCGGCCAGGAAGCCGCCGATGAGCGGCAGGAAATAGACGCCGGCGATGTAGCCGCCGTAGACGCGGCCGACGTGCGCCACGCCGAAATGCAGCCGCTCGTTCATGTACAGCGCGAGGATCGCCATCATCGAGTAGAAGCTGTACCGTTCCCACAGCTCGGTGAAGAACAGCACGTACAGCCCCGGCGGATGGCCCGCGGGCGCGCTTTCAACGGCGCCGGATTGGGCGGTCATGGCGGGGGAGTGTAGCACGGGGACTCGGGGCTCAGGGCGCGGGGCGCGGGGCGCGGACGTTGGACGTCCGACGGTGGACGTGACAGACTGCCCCCATGCGCGTCCTCCTCCTGTCCACCTACGAAATGGGCCGCCAGCCGTTCGGACTGGCGTCGCCGGTGGCCTGGCTCGCACAGGCGGGATTCGAGGTGCGTCCGGTCGATCTGTCCCGCGAGCCGCTGCCGTTAGAGGCCGTCCGGGCGGCCGGCCTCATCGCCTGCTACCTGCCGATGCACACCGCCACGCGGCTGGCGACGAAGGTCATCGAGCGGGTGCGGCAGGAGAACCCGGCCGCGCATCTGTGCTGCTACGGCCTCTACGCGCCGCTGAACGCCGCGTTCCTCCGCGCGCGCGGCGTGCAGACGATCCTCGGCGCCGAGTTCGAAGCCGATCTGGTGGCGCTGGCCCGGCGGATCGCCGGCGGCGCAGCAGGCGGGGGAGACGACCCGCAGGAGGTCTTGTCGGCGCCGGCGGCCGGTCGCGATCTCCCGCGCCTGTCGTTTCTCGTGCCCGATCGGCGGCAGTTGCCCCCGCTGTCCCGGTACGCGTCGCTGCAGATCGGGGACGGCTCGCGGAAGACGGTCGGCTACACGGAGGCCAGCCGCGGCTGCAGGCACCGCTGCCGTCACTGCCCGATCGTGCCGGTGTACGGCGGACGCTTCCGCGTCGTGCCGCCGGACGTCGTGCTGGCCGACATCCGCGCGCAGGTGGCGGCCGGCGCGGCGCACATCACGTTCGGCGACCCCGATTTCCTCAACGGCCCCCGCCACGCGCGCGCCGTGATCGACGGACTGGCGCGGGAGTGGCCGGGCCTCACCTACGACGTGACGGTGAAGGTCGAACATCTGCTCCGGGACCCGGCGATGCTCGCGCAGCTGCAGCAGACCGGCTGTCTGTTCGTCACCACCGCGGTCGAAGCGGTGGACGATCGGATCCTGGCTCTGCTGGACAAGGGGCACACGCGCGCCGATTTTGCCCGGGCCGTCGCCCTCTGCCGCGAGGCCGGGCTCGCCCTCTGCCCGACCTTCGTCGCGTTCACGCCATGGACGACGCGGCAGGGGTACCGCGACCTGCTGGACATGGTCGACGATCTGGACCTGGTGGAGCAGGTCGCACCGATTCAGCTCGCCATCCGGCTGATCGTCACGGCCGGATCGCGGCTGCTGGAACTGCCGGAGATCCGCCGGCTGGTCGGGGCGTTCGACCCGGAGGCCCTCTCGTACCGGTGGACGCACGAGGATCCGGACGTCGACGCCCTTCAGCGCGAGGTGATGGGGCTCGTGGGCCGGCAGCCGACCGCGCCACGGCGGGCGCTGTTCGACGCGGTGCGCACGCTGGCCGGGGAGGCGGCCGGCCCGGGCCGATCGCCGTCGAGGATCGGGCCTCCGGCCCGGGACCGCGCCACCGTGCCGTATCTGAACGAGCCTTGGTACTGTTGAGCGGAGCCGACCACAGAGCAGGTGGCTCTGATCTGACGCCGAAACGCCCGAGCCCCGAGCGAACCCCCTTGCCTCTTCCCACGACCCGCCGCATCGTCCTCCTCGCCACCACGACCGGGTATCAGACGCGGTCGTTCGGCGAGGCGGCGGTGCGGCAGGGCGTCGAGCTGGTGTTCGCGACCGACCGGTGCCACCTGCTGGACGATCCCTGGCGGGACGCCGCGATCCCGATCCGGTTTCACCGGGAAGACGAATCGGTGGAGGCGCTGGTGGCGGCCGCCCGGCGCGACCCGATCGACGGCCTGCTGGTCGTCGGGGATCGGCCGGTGGTGATCGCGGCGCGGGTCGCCGCGGCACTCGGCCTGCCGGGCCATCCGCCGCCGGCCGCCGCGGCCAGCCGCGACAAGCGCCGGACGCGCGACCGGCTGGCCGCGGCCGGCCTGCCCGTCCCCTGGTTCCAATCGGCGCCGCTGGACGCCGCGGCCGCGGCGATGGCCGCGGCGGTGCGCTTTCCCTGCGTCGTCAAGCCGGTGGCGCTGTCGGCCAGCCGCGGGGTGATCCGGGCGGACGACCCCGCGTCGTTCGTCGCGGCGTTCACACGCCTCGTCCGCCTGCTGCGGTCGACGGAAATCCGCGCGCTGCAGGACCCGGCCCACGACGTCGTGCTGATCGAGGGGTTCATCGACGGCCGCGAATACGCCGTGGAAGGAATCCTCGAGCAGGGCCGCCTGCACACGCTGGCCGTGTTCGACAAGCCGGACCCGCTGGACGGTCCGTTCTTCGAAGAGACCATCTACGTGACGCCGTCCGGGCTCGCCGATCGCGACCGCGACACCGTCGAGGCGGCGGTTGCGGCGGCCGCGCGCGCGCTCGGCCTCCATCACGGGCCGATTCACGCCGAGTGCCGCGTCAACGCGCGGGGCGTCTTCGTGCTCGAAGTGGCGGCACGGCCGATCGGCGGCCTGTGCGCCCGCAGCCTGCGGTTCGAACGCGACGGAAGCGAGACGGTGGTGTCGCTGGAGGATCTGCTGCTGCGGCACGCCGGCGGGGATCCGGTGGCCGGCTGGCGGCGGGAGCGGCGCGCGGCGGGCGTGATGATGATTCCGATTCCGCGCGCCGGGGTCTACCGGGGTGTCCGCGGCCTGGATGACGCGCGGGCGCTGCCCGGCATCGACGGGATCGAGATCACCGCGCGGCCCGACCAGCGGCTCGTACCGCTGCCCGAAGGCGCCAGCTATCCCGGCTTCATCTTCGCGCATGCGCCGGAGCCGGCCGAGGTCACGGCACGCCTGCGCCGCGCGCACGCGCAACTGGCGTTCGACATCGATCCCGCGCTGCCCGTGCTTCCGTAAGGGCCCGGTCCGCCAGGCGTGCTGGTTCCGTCCGGCGGGATCCGGTAACATCAGGGTCGTTCGCACGCCGCCATGACCCCGTCAGTCCGGAGGCATTCATGAGTCCCAGTGGTCCGACGCCGTCGGGTCCGTCGTCGCCCGAAACCGGCCGGAAGGTCTTCTGCGTCAAGCTGCAGAAGGAGCTGCCCGGGCTGACCAGACCGCCCTGGCCCGGCGAGCTCGGCCAGCGCATCTACGAGCACGTCTCGATCGAGGCCTGGAAGCTGTGGGAAGAGCGGATGAAGATGATCCTCAATGAGTACCGCCTGATGCCGTGGCAGAAAGAGGCGCAGGAGCTGGTGCAGAAGTACATGGAGGAGTTCTTCTTTGGCGAAGGGGCCGCGCTGCCGCCGGGGTACGTCCCGGAGAAGGCGAAATAAGCACAGCCGGGATCGGGGCACGGACCGGCGGATGGCCGTCGCCTCTTGTTCGTCGATCGACCGTCGCGTATCATGATCGCCGTGACAGCGCCATCCAGCTTGGAACCTGAAGCCAAGCACCGCTGCTGCTGGTACAGCCGTCGCACTCCCCACATTCCACCCGACCTCGGGTTTCACACGATCGAAGACGGCCAGCTGCTGTACTGCGTCCATCCGATGCTGTTTCCGGTCGTCGGCTATCACTTCGACGTCCGCAACTGCGGGACCTGCGACTACTTCAAGCCGATGCGCCAGCCGGCAGCGGGCGTCGTCGCGCACGAGTAGCCGCGGACACCGGTCCCCCTCGTCCGCCGCGCAGTCAAACGCTTCAGCGGCGTCCGGCTTCTGTAGTGATCCGCTGCAGGCGCCGATCGGTCCCGCAACGCCCTCCAAAATCATCGCGGTAAGCCGCTGATTTATAAGCAGTTGCCGACCAGCCGCGGCCGGGCTTCTGGCATGCACTTTGAAGTGACCTCCCCTCGTGCAGGCACGGTGCGTCGCGGGGCTGAGCCCCGCCGGCCGCCGACGGTTGATGGTCCTCGACGGCGCGTGATCCGCGTCGTCGGTCACACGGAGGCGCGACGGTGAACATGGAAAACCGGAAAGAACGGCGCGGATTCGCGTCGATGTCGGCGGACAAGCAGCGCGAGATTGCCAGCAAGGGTGGCCGGGCGGCCCACGAGAAGGGGACGGCGCACGAGTGGACGTCGGAGGAAGCCCGGACCGCCGGCCGCAAGGGCGGGCAGGTGAGCCGCGGCGGGCGTGGGCGGCTGCAGGCGTCGGTCACGTCGATGTCGGGTGCGGGATCGGCGACGGGACGCACGGAGTAACGGGTCGGCTTTCGTCGTTTGACGACGTGGAGGGGTATTCATGGCGAGATGCCTAGCGGCAGCTCTGGCTTGCCTGGGGCTCGCGTGCGGGACGGCGTCGGCCGCCCAGACGGGAACAGCGGCACATCGGGCGTCGACCACCAAAGCCCGTGCGTCCGCGTCGGTGTCCACCTCGAGCACGGCGACACGGCCGGCGACAACGACCTTCTACGGTGATACCGGTCTCTGGTACGTGCCGACGGCCGAAGTGCTGGCGCGCGGCGCGTGGTCAGTCAGCGGGTACCGGGCGGGGTTCAACGCCGTGCCGGGCTTCACCAACGTGTCGGACTATGCCGGGACGTTCGGCGTGGGCGTCGGCTCACGGGTGGAGGTGTTCGGGTCGTTCATGGCCGACACGCGGATCGACCGCGATCTGCGGCCGCTGTTCACGCCGGACGCGAAAGTCGGCGGCATCGTGCCGGGCTATCCGTTCGTGACGACCGGCTTCACGGGGAACCACATCGGCGACCTGTATGCGGGCGTCAAGGTCAATCTGTTGTCGCAGGCGCAGCAGGCGCCGGTCGCTCTGGCTCTGCGGGGCATCGTGAAGGTGCCGACCGGGAGCACGAGCGCCGGCGTCAGCACGGGCAAGGCGGACGTCCTGCTCGATGCGATTCTCAGCAAGGAGATCCGCAAGGCGGTCGAGGTCTCGGGCTACGGCGGCGTCGACCTGGCCGGCAAGCCGGCCGGCTTCTCGTCGTACACGAACTTCTTCCGATGGGGCATCGGCGCCGGGTTTCCCAGCCGGGCGCCGCTGCGGGTCATCGCCGAGGCGCACGGGGAGGTGCCGTTCAGCAGCACCGTGACCCTGTCCTCGCCAATCGTGGCGAGTGACGGCAGCCTGTCGCCGCTGACGGACCCGGTGGACAACTGGACCACCACCACGCTCGGCCTGGTGTGGCAGGCGCACAACGGGTTCTTCGTCGGCGGCGGCATCAACTGGAACGTGCCGACGGCGAACCGGTCGATGTTCACGACCGACCAGAGCATCGGCACGGCGCGCGACTTCGTCGACTACCAGTTCCGGATCGGCTTCCACCCGGGCGTTCGCACCTACGCGCCGCCGGTGGTGCCGCCTCCGCCCCCGCCGCCCCCGGCGCCGGTGAATCATCCGCCGACGGTCCAGGCGAGCTGCGATCCCTGCACGGTGGACGTGGGGCAGCGCGCGACGGTCTCGGCGAAAGCGGAGGATCCGGACGGCGACACGCTCACCTACCAGTGGACGGCGCCGGCCGGCACGCTGGCCGATGCCACGGCGCCGACGACGGCGTGGACCGCTCCCGATCAGGCGGGCCCGGTGCCGATCACCATCACCGTCAACGACGGCAAGGGCGGCACGGCCTCCGATACGACGACGATCCAGGTGGTCCAGCCGCCGAAGAAGGTCTACACGTTCGAGGACGTGCAGTTCGACTTCGACCGGTACGACCTGCGGCCGTCGGCCCTGCGGATCCTGGACGAGGCGGTGAAGTCGCTGCAGGAGGATTCGACCCTGAAGGTCCAGATCCAGGGCTACACCGACAATATCGGGACACCGGAGTACAACCTGGCGCTCGGCGACCGGCGCGCGAAGGCGGTGTTGAATTACCTGCTCTCGCGCGGGATCGCGGCGAGTCGCCTGACGACGATCAGCTACGGCGAGGAGGACCCCAAGTACTCCAACGCCCGCGAAGAGACGCGGCGCCTGAACCGGCGGGCCGCGCTCGTTGTCCGGCTCGTGCACTGAGCCCGAGGTCAGGCGGACCGGGTCCCATCGGGGCCGGCGGACGGACGTCCGCCGGCCTCTTTCTTTTTACGGGCTCGATTCCGGCGGGCAATGTGATTGACAATCAGGATCATGGCCAGGCCGGGACGCCGGACGTGGAGTCCGGTGATCGTGTGTCTCACCGCGCTGCTCGCGGCCGTCCCGGCGGCCGCGGCCGCCCCGGCGGTCGAGGTGCACGCGATCAGGTTCGTGGGGGTGCGGCGCGCCGACGCGGCCGGTCTGCGCGCGCTGATGGTGACGCGGCAGAGCTCCTGGCTCCCCTGGGGCAAGCGCTACGACTTCGACCGCGCCACCTTCGAGGTCGATCTGCAGCGCGTCCGCGCCTACTACGTCGAGCACGGGTTTCCGGACGTCAAGGTGACGTCGGGAATCCACTACAACCGGGAGCACGATCAGGTCGACCTGACCATCACCGTCGACGCCGGTCCGGGGGTGCTGATCCGGTCGATCGACTTCACGGGGTTCGACGCCGTGCCGGCCGGGGAGCTCAAGCACCTGCGGGCGGACGTCCCCCTGGCGCTCGGGGCGCCGCTGGGCCGCGAGGCCCTGCTCACGGCGCACGCGATGGCGGTCCATGAGCTGGAAGACCACGGCTACCCGTACGCGCAGGTGGAGACCGAGGTGGCCCGGGTCGGGCCGATGAACGTGGCGCTGACGTTCGTGGCGAAACCGGGCCCGGTCGGGTACTTCGGCCCGGTGCAGATCGTCGGCAACAAGACCGTCAGCGACGCCGTCATCCGCCGGCAGCTGCTGTACCGCCCGGGCGAACGGTTCAGCCGGCAGCTCGTACAGGACACGCAGCGGAAGCTGTACGCGCTCGGCCTCTTTCAGTTCGTTGAGGTGCAGACGGTCAAGGCCACCCCGCCCGTCTCCCGCGTGCCGACGCGCATCACGGTGACCGAGGGCAAGCACCATCACGTGCAGTTCGGCGTCGGCTACGGCACCGAGGAAAAGGAACGCCTCGATGCACAGTGGACGCAGGTGAACTTCCTGGGCGGCGGCCGGACGGCGGCCGTCCACGGCCGCTGGTCTTCGATCGATCGCGGCGCCCGGATCGATTTCACGCAGCCCGACGTGTTCTCCCCGCACTTCCAGCTGCGGGTCGAAGGCCAGCGCTGGTACACGAGCGCCCCGGCCTACACGCTGGTGGCGAGCGGCGGTACGGCGACCCTCACCGACCAGGCGACCCGCCGGACGTCCTGGGCGCTGCTGTTCGCCGACGAGCGCGACACCAGCAGCATCGCCAGCAGCGCCCTGAACGATCCGCTGCTCCGCAACGACCTCATCGCGCTCGGCCTCAATCCGGTCACCGGCGAGCAGGCCGGGACGCGGGTGGCGATCGGGATCGACTTCCAGCGCAACACCGCCGGCAGCCTGCTCAATGCCACGCACGGCACGGTCATCTCGGCGCACCTGGAGCAGGCGGGCGAGTGGCTGCCGGGCGCCTTCAACTACGTGCTGGCGTCGGCCGACCTCCGGCACTACGTCAGCATCGGGGATCGCATCGTCTTCGCCAACCGCGTGCAGGCGGGCGATATCCGGCCGCAGGGCGGCCGCGACGCCAATATCCCGTTCTCCAAGCGCTACTTCCTGGGCGGGGCCACCAGCCTCCGCGGCTGGGGCCGCTACGAAGTCAGTCCCTTGAGCGGCTCCGGTCTGCCGATCGGCGGCGACAGCATGTTCATGGCCACCTCGGAGCTGCGGGTGCCGGTCGTCGGCCGGCTCGGGATGGTGGCGTTTCTCGACCTCGGCAACGTATGGGCCGGGCCGGACGGCATCAACTTCAACGACTTGCGGTACTCGGTCGGATCGGGGCTGCGCTACGAGACGCCGGTCGGGCCGATCCGGCTCGACTTCGGCTATCAGTTGAATCCGATTCCCGGCCTGACCATCAACGGCGAACCGCAGACCCGCCAGTGGCGGCTGCACTTCAGCATCGGACAGGCGTTCTGACCGCCGGCACGCCCCATGACAGACGAGACCCGCCACCCCGGCGACCCCGCGCCCGCTCCTCCCCGGCGGCGCCGCTCGCGCGTGCGGCGGGTCGTCGGCGGCCTGGTGATCCTCGCGGTTGCCCTGAGTGCCGCCGGGCTGGTGCTCCTCCAGACATCCTGGTTCAAGTATGAGCTGCGCGATCTCATCGCAAGCGGGGCCGGGCGGTTCCTGAACGGACGCCTCGTCATCGGCCGCGTGAGCGGCAATCTCCTCAGCGGCATCACCCTTCACGACGTGTCGCTGATCCTCGACGGGCAGCCGGCCATTGTCATTCCGGAGGTGGCCGTGCGCTACCGGCTGGCCGGTCTCGTGTCGGCCGGGCGCATCGTGGACGAGGTCGATGTCGACCGGCCGGTCATTCATCTGCGCGACACCGCCGCCGGCTGGAACCTCGCGCATCTGATGAAGCCGCGCCCGCCCGCGAAACCGGGCGGCGGGCCGCGATACGGCATCCAGCACATCCTGATCCGCGGCGGCCAGCTGATCATCACGCCGCCGCCGGGGCCGGGGGGGCGCCTCGTCTGGCCGCGGCGCCTGACCGATCTCGCCGCGGACGTGGCGATCGACGCGGTGCCCGGACGCGTCACGTTCGAGATCCGGCGGCTCTCGATGCGCGCCGCGCAGCCGGCGCTCGACCCGATCACCCTGTCCGGCCGGATCGCCCTGGAGCCCGAGCAGGTGTCGTTCGGACGGATCGACGTGCGGCTGGCCGGCAGCCGGTTCCGGATCGCTGGTGCCGTGCCGCGCCACGGCGGTGGCCAGCCGGTCGACCTGCACCTGTCGGCCGATCCGGCCGACCTCCCCGCGCTCGCGCACCTCGTGCCGGCGCTCCAGGGGGTGCCGCTGTCGCCGGCGGTCACGCTGTCGGCCACGGGGCCGCTGGACCGGCTCGCCATCGACCTGGACTTCCAGTCGCGGGCCGGCCGGATCAGGGCGCGGCTGGTGGCCGACGCCAGGAGCCCGGTCCGGACGGCCACCGGCGATGTCCGGCTGGATCGCGTCGATCTCGCGCCGCTGCTGAAGCGGCCGGCCGTCCGGAGCGATATCACCGCCACGGTCCATGTCGCGGCCCGGCTGCCCGCCGCCGGCGACCCGTCGGCGACGTATACGATGCAGGCGCCGGCCGTGACGGTCGTCGGCTACCGGGCGGCGGCCATGACGGCGAAGGGCCGGGTGGACCGGCACGGCGTCCGGCTGAACGCCGACGGGCGGGCGTACGGCGGGCGGGTCACCGCGATCGGCACGCTCACCTGGCCGCTGCGCCAGGGCCACCGGCGGGTGACGTTCGATCTTCAGGGGCGCGCCGCCGGCGTGGATCTCTCCCGCCTGCCGTCGCATCTCGGAGTGCGCAAGCTGGACAGCTCGCTCAATTTCGACTACAGCCTGACCGGGGAGTGGCCCAGGCTCGGGGCGACGTTCGCCCTGCAGACCTCGACCGCCCTCGGCGCCACGATTGCCGGCGGCGACACCGGCCGGTTCTCGCTGGCCGGTCCCGCGCTGACGTACGCGGCGGCCGGCCGCGTCGCCCATCTCGACCTGCAGCGGATCGGCCGCGCGTTCGACCTGACGGCACTGAGCGCGGACCGGTACAGCACGGACCTGACCGGCCGGTTCGATCTCCATGTCACCGGCACACGGCTGCGCGAGATGACGATCGAGGCGACCGGACAGCTCGACCGGTCGCGCGCCTTCGACGGCACCGCCGGCGACGCCACGCTGGCGGCGCACCTTGCCGGTGCGCGGCTCGTCGTGACGGCGGCCGGCGCGTTCGATCGGCTCGACCTCGCGCAGGTGCTGAACGATCCGCAGCGGACGGGCCGCCTGGGCGGCCGGCTCGACGGCACCGTGACGTTCGCCGACGTGACGGCGCCGCTGACGGTGGACAACGTCTCGTGGAACGGTCGCGTCGACTTTGTCCGGTCGACCATCCAGGGACTCACGATCGATCGGGCGTCGGTCGACGGGCGGTACCGCCGGCGCGTGGCGGTCGTCCGGCGGCTCACGGTCGAGGACCCGCTGCTGGACGGCCAGGCGAGCGGCCGGCTCGACCTGGGAAGTGCCGGCGCCTCCCGGCTGTCGTTCCAGGTGCGGCGCGTCGATCTCGGTCGCGCGGGGGCGCTGGTTGGCCGGCCGCTGTCCGGGCAGGCGTCGGCCTCCGGCGACGTCACCGGCAACGGCCGCCTGCTGCGGCTGACTGGAACCCTTGACGGTGCGCCGGTCGCCGACGGGCGCGGCGGCGTGAAGCACCTCGAGGCACGCGTTGACGCCTCGCTGGCCGACCTGGACGTCCAGAAGCTGCGCGCGACCGCCGAGGTCACGGCGCAGGACCTGACGGCCGCCGACGCGATCGTGGCGCGCACGGCGACGGCTCGCCTCGGCTACGCGAATCGGACGATCGACTTCGTGACGTCGCTCACGTCGCCCGCGGCCGGACTGGACGCCACCGGCACGTGGCACCTGGAAGACGGGCGCTCGACCGTGCGCCTGAGCCGGCTCGCGCTGCAGAGCGGCGGTCTGGCCTGGCGGCTGGCGCCCGGAAGCCGTCCGGTCCTCGTGTTCGGCGGCGGGCCCGTGTCGGTGTCGGATGTGCGTCTCCAGGGGCACGGGCACGAGCTCACCGCGGCCGGCACGCTGGGGGAACCCGGCCAGGGGCTGGACGTGCACCTGCGCGAGTTCGACCTGCGCGAGCTGGACGCGCTGCTGCCCCGGGCGCCACACCTGACCGGCCTGGCCGACGCGCAGATGACCCTGACCGGCACGCTCGAGGCGCCCCACGTGACCGGCAAGCTCGCCGTCGCGCAGGGGGGCTACGGCTCGATTCGCGACGTCACGCTCGCCGCGACCGGTCAATACGAGGCGGGCCGGGTCGTCGGCCTGGCGCTCCGGCTCGAACAGCCCGGGGGCGCGTGGCTCACGGTCGACGGCGGTCTTCCGGCGAGCCTGCTCGCCGGATCGCTCGCCGGGAGTCCGGGGCCGGCCGGCGCGCTCGACCTGGCCGTCAGGACCAGCCCGATCAGCCTGGCGCTGCTGCAGGGCTTCACGACGGCGGTCAGCGACGTCAGCGGCACGTTCCAGGCGGAACTGCAGATCACCGGGACGCCGGCGCAGCCGGCCGCGCACGGGTACATCGACGTGCACCAGGGCGCGATGACCGTGGCGGCGGCGGGCGTCAGGTACACGGGGCTGGAGACCCGGATCGCGCTGCTCGGTGATCGCGTGCACGTCGATCGCCTGACGATTCTCGATCCGCACCGGCACACGCTGCAGATCTCGGGCGATGTCGCCGTGCAGGCCGGGCGGATTCACGGCGTGCGGGCCGACGTCCGCGCCGACCGGTTCGAAGTGCTCGACAGCGCGCTCGCGCACGCCGTCGTCAGCAGCGATGTGCGGCTCACCGGCGATCTGCTGCACCCGCGGCTGGACGGCACCGTCTCCCTCGACCGCGCGAAGCTCGACGCCGACCGGCTGCTGGACCTCATGTCGCGTGGCACGACCGAGGCGCAGCCGGTGATCCCGGTCGGCCCCGCCCGGATGGGGCCGCCGGCCCCGGAGCCGTCGGCCTTCGCGGGCCTGGCGATGGATCTGACGATCCACGTGCCGGATGATCTCGCGGTGAGCGGGGCGGACCTGACGCGGAGCAGCGCGCCGATCGGCGTCGGCTCGCTGAGCCTCGTGCTCGGGGGGACGGTCCGCCTGCTCAAGGACCCCGGCGGGGCCGTCCGGCTCGCCGGCGTGATGAACACCGTCTCGGGCGCGTACGGCTTCCAGGGCCGCCGGTTCGACATCCAGCGCGGCGGCCAGATTCAGTTCCAGGGGCTGCAGCCGATCGATCCGACGCTCGACATCAGCGCCCGCCGCGACATCTCCGGCGTGCAGACGCAGGTCAACGTGCAGGGAACGCTGCGCCGGCCGCGGCTCGTGCTGACCAGCACGCCGCCGCTGGACGAGGCGGACATCCTGGCCCTCATCGTCTTCAACCAGCCGCTCAACCAGCTCGGCGAGCAGCAGCAGAGCTCGCTGGTCTCGCGGGCGGGCGCGATCGCGGCGGGGGCGCTGACGTCGTCGCTGGCGCAGTCGATCGGACGGGCGCTGGACCTGGACGTCCTCGAAGTGCAGCCGGCGCCGTCGACCGGCGCCACCGCGGCCCTGACCATCGGCCAGCAGATCGGATCGCGGCTGTTCCTGAAGGTGCAGCAGTCGATCGGCCGCGAGAGCGCCACGCAGTTCACGATCGACTACCTGCTGACCGGCTTCATGCGGCTGCAGAGTTCGATCGCGCAGGGGTCGCTGGTCAGCAATCCGACGCTCGTTTCCCAGACGCAGCGCGGCGGCATCGATCTGATCTTCTTTTTCAGCTACTGATCCCGGGCGGGACGGCTGCCGGTGATCGGGCCGCGGGGCCGGCGGGAGGCGGCCGGCGGGGGGGCCGCGACGGGACGTGCGTGGCGACGATCGGCACGCCTTACGCGGTCGGCACCGAGGCGACCTGGACCCGGGCGTCGTTGAAGCACGCGCCGCCGCCGAGGTCGGTCAGCGTGTCGGGCACCAGCGCCGTCGCGGTCCGGCCGTTGGCCGTGCTGCGCCGCCACAGCCCCTTGGGCAGGCTCACCACCCCGGGCCGGAGCAGCGGCGAGACGCCGAGCGGACAGCGCACTTCCCCGAGATCGTTGAACACCCGCACCAGGTCGCCCTCGTCCAGGCCGCGGCTCGCGGCGTCGTCCGGGTGCATGAGCAGCTTGACGTCCGGCCGCGGGAGCTCGCCGAGCGTCGAGCTGATGGTCCGGTCGCTGGCCGGCGAGATCAGCGCCAGCGGATAGCGATCGGACGCCGGGTCCGGCTGATAGCGGTACAGCCCGGCGGGCGCCGCCGCCTCGAGCGCCTCGGGGAACAGGTCGACCTTGCCGTCCGGCGTCCGCGGAAACACGTCCACGAACTGAATCGGCGCCGCGCCGAATGCGGGGACCGGCTGCCGGTCCTGCCGGAGGTCGTGGCCGAGCGAGCCGGGCAGCCGGTCGAGCACCGTCAGCAGCAGGTCGATTTCGCTGGCCGGGTCGCCGTCGAGCTGCAGGCCGAGGCGCCCGCACAGTTCGCTGAACACGTCAGGATTCGGCCTGGCCTCGCCGACGGCATCGATGACCGGATGGCCGACCTGCAGGTGGATCGGGCCGTAGGCGCGCACCAGGTCGTAATGCTCGAGGAAGGTCGTTGCCGGCAGGACGACATCGGCGTACAAGGCCGTGTCGGTCATCACCTGGTCGAACACGACGGTGAAGAGATCGTCGCGCGCCAGGCCGCGCAGCACGAGATCCTGGTGGGGAATCGTGGCCGCCGGATTGCTGTTGTAGACGAACAGCAGCTTGACCGGCGGATCGTCGGCCGCCGTCAGCGCGTGCCCCAGCCGGTTCATGTTCACCAGGCGCGTGTCCGGCTCCTCGTCGCCGATCCAGGTCCGCTCGATGCCCCAGGCGGAGGAGTTGCTCATCGTGTACCCGCCGCCGCGCACGCCGAACTTGCCGCCGACCGCCGGCAGCGCCAGCACCGCCAGGGCGGCGTTGCCGCCGTTGCGGTTCCGCTCGAGGCCCCAGCCGCAGCGGATGAGCGCCGGCGAACTGCTGGCGTACCAGCCGGCAAAGGTCTCGAGGTGGGCCGGATCGAGGCCGGAGACCTCGGCCGCCCTGGCGACGGTCCACGGTTCGGCGCGCGCCCGCAGCGCCTCGGCGCCGCGCGTGTGCGCGTCCAGAAACCGCCGGTCGGCCGCCCCCTGTTCGAACAGGTGCCGGTGGACCGCGAGCGCGACCGCGACGTCGGTGCCGGGACGCACCGGCAGGTGGAGGTCGGCGAGCCGGGCGAGCGGCGTGCGGCGGGGATCGATGACGACCAGGCGGGCGCCGTGCCGCTGGGCTTCGCGGACGTACGGCACCAGATGGATGCCCGAGACCGACGGATTGACGCCCCACAGCACCAGCAGGCGGGCGTGGACGAAATCCTCGTAGGAGACCGACGGCATCTTGCCGTACAGCGCCTGGTTGGCGGCGCCGGTCGGCGCCGCGCACACCGTGCGCGCCAGACGCGAGGTGCCGAACCGCCGCCAGAGCTGCGCGTCGGCCGTGTCCTGCGTCAGCAGGCCGTTCGAGCCACCGTAGGAAAACGGCAGGATCGCCTCGCCGCCCCAGCGGGTGCGGACCTCCTGCATCCGGGTCGCAATCAGGTCCAGCGCCTCGTCCCAGGTCACGCGGCTGAACCGCCCCTCGCCCTTGGCGCCCATCCGGACGGCCGGATGCCGCAGTCGATCCGCTCCGTCGACGCGCTGCGCGAAGCGGCGGACCTTCGCGCAGATGTAGCCGCCGGTCACCGGGTTCCGCTGCGAGCCGTCGAGCGCGAGCACGCGGCCGTGCTGCGCCGTGACCGCGAGGCTGCAGCCATCCGGACAGTCGAGCGGGCAGGCGGTGTCGACGGTGGACGCGGGGCCGCCGTGCCGGCGGGGTGGAGGCGCGCTCATCCGCGTACGATACCACGGGCGCGGAGACCGCGGTTTTCTCTTGCACTGATGCCGGGCGCGTCCTATCCTTCGCTGGCAAGCGGCCGTGTCATCGTCGTCCCGGCAGCGCCCGACCGGCGAGAGGGGACGTCGGGCGCCTCGTCTCCGGGAGATCCTCCATGACTACCTCCGTGGCCGCGACCGCCGCCGAGCGGGCGAACCAGCGCAATGCGGTGCTGGCCGGCTTTCTCGGCTGGACCCTCGACGCCTTCGATTTCTTCATCCTCGTCATGGTGCTGAGCGCCGTGGCGAAGGATTTCCACGTCTCGCGGGCCGACATCGCGCTGGCGCTGACCGCCAGCCTCGCCACCCGCCCCGTCGGGGCGTTCGTCTTCGGCGTGATCGCCGATCGCTGGGGCCGCCGCGTGCCGATGGTCGGCGTCATCATCTTCTACTCCATCGTCGAAGTGCTGTCGGGACTGGCGCCCAACTACACGACGTTCCTGATCCTCCGGCTGCTGTTCGGCATCGGCATGGGCGGGGAGTGGGGCGTCGGGGCGTCGCTGGTGATGGAGACGGTGCCGGTCAAGTGGCGCGGTCTGCTGTCGGGACTGCTGCAGGAAGGCTACGCCCTCGGGTACCTGCTGGCGGCCGTGATGTACTTCACGGTGTTCCCCGTCTACGGCTGGCGCGTGCTGTTCTTCATCGGGGGGCTGCCGGCGCTGCTGTCGCTGTGGGTGATGGTGAAGGTCCAGGAGCCGGAGTCCTGGCAGGAGCACAAGACCACGGACTGGCGCGCGTACGGCCGCGAGATCGCCAGCCACTGGAAGCTGTTCCTGTACCTGGTGCTGCTGATGGCGATGATGAACATGATCTCGCACGGCACGCAGGACATGTATCCGACGTACCTGCAGCAGCAGCGCCACTTCAGCCCCGAAGCCACGGCGACGATCACGATCATCTCGATGGTCGGCGCCATTCTCGGCGGCCTGATCTTCGGCCTGTTCTCGGACCGCGGCGGGCGGCGGAAGGCGATGGTGACCGCCGTCGTCTGTGCGCTGGTGCTCGTCCCCCTGTGGGTGTTCGCGCCCGGCACGCCGCTCATCGTGCTCGGCGCGTTCCTCATGCAGTTCATGGTGCAGGGCGCCTGGGGCGTCATTCCCGCGCACATCAACGAGCTGTCGCCCGGTTCGCTGCGCGCCTTCTTCCCCGGCTTCGCGTACCAGCTCGGCGTGCTGATCGCGTCGAGCATCACCTACCTCGAGGCGCTGCTCGCCGAGCACCTGACCTACGCCCAGTCGATGGGCCTGCTCGCGTCGCTCGTCCTGATCGTCGGGATGTTCGTGATCGGGCTGGGGCCGGAAGCGAAAGGCGTGTCGTTCCGCAAGGCGCACTGACCGGTCGCGCGTCCGGCCGCGGCGCCAGGCCTGGGAAGGAGTCCCTCCGTGGATCTGCGCCAGCTCGAAATTCTGCAGGCGATCGCCGAAACCGGGTCGTTCACCGGCTCGGGCCGGAAGCTGCACGTGTCGCAGTCGGCCATCAGCCGCCAGATCCTGCTGCTGGAGGAGGAACTGAACGAGCCGCTGTTCCTGCGGATCGGCCGGCAGGTGAAGATGACGCCCGCCGGCGAAGCGCTGCTGCAGATGAGCCACCGGATCTTTCAGGACCTGAAGGACACGGTCGGGGCGCTCACCGACCGGACGGGTGAACTGCGCGGCACGCTGCGGCTGGCCGGCGGCATGACGGTCTGCATTTATGTCTTTCCGCCGCTCCTGCGGCATTTCCACCGCGTGCACCGCCACGCCGACGTGCGCGTGTCGGCCGGGCTGACCGAGAAGTCGATCCGCGAGCTCCGGGCGGGGACGATTGACTGCGGCCTGCTGACGCTGCCGATCGACGAGCCGGACCTGGTGACGATTCCGGTGCTGAAGGAGGAGCTGCTGCTCGTCACGGCGGTGAACCACCCGCTGTCGCGCCGGCGGCGGATCGCGCCGGCCGACCTGGCGGATCAGCCGTTCGTGCTGTTCGAGGTCGGCTCGAACACCCGCCGCGTAATCGAGGCCTTCTTCCTGCGCGCCAAGATCGAACCGACCATCGTCATGGACACGGAAAACGTCGAGATCATCAAGGCGATGGTGCGGGCGGGGCTCGGCATCAGCATCCTGCCGTACCTGGCCGTGGCGCGCGAGGTGCACAGCCGCCAGTTCTTCTGCGCCAGGATCCAGGACGAGCAGCTCGTCCGCCAGACGGGCTGGGTCTATCCCCGGACGAACCGGGTGCCGCGGATGGTACAGGAGGCGCTGCGGAGCTTCGAGGCGATCCGCGGCCAGCTGCGGCTGTCGCCCCCGCCCGGCCGGTTCCGGCCACGGGTCGCGGCCGCCCCCGCCGGCGCCGCGCGCCACAAGGCATAAGCATCACAGATGGATGCCATGCGATCATTCTATTTTGAACACGGGACGGGGACGGGTACTCTTGGCTCTCGAAGGAGTCAGCATGGTCATGGAACGAGTCATCTGCGTGCCCCTCAACGACGCCGAATGGCAGGCCTTCCTCGCGGTTCAGCCGCAGCCGGTCGCGTGGCTGCAGCAGCAGATCCGCCAGCAGGTGCAGGCGGCGGCCGCCAGCGAACAGGCGAAGACAGCGCAGCCCAGGTCCGTCGCGGTCAACTGACCACGACCGCCCCTCATGCCGGCCCGGCCGGGCCTCCGGCCGCTGAGCCTGGTGCGGTCCGTCACGTCCGGCCGGGTGTCGTGGGAATGCCGGGGTGTGTCCGGCGGCCGCGACGCCGGACGTTTGTGCCCGGGCTCGGCCGCTGACCGGGCGCTCTCCAGGTCCCGATCGGTCGCTCGCTCCCGTCTGGCGCACCGCGCGCCCGCTTCGACCTCATCCGACACAATCCGCCCCGTTCGGCACGCGTCCGTGCCGTCCACACCCGCGTGCGCCGACGCTAGTTGACCCTGCCGCCCGGAAGGCGCTTCCGGCCCTGGAGCTCTTCAGCGGTCAGCAGGATGTCAGGCTTCAGGAAGTACTGGAAGAATCCCCAGGAGCCGTATTTCCGCTCGAGTGCCGGCGTCAGGGCGGCGACGAGCGCCGCGCCCGACTGGCCGTGCGCGAGGCCGCTGGCGACCGCCTCGCGCAGCGACACGAGGTAGCCCCGGAAGGCCTGAAGATTGGCCAGTCGCGCCACGTCGCCGTGCCCGGGCACGAACGTCGCGGTCGGGTATCTGGCGCCGAGCGTGTCGAGCGACTGGATCCACGGCTTCGTGGAGGCATCAATCAGGTTGGGGAGGTGGGTGTTCCACAGCAGGTCGCCGGTGAAGACGACGTTCGCATCGGGAACGATGATGACCGAGTCGCTGCCCGTGTGGCCCGGCATGTGGCGGACGAGCAGTTCGCGCTTGCCGAGGTAGAGGTCGATGCCGCTGCCGTAGACCACGCTCGGCAGCACGATCGCGGCGACGCGGGCGCGATCGGCGGCGGTGGGGGAGGGGCCGAAGAACTTCAGGTTCTCCGTGTGCGCCCAGGCGCGGACGTGCCTGTTGGCCAGGATGACGGCGCCGGCCGCGGCGAAGACGCCGTTGCCGGTCATGTGGTCGAGGTGGTAGTGCGTGTTCACGAGGAAGCGGATCGGCAGGCTGGTCCGTTTCCGGATGTCGGCCAGCAGGTCCCGGGCGGCGTCCACGTTCTGGAAGGAATCAATCACCGCGACGCCGTCCTGCCCGATCACGAATCCCGTGTTCGCGCCCGCCTTGCTGCCGTCGGGAGCGATGGCGGCCCAGACGCCGTCGCCCACATGGTGGAGGGTGAACAGCGGCGGCCGGGGCAGCTGGGCGGCGGAGAGGAAGACGGAAGAAAGAGCGGTCAGGCCGGCCAGGAGCAGCGTCTTGATTCGCATGGCCGCGATGCTACCACCGGCGGCGCATCCGCCCAAAGGGGGACTGCCGGCGGGGCGCCCGACCGGGCGGGGACGGCGCGCGCCGGCGGACGCGCGTCAGGCCCTGGTGTCTTCGAATCCGAACGTGAGGTGATCGTGCTCGGCGTTCAGCCGGACCTGGACGGTGCCGCCCTGTTCCAGCCGTCCGAAGAGGATCTCGTCGGTCAGCGGGTCGCGCACTTCCTTCTGGATGACCCGGCCGAGCGGCCGGGCGCCGTACACGGGGTCGTAGCCCCTGGTCGCCAGCCAGGCCCGCGCGTCCGGCTCGAGCGCGATCGCGACGTGCCGTTCGGCCAGCTGGGCTTCCAGCTGCAGGATGAACTTCTCGACGATGGTTTCCATCACCTCGGGCGTGAGACTGCGGAACGTGACGATGGCGTCGAGCCGGTTGCGGAACTCGGGGCTGAAGATCCGCTCGATCGCCTGGCGCGACCGTATCCGCGCCGAGGTCGATCGCTCCTCGGTGAAGCCGATCGGCGCCGCGCTCATCTCGCGCGACCCGGCGTTCGACGTCATGATCAGGACGACGTGGTGGAAGTCCGCCTTCCGGCCGGTGTTGTCGGTCAGCGTGGCGTGATCCATCACCTGCAGCAGGATGTTGAAGACGTCCGGATGGGCCTTCTCGATCTCGTCGAGCAGCACGACGCTGTAGGGGTGGGTCCGGACGGCGTCGACCAGCAGGCCGCCCTGTTCGAACCCGACGTATCCGGGCGGGGCGCCGATCAGCCGCGCCACCGCGTGCTTCTCCATGTACTCGCTCATGTCGAAGCGGCTGAACGTGTTGCCCAGGTGCAGCGCCAGCTGCCGGGCCAGCTCCGTCTTGCCGACGCCCGTCGGCCCGGTGAAGAGGAAGGCGCCGGCCGGCCGATCCGGCTGGCCGAGTCCGGCCCGCGACCGCTTGATGGCGGCGGCGACGGCGTGCACCGCCTCGGGCTGCCCGAAGACGACCCGCCCGAGCGATTCCTCGAGCGTCTGCAGCCGCTCGCGATCGGACGCCGAGGTCTGGGAGACCGGAATGCCGGCCATGCGCGCCACGATCCGCTCGATGTCCGCCGGCTCCACGGTCCGGGGGGCGGCCGTCCCGGCGTCGCCTGCGGCGGCGGGGGCCTGCAGGCGGAACACCGCGCCCGCTTCGTCGATGATGTCGATGGCGCTGTCCGGCAGGCGGACGTCGCGCAGGTGGCGCGCCGCCAGCCGCACCGCCGCGTCGAGGGCGGCGTCGCTGTAGGCGACGTGGTGGTGCGCTTCGTACCGCGGCCGCAGCCCCTGGAGGATCCGCACCGCCTCGTCGGGCGTCGGCTCGTCGACGACGATCTTCTGCAGCCGGCGGGCGAGCGCCCGGTCCTTCTCGATGTGCTTGAATTCCTCGAACGTCGTCGAGCCGATGACGCGCAGCTCGCCGGCCGTCAGCACCGGCTTGATGAGCGCGGCGAGATCCATCGTGCCGCCGACCGTCGCGCCGGCGCCGACGGCCGTGTGAATCTCGTCGATGAACAGGATGGCCAGCGGCCGCTGCTGCAGGGCGGTGATCACCGCCTTGAAGCGCTCCTCGAAGTCGCCGCGAAACCGCGTGCCGGCCAGCAGCGCGGCCGAGTCGAGCGCGAAGACCTCCGCCCCTTCGAGCGGCGTCGGCACGTCCGGCTCGAGCAGCCGGAGCGCCAGGCCCTCGGCGAGCGCCGTCTTGCCGACGCCGGCGTCGCCGACGAAGACGGGGTTGTTCTTGCGGCGGCGGCAGAGCACCTCCAGCGTCCGCTGCAGCTCGGACGCCCGGCCGATCAGGGGGTCGAGCTTGCCGGCGCGGGCGCGCTCGGTCAGGTTCGT
>Ga0307373_10003882_pt1 | contig 25530 bp, 21 predicted proteins | sample OX2MG_FD_202534 | JGI IMG/M metagenome (GOLD analysis project Ga0307373, IMG submission 202534) | Soil microbial communities from Risofladan, Vaasa, Finland - OX-2 | ecosystem: Environmental > Terrestrial > Soil > Coastal area > Acid sulfate soil | place: Finland: Risofladan, Vaasa | collected...
AACCATCACCGTCGAGTCGGTCGCGTCCAACAGCGACATGCCGGCGGTAAACAGCGCCGGAAACACCAAAATCGACCAGATCGAAAGCCCTTGCGCCGCTTGCGCAGCCGAGATGCCAAGCAGGCCGATTTCGGTTGCGGTGTCGAAGCCGAGGCCAAAGAGAAAACCCAGCGGGTAGGCGTGCCAGCTTCGCCCGATCAGCGCAAAGGCCGGCCGGAACAGGCGCCCAAGGAGGCCGCTCCTGGCGAGGATTTGGTTGACGTCCTCCTCGACCAGCCGGCCGCCAAGCTTTGCCGCCTGCAAGGCGCGGTAAACCTGGATCAACACGACGATGTTGGCCGCGGCGATCGCCAGTAAAAACACGGCGGAAATCGACGTGCCGATCACGCTGCCGATGGCTTTGAGTGCAGCGAACCGATCCTGCAACGCGGTCGTGGTCAGCGCTATCGCCAACACCAGCCCGACGACGACCGACGAGTGGCCGAGCGAAAAGAAAAAGCCGACGGCAATCGGCCGGCGGCCTTCCTGCATCAACTTGCGGGTGATGTTGTCGATCGCCGCGATATGGTCGGCATCGAAAGCGTGGCGCAGGCCGAAGCTGTAAGCGAGGAAAGCGGTGCCGAGCAGCAGCGCATTGTCGCGGAATTCGACCCACGCCCACAGCCAGGCGGCGACGTTGGCGGCGATCAGGATGGCATACATGCCCGCCACTTTGCCGCGCGTCCGCTCCGGCGCGTCGTCAAAGATTTGCATGAGCATGCCGCGCTCCCGCGAGAGCAATGATGACCTTGGCTCTGTGATATTCGCCGCGTTTGCCGCTGGCAAGACGGGTCCGCTAGTTGCGCGCCGCTGCAATCGATCCGGTGTGAAGCGGCGATGCCGTACGTGCAGTCAGCACCTTCGAATCGACATCGTCCATTCGGCTCAAAATATCGCTAACCGGATTGCCGGCCCAGGCGTGGGTCACAAAATCGCGGTGCGAAATGTCGCCGGTTGGCAGGAACGCGACCATGCCTTGCAGGTGATTGCGCCGCAGATCGGAGTCGTAGGGCACCGATCGTTCGCGCAAGAGTCGCTCGAGGTCGGCGTTGTGGTAGGCGGTGTGCGGGGTGTAGGAGCTGACGAAGAAGGTAGAGCGGTTTCTGGCGATCCAGTCGGCAAATTTGTCGATCCCGGCGTAAAGCGCGTCGAGCAGGACGAGACCGCGCACGCGAGAGCCGACACCGCCGCGATCGAGGACCGATAGCGTTGGGCCGAAGCCGCCGCTATAGGCGACGATCACGATCGGCATTTTGGCGAAGGTGAACGCCGAGCGCGGATCGCCGTAAAGTTTGGCAAGCTTGACTGCAGCTTCATCGAGGAAGTGCTTAAAGCCGTTCGGCTCCCAGAATTTTCCGGAACTTGAATCGGCGGCGTCGAAGGCGAATTGCGGCGCCACCAGCACCGCGTTGGCGCCCGATGCGGTGATTTGCTCCGGCAGCCGCTGCCGGTCGCGCACGTCGCGCGCGAGGTCGGCGCCGTGGCCGTGGAAGAACACCACCATGACCGCAGGGCGCCGCGGATCGAATCCCGGCGGAATGTGCAACAGCACGCGGTCGTCGCTGAACGTGCCGGACTCCCAGAAAATGTGGCCGCGGAAATTGGTGTGGCCCAAACGGCCGTTCTCCGCGACGTTCAAGAACGGGCGGTCCGATCCCGGCATCGCGCCATGATACGGAAACGGCGCCGTCGCGAAATCTACCATCGTCGTCACCGCTCCGGTATTGAGCGAGGGGCGCAGCGGTGCGGTTATCGGCGCGGTTCTTTCCAGCGACGCCATGCGCAGTGGCGGCTTCAAGCTTGGCGCTTTGGCAATTTGTTTGGTCAGGGCGCGTCCGCTCTCGGGCATGCGCTCCAGCCGGCCCCACTCCCGCGCGACTACGCTTGCCGGAGTTTCAGTGCCGAGGAGGCTCGGATACGGCGCCGCGACCGCCAGTGGGCCGTCGATGCGCTCATAGGCGGAACTGCCAACCTCGTCGGATTTGCCGACGCCGGCGTCGGGCTTCGCCGACGCGGTATACGTTGAGCCTGCCGGAGCGGACCAACTCGCCCGGAATTCATTGAAGATCAGCCAGCACCAGCCGACGGTGCCGAGAAAGAAAAGCACCGCGGAAATCTGCAGCAGGTAGCGCTCGAAGACGTCGCGCAGCGTATTGAAATTCCGGACGGGCTGGCGTGTGACCGGACTGCGGACATGGCCGCCGGCCCGTTCAAGCCGCCGGCCGACGGTGGGATCGCCGTGGAAATGCCGCGCGCGTACAACGCCAACCGCGCCCGTGGCGGGTTTACGCAACGCCTGCGATGGTCCTCGGACCGTAATTGGCACTTATCCCCCACCCGACACGCTACTTTGGCCGAAGAATCGTGTCCCTAATGGGGCGCCTTACCGGCTGGGCGTCGGCTGTGCCGGGCGGTCGGAACAAAACGAGAAAATCGATGCAATCCGGCAGCCAAGCGAACCGGTGGTATCGGTATCGGCCCCATTCCGATTGGTCTGCGACCGGCCGGCCGCCGAGCGTCCCTTCTTCCGCGGCTGGCTGCCGCGAACTTTATGCGGCGCCGGTAAAGGCGGCGCTAACTCGTTGTCGCTGGTTGCCGCCGCGGTCCGCTGCGCCAGCAGCAGATTGGACTCGTTTTGTTGCCAGCGGTAGCCGATGCCAAAATCAATCGGGATGGCGTGACCGTTGGCAAACAACTCCGTCATCCGCGGCTGATACGAGCCGCCAAAAATATGCAGCGGGCCGACATAGCGGCCGAACGGTTGCAGCCGCCATTGCCGCTGATCGAAATAAGCAAGCGGAATGCCGCTGTCGTCCTGCAAAATCGTCGCGCTCTGCTCAAGCAGCATGTTGCGCACGGTCTTGAAACCGCCGGTGTGCAGCAGATAGGAGGCGCTCTTGATGAAGCTGTCGGCGGGTCCGAGTTTTTTGCAGAACGCTAAAAAGCCGGAATGCTCGATCGAGCCGTCGCCGATATTGGTGCCGAAATAATACAGCGTCTGCTTCGGACCGGAGCCGTCGGAGAACACGATCCTTATTCCCGGAGCGCCGGTCGGCGGCAAATGCCTGCCGGTTTTGTCGTTGGCATTCGGCGTCTCGACATTGCCTTCCTTGTCGAGGCCGACATAGGTCACCTCGTGGACGGTCTTGCCGGTGCGCTCCAGAAAAACAAAAAGAATCGGCAGCGTTCCGTTGACCGGTCCCTCGTGCAATTGCGTCTTCATATTTTTGGTGATGAAGAAGCTGTAGTTGAGCAGCGTCCCCATCGAACGTTCCAGGCTGTACAACGAGCTGTAGATTATTCCGCGCGGCAAGCTCGTCAGCTGTGGCACGTCGCCGACCGGCTCCAGACCCGCCAGAACGTAGGTGGAGGCATTCGGGAAAAACGAGGTCGCGTAGAGGAAATCCGGCCCGCTGAACATATACAGCATGGTGTCATGCTTGTCGGTCAGGTACTGGCGGGAAAAGCTGCGGACCTTTGACAGCGTCCGCTTGTCCTCGCGGGCGAAAATTGAATCGAGCGCGTGCGCGTGCTGTTGCCAGGCCGGTTCCCGGGTCAGCGCTGCGAGCGGGGAATCCGCCGCCGGCGGCATGCCGGCGAGAAACTTCGCGGTGTCGTCGGCCGTCACCGATTCAGCGCTGCGGGCCGGCGCCACGGCAGCCAGCGTGGCCGCCGTCAATACGACGGCCAGCATTCTAGACAGGTTTATAGGCATTGTTCTTTCAGGCCATCGTTTCGGATACGTCCCCGGAGGGAACATTCGATTTAAGGCGGGAAACATAATAGATAACCAGCCCGGCCGACATCATGGCGACGCCGGCTAGCGATTGTAGCGGCCGGTTGACCACAAGATAATACATCATGAAAAGCGTCACGCTGAGAAAAATAATCGGCGTCACCGGATAGCCCCAGGCGCGGTAAGGGCGGGCCAATTTCGGGTGGGTAATCCGCATTTTGATGACGCCCAGGACCGCAAAAAACGAGCAAAAAGCCAGGCTGAATTGGATGAAATCAAGCACCGCTTCGAAGCTCTGGGTCAGCAGCAAGAGGTTCGAGACCAACAGCTGAAACACGATCGCGACCGCCGGCACGCCCCGCTTCGATTTGCGGGAAAAGGCGCGCAATAGCGGTATGTCTTCCCCCATCGTCATGGTCACGCGCGGACCGATCCAGGTCATGGCGCTGATCGACGATATCAGGCCGACCGAAATCACCGCGCCGATAATGCGGCCGCCAAGGCTGCCGAACACATGCTTGCCGGCGATGAGGGCGACGTCTATCTGACCGGCAAGTTCCTGCATCGGCGTGGTGGCGAGGAATACGGCGTTGAGGGCGACATACAAAACAATGACGATCCCGGTGCCGAGAAACAGCGCGCGGGGCAGGGAGCGGCCGGGTTCGCGCAATTCACCGACGATATAGGTCGCCGCGTTCCAGCCGGAGTACGAGTACATGACGAAGACCAGGCTGATGGCGAACGGCGCCGCGCCGATGTAGCCGAAATCGGCCGCGCTCGGTGCGAAGGAAACCGATTGGCCGTGGCCCACGGCGAATCCGGCGATGATAAACGCGACTATGAGCGCGAGTTTGAGCGCAGTCCAGGCGTTGTGATAAGCGCCGCCGAATTTTACGCCGCGCAGATGCACGAGCGCGGCGAGCCAAGTGATACCGAATCCCAGCAGGAGCGGTGAGGCGTCCGGGATGATCGCCTGGAAGTAAATTCCGAACGCCATGGCCGCGAGCGCGATCGGCGCCGAGAAGCCGACGGTCGCCGACAACCAGCCCGCTACGAATCCGAACGCAGGATGATAGATGCGGCGTAGGAAATTGTACTCGCCGCTCGATCGCGGCAGCATTGCGGCCAGTTCCGCGTAACAAAAGGCGCCACAAATCGCCACGATGCCGCCGACGATCCACAGCAGCAACAGCGAGAATCCCGACTTTATGTCGTTGACCTGAAAGCCGAGGCTGGTGAAAACGCCGACACCGACCATGTCGGCGACGACAATGGCGGTGGCGGTGATCCACGACACCGTGCCGGCGGCCGGTACGCCCGAAGCGGTATCGGTCATCAATGTGGTGTCCTTGCCCGGCACCAAGGCATTACAGGGCGCAACCCGTTAAAATTCAACAAGCATTTTCCCTCCGGCGGCGGCGGCCTCGGCACGTCGTTCCATTGCTTTTTGGCGCGCGTGAGGCTCGCCGACGCAAACGCGCCGCGGAACGGTCTAACATGTGTTCGCCATGCGCGGATCGTTTGTTGCGATGGTTTCTTACGATGTTTCTTACATCGTCGCCGGGCGCGACCGCCGCGGATTTCAGTCTGACGCCGCGCTTTGGGTCGCCGCCGACTGGCGGACCGGTTACAACCGTTCAATCGCTTCGATCGAACCGGAGATGTAGGTGACGTCCAACGCCGCGATAGTCGGTTATAGCGACGCGCTGGTGGTGCTCGGCACTGCCGGCGTCGTCGTGCCGCTTGTTCGACGCTGGGGTTTGAGCCCGGTTCTCGCCTATCTCGGTGCCGGCGCGGTTGTCGGCCCGCTCGGATTAGGCTCGCTCGCCGGCGCGGTACCCGGGCTCTCCTGGGTCACCATCACAGATGCCGGTAATGTCGCCGGCATCGCCGAATTGGGCATCGTCTTTCTGTTTTTCCTGGTCGGTCTCGAGCTGTCCTTTTCCCGGCTGATGACCATGCGGCGCCTGGTCATCGGCCTCGGCGGCTCGCAGGTTCTGATCACCTGTGCCTTGATCGCCGGCGCCGCGGTATGGGCCGGAAGCAATCTTTCGGAGGCGATCGTGCTGGGCGCAAGCCTGTCGCTGTCGTCGACGGCCATCGTGCTCGAGCTTCTCTCGAGCCAGGAGCGGCTGACGACAAGCACGGGCCGAGCGAGTTTTTCCGTCCTGCTGGCGCAGGATTTGGCGGTCATTCCACTCTTGCTTTACCTGTCGATCCTTGCCGCTCGCTCCGGCGGTTCGGCTCTCGCGACACTTGCCACCGCGTTGCTGCAAGCCGCGGTCGCCGTCACCGTCATCGTGGTGATCGGCCGCGTGCTGCTGCGTCCGTTGTTCCGGCTGGTCGCGACGACGCGCTCGACCGAATTGTTTATGGCCGCCGTGCTGTTCGTCATCGTTGCGGCCGGAGTGATTGCCGAGGAGGCCGGTCTTTCGATGGCGCTGGGCGCCTTTCTCGCCGGCTTGGTGCTGGCGGAGACCGAATACCGCAAGGCAATCGAGACCACGGTTGAGCCGTTCAAAGGGCTTCTGCTCGGCATCTTCTTTTTTACCGTCGGCATGAATATCGACTTCCGCGAACTGGTGCGCGAGCCGCTTTTGCTCGCCGGCGCGGTGGTCGCGCTGATCGCGTTCAAAGCCCTGCTGCTGACCGGCCTGGGCAGGGTGTTTCGCTTGTCGTGGCCGGTCGCGATTGAGACCGGCCTGCTGCTCGGTCCCGGCGGAGAATTCGCCTTCGTCGCCGTCGGCATCGCGGCTGGCGCCGGATTGATCGATTCGCGCCTGGGGAGTTTCACGCTTGCCGTCACCTCGGTGACCATGGCGCTGACACCGTTGCTCTCGGCCGGCGCGCGCCGCATCGTAGCGCGGCTGAACGCCAGCAAACCAATCGATGCTGAGTTGACGGTACGTCCGGCCGCCGGGCAGCGCCATGCGATCGTGGTCGGCTACGGCCGGGTCGGAAAAGTAGTCTGCGAGCTGTTGCGCCTGCACGGCATTCCCTACATCGCCGCCGATTCCGATGCGTTGACGGTAACGCGCGATCGCCGTGAAAATCATGATGTGTATTACGGCGACGCCGCCGACCCGAACTTCCTCGCCAGCTGCGGATTGGCGACTGCCGCGGGCGTCATCATCACCATCCACTCGGTTGCCGTCATCGACAAGGTCGTCGAGCATGTGCGGGCGATGCGGCCCGATATTCTGATCGTCTCGCGCGCCCGCGATGCCGAGCACGCGCGGCATCTCTACGCTCTCGGCGCTACCGACGCCGTGCCGGAAACCATCGAGGCGAGCTTGCAGCTATCCGAAGCGGCATTGGTGGGATTGGGCGTCGCCACCGGTCTCGCCATCGCCTCAATTCATGAAAAGCGTGACGACATCAGGCACTCGCTGCAGCAGGCGGCGCAAGACGCCGGCCGTGCGCGGATCCATTCGGTCAAGTCGAAGAAGCAGAAACCCGGCTAAACGCCGCGATTCAGTGCCGCTGCACGGCCCGGTTGGAGAAGTCGACCACGACAGGCGACTTTGCCGGTCGTGAAGCCGCCAGCCGCGCCGGAGCCCGGCGCGTATTGTCGAGCGCGCGTAGGAAATCGGCGAACCAATTCTGCACCGAGTTGGCCCGTAACCGGTCGACCATGGCATGCCAGCGTTCGCGACGCTCCTCGAGACTCATCCGGAGCGCGATGGCGATGTGGCGTGCCACGCTATCGACGTCGTTGGGATTGACCAGGAGTGCGGTGTCCAGCTCTTTCGCCGCGCCGGCGAACGAAGACAGCACCAGAACGCCGGGGTCGAACGGGTTTTGCGCCGCCACATACTCCTTGGCGACGAGATTCATCCCGTCGTGCAGGGGCGTGACCAGCCCGACATGCGCGGCTCGATAAAATCCGGCGAGCGTAAGCTGCGAGAAGCTCCTGTTGAGGTAGCGGATGGGCGCCCAGTCGACTTCACCGTGCCGGCCGTTCACTTCGCCGACCAGCGCGGAAAGCTCGGCTTTCAGCTCGCGGTAAGCTCGAATATTGCCGCGCGTCGGTGACGCGACCTGGAGCAATGACACATTACGTTTGAACTGCGGCTCGGTTTCGAGCAGGCGATCGAAGGCCCGTATCCGCCCGCAAAGGCCCTTGGAATAATCGAGCCGATCGACGCCAAGCACGAGTTTGGCGCCTTGCAGGCTTGCGCGCAGGCGCGATACTTCGGGGCGCGTCGAGGATTTCGTCGCGCGCTCCATAAACGCGTCGACGTCGATTCCGATCGGGAAGGCGGCAAGATGGGTCAGGCCGGCCGCCGACGCGACGGTGCCATCGACAACCGGTATTCCCAGTTCCAATTGCAGATAGTCCTCAAAGTTTTGTCGATCCTCGTCGGTCTGGAATCCGATCAGATCGTACGACAACATCGCCCGAACAAGTTCGGCGTGATGCGGCACCGCAGTCATCGTGCGGCGATCAGCCCATGGCGTGTGCAGAAAAAAGCCGATGGGGCGGCCGATTTTCAGCCGGCGCATTTCTTCGCCGAGCGGAAGAAAATGATAATCCTGGATCCAGAACACCGCCGACGGTCCGGTAAAGCGCAGCAGTGCCTGCGCCATGAACGAATTGACCTCGCGGTACGAGGCATAATCGTCACCGGTGACGTGAATGAGGTCGGAACGCGAATGCAGAGCCGGCCAAAGCGCCGAGTTGGAAAAGCCTTCGTAATAGCCGCGATAGTGCTTCGCCGACATGTCCACAGTCGCCAGCGCGCCGGTTCCCAGCGATTCGATTTTGGCAAATGAATTGTTCTGTCCGGGCTCCGCGGTCTGGCCGCTCGATCCGACCCAAATCGCACCGGATTCCTTGACCATGGGGATCAGCGCCGCCGCCAATCCTCCGGCGACCGGCTCATCGGTTTTCGTCCGCGCGACGCGGTTGGATACGACGATGACAGTCACTGGCGATCCTCCAATTCCGTGCTGCAACAACGAATTTAAACCCGATTTGTTCCTCTCTTTCGTTCCGTTCATAATGCGGCGCAATATGCGGCCCGCTTGCATTTTCACCGACCAATTTCGTTAAATTATTGGGGGCGCGGACTTTAAGTGTCCGCGTAAGCCATGGTTGAGAGTAGCGCGATTTCGGAGCTGCGGGAATCCAATCGTGTGTGCTGCACGATAATCGGTACGTCGGATTCGAAGACGGACGAATAATCGGTATCCCGCGGCACGATAGCCGGTTGCTTGAGATCGTTGAATCGCAAATGCAGCGTGCGCCGCGCGGCAACGGTGACGCGATAGGGACCGATCGGCTCCCGATCGGCGAAAAAAATGGTGATGCCGACGTGCGCCTCCTGGTCGCCGGGATTAAGGATGCATGCCGTCTCGTGTGAAATCAGGGTCCGGTCGGTGAAAGAGCTTTCCGAGGGAATATAGCCCTCGGCGATTGCCCATCGTTTGCGACCGATCGATGCCATGTCGAACTCACCACTGCGCAGCCTGTCCGGTGCCGATCGGCGCCTGACGAGGGAGTAAACGGGCAAACTGCCGATTGGTTCCATCGATGGAACTTTTTACGCTTCCGGGTATTATTGCCGTGAGCGCGCCAGCGCCCGAACCCGAAGCAACGTGGAAAACCAAAAAGATGCGGGCCCTTACGGTCGCGCCTGGTACGGCCAATTCGGCGCAGGTTGAAGATGTCGCCGATCCGCCGCGCTCGGACGGCGCAATTCTGGTGCGCACGATCGCGCTCGGCGTTTGCGGCACCGATCGGGAGATTGTTTCCGGTCATTACGGTTGGGCGCCGCCGGGGCAGAGCCGGCTGGTGATCGGCCACGAATCGCTCGGCACGGTGCGCGAGGCACCGGCCGATTGCGGCATCAACGTCGGCGATTTCGTCGTCGGCATCGTCCGGCGGCCCGATCCGGTTCCGTGTTCGGCCTGCGCTGTCGACGAATGGGATATGTGCCGCAACGGCCGCTACACCGAGCGCGGGATTAAAGAGCGAAACGGCTACGGCTCCGAATACTTCCGGATCGAGCCCGAGTTTGTGGTGAAGGTCGATGCGTCACTCGGCATTGCCGGTGTGCTGCTCGAACCGACCAGCGTCGTTGCCAAGGCGTGGGATCATACCGAGCGTATCGGGCAACGCGCGCGCTCCTGGCAGCCGAAAACGTTGCTGGTGACGGGCGCCGGCCCCGTCGGCCTGTTAGCGGCTTTGATCGGCGTGCAACGCGGGCTGGAAGTGCACGTGCTCGATCATCAGGAAAGCCTGAAAAAGCGCGATATCGTGCAGCGACTGGGCGCCCGCTATCACGTCGAAAGCCTGGCCGATCTCCACCTCAAGCCGGATATTCTCATGGAGTGCACCGGCGCGGCGAGCGTGGTGCGCGATGTCCTCGGCCGCACCGCGTCGGGCGGCATCGTCTGTCTGGTCGGCGTCACCGCTCCGGGTCAAGATTTCGACATCGACGTCGGTGCGCTCAATCGTACCATGGTGCTCGACAACGACACCGTGTTCGGCACGGTGAACGCCAATCGCCGTCACTACGAAATGGCGGTCGAGGTGCTGCGGCGGGCCGACAAAGACTGGCTCAACGCGCTCATTTCGCGGCGCGAACCTGTCGCGCAGTGGACGCAGGCGCTGCAACGACAGCAAGACGACATCAAAGTCGTTATCGATTTTTCCTGAACCATGGCCGCCCGCATCGAAGACTATGCGTTGATCGGCGACTGCCGCACCGCCGCGCTGGTCGGCCGTGACGGCTCGATCGACTGGTTCTGCTGTCCGCGTTTCGACTCGGAAGCATGCTTCGCCGCATTGCTTGGTTCGTCCGAGCACGGCCGCTGGCTGATTGCGCCGAAGGCTGAAGCGCGCATCACGCGCCAATATCGGCCGGACACGCTCGTTCTCGAAACCAATTTTGAAACCGCCGATGGCGCCGTGACGCTTATCGACTTCATGCCGATGCATGGAGGTCATTCAAGCATCGTGCGGCTGGTGAAAGGGCTTCGCGGCAAAGTGCGGATGCGGGCCGAAGTGATCCTGCGGTTCGGCTATGGCGCCATTGTGCCTTGGGTGACTCGCCTGGAGGACGGCACATTACGCGCCATCGCCGGTCCGGACATGGTGCTGGTGCGTACCCCGGTGCATTTAGCCGGCAAGGCTATGACCACCGTCGGCGAATTCACGGTCGACGAGGGCGAGACGGTTCCCTTCATTCTGAATTACTTGCCGTCGCATCGTCCGCTGGAAGAGCCGTTCGATCCGGCGCGGGCGTTGGTGGATACCGAAACTTTCTGGCGGGACTGGTCGGCAAAATGCCGACCCGCCGGACCGTGGTCGGACGCGGTCAAGCGCTCGATGATCACGCTCAAGGCGCTCACTTACGCGCCGACCGGCGGCATGGTCGCCGCGCCGACCAGCTCGCTACCGGAGTGTCTCGGCGGTAGCCGCAATTGGGATTATCGCTTTTGCTGGTTGCGTGACGCCACGCTGGTTTTGCTCGGCGCCATGAATGCCGGCTACTTCGAGGAGGCGCAGGCTTGGCGCGAATGGCTGTTGCGCGCCGTCGCCGGCAGTCCGCAACAGTTGCAGATCATGTACGGCATCGCCGGCGAGCGGCGGCTCGCGGAATGGGAGGCGCCGTGGCTGCCGGGTTATGAACAATCCGCCCCGGTTCGCTTCGGCAACGCCGCGCACGGCCAGCTGCAACTCGACGTGTTCGGCGAGATCATGGACGTCCATCACCAGGCGCGCCGTGCCGGCTTGTCGACCAACGAATCGGGTTGGGAGGCGCAACTGGCGTTTCTCGATTATCTGGCGAAAATCTGGAAAAAGCCGGACCACGGCATTTGGGAGAATCGCGGCGAACCGCAACACTTCACCCATTCGAAGGTGATGGCTTGGGTCGCGTTCGATCGCTCGATCAAAAGTGCGGAGATGTTCGGACTGGAAGGCCCGCTGGACGATTGGCGCAAGCTGCGCGAGGAAATCTGCGATGAGGTGTGCAGCCGCAGTTTCGACAGCGAGCAGGGCAGCTTCGTGCAGGCTTACGAGAGCAAGCACCTCGATGCGAGCTTGTTGTTGATTCCCTGCGTCGGCTTTCTGCCGGTTTCCGATCCGCGTGTGCAAGGAACGATCGCCGCCATCGAAAAGCGGTTGCTGCGCGACGGCTTTGTGATGCGATACGATACCAATGAAGTGAACGATGCGCTGCCGGCCGGCGAAGGCGCGTTCCTGGCCTGCAGTTTTTGGCTGAGCGACGTCTATACCTTGCAAGGCCGAACCGGCGACGCGGAAAAAATATTTCGTCGCTTGATGTCGTTACGCAACGACGTAGGCTTGCTGAGCGAGGAATACGATCCGCGCGCGAAGCGGCTGGTCGGCAATTTTCCGCAGGCGTTCTCGCACATGGCGCTGATAAACTGCGCTTACAATCTGACGCGGGAGGAAAAGCCGGTCGAGCATCGCGTTCAGGCCGATTATAGCTCGCCCGAAAAGGTGATTGCGGGTTAAGCCTGCCACCGTCCGCAAATTATTCCGGAAAATCATCATTATTGTCGCAAGGGCTGCAGCCCTCGATCGTTGAGGACTTGACCGCCGCGCTTACGGCCGCCACCCGCGACGGCGGCCTTACGCTTATCCTGGTCGACCAGAACCCCGAGCTTGCTATGCGCATCTGCGAACGGGTGATGGTGATGCAGCGGGGCGAGGTGGTGACCGCCGGCGCTTCCGCCACGCTTGGCTCTGACCAGCGCTTTCTCGATTTGCTGATCGTCTAGTTGTTGTTAGACGCCGAGATGGCGGTGCAACATCTCAGGCCGTTCATGCACCGCCGCGGCGGTCAAGCTATCCACGATGTGGCCGTTGTTGAGGACATAGACGCGATGGGCGAGCGTCATGGCGGCGGAAACGTTCTGCTCGACGATCAGGATCGTTTGGCCCGCCTCCGCCAGCTCACGGCACGTGGTCAGCAGATCGCGCACGATGATCGGCGCGAGTCCCTCGAACGGTTCGTCGAGCAACAGGATCTTCGGCTCGCGTATCAGCGCGCGCGCGATCGCCAGCATTTGCTGCTCGCCGCCGGACAGATGCGTGCCGCGGCTCAACCGCCGCTCTTTCAGCCGGGGAAACATCGCGTAAATCCGTTCGAACGGCCAACGGTTCGGGGCGCTCAGTCCGGCAAGAATGAGATTTTCTTCGACGTTCAAGCTACCGAAGATGCGGCGATCTTCGTGGACGAGCTGCATGCCGGCCACCGCGATATCGTGACTCTTTTTCCCGGCAATTTCGACGCCATCGAACATGATCGAGCCGGCGCGTGGCGTAACGACGCCCATCAAGCTTTTCAACGTCGTGCTCTTGCCGGCGCCGTTGCGTCCGAGTAGCGCGACGACTTCGTTGCGCTCGACGGTGAGCGCCACGTCGAACAGGATGTGGGAGTCGGCGTAGTACGTGTTCAGGCCCTTGACCTCGAGCAAGCTCATGCCGCGACCACTCCGCCGAGATAAGCTTCCTGCACGGCCGCATTGCCCTTGATCTCGTCCGGCGTGCCTTCGACCAGCACGCGGCCTTCCTGCAATACGGTGATACGCTCCACCAATTCGAACAGCGAATCCATGTCGTGATCGATAACGACCATGGTGCGGCCCTGGGCGATCGATCTCAGCAGCTTGACCGTCTCGGCACGTTCGCTTGGACTCATGCCGGCGAGCGGTTCGTCGAGCAAAAGCAGACTTGGCGAACTCGCCAGCGCCAGTCCAATCTCCAGCCGCCGCTTTTCGCCGTAGGCGAGCGCCGACACCGGTACGTCGGCGCGGCCGGTAAGGTTGACGAGTGCGAGCGTATGCTCGACCTGCTCGGTCAGACCGGGAATTTTCGACAGTTGCCTCAACAGGTCGAGTCGGAATTTTCCACGCCGTTCCGCCAATGCCGAAATCGTCAGATTCTGACGCACCGTCAGCCGGGTGAAGAGCTGGTTGACTTGATAGCTCTTGGTCAAGCCGAGCTGGCACACGTCGGTCACGCTCTTGCCGGTAATATCGTGGCCTTCAAACACAATCTTGCCGGAGGTGGGCGGCACCTCGCAGGTCAGCATCCGGAAGAAGGTCGTCTTGCCGGCGCCGTTGGGGCCGATGATCCCGCGCACTTCGCCGCTCCGCACGGTGAAATTGATGTCGCTGTTGGCGACGAGACCATCGTAGCGTTTGGTCAAGCCGATCGTTTCCAGGATCGGACCGGAAAAGGTGTCGGCCTCGCGCCGACGGCTCGGCATCGGCGCCGCCAAGTGGATTTCGCCAGACGCTTTGTTTGGCGCGCCGGCTGCGCTCGGATTGGCAGCCAGCGCCGCTTCTTTCGGCGCGACGTTGGTCGACCGCGGCCGCACAACGAGCTCGTAGAGATCCTTGATGCCGCCGACCAAGCCGCGGCGCAGGAAACAAACCAACAGCACAAAGATGATGCCCAGCACCAGCTTCCAGCTAGCGCCGAGATGCAGCGTCGTCTGCAAAAAGTCGCTCAGATAGAGCCACACCGCGGCGCCGACCAGCGGTCCGAACAGCGTACCGGCGCCGCCGATCGCGGTCTGCATGACGAGCTGTCCGGAGGTGTCGAAGGTGAAGGCGTCCGGCGGCATGAAGCCTTGCAACACGCCGAGCAGGCCGCCGGCAAACCCGGCATAAGCCGCGGCTATCACAAATGCCGTGAGTTTGTAGCCGTGGATGTTGTGGCCGACAGCCGCGGCGCGCAGCGGGTTGTCGCGGATGGCGCTGAATACGGCTCCGACCGGGGAGCGCACGATGCGCAACGCGATCACGATGCCGATGAGATACCAGAACGCGAAAAACGAGTAGAGCGACCAATCGGTATTGAAGTGAATGGTGGTGAAGCCGAGCGGAAGCGTCGGTGTCGGCACACCGGGCAGGCCGTTCTCGCCGCCGGTGTATTCCGACAGCGGATTGAACTCGACAAAGTAGAAGACCTCGGCAATTGCCACCGTGATCATCGCGAAATAGATGCCAGTGCGCCGTAGCGCGATCAGCCCGATCAGGTAGCCGACAATCGCCGCCACGATGGTTCCGATGATCACCGAAACAAGAACATTGGGAAGGCCGGCGATGGTCAGAAGATAGGCGGCGACCATGCCGCCGGTGCCGTAGAACGCCGACTGGCCGAACGACAGCAGGCCGGTAAAGCCAAACAGGATGTCGAAGCCGATGCCGAAGAGGCCCCACACCATGATGCGGCTCATGGTCGTCGGCGTAAAACCGAGATGGGGCAGGATGAATGGCGCGGCGAACACACCGACCGCCGTCAGGATCTCGATAACGAGGGGGCGCTGCCTGAACATTACGCGATCGCGTTCATTCGCGGCCGGCGGTGCCGAGCAGGCCGTAGGGACGGAGCACCAGCACCAGCGTCATCGCCGCGAAAAGCATGACGTAGGAATAGCCGGGATTGAACATGGACGTGATGCTGATGATCTCGCCGGCGATGAAGCCGCCGAGTACGGCGCCTGGAAACGATCCGACGCCGCCGATGACGACGACCACGAAGGTTTGCACCAGGACCGCTTCGCCGACGTCCGGCGCGATCGATACGACCGGGGCGTTGATGATGCCGGCAAAGCCGGCCGCCATGGCGCCGATGCCGAACACCAACATGAAAATCTTGTAGACGTCGATGCCCAGCGAATCGACCATGACGGAATCTTCGATTCCGGCGCGCACGATCATGCCGATGCGGGTGCGATAGAGCACGATGTAGAGTGCGATCAGCGCGACTGCGACGATGCCGAGCAACGCTAACCGGTAGGTCGGATAGAACATAAAGCCGAGCGGGGTGATCCCCACCAGCCCGGCCGGAGCGGGCACGGTTTGGGAGAGGCTGCCAAAGAAAAAGCGAACGACCTCCACGAATACGATGCCGAGACCGAAGGTGACCAGCAACTGGTCCTCGTGCGGCCTGGAATAGAAGTGCCGGATGACGACGCGCTCCATCACCACGCCGACCAGCATCACGAACAGCGAGCCGGCGATGACGGCGACAATGAATGAGCCGGTGTAGGTATAGGCGAGCCAGCCGGCATAGCCGCCGAGCATGAACATCGCCCCGTGCGCCAGATTGAGGACACCGAGCGTGCCGTAGATGATCGTCAATCCGGATGAAATCAATGCAAGCAGTGCGCCGAGCACGAGCCCGTTGAAGCACTGCGAAATGAAATTGCCCCAGTTGATCACGTTGCGATCCGCAATCTGCCGTGATGCATTATTCGTCGCGCGGCCACCGTCTTGGCGACTTTTATGCCGGGAATTCATACAGTCTAGCAATAGGCAAATGGTCAGGCCGCAAGCAGCGAAGGCTGATGCTGTGCGTCTTGCGACCCGACCATGTTTAGATGGACGTGCCTTCTCCGCATCATCGATACGGAGAAGGCACTCGTTGGCTTAGGTGTAGTCGCCGAGATGGCAGCCGAAGGCGTCGGACTTCTGCATCAACGGCGCGCCCGGAACGACTTCGAGCACTTGCCAGTAGTCCTCGGGGTTCTTCATCTCTTTCGGATGCTTGCCCTGAACGATGACCACCGGGCGGACCAACTGATGATCCTCGGGGCGGAAATGCACGTCACCCACCATGGACGGGAAGGTTTCGCCCTTCTCGAAGGCCTTGATGACGTCCGGCGGATAGAAAGTGCCGGTTTCGGAGACCATGCGCGCCCACATGGCGATCGACATGTAGGCGCTCTCGGCGCCCCATTCGGGCCGGTAGCCGTTCTTCTTGTTGAAGGTCTCGACGAACATCTTGGCGAGCGGATACTTGTCTTCAAGCGTCCACCAGAAGTCGGTGGCGGCAAGCACGCCGCCCATGATCTCCGGACCCACTTCCTTGGCGAGGAAGGGGATCTGGTAGGGAATGACCAGCGTCATTTTGGGAATGATGCCGAACTGATGGGCTTGCTGCGTCGATAGCACCGCATCGCGGCCCCAGTTCACGTTGATCAGAAACTCGGCACCGGAGTTGGCGATGTTGGTGAGGTATTGGCTGAAGTCCTGAGTGCCGAGCGGGGAGACCTGGTCAGTCACTTGGGTCCAGCCACCGTTCTTGGTCAGATATTCGTTCACCGACTTGGTCACCGTGTGACCGTAAGTGTAGTCCGGCGTCATGAATGCGGCTTTGCGGTTCTTGCCGAACTTCTGCAGCAGCACCGGACCGATCGCGTTGGCTGCGGTCTCGCCGTAAAAGTTCTGGCGGAAGCCATAACGCACGCAATCCTTACCGGTGGTGTCGTTGCTGCCGGAGATGCCGGTGACGTAGAGGATCTTCTCGCGCTCGGCGAAGTGGTTGAGCGCAACCGCGACCGCCGACGAGGTCGATCCGAACATCAGGATGACTTTGTTGTCATTGATGAAGGTCTGCTGCGCCTGCACCGCGTTGTTCGGCTTGGCGCCGGAATCGGCGGAAACGACTTTCACTTGCTTGCCGAGCAGGCCTTTGCTGACCTTCGGCGCGATCGCTTTGATCAACGGGTGTCCCTCGTTGATATGCTCGACCGCCAATTCCACACCCTTGAGCTCGTCTGCGCCGGACTGAGCGTAGGCGCCGGTCAGTGGCACGGATGCGCCGATGCTGACGGTCGGGCCTTCTGAGCCGGCCGGCCAGGTGCCGATCGGCGGCTGGTCCGCCGCCAAAGCGCTCTGCACGAAATTAAACGGCGCGGGTAGTCCGGCCGACAGTCCAGCGGACAATGCGCTGAGGCTGGCGCCGGTTGCGACGGCTTGCCGCAGGAGTCGACGTCGCGACACTCCATTGGATGACGGAGTTTTCTCAATAGTCACAGTAACCTCCCAATTCATTGATTTCCGGAGCCGGAGTGTGACCGCCTTTAGTAGGGGTAGCTTTAATCGTCCTTATTGATCCAGATTATGAAAATGAATGTTTCCGTCAGGCCTCTCACTGCTCGCGTTTCCGGCGCCCTCAAGGATATCTGGCGCAGCGACCCGTTTTTGATCCGGGCAAGACAGCTGGTCGATCTGACGCTGCCGGATCTGCAAAGCTTGCGTGCCGTGATCGAGACCGAAGCGACGGTCAAACGGCGGCGCGATCTGGTGCTCGAAGGTTACGAGTTCTCCAAGCTTTATTTTATCAAGGAAGGCTTCGCCGCCCGCTATAAGCTTCTGCGCAACGGCAAACGGCAGATCGTCAATTTCGTGTTGCCCGGCGACATCGTCGGCATGCCCGGCAGTTTTCTCGAACGCGCCGCCAATTCGGTCATCGCCGTGTCGGACATGACCTTGCAGATTTGCTCACTGGAAGCGTTCGTTGGGCTTTGTTGTCGTCAGCCGAAGTTCGGCCTGGTGCTGAGTTGGCTGGCGGCGCAGGAGGCGGCCCATTATGCCGAGCACGTTATCGATGTCGGCCGCCGGACGCCGGTCGAGCGCCTGGCTCATCTGCTGCTCGAAATTCATTCCCGGCTTACCGTGGTTGGGTTGGCCGACGAATCCGCGTTCAACCTGCCGTTTACGCAAGAGATGATGAGCGACGCGCTCGGCTTGAGCGTCCCGCACCTCAATCGCACGCTTGCTCAGCTCCGCGCCGAAGGCTTGATCGCGATCAATGGGCGGCGTGCGGAAATCCTCGATCGCAAGACGCTGGAACTGCTCGCCCAGTTCCAGCCGATTCAGTCGACGCGAATACCGCTGTCCGAGGGCTTTGCCGTCAACTGATCAGCTTTGCCCGGACTGGCCATGCCGCCGGCGGAGTTCGGTCTTGAGCACTTTGCCGTAATTGTTCTTGGGCAGCGCTGCGAGGAAAACATAGCCGCGCGGCCGTTTGAAGCGCGCGATCGCCGACAGGCAAAGCGCGTCCAGTTCTTCCGCCGACACTGTTTGTTGCGCGCGCGGCACGACACAGGCGACGACCTCTTCGCCCCAATCGGAATGCGGGCGTCCGATCACCGAAACTTCCAGCACGGCCGGATGGCGCAGCAGCACCTCCTCGACTTCGCGCGGATAGATGTTGCTGCCGCCGCTGATGATCATGTCCTTTGAGCGGTCCTTCAGTGTCAGGAAGCCTTCGGCGTCGAACGCGCCCATGTCGCCGGTATGCAGCCAACCGCCGCGCAAGGTCTCGGCGGTGGCATCGGCGTTGTTCCAATAACCTTTCATGACGACCTCGCCGCGAACCAGGATCTCGCCGACTTCGCCGGTGGGGAGGTCGCGATCGACTTCGTCGGTAACGCGCACGTCGACGTTGATTCGCGGCAATCCGACCGAGCCCATGATCTCGCGCCAGCGCGGCCGCTCGCGGTCGGCATGCAACGCTTTCGGCAGCACGGTGATGGTCATCGGCACTTCGCCTTGCCCGTAGATTTGCGCAAATTTTGGTCCGAGCAGATCCATGGCGCGCACGAGCGTTTCGAAATGCATCGGCGCGCCGCCGTAGATGATGGTGCGCAAGCCGCGATGATCGGCGGCGGCGAAGCCTGAGTGATTGACCAGCCGGCTGACCATCGTCGGCGCGGCGAAGAAGCTGACGTTGCCGTGAACCGCGAGCAAAGCGGCGATCTCGTCGGGATCGAAACCCGCGCTCTCGGGAACGATGGTGTTGGCCCCCATGGCGACGTAGGGCAGGCCGTAACAGCCGGAGCCATGCGACATCGGCGCCGCATGCAGCACGCAATCGCCGGCGCCGACCGGCTCGATCTCGGCGAAATAGGCAAGCGTCTGCGCCAGCATGATGCCGTGGGTCAGCATCGCGCCCTTCGGGCGGCCGGTGGTGCCGCTGGTATAGAAGAGCCAGGCGAGATCGTCCGGTGAACGCGCCACCACGTCGATGCCGTCACCGTCGTAGAGCGCCCGCCACTCGGCGCTTTCGGTGACGATCGTGCGCGCGTGTGCCGCGACGTCTTCGGCGCGATCGGGGCTGGCGAGCACCAGCGAAGCCCCGGTATGGCCGATGATGTAGGCGAACTCCTCGCTGTGGAGTTTGGCGTTCATCGGCGCTGCGACCAGGCCGGCGTGCCAGATCGCAAACATGGCTTCGAGAAATGCCGGCCGGTTGGTCATGGCGATCGCCACGCGATCACCCGGGCGACATAAGGCGTGCAGGTTACCGGCAAGCGCACGCGAACGCGCCGCCCATTGCCGGTAACTGAGATAAGTCTTGCCGCCGAACGCGATGGCGGGCCGGTCAGGCGCCGCGCGTCCCCATTTCTCCACCCAGCCCGCGAGATTCATCGCCGGCGCCGCAGGTTTCGATCAGGGTGCGGGCTTGGCGTCGATGAGCACCGCGGCAATGAGGCAGGGCTTGCCGCTCCGATTGACCCATGCATGGTTGGTGCCGCGCTGGACGATGCAATCACCGGCATGCAACTCGACCTCGCCTTCTTCCATCAGCATGTGCATCGAACCGGAGATTACCACCAGATAATCGATCGAGTTGGTCTTATGCATGGTCGGATGCTTGGCAGAATCGGTCGCGCTCGGCTTGTTGTGACTGCCGAGCTGCCCGAATGCGGCTTCGGTATCGATCTTGCCGGCGCCCTCGGGTGGAATCTCGACGACGCGGAAAATGGTACCGGACTGCGTTGGATCGTGCCGCATCGGCCGCAGCGAACGGTCCTTCGCGCCGTGATTGTCCACCGGCATTTCGTCGGTGACCCAGACTTCGGTGACGCCGAGCCCCGGCCAGCCCTTGATCTCGGTCGCGTTGGACGCGTGATCGTCGAGCATGACGATTGCCTTGCCGGCGGCGTTATGGCCGGTGACGAAACGGCGGATTTTTTGCACCATGACGTTTCCTCCAGAGTTTTTGGTTCAGCGGCGCACGATACGATTGCGGAGCACGCCGATTTTTTCGACTTCAAGCTCGACGATTTCGCCTGGCTCGACATAGCGTCCGGTTTCGAGGCCGGAGCCATTACCGACCGTGCCCGAACAGAACAGCTCGCCGGGATGGATCGTCTCGTCGCGCGACACATAGGCGATGCAGTCTTCGTACTTCCAATGCATTTCCCGCGAATTGCCGCGCCCGCGCTCCTCGCCATTGACGCGCACGATCATCTCCAGCGCGTAGGGGTCGGGAATTTCGTCCGCGGTGGTGATGCACGGGCCGACCGGATTCGAATTGTCGAAATCCTTGCCTTTGCCAGGCCCGAGATTGGACGCCATTTCCAGCGTCTGTTCGTCGCGCGCCGAAAGGTCGTTGAAGATGGTGTAGCCGAAGATGTGGGCGCGGGCCTTGTCCCTCGGAATGTCGCGGCCCGCGGTGCCGATGACGCAGGCGAATTCGAGTTCATAATCGATGGTCTTTGAATAGGCCGGCCACGCCACATCTTGACCGGTGCCGCAAACGGCAAAGCGGCTCGGCTTATAGAAGCTCGGGCGATCGTACCAGACCTGCGGCGGCTTGAACGCGCCTTGCTGATCGAGTTCGCGCAGTGCTTTTTCAGGTTCGGGAGAAGAAGCCGCGCGGATGCGCAGGATTTGCGTGAACGCCTGGATGAGATGTTTCTCGAAACACAGAAAGTCGCGCAACTGCGCCGGTGCCGGCAGTGGCGATAACAACTTGACCGATTTGGTTTCGACCATGCCGCGCCGGCTTCGCTGCACGTCCGCGGCGATGTCGCGGGCACGGTCGAGCGCCGCAGGCCCGGCTTCGATCAGCGCCTGCATACTGTTGAAAGCGGCACCGGCGTTGTCTCGCGCGGCCAGAAAATCGACGATCCGCGCATCGCCATCGGTTAGCGCGCCGATACGCTGCTGCCCGGATGAGACGAAGGTGACAAGCCGCATCGCTGTCCTCCCGTGTCGGTCGCGGTTAGCCCGTGATCTTGTTCACTCGTATTATTATATTTCATTGAATGTTGAAATTCGTATAGTGTCAAGGCGCCGCTGCTGCGGCATTTCATTTGGAGTTCGGCCCGCATGAAAGCGAAGACGGCGCTGGCCCGGAAGACGCCGGGCGGCGGGCTGCCGAAGCGCAAGCCCGCGCCACGCGATGATCGGAGCGGCGCCCGGCGCGGCGACACGACGCGGCTCGCGATCCTCAATGCGGCCGAGCGCTGCTTTGGTGAAGGCGGTTTCGACGGCGTGTCGCTCCGCACCATCACCGAAGTCGCCGGGGTCGATCTGGCGCTCGTCAATTATCACTTCGGCAGCAAGGACAATCTGTTGCGCGAGGTGATCGCGCGGCGGGCGCGCATCGTGCATGATGAGCGGATACGCGCGCTCGAAGAGGCGCGGCATGCGGCCGGCGCGCGGTCGCCGTCGGTCGAAGCCATTGTGACGGCATTTCTTGAGCCGCTGTTGCGGCGCCTGATCAACGGCGAGCAGGGTTGGCAGCACTACGCCAATCTGGTTTCGCAGCTTGACGTTTTGCCGAAATTCACCGGCTTGACCGGCGACGTGCTCGACCCCACCGCGCTTCACTTCATCAACGCGCTACGGCTTGCCTTGCCGAAGGCGCCGCCGCGGGCGATCTATTGGGGCTACATGTTCCTGCTTGGCTCGATGGTGCAGGTGATGTCGGCGACCGGCCGCATCGAGCGGTTGTCGCACGGCTTGTGCAAGTCGGAGGACATCGAGAGCGCGCTGCGCGAATTGGTGCCGTTCGTCAGCGGTGGACTACGGGCGTTGGGAACCGCACCGCGATAGCGCTCCGCAATTGCCGCTGTCGGGTTTCCCGGCGCCGTCCGCTCACCTACACTTGCCGCGATCTGGGCAGTTGGCGATGAGCGAGGGCGCCGTGCCGACCGGCAGGGAATTGCCGTTCAAGCCGGGCGTAAGCGCGGAGGGCGACGGACGGCAACCATGGGAAAGGACCGGCTCGCCGCGTTCAGCGATGGCGTCATCGCCATCCTCATTACGGTTATGGTGCTGGAACTGCACGTCCCGCACGGCGCCGATGCGGCGGCGCTGCGCGAAATAGCGCCGAGCCTGCTGACCTATGTCTTGAGCTTTGTCTATCTGGCGATCTACTGGAACAACCACCATCACCTCCTGCACACCGTCGAGCGGGTCGACGGCCTTATTCTTTGGGCCAATTCCGACCTGCTGTTCTGGCTCTCGCTCATCCCGGTGGCGACGGCGTGGATGGGGCAGAATCTTGCCGAACCGCTGCCGACCGCGGTCTACGGCGTCGTCCTGCTGCTGCCGGCCTTGGCTTATTTCCTGTTGCAACGGGCGATCATCCACAGCCAGGGCGCGGATTCGGTGCTTGCCAGCGCGCTCGGCAGCGATTTCAAGGGCAAGCTGTCGCCGATCCTCTACATCGCCGGCATCGGGATCGCTTTTTTCAGCCCGTGGATCGCGATCGGGCTCTATGCGTTGGTCGCGGTACTCTGGCTCGTCCCCGATCGGCGCATCGTCAATGTGCTCGGCCGCAACTGAAGCCGGCTGCGCCTAGCGCATGATCCGGAAAAGTGGCTGCCGGTTTTCCGAAAAGATCATGCGCCAACGAACGATCTAGCGCATGATCCGGAAAAGTGGCTGCCGGTTTTCCGAAAAGATCATGCGCCAACGAACAATCTAGTGGTCCGATTCTAACATTCGCATCCCTATTCGGCACCCTCTCATGCGAATGTTAGAATCAAAAGGACCACTAGCAAATTTGCGGCTTAGTGGAGCTTTGGATTTGACATTCGCTTCTCGAGTTTGCCGGCAGGTGGGTAGCGAATGTCAAATCCGCTCCACTAGCGCACCAGTACGTTGCTGAACTGCCAGGGATCGTCGCGGTCGATGGCTTCCGGAAATAACCCATTGCGGCCTTTGACCGGCGTCCACTCCGTGTAGCGTCCGATCACCGGCCCGAGATAGGGCCGTTGGACTTCCAGGCAGCGTTTGAAATCCATTTCATCGGCTTCGACGATGCCGCGGTCGGGATGCTCCAGCATCCAGACGATGCCGGCAAGCACCGCCGAGGTGACCTGTAATCCGGTGGCGTTTTGGTAAGGGGCAAGCCGCCGCGTCTCCTCAATCGAGAGCTGCGAGCCATACCAATAGGCATTCCTGGCGTGGCCGTAGAGCAGCACGCCGAGTTCATCCATGCCGTCGACGATGTCGCGTTCGTCGAGAATTTGCCATTGCTGCTGCGGTTGCCAGGCTGCGCCGGCCATCTCATGTAGCGACAGCACGGCGTCGTCGCAGGGGTGATAGGCATAATGGCAGGTCGGCCGATGCAGGACTTCGTCGTTTTCGCGCAGCGTGAAGTAGTCGGCGATCGAGATGGCCTCGTTATGGGTGATCATAAAGGCGTGCTGCGCCTGCGCCGACGGTGTCCATGACCGCACCCGCGTCCCAGCGCCCGGTTGGGTGAGATAGATGGCGGCGTCACAGCCGAAATCGTGCCGGCGCGCATTGGCGGGCATCTTCTTCTCATGGGTGCCCCAGCCGAGTTCCGCCGGTTGCAGGCCCTCCGCGCAGAATCCCTCGACCGACCAGGTATTGACGAACACGCCGTGCGGCTTCGGTGAGCGCGCGCGCTGGGTATCGCGTTCGGCGATGTGGATTCCCTTGACGCCGACACGCTGCATCAGCCCGGCCCACTCGTCCTTGGTCTTGGGCACGTCGGCCTTGACGCCGGTCTTGGCGCCAGTCTCGGCGGCGATATCGAGCAGCGCCTGCTTGACGAACCACGACACCATCCCCGGATTGGCCCCGCAGCAGCTCACGGCGGTGACCCCGCCGGGCCGGCGGCGGCGCAGCGCCAGCAAAGTTTCGCGCAGCGCGTAATTCGACCGCGCCGAGATCGACAGCGACCGGTCGGTGTAAAGTCCCGGCCACGGCTCCACGACCGTATCGATGTAGAAGGCGTCGATGTCCTTGGCGAAGTCGATCAAATCGACCGACGACGTGTCGACCGAGACGTTGACGATCATGCCACGGCCCGGTCCGCCCTTGAGCAGCGGCGTGAGCACCTCGCGGTAGTTGTCCCGGGTGATTGCGGTGTGGAGGAAGCGGAGGTTGCGGTCGTCGAGCAGGCGGCGGTCATTGTCGTTCGGCGCGATCACCACGAATTTCTTGCGGTCGAATGCGATGTGCCGCTCCAACAGCGGCAGCGTTCCACGGCCGATCGAGCCGAAGCCGATCATCACCATCGGGCCGTCGAAGCGCGCATGCAACGGCCAGGCAGTACCAGCCTCGGTCGTGGCATGCATGGCGTCATTCCTTTCTGCAATGCGTGGGAAGATTGGTCCGTGCCCATGCGGTTGCCCCGCCGAAATCTCGCTCGCCCGACGTGCGAAATTTTGCGCGGCATAATCGCGTTAGCCGCGCGATGCAAGCATATTCGTGTTGCGGAACGTTTTTCGAACGGCGCGTCAGCCGCGCCAGTAGCGGTCTTCCCAACTGCGCGACAGCCGCATCGCCGACAAAATGAGTCCGGCCATCGAATACGTTTGTGGGAAATTGCCCCACAGCTCGCCGGTCCGCGGATCGACGTCCTCCGACAAAAGACCGTAGCGGTTGCGATGACCAAGCGCATCGGTGAACAGATCGCGGGCTGCGTCACGCCGCCCGAGCGACCACAGCGCGTCGATCAGCCAGAACCGGCAGATCAGGAAAGCGGTGACCGGCAGGCCGAAATCATCGGCGCTGGCGTACCGCATGACGTGCTTCTCGCGTACCAATTCGCGCTCCATCGCGGCGACGGTGGATACAAAGCGCGGATCGTCGACCTCGACCACACCGAGGTCGGGAAGCAAGAGAACGCTGGCATCGAGGTCGTCGGAACCGAAGGCTGCGGTGAACGCTCCGCGTTTCTCGTTCCAGGCACCTTCGAGGAG
>Ga0307373_10003883_pt1 | contig 25529 bp, 23 predicted proteins | sample OX2MG_FD_202534 | JGI IMG/M metagenome (GOLD analysis project Ga0307373, IMG submission 202534) | Soil microbial communities from Risofladan, Vaasa, Finland - OX-2 | ecosystem: Environmental > Terrestrial > Soil > Coastal area > Acid sulfate soil | place: Finland: Risofladan, Vaasa | collected...
GGATGGGGCTGCTACCGGATGGCGGTGCTACCGGATGGCGGTGCTACCGGATGGCGCTGCTACTGGATGGCGGTGGCCACCCGCATGAGCTCCTCCGGCGTGATCAGGTGGTCGTGGCTGTCGTCGCCGATCTGCAGTTCGACCCAGTTGACCCTCCCGGTGAACCGGCTGGACTCTGCCGAGTAGTCCTCGCTCACCGGCGTGCCGGTGTCGGAGCCTACGTCGCACGTCTCGTCACCCGAGTAGATCATGGGCACGGTGGCATCGATCCGGCCGCCTCCCGCCGGCTCGCCGTCGATGAAGAGGGACGCCGTGCCCCCTTTGGCCAGTCCGCCTCCGTCGTAGGCGAACTCCATCCGGACCTGGTGGGTACCGGAGGGGACCACCTCGGTCCCCTCCACGTAGAACCGCATGAGGCCGGCCAGGTTGTGGCAGTACTTGGGCTTCCCCTCGTGCAGGTAGAAGCTCCAGCCGGCAAAGGCTCCCCCCTGGGCCACCAGCACCCCGTTGGCCCCGCCCTCGCCGACCTCGACCTCGGCCGTCACCGAGTGTGACTTGTTCTTGAGGTTGAGAACCGAGCTCTCGCTCAGGCGGCCCATACCCCCGTAGAGCAGTTGGCTGCTGCCCTTCACCAGGACGGGCCGGCCGGCGATGTCGGAGTTGAACCGCTCGATCCGGCGGTCATCGAGGGGAAGCACGTTGTACTTGACCGCCTCGATCAGCCAGAGCCGCTGGAGCTTCTCGAGCATCCCGGGGTGGTCGGCGGAGACGTCATGGGCCTGGGTCCAGTCGGTGGTGGTGTCGTAGAGCTCCCAGACGTCGTCGTCGAGAGCGGGCAGCTCGGCACCGAACAGCCACGGGACGCTGTGGCGGGTGACCGCAGTCCAACCCTGGTGGTAGATGCCGCGGTTGCAGGCCACCTCGAAGTACTGGGTCTCCCGCCGCTCGGCCGCGCCGGGGTCGTCGAAGGCGTAGGCCATGGAGATCCCGTGCAGGGGCATCTGTTGGATGCCGTGGACGAAGGTCGGCTCGGGAATGCCGGCCACGTCGAGGATGGTGGCCCCGACGTCGATGATGTGCTGGAACTGATGGCGGATCTCGCCCCGTGCCGAGAACCCGGCGGGCCAGTGGACGATGGTGCCGTTGCGGGTCCCACCGAAGTGGGAGGCCACCTGCTTGGTCCACTGGAACGGGGTGTTCATGGCATGTGCCCAGCCCACCGCGTAGTGGTTGTAGGCCGCAGGCCCACCGAAGTCGTCGATGCGCTGAGCCATGAACTCCGTGGTCTCGAACTCGGCGGCGCCGTTGAGGGAGATGATCTCGTTGAAGGTCCCGTGCGGGGTGCCTTCGGCGCTGGCCCCGTTGTCGCCGATGATCAGATAGATCAGGGTCTCGTCCATCACGCCGAGCGCTTCGATGGAGTCGAGAAGCCGTCCGATGTGGTGGTCGGTGTGCTCGAGGAAGCCGGCGTAGATCTCCATCTGCCGGGCCAGGACAGGCTTGAGATCGTCGGGCACGTCGTCCCAGGCCTCGATGTCCTGGGGTCGGGCGGTGAGATCGGCGTCGGGGGGCACCACGCCCAAATTCTTCTGGCGGCCCAGCGTCTCGGTGCGCAGCTGGTCCCATCCGCCGTCGAACCTGCCCCGGTACCTGTCGCTCCACTCCGTTGGCACGTGATGGGGCGCGTGGGTCGCTCCCGGGGCGAAGTACAAGAAGAACGGCTTGTCGGGCACGAGGGACCGCTGTCCTTGGACCCAGGCGATGGCATGGTCGGCCAGGTCCTCGGTGAGGTGGTACCCCTCCTCGGGGGTCCTGGGCGGCTCCACCGGCGTGGTCCCGTCGTAGAGGGCCGGGTACCACTGGTTGGTCTCCCCTCCCACGAAGCCATAGAAGCGCTCGAAGCCGCTGCCGTTGGGCCACATGTCGAACGGACCCATGGGGCTGGTCTCCCACACCGGCACCTCGTGGCACTTGCCGAACTGGGCCGTGCTGTAGCCGTTGAGGCGCAGGATCTCGGCGATGGGCGCGGCGCTGTCGGGACGGACCGAGTTGTAGCCCGGCGCGGAGGTGGCGATCTCGGTGATCCCACCCATCCCCACCGAGTGGTGGTTGCGGGCGGTGAGGAGCGAGGCGCGGGTCGGTGAGCACAGTGCGGTGGTGTGGAAGCGGGTGAAGCGGAGTCCACCGGCGGCCAGGCGCTCGGCGACCGGAGTGCTGCACGGTCCTCCGAAGGCCGAGGAGGCACCGAAGCCGGTGTCGTCGAGCATGATGACCACCACGTTGGGCGCGCCCGCCGGCGGCCGGAGCGGCTCGATGGGAGGGAACGAGGTCTCGGGGTCCTTGGCGTCGTAGGTGGTGAGGCCGACGTGCTGTCGGTGGGGAATGGGCAGGCTGGAACGGGAGATGTCAGTCAAAGGTGGTTCCTTCGGTCGTTGTGGTCGAGAGTCCCGGCCGGCCGGCGTTTCGGTCCGACCTGCCGCTGGCCACCGGGTTCACCGACGCCAGTTCGATGTTGAGGTCACGAAGGAGCCCGAGGAGGCTGTGGAGGCGCGCCTGGTCCGGCACCCAGCCCACCAGGTGGGTCAGGCCGTGGTCACAGTGGCTCACCTCGAATCCGTCGAGAGCGGCCACCAGCGTGGGGCTCAGTCGGCCCTTGACGACGATCTCGAACGTCTCGGCGCCCAATGCAACCCTTTCCGTGGAGCGAAGCTGTCGACGGGCCGGCCCAGCGGTCGATCCCGATCGAAGCCATCCTCTGTCGGACGTCCTGTCCTGTCGTCATCCCCGGAGGGTGATCACGGTCAGGGGCCGGGAACGTCGGGGGCACACGGTGGTGGACCGGCGGAACCAGTGGCCGGTGCGTCCCCCGACATGGCACACTGAACCCAAGGGAACGTCGGGGACCGATTTCGAACATGGTCACAGCAGGTTCACCACCGGCCCATGCGGTCGACCGTCCGGGCCTGCGCCGCCTTCTGGACGAGGCGCTGGTCAGACCGTTGACCCTGATCGTGGCTCCGGCCGGGGCAGGCAAGTCGGTGCTGCTGGCCCAGTGGGCCGCAACCCATCCTGACCTGGCCTTCGTCTGGATGGACCTGACGCCGGCCGACGACGACCCGGTCCGCTTCTCCCAACGGCTCCTCCAAGCCATGGTCGCCGCGAGCCCCGACGCAGGTGAACTCGGATCCATGGTCTCCGTGTACGGTGGCTGGCTCGGTTCGCCGTTGCTGGACGGCGTCGTCACCAGCCTGGCCGGCTTTCCGGAGACGGTCATCGTGCTCGACGACCTCCATCAGCTCTCCAACGCCGCGCTGATCGCCGATCTCGGCCACCTCGTCGCACTGTTGCCGGACAACGTCCACCTCGTCCTGTCGACCCGGGTGGACCCTCCTCTCGCCTGGAGCCGCCACCGCCTGCTCCGCGGCCTGACCGAGATCCGCCAGGCCGAGCTGGCGTTCGACGGCGCCGACTCGGCGCGGCTGCTCGAACGCATCACCGGTCGACCGCTGGCACCCGACCATGTCGAAGCGCTGGTCAACAGAACCGAGGGCTGGGCCACCGGGCTCCAGCTGGCCGGAATGATGCTCCGGCTCCACGGTGACTCGGAGCGCTTCATCGCCCAGTTCAGCGGCAGCGATCGTCTCATCGCCGACTACCTGAGCGAGGAGGTCCTCGAGGCCCAGCCTGACTCGAGGCGCCGTCTCCTCCTGCGCATCTCGGTCCTGGACGAGATGTGCGCCGACCTGGTGAGCAGCCTGACCGGAGAACCCGGTGCCCAGCCGGTGCTCGAGGACCTGGAGCGGGAGTCGATGTTCCTCGTTCCCCTGGACGACCGGCGTGAGTGGTTCCGGTTCCACCATCTGTTCCGGGATCTCCTGCGCTTCCGGCTCCGGTCCGAGGACCCGGGGGCCGAAGCCGGCCTGCTGGGCCGGGCGGCGGACTGGCACCTCGGGCGGGGAGAGGTCAGCCCGGCAGTCGAGTACCTCATCCGGGCCCAGAAGTGGCAGGAGGCCCTCGACCTGGTCATGGCCCGCGGATCCGAGGTGTTCGAGCGCGGCGAGATGGCGACGGTCATCCGCTGGATCAGTGACGTTCCCGAGAACGCCCGGTCGGGAAGACGGGACATCAGCCTCCTCCTCGGCATCCTCAAAGCAGCCGAGGGGCAGGCCCCGGGGGCCGAGGACCTCCTCCGACGTGTCGTGGCCGACCCCGGGGCGTCCCCCGGAGAGCGGGCCTGCGGCCAGACCTTCCTGGCCGCCCTGGTCCAGTGGCGGCCCAATCCCGACACGTCCATCGACATGGCCGTCGATGCCATCGACACGCTCGCGAGCCTCGACCACAACGAGATTCCCAACCTCATGAACCTCAGTGATCCCCAGTCGCTCGAGACCATGGCCCTCATCTCCGGCGGGCGGGCCCACTTTCTGGCCGGCCACATGGAGCAGGCCCGGGCGTGGCTGGGCCGCGGGCTGGCATCGGCAGGGGCGGCCTACTCGGTCTGGAGGGTGAGCGGCCTGGGCTCGCTGAGCCTGCTCGAGGCATGGTCGGGCCGGGTCGAACGGGCCGAGGCACTGGCTGACGAGGCACTGCAGGTCGCCCGCGACGTAGGAATCCTCTCCCATCCCTCCACGGCCGACGCCTACCTCGCCTCCAGCCTGGCGGCCTTGGAGCGCGGTGAGCCACGACGAGCGGCACTCTCCCTTGGTGAGGGCAGGCTCCGTGCCGAGGCCAACCGGCGCACGCCGCTCATCTGGGTCGCCCGCCTGCAGACGGCCTTGCTCCAGGCCGCGGACGGTCATCCCGACGTGGCCGACACCACCATCCGTTCCGCCCGGCACGAGGCGGGAGCGTCACCGCCTCCCGTCGTCGCCGACCGACTCGTGGCCCTTCGGAGCCGCCTGCTCCGCCTGGCCGGTTCACCCGACGGGGCCTGGCGCGTCCTCACCGATGTCGAGCTCGACACCCCGTCCCTGGTCTTCGAGGGGACGGCCTGCGCCCTGGGCCTGGGGCACCTCGACCGGGCCCGGAAGATCCTCGACGGCGTCCCGGAGCTGGGTGCCCACGAGCCGTTGCCGAGGGTGGAGCGCCTGGTCCTGTCGGCGTGGATGGCGTCCGCCGAGGGCGGCCCCCGGTACGCCAGGGAACCGCTGGGTGAGGCCATCGACGTGGCCGAACGCCACGGGCTCATCGAGGTCTTCGTGCGGGGCGGCCCGGCCGTGGTGCGGCTGGTCGCCGAGCTCGCCGACGAACGGCCGGCGTTCCGGGAGGCGGTCCTGGCGCGGGCCCGCCAGGCCATCGCCCAGGCCAACGGAAGCGACCTGGCCGATCCACTGACCGACCGCGAGCTCGAGATCCTGTCGTACCTGCCCAGTCGGTTCACCAACACCGAACTGGCCGGGCAGTGCTACGTGTCGGTGAACACCATCAAGACCCACATGGCCCACATCTACCGCAAGCTGGAGGCGGCCAACCGCAACGAGGCCATCATCCGGGCACGGGAGCTCGGGCTGCTCTAGATTCTGGGACTCGCCGTCATCACCAGGGAGGAACACCGGTGGCTGGCCGCGGCCGAGTCATCCCACGAGGGTGATGACTCGGCCGCCCGCCCTGTGGTTCCATCATGGGGATAGAGATCGAACCCACCAAGGAGGACCCTCAGTGCTCGCCTACACCTACCCGCTCGCCGACCTGTTCGGCACCATGCTCGGGATCTTCGTCTTCTTCATCTGGTTCTGGCTCCTCATCGTGGTGTTCTCGGACATCTTCCGGAGCCGCGATCTCGGCGGGGGCTCGAAGGCTCTCTGGGTCATCTTCGTCATCGTGCTCCCGTTCCTCGGGATCTTCGTCTACCTGATCGCCAGGGGCGGCAAGATGCACGAGCGGGCCGAACAGCAGGCCCAGCAGCAGCAGAAGGCCTTCGACGAGTACGTCAAGCAGGCCGCCGGATCCGGCACCAGCACCGGGGACGAGCTCTCCAAGCTGGCCGACCTCAAGGCCAAGGGCGTGCTCACTGACGCCGAGTTCGAAGCCCAGAAGGCCAAGATCCTCTCGTAGCCTGGCCTCGGACGGGCGGTGAGGGTGCGTGCGCCCTCACCGCCGCATTCGGCCCGAACGACTCCGACCGAACGACTCCGACCGAACGACCCAAGGGGATCCATGTTCTACATTGGCGGCATCGTGTTCGGCGTCCTGGCCGTCCTGTTGGTGGTGGTCTTCGTCAAGAAGTTCCGCCAGAGCAATGACTGAGGGACGGCAGGGGCCCGGCCGAGTGCCCGCTGGCGGGCGCCGGTGATCCTCGACCTGGTGCTGATCGCACTGGTCATCACCCTCGAGCCCATCCCGCTGACCGCCTTCATCCTGGTCCTGATGTCGAGGGGCGGGGTGCGCAAGGGAGCGGCCTTCATCTTCGGATGGCTGCTCTCGCTGGCCGTGGTGATCGCCCTCACCGTCCTGCTCACCGGGAACAAGCCCCCCGCGCCCAGCACCGCCCCCTCGCTGGCGGCCATCGCGGTCAAGATCCTCATCGGGGTGGCGCTGGTCGTCATCGCCATCCGTCGCCGGGCCAGGCTGGGCCGTCCGAAGAAGCCAAAGAAGACCCCGAAATGGCAGACCGGCATCGACAACATGTCGCCTTGGGTGGTCGTCGGCCTCGCCCCCCTCGTCCAGCCCTGGGGTCTGGTGGCGGCCGGGGTGGCCACCATCACCGAGGCCAAGCTGAGCTCACTTCAGAGCTACATCGCCGTGTTCCTCTTCTGTGTCGTGGCCACAGGTGTCTACCTGGTCATGGAGATCTACGCCGGCTTCCGGCCCGAGCGGGCTCAGGACATCCTGAACGGAGTCCGGACCTGGATCGACACCCATACCGACCAGGTCATCATCATCGTGTCCCTCGGCCTGGGCCTCTGGCTGGTGGGCAAGAGCATCTACGTCCTGGTCACCTGAGCCGCCCCGCTCGGCGGGCGGGACCGGTCAGGTCGGGCCCGTTCCACTCCTCGGCCGACTCCGGACCGTCAGGCATCCCCGACCGACTCCCGCTTCCGTGCCTCGCCGCGGGTGACCGCTCCGAAGATCAGTCGGATGACCACGGCGATGACGGCGAGATCGGCCAGCATCTGGACCGAGACCACCAGGCGGGCCACGTCGGTCCTCGGCGCGATGTCCCCGAACCCCACCGTGGAGAAGACGGTGATGGTGAAGTACAGCGCCGAGGCCCGTGAGAGACCGTGGGGGGTGACGGGGGCAAAGGCCAAGGGGTCGGCGTGCGACATGGTCAGGTAGATCCAGGCGAAGAGCACGAGGAAGAGCGGCAGGACGGTGGCCAGCGCCACCGCCGCCCGCAGCATCGGACGATCGTGGCCGGTGATCAGCCTGATCTCGTTGGCCAGGACGGCGACGAAGAGGGCCAACGCCAGCCCCAGGCGGAGCGCCGGCGACTCGTGGGACCGGTGGGCCACGGGCACCACGAAGTACAGGACCAACAGCACCGTCGCCGTCAGCGCGGCCCGCGCTCCGGTGGTGATCAGGTGGGACCGCTCGAAGGCGCTGAGATTCGACGGAGGAGCCGTGGTCACCCCGTCAGCCTTACAGGTGGCTGAACCCGCCGGACTCCTCTTTGGTCATGGCCACCGACACCGGGTGCTTGGCGAAGTGGTCGATGGACTGCTTGATGTCGTCCATCAGCAGGAAGGCCAGGTCCCGGCTGACCCCCTGTCGGACCAGGATGCGCTGCACGGAGATGTCGGACACCGAGCCGGTCAGCGGATAGGCCGGAACCTGCCAGCCCTTCACCCGGAGGCGGTCGGCGACGTCGTAGAGGGTGTAGCCCGGGTTCTCGCCCTCACGGATCCGCCAGGCCACCGACGGGATGCCGGTCAGCGGGTTGCCGTCGCACAGGAGCTCGAAGGGGCCCAGCTTGACGATCTCCTCGGCCAGGAACTTCGACGTCTCGTAGCAGGCGTCGTGGACGTCCTGGTAGCCCCGCCTTCCCAGCCGTACGAAATTGTAGTACTGGGCCACGATCTGGCCGGCCGGACGCGAGAAGTTGATCTGGAACACCGGCATGTCGCCGCCGAGGTACGTGACGTGGAAGATGAGGTCGTCGGGAAGGTCGTCCTTGCCCCGCCACAGCACCCATCCCACGCCCAACGGGGCCAGCCCGAACTTGTGGCCCGAGGTGCTGATCGACTTCACCCGTGGGATTCGGAAGTCCCACACCACGCCGGGCGCGCAGAATGGGGCGAGGAAGGCGCCACTGGCCCCGTCGACGTGGATGTCGATGTCCAGCCCGGTGTCCTGGGCCAGCTTGTCGAGCGCCCGGCTCAGCTCGAGGACCGGCTCGTAGGAGCCCGTGTAGGTCACCCCGAAGGTGGGCACCACCATGATGGTGTTCTCGTCCACCTGGGCCAGCATCTGCTCGACGTCCATGCAGTACCTGCCCGCAGACATGGGGATCTCACGCATCTCGATGTCCCAGTACCGGGCGAACTTGTGCCACACCACCTGCACCGGCCCGCACACCATGTTGGGCTTGTCGGTCGGCTTCCCCTCGGCCTCCCGCCTGGCCCGCCAGCGCCACTTGGCCGCCATGCCCCCCAACATGCAGGCCTCGGACGAGCCGATGGCCGAGCACCCGACGGCCCCGCCTTCCTCGGGGGCGTTCCACAGGTCGCCCAGAAGCTGCACGCAGCGCCGCTCGATCTCGGCGGTCTGGGGGTACTCGTCCTTGTCGATCATGTTCTTGTTGATGCTCAGGTCCATCAGCTTGTGGACCTCGTCCTCCTCCCAGGTCTGGCAGAACGTGGCCAGGTTCTGACGGGCGTTTCCGTCGAGCAGCAGCTCGTCGGAGATGCACTGGAACGCGTCCTCTGGCCGCATCTCGTCGGCCGGGAACCGGTGGGACGGCAGGCGGGTCAGGAGGTCCTTGCCGGCGTAGACCGAATCGAGGAGCTCGTCCCGGATGGACTCGTGCTGGTGGAGGGGCATGGGGTGGTTACCTCGTCTCTGGGCCGGGATGCCGGCTCGTGTCTGGGCCTCGATGCCGGCCGGTCAGCCGCTACCCGTGGGTCGCGGTGTCATCTTCGCAGGTCGACCCGCCGGATCGCATCACCCGGCGGGGGTGATGAGGACCGGACAGCCGACCCCTCCCGCACCCTGAGGTCGGATACACCCCGAGGTCGGGAGCAGCGCCCCCAACTAGCGCCTCATTTCCCACCCCCGGTAGGGTGCGTGCCGACGGTTGGAGCACGAGAGACGGAGAGTGGGGGACATGGCCGAGCAGATTCCGCTGGTCGACTACCTGATGTTGGGGGATCACCCGCACCTCGTGGCCCACGAGTGCACCAACTGTGCCGCCCGGTACTTCGACCGACGAAACGCCTGTGCCCACTGCGGGAAGACCGACTTCAAGTCCGTGGACGTCGCCACCGAAGGCGAGGTCCGGGCCTTCACCATCGTGACCTTCGCCGCTCCCGGGGTGCCCGTTCCCTACGTCGCCGCCCTGGTCGACTGCGACGGCACCAGCGTGAGGGCCAACCTGATCAACGTGGAGCCCGACCCCGAGCACGTGAGCCTGGGCATGCGGGTCCGGCTGGCCACCGAGCCGATCGGGGCGGACGGGCACGGTACCGAGGCGATCGGGTTCGGCTTCGAACCCGCGGGCAGGTAGGCCGACCCGTGGGAGTCGGGTCGAGAAGGCAACGAGAGCGACAGAGGAGCTGAGCGACATGGCATCGGACGACCTGTGGATCCTGGGCATCCATATGACCAAATTCGGCAAGCACCCCGACCTGGACCTGGTCGACCTGGCGTCGGAGGCCGTGCTCGGTGCGTTGGCCGACGGAGGCGTGGAGATGGGGGACGTCGGGGTCATCGGGGCCGGCAACCTGATGGCAGCCAACGCCGGCATCGGCCAGCAGCTGCAGAAGCAGCTGGGCCAGACCGGCATCCCGGTCTACAACGTGGCCAACGCCTGCGCCACCGGGGCCACCGCACTGCGGGTGGCCTGCATGGCCATCAAGGCCGGCGAGACCGACGTCGGTCTGGCCTTCGGGGTGGAGAAGCTGTCAGGGGCCGGCCTGCTGTCGGGCGGCAACCGCAAGGAGGACTCGGACACGTGGACCCCGTCGGGGCGCTACGGGGCCGTGGCCCCCGTCGACGGCCGCATCGGCACGGAGATCATGCCCGGCGTCTTCGCCCAGATCGGCATGGAGTACGGCCACAGGTACGGGGGCACCAGCTTCGAGCTGTTCGCCAAGATCAGCGAGAAGAACCACAGCCACTCGACACTGAACCCCCTGGCCGCCTACTCCAAGAAGATGACCCTCGAGCAGATCATGGGCGACGTGATGATCGCCTACCCCAACACCCGGCCCATGTGCTCGGCCAACTGTGACGGGGCGGCCGCGGCCGTGGTGGTGAGCGGCGCCAAGCTCAAGACCCTCTCCCTCGAGCAGCAGAGGCGCGCCGTGAAGATCTCCGCCTCGGTGCTCACCACCGATCCGTGGGAGGAGGCCTGCCAGATCCTCCCCGACGTGAACACCCTGACCCGCAACGCCGCAACGCAGGCCTACGAGCAGGCCGGCGTAGGGCCGTCCGACCTCGACCTGGTGGAGCTGCACGACTGCTTTGCCACCGCCGAGCTGGTCCACTACGACAACCTCATGCTCTGCGAGCAGGGCGGGGCGGTCGACTTCTTCAACTCCGGGGCCACCTGGCGCGACGGGACCACCCCGGTCAACGTGTCGGGGGGTCTCGAGTCCAAGGGCCATCCCATCGCTGCCACCGGGATCGCCAACGTGTGGGAGGTGGCCACCCACCTGCGCGGTGAGGGAGGCGACAGGCAGATCCCCGGGGCCAAGGTGGGGCTGACCCACGTCATCGGACTGGGCTCGGCCTGCGGGGTGCACATCCTCGAGAAGTCGGCGGCGTAGGGGACCCCGGCGTGGCCCCTGTGCCGGGCCGCCTGCGCCCCGTCTGATGGAACTGCGGTCAGGGCCTCACCCGGCGGCGTCGAGGGCGCTGAACCGGACGCCGGTGAGCTCTTCGGACACCGACCACAGGCGACGGGCCGAGTCCGGGTCCCGCGCCGCCCGGACGAAGCTCACTTCCGCGGGGTGGCCCCGTGTCCCGAAGAGTCCGTCAGGCCCGAAGTACCGGCCCCCACCGACCCCGGGAGCGGTGGCGGCGAAGAGGCTCGGGAGCGCTCCGTCAGCCGCCGACTGGGCGAAGACCGAGTTCCCGAGTTCGCTCAACTTCTCCATGAGTCCAGAACCGCTCATCTGCGGCCCGACGGACTGCAGGTTGGTTGCGGCATAGCCCGGATGGGCGGCCACGCTCACCAGATCGATGCCGTGCCGGGTGGCCCGGCGGTCGAGCTCCAGGGCGAACAGCTGATTGGCCAGCTTCGCCTGGGAGTAGGCCGTCCACCTGCCGTACCGGCGGGCTCCCTGGAGGTCGTCGAATCGGAGGCGGCCCATGAGGGCGGCCTGGCTGCTGACCGTGACCACCCTGGCCCCGGGACGGGCCGACAGCGAGTCGAAGAGCAGGCCGGTGAGGGCGAAATGGCCGAGGTGGTTGGTGCCGAACTGCATCTCGAATCCGTCCGCTGTCTCCCGGCGGGGGATGGCCATGACGCCGGCGTTGTTGAGCAGGATGTCCAGACCGTCGTGCCCGGCCCGATAGGTCTCGGCGAAGGCGCCCACCGACGCCAGGTCGGCCAGGTCCAGCCGGACGAGTGCCACGTCGGCGTCCGGCGAGGTGCGGCGCATCCGCTCGAGCGCCGCGGCCCCCCTGGCCTGGTCCCGGCAGGCCAGCACCACCTTGGCACCGGCGCGGCCGAGGGCCAGGGACGACTCGAATCCCAGGCCGCTGTTGGCCCCGGTCACGACGGCGGTGCGGCCGGACAGATCGGGGATGTCGAGGGTGGTCCACGGTGCCATCGCGGGAACCTTAGGCCGGGCGGGGTCGAGGTCGGGTCCGGCCGTGTGGCTTGATCTACCGTGGGGCCATGCCCCACCAGCCGTCCGAGCACCGTTACGACCACATGCCCTACCGCAGGTGCGGGCGCAGCGGGATCACGTTGCCCGTGGTGTCCCTGGGGGTGTGGCAGAATTTCGGCGACGCCCGGCCGGACGGCGAGATCGAGGCCATGCTGACCCGGGCCTTCGACCTCGGGATCACCCACTTCGACCTGGCCAACAACTACGGCCCTCCCTACGGGTCGGCCGAGACCAACGTCGGCAAGGTCCTGCGCGGGGCCCTCGCCCCCTACCGGGACGAGCTGATCCTCTCGACCAAGGCCGGCTACGACATGTGGCCCGGCCCCTACGGGGACGGGGGCTCCCGCAAGTACCTGCTGGCCAGCCTGGACGCCAGCCTGAAGCGGATGGGCACCGAGTACGTGGACATCTTCTACAGCCACCGCTTCGACCCCGAGACCCCCCTCGAGGAGACCATGGGGGCGCTCGACACCGCGGTGCGCCAGGGCAAGGCGCTCTACGCGGGGATCTCGTCCTATCCGCCGGACCAGACGACCGAGGCCGCCGACATCCTGGCCCGGTTGGGCACGCCCCTGCTCATCCACCAGCCCCCGTACTCCATGTTCAACCGCTGGATCGAGCACGGCCTCCTCGACACCTTCGGTCGGCTCGACGTGGGCTGCATCGTCTTCTCCCCGCTGGCCCAGGGACTCCTGACCGACCGGTACCTCGACGGCGTACCCGAGGGCTCGAGGGCCAGCCGGCCGGGCACCCTGGACCCGGCCTACCTCACCGACGAGACGCTGGACCGGGTGCGGGCCCTCGACCGGGTGGCCCGGCGCCGGGACCAGTCCCTGGCCCAGATGGCCCTGGCCTGGACGGTCCGGGACCCGCGGGTGACGTCCACCCTGGTCGGGGCCAGCAGCCTCGAGCAGTTGGAGCAGAATGTGGCCACCATCGACGCCCTGGCTTTCACCGATGCCGAGCTCGAGGAGATCGACGGGATCCTGCCCTAGGGCCCGGGTGCGGGGCCCGGACCAGCCGGTAGTGCCAGACCGGGAACAGGCGGGTGCGGAGCCAGTACCACCCGCCGCTGTGGGGCAGCTGGGTGACCACCTTGCCCGACCCGGCGCTGAAGTAGTTGGTGCATCCGGCCAGCCACACCGTGCCCTCCATGGCGGCCTGGATCCGCCGGTTGTACCCGTCCATGACCCGGCGGCGGACGTCGACGGCGCCGATCCCGAAGCGGCGCATGGTCGACAGGGCTCCCATGACGTAGTGGCTCTGGGCCTCGTGGAAGAAGAGGATGGAGTGCACGCCGTTGGTATTGGGTCCGTACAGCATGAAGAAGTTGGGGAAGCCGGCCACGGACAGGCCAAGGTAGGCTTCGGCTCCGTCCCGCCACTCGTCATGGAGGTGGCGCCCACCCGTCCCCACCACGTCGACGGTGGCGAGGAACTCGCTGGCCCTGAACCCGGTCCCGTAGATGATGGTGTCCACGAGGTGGTGCTCGCCGTCCGCTGTGACCAGCCCGTGCTCGGTGATGGAGGTGATGGGTTCGGTGACCAGCCGGACGTTCGGCCGGGTGAGGGCCGGGTACCACTGGCGGGACATCAGCGGCCGCTTGCACCCCACCGGGTAGTCGGGGCTGAGGGCCCCACGGAGGTCCGGGTCCTCGACCTTGCGGGACAGGTAGGAGCGGGCCAGCTCCGTCTGCATCACCGTGAGCCCGGAGTCCGCGCGGGCGTTGGCCCGCTCGTAGGTCCACCAGATCCTCCAGCGGTGGCGGCGCGCCGTCAGCGGGCGACGGGCGAACTGTCGCTGCTCACCTTCCGAGTAGGGCGCGTCCATCCGAGGGGTGATCCAGATCGGGCTGCGTTGGAACACCGTCAGGTGCTCCACCTCGGCGGCGATGGCCGGTACGTACTGGACGGCACTGGCCCCGGTCCCGATCGACGCCACCCGCTCTCCGGCCAGGGGTCGGCTGTGGTCCCAACGGGCGGAGTGGAAGGCACGGCCCTCGAAGCGCTCGGCACCGGGGATGTCTGGGACGTGGGGGACGTTGAGCATCCCGAGGCCACTCACCACGACGTCGGCCCCGAACCGCTCCCCCGTGGCGGACGTGAGCCACCACTTCCGGGCGTCGTCGTCCCATCGGGCCTCGACGATCCTCGTGCCCGTCCTCACGTGGGGACGGATCCCGTGGCGGTCGGTGCACGCCTCGAGATAGGCCAGGATCTCGGGCTGGGTGGCGTAGGTACGGCTCCACCACGGGTTGGGCTCGAAGGAGTAGGAGTAGAGGTGGGAGGGGACGTCGCATGCCGCTCCGGGATAGGTGTTGTCCCTCCAGGTGCCCCCGACCCCGTCGGACTGCTCGTAGATGGTGAAGTCGTAGCCCGCCCTCCGGAGGCGGACACCCATGGCGATCCCGCCGGCCCCCGCACCGAGGACGGCGACCGTCGGTCGTGGCCTCATCGAGGAGCGTGCCGCCCGGGGTCGGCCGTCGCCACCGCGTGGACGAGCCCCCCCGGAACCCGTTCGGGGTCGCGCGCCGCCGCAACGGGCAACCTCGGGACGCCCGCCCGCCGCGTTGCCCCACCGGGTGGCACGCAGGTCGCCGAATGCTGCACCACGGTCACCGCTCCACCTCCCGGTCCTCCGACCTCCGGCCCCGGTCCCGCGGCCCACGCCCGGCCGGCACTCCGTGGCCGCTCGCTCGTGTTCGACGGTCTCCTAGGAACGTACCCCGTCGTGGGCCGCGGCCCGAAGGAGCCGGCCTGCCCACTAGCCGGGACCGGGGGGCCGGGGCACGGGCAGCCCGCGGTATCCGGGTGGCGGCTGGTCGTCGGGGCAGGCGCCCGGCGGGTCGTTGTACCGGGGATCCCGGGTCCAGGGGCCGAACTCCCATCCCGGCTGGAGCGGGCCCAGGCCGAGGATCGGGGTGAGCTCGGAGGCCACCAGCGCCCCGAATCTGGCGGCACCGTAGGGGCACATGTGGGTGTTGTCGAGCTTTCGGGCGCGCACCCAGGTGGCCTCGGGCGTGCGCATCCAGGTCAGGAACCGCCCACCCGGGGCGAACAGCTCCTGGGTGGTCAGGTAGGCGGCACGGCCTGGGAAGGACGCGGCGGCTTCACGCGCCGCCGCGTCCCAGGCGTCAGTGCCCTCGGTCTGCGCCCTCCAGGCCCGCTCCCGCGCCGCTGCATCGGTGATGCCGTCCGTCGGTCCCGGCTGGGGGAACTGCAACAGCACCACCAGGGCCACGCCGTCGGGCGGAGCCACCATGTCGGCGATGAACCGCTCGAGCTCGGCCCGATAGCCTCCGGGGTCGGCCCGTGCCAGCTGGTTGTCCCACGACCAGGTGCCGATGGCGAACTGGGGTCGGTTCTGTGACAGGGTCTGGGACACGTCGGCCGGCCAGGTGGGGTCGGTGCTCAGCCCCCAGCCCGGAAACGCATTGTCGACCGCCACCCCGACGTCACCGGTGGCCTGGAGCGCCGCGGTGATGCCGAGCGAGCTGTCCACCATCACACTGTCACCGAAGATCCAGGCGCGGAGCGGACGAGCCGGGGATGCCGGCGGCAGGGCCGGTCGCACCGGCGGCTCGGTCGAGGCGGACGGCACCGGGGCACGGCCCACCGCGGCCGTGGTGGCCTCCGGCGGCCCGACGGTCCCGACCAGCACCACCGCCGCCGTCGCCACGATCCCCAGGGTGGCGAAGCCCACCACCGGGACGTGGAGGCGGCGGTGCCACCCCGCCCAGTCGGCCCGGCGCAACGGGCGTTCGACCACGTAGTAGCTGGCGCACGACAGGGCCACCATCGATCCGAGGCGGGCCGCCAGCAGTGGCCCGCCGGACCACCCGATGGTGGCCGGCGTCATGAGCACGATCACCGGCCAGTGCCACAGGTACAGGCTGTAGGAGATGAGTCCGACCCAGCGGACCGGACGGAGGGCGAGCACCATGGCCACCGCGCCACGCGGGGCGCGCAGGGCGCCCACCACCACCAGGGTGGCGCAGGCGGCGATGGCCACCAGTCCTCCGTCCCAGATCCACCCCGGTGGGCCACCGGCGGTGGCAGCTCCGAGCACCACGCCGACGACCCCGAGCACGGTCAACGCCGACCACCAGCTGTGCCGTTCGGAGCCGGGCGCGGTCACCGGCGGCCAGACCATGGCCGCGGCTCCGCCCATGAGGAGCTCCCAGGCTCGGGTGTCGGTGCCCAGGTAGGCCCGGTTGGGCCCGAGCCAGTGGGCGGCCACTCCCATCCACGCTGCCGAAGCCACGCCCAGGGCCAGGGTGCAGCCGAGCAGCACGCCGCGCCGACTGCGGCCACCCCGGGCCCCAGAGACCGCCGTGATGACCAGGATCAGCAGCGGCCAGACCAGGTAGTACTGCTCCTCGATGGCCAACGACCACGTCTGTTGGAGCGGGCTGACCGAGAGGTACCGGGCAAAGTAACCGTGACCCGCCACGATCTGCTGCCAGTTGGCCACGTAGAACAGGGTGGCCAGGGCCGGAGCGCGCAGCTGGGCCGGGACCAGGCCGGCGCCGCCGGCCCAGGCATACAGCGAGAGCGCCACCAGCAGGACCAGCACGGCGGGAAGGAGCCGCCGGGCACGGCGACCCCAGAACCGGGCCAGGTTCCGGGCGGCCCGATCCTCGTCCAGCAGGAGGCTCGTGATCAGGTAGCCCGACAGGACGAAGAAGATGTCGACGCCGACCCATCCTCCCCGGAGGCTCCCGAGGTGGTAGGCCACCACGGCAGAGATTGCGACGGCACGGACGCCGTCGAACTGGGGGATATAGCGGCGGAGGCCCAAGGGCCACACAGCTTCGCGCCGGGCGACCCTCGACCGCTACCGTGCCTGCTCCGTCGGTGCCCGCCCCCATCGGGGGACCTGCCCGTGAGCCCGTGCCCGATGCGGCGCGGCCACCGCGTCGCGGATACCGTGCCCCACGGGGCCGGGCCCGACCCGGCCGGGACGAGCAGAACCAGCCCCCCGACCGGTCCCGAACGGGCCGGCGGTCCGACGGGAGGAGCGTGGAACATGGCAACTGAGGTCCGGGGGGTTGTAGCGATGGCCAGGGGGGAGCCGGTCTCGACGGTCACCGTCGTGGTGCCCGACCCGGGGCCCGGCGAGGCCGTGGTGCGGGTCCAGGCCTGCGGGGTCTGCCACACCGACCTCCACTATCGGCAGGGCGGCATCAACGACGACTTCCCGTTCCTCCTCGGGCACGAGGCTGCGGGCGTGGTGGAGTCCGTCGGTCCCGACGTGTCGTCGGTGACACCCGGCGACTTCGTGGTGCTCAACTGGCGGGCCGTGTGCGGTGTGTGCCGGTCGTGCCGGCGGGGACGTCCGTGGTACTGCTTCGACACCTTCAACGCAGCCCAGAAGATGACCCTCGCCGACGGGACGCCGCTCTCCCCCGCTCTCGGCATCGGTGCCTTCGCCGACAAGACCCTGGTGGCCGCGGGCCAGTGCACGAAAGTGGACCCGGCCGCCCGCCCCGAAGCGGTCGGACTGCTGGGCTGCGGCGTGATGGCCGGGCTCGGGTCGGCGCTGCTCACCGGCGAGGTGGGGGTGGGCGACTCGGTGGCGGTGTTCGGATGCGGAGGAGTCGGATGTGCCGCCATCGCCGGTGCCCGCCTGGCCGGGGCGTCGACAGTCATCGCCATCGACCTCGATACCGGAAAGCTCGAGCTGGCCCGACAGTTCGGGGCCACCGAGGTGGTCGATGCCTCGAGTGGGGACGTGGTGGAGGCCGTGCGCGCCCTGACCGGGGGGAACGGCGCGGACGTCTGCATCGAGGCCGTGGGCCACCCCACGGTGATGGAACAGGCCTTCTACGCACGGGACCTGGCCGGGACCCTGGTACAGGTGGGGGTGCCCACGCCCGACATGCGCATCGACCTCCCGATGATCGAATTCTTCGGGAGGGGCGGTCGCCTCAAGCCCAGCTGGTACGGCGACTGCCTCCCGTCACGTGACTTTCCGGTGCTGGTGGAACTGTACCTGCAGGGACGCCTCGACCTCGATCGCTTCGTGAGCGAGACCATCGGGCTGGGCGACGTGGAAGAGGCCTTCCACCGGATGGAACGTGGCGAGGTGCTGCGGTCGGTCGTCGTGCTCTGATGATCGAACGGGTGGTCACCTCGGGCCTGTTCACGTTGGACGGCCAGAGCTTCGAGGTCGACAACAACGTCTGGATCGTGGGAGACGGCGTCGAGGTGGTGGTGGTCGACGCGGCCCACGATCACCGGCCCATCGCCGAGTTGGTCGGGCGCCGCCGCACCATGGCCATCATCGCCACCCATGGCCACAACGACCACATCAACGCGGCCGGAGCCCTGTCCGAAGTCCTGGACGCGCCGGTCTGGCTTCATCCGGCCGACCTGATGCTGTGGGACGCCGAGTACCCGGGCAGACCGCCGGACGGCTCCCTCGCCGACGGGATGTCGGTGACCGTCGGCGGCATCACCCTCCAGGTGATCCACACGCCGGGCCACTCCCCGGGTGGGTGCTGTCTCCACGACGAGACCGGGGCGGTGCTCTTCTCGGGCGACACACTGTTCAACGGAGGACCCGGCGCGACCGGGCGCCGCTACTCCGACTTCCCGACCATCATCGACTCCATCCGAGACCGGCTCCTGGTCCTGCCCGGCACCACCAGAGTCCTGACCGGGCACGGAGACGAGACCACCATCGGCGACGAGGCCCCCCACCTCCAGGAGTGGATCCACGACCGTTCGTGAGCCCGACGTCACCCGCGGCGGGCGCTCGCAGTGCCACATGCGGGCGTCCGGCCGCGTTCTCGCCGGTGGAGTCGGGCTCGTCGTCGTGACCCGACGAGCCGGCCCCCACCCCCGGGGCAGGGAGCCGGCAGTCCGTCGACGTCCACGGTCGCTCCGCGGCCACCGGTACGATCACTCCATGCGGGCGGCAAGCCGATGATGTCGAAGGAGTCCGCCCGGTCGCCGGTCTCGGTCCGGATCCTCACCGTCGCCGCCGTCGTCGCCGGTGGCGCCCTTCTCGCCTATCTGGCGGTGTGGGGTCGCCGATACGGATTGGACCTCAGGGTCTACCGGGACTCTGCCCGTGCCTGGGCCGATGGCCGCAATCCCTATGCGCTGACCTTCACGCGGAGCCAGCTCCCGTTCACCTATCCACCCTTCGCCTTGGTCATCCTGACGTCGCTGACGTGGGCTTCCCTCACCGTGACCCAGTGGCTCCTCTGGCTTCTCAGCGCCGGCGCGGCAACGACCGCTGTCGTCTTCGTCCTGAAGGACCGAGGCTTCACGGGACGGGCACCGCTCTGGCTCGGATCCCTTTCCTGGGTATGCGCGTCGATGCTCGTCCTCGAACCGGCCAGGAGCGGCCTCGACTACGGGCAGATCGAGTGTGTCCTGATGTTCGTGGTGGTGGCAGACCTGCTGGCCGTGCCCCCGGCGTACCGGGGCGTCGCCATCGGCATCGCCGCCGCCGTCAAACTCACGCCTCTGATCTTCGTGCTGGTCCTCGTGGTGCGTCGTGACAGGAATTCCGTTCTTCGGGTCGTGCTGTCCTTCTTGTTGTGGACGGGGCTCGCCTGGCTTCTCTGGCCGGGACTCTCCCGTGTGTTCTGGAATCATGACGTGTTCCACCCGGCGAGGGTCGGCACCGTGTCCTTCGCCAGCAACCAGTCCTGGTATGCGGTCGTGCATCGCGCTCCGTTCCCATCCACAGGATCGAATGCGGCCTGGCTTCTCCTCTCGCTGGTGACGGTGGTGGCCGGCACATTCGTCGCATGGCGGTGCGTAGAGACGGAGCGGCAGTCGCTGGCGATCCTCTCGGTGGCGCTGGTGGGACTCCTGATCAGTCCGATCTCGTGGTCCCACCACTGGATCTGGGTGCTGCTCATTCCACCGATGCTCATCGGTCCACGCCGGAGCGACACGAATCCACTCGTGCGTGCGCTGTTGTGGGGTGTCGTTGCCCTGACAATCGTCGGACCGTACTGGTGGTTCAACACCGGACCCGCGAGTGACGGATTCGATGCGCTCCTTCCGATCTGGACCTTTGCCGTGCTGGCGGTGTGGGGCGGGGCCGAGCTCACCCGGTGGCGTAAGGGTCTCCGCCTGTCGGGGCAACCCACGGCGGACCAGGCGGCCCCCCCGCCGTCGATCGCCGACGCCGGACAGCTCCGACCTGAGCGTGAGCGTGGTGGCGGCAAGGCCGGCAACCACCCATCCGGCGAGCGCGCCGATGTCCTCGAGTGAGGGACCGGGCCAACGGCTCCACGGAGGTGGGACCACGGGTGCGGACGGGAGGTACATTGCCTCCATGGAAGAGACGAGCGCAGCAGAGATGGTCCGTGCCACGGCCGACCCGATCCACCGGATCGGTACGGCGATCTACATGAGCCCCGAGACATTCTCCCGGGCGGCCACCTGGGGGTGGGCCAACCCGTTCGCGTTCTACTTCGCCGGAAGGGGAGGCGTGCTGGGCTCGGCGGACGCCGATGTGGCCGCGGCCGCCATGGGGTACTTCAATCCCGAGTTCCTGACCGGTCTCTACGACGAGGGGATCGCCGTGGCCGGGCCCCAGGCTGCGGCCGACCGCATGATGGAGGCCACGGCCGCCTGGGGGAGGGACCACCTGGCGGGGGTGGAGGATCTGGCCACCTTCGTGGAGCTGGCCGACCGACTGGTCGACGGCGCCGAGGGAGCGGCCCTGACCCTCTTCGCCGGATGGCGGGCCCAGGTACGGGCGCAGGACACCGCGGGTCGGGCGGCCCAGCTCTTCCAGATCCTCCGGGAGTGGCGGGGTGCCGCCCACCTGGTCGGCACGACCGCCGCCCAACTGACCCCCCTCGAAGCGATCCTCACCAACGACGGCCCTGAACAGGCCAAGTTCTTCGGCTGGAGGGAGCCGTTCCCGGACTGGGAGGAGGTCGCGGCCCGACAAGTCGAGGCCGAGGCCATCACCGACGATCTGTGCATCCATGATGTCGAGCGCCTGCTCTCCGCGAAGGAGCGGGGGGCGTTCGCCGGCACGGTGACCGGGGCCTCCGCCTCACTCGGCTGAGGTCACGTCGAACCGGCCCCTGGTGCCACGACCGACAAGGCTGTGCCCGATTCCGCGGCGCGGTACCGGGTGCTCTAGCCTCTCGTTGTCAGCCGTTCGGGAACGGCACATCGCGTAGAGGTTCAGCAGCCGGTGACGGCAAACAGTCGCCACCTGCCCGGCACGCCCTTGAGCTCGTGCTCTCCACGCTCCTCGAACTCTACGCTCGATCCTACGACAAGGTCCTTGACGGTCGATGAGACCAACACGTCGCCGGGACCGGCCTGGGCCGATACCCGGGCACCAATGTGGACCGCCATCCCCGCCAGGTCGTCGCCACGGACCTCGACCTCGCCGGTATGAATGCCGGCCCGCACACCGATGTCGAACCCACGCAGGCTCTCGCGGATGGCCAGAGCGCATTCGATTGCCCGACCGGGGCTGTCGAAGGCGGCGACGAAGCCGTCGCCCACCGTTTTCACTTCCCGACCCTGGAACCGTTGGATCTGGGTGCGCACGCTTTGGTCGTGACGATCGAGGAGGTTCCGCCAGCGTCCATCCCCGAGTTCGGCCGCCCGGTCGGTGGATCCCACGATGTCGGTGAAGAGCACGGTGGCGAGGACCCGCTCGGCGCCGGATCCTCCCCGGACACCGGTGACGAACTCCTCGATCTCATCGAGCATGGGCCCCGTATCGCCGACCCAGTACACGGCGTCAGCCCCGGGCAGCTCCACGTACTTGGCATTGGGAATGTGCTCGGCCAGATAGCGACCATGCTCGCCCCCGGATCGCAGATCCTTCCGATGGATGACCAGCGTTGGCACATCGACGAGGTGCAAGAGGTCGCGCACGTCATAGCGAAAGCTCTCTCTGAGAAGCGCCCTGGCCATGGCCGGCGTGGCCGCCCTGTTGCCGGAGCGATCCCACCAGCCGCGGAACGCAGGGTCGTCGGCCACGCTCGGGGCGAGGGTGGCCAGGATGTCGTGGCCTTGCTCCACGGCGTCCGGATCCACTGCCATGTCCGGGAACGCATCGAGAATCCCCTGGGGAATGCCCGCTGGGTAATCGGGTGCCCATGTCACACGAGCTGCGCCGTTGACCACCGCGAGGTGACTGACACGTCCCGGATACCTCGCCGCCAGCATCACGCCTTGAGCAGTGTTGACGAACGGGGCAAGCACTGCGGCACGCTCGGAACCGGCGGAGTCGAGCACCGCGAGGGCATCCTCGACCCAGTGTTCCTGAGTCGGCGGTGACGATATCGAGGCCCGATCCGACAACCCGAATCCCCGGCGATCGAAGCGGATGAGTCGACTGAACGTCGCCAGACGGCGGTGGAAGCGGGCCATGGACGGCTCCTCGTCCACGCAATCGATCGGGATGCCGGTGCCGCTGTACACGAGAAAGTCGATTGGGCCTGCGCCCAGCACCTGATAGGCGATGTTCAGGTCGCCGCATTTGGCGTAGCGGGTCCTCGTACCACCGGCCACCCGGAGAGGATACCGGCTGCACGAAGCCATCGCGCGGGGCCGGGTCAGTGCGCCCGAGCCTCCAACCCCGGCATTGTCGCGTGCAATGGTTACGGCTCGGGAACCCACCTCGGATCATGTCCGCGCCATCACGGGGAATCTCCAACCCCTCCTCGCACCATCCCCACGGGTTACCTCTGCGCCGGGATGACGCCGTTCATGGGCCCGACTGCGTCGGAGGTCCGCCGGCGTCTGTTTCCGGACAGTGAACACTTCACTTCCATTGCATTGGGAACGGTGGGCCGAAGTATCGTTCTCACACATGCACCGGCGTGGGCTGCTCGTCGACATCGACGGGGTGCTGACTGTGTCTTGGAAGCCGTTACCAGGAGTGGGCGAAGCCCTCGGTCGCCTGCGTGGGGCCGGCATCTCGATGGTCTTCGTGACCAATACGACCTCCGTGACGCGCAACTCGATCGCGGCACACCTGCAGGGGGTCGGGTTCTCCATCGATGTCAGCGAGATCCTCACAGCCGCGTCCACAACCGCGGCCGTGATCCACCGTGATCACCCGGGGGCACGCTGCTGGATGGTCGGGGACGCAGATGTTGCGGCCGATCTCGACGACATCGATCTGGTCGGTGTCGACGAGCTGCCGGAGGTGGTGGTCCTCGGGGGTGCCGGCCCCGAATTCGACTACCCGACGTTGAACCGGATCTTCCGGCTGGCGATGGACGGGACGCCGGTGGTGGCCATGCACCGCAATCTCTACTGGATGACCAAGGACGGGCTGCAACTCGACACCGGGGCCTTCGTCGGCGTCATCGAGCAGGCTGCGGACATCGAGGTCACCGTGACGGGAAAGCCCTCTCCGGCCTGCTTCGAAGGGGCACTCGAGATGCTCGATCTGGCACCCGCAGACGTCGCCATGGTGGGTGATGACCTCTACAGCGACGTGCTGGGGGCCCAGGCCATGGGCATCGAGGGCGTACTGGTCCGGACGGGCAAGTTTCGTGGCGAGACGTTGGCAGGTTCCAGCCTCGCACCCGATCACGTCGTCGACTCGTTCGCCGACATCCCTGGGCTGCTTGGTCTGTGAGCGCGCTTCACGCGCCCATCATCGCGTTTCTTGCGGGAGCTCCGGCCGGTCGATGGCTCGGAGCCAGGTTCCGTCCGCTTGTCGACGGGCGAGCTGGACCCGACCGCCAGTTCCGTCGGCGGGACGGGTCGAGGTCAGGGCGAGGTCGCCGTTGCGGACGGTGGGCAAGGCCGCCTCGAGGGAGAACGTGACCGAGTTGGCCAGAGCCTGCTCGTAGACCGCTCGGATCGCTTTTCGCCCGGTCGTCGTCTGTCCTGGCGGGAAGGCCAGCACGGCGTCGACCTCGTAGAGCGCTGCCAATCCGTCCAGGTCGCCGGCGTTCGCCCGCTCGACAACCAGCCTGGCCAGATCCTCGGGTTGAAGTGCTCCTTCAGCGTGAGTCGTCATCGTCGGTGCTTCCTTTCGCTGTCGATCCTCATTGTCCGCCCCTGGGAGTCAGAAGTCCAAGAGCTGATTCGACTAGTTGCTAGACTCTCTCCTTATGGAGCTCCGCCAGTTGGAATACTTCGTGGCCGTGGTCGAGGAGGCGAACTTCACCAGAGCCGCGGGCCGGGTGCACGTGGCCCAACCCGGCGTGAGCGCCCAGGTCCGCCGATTGGAACGGGAGGTTGGTCAGGAGCTGCTCGACCGCTCCGGGCGCCGCGTGCGGGTGACCGAAGCAGGTGCGGCCGCCCTTCCCTATGCCCGTGCCGCTCTGGCGGCAGCGGCCGGCGTGCGGCTCGCCGTCGACGAGCTCACCGGATTGCTACGTGGCCGGGTCACGATCGGCGCCGTCACCTCGCTTCCATTCGATCAGGTGAGCTTGCCGAAGCTGCTCTCCGCTTTTCACGTCGATCACCCGGCCGTCGAGGTGAGTCTCACCATTGCCAACACCGACGAGTTGATCGGCGGACTGCAGTCGGGGCTGATCGATCTGGCATTCATCGGACTCGGGGTTGACGAGCCGCGTGGACTCACCACCACCGTCATTCTCTGCGAGCCCATCGTTGCGGTGGTCAGTCATGGCGACGCCTTGGCCGGGAGAGCCGCCATCACGCTGCGGGCTCTCGCTGGTCACCCGCTCATCTGCCTTCCCAAGGGAACGGGCCTCCGCTCCTACATCGATTCGGCTTTCCATGCCGCAGCCCTCGATCCACGAGTCTCCTTCGAAGCAGGCGATCCGCCCCTCGTGGCGCAACTTGCCGCGGAGGGTTTGGGGGTCGGCGTCGTTCCTCGGTCCGTGGCCGACGCACGACAGGGGCTTCTCCACACCATCGCCATAACCAGACCCGATCTGGAGGCGAGCATCGCACTCGCCTGGCGGAGCGAGGGGCCGATCAGTCCTGCGGCCCGGACCCTCATCGCCCGCGTGAACGAGGCAATCTCCCCATAGGTGGCCAGGCCTCGTCAGTCCGCCAGTGTCCGGGGGAGGCCGAACAGGGGGAGCACGCTGTTGTCGAAGCGGATCATCACCGACACCTGGCTGCCCGACAATGTGAGCATCAGGATCCCGTTCGGGTGGATGGTTGCTGCCAGAGGTACTCGGTGGCTGCTGACCGAAACCCGGGGTGTCCAGCGCAGAAGCCTCGATGCCCCAGCCCTGACCCTCGTGACGGGGGGCAGAGCACTCGCAACGTTCACCGTACATTCATTTCGGGATTACCGTCAGTTCGCATTTCGTTCACCTGGCCTCGGTACGTTCTCCTTGCATCACCGTTCGACAATTCTTCGGCGAGGGTTCACCAGGAGCGAGCATCAATGCCAGATCAGTTGCCTGACCCACATGTGAGCCCGCAGGTCCCGATCCGCATAGACGAGAGGACCGTTGATCCCATTCTCGAAGCGATGGATCCGGAGCAGGGACGACCGGTGAACGTGATGGAGTCGCGAGGGCTTTGCCTCTCATTCGGAGACAAGTCGATCCTGTCCGAGGTCTCCGTACCGTTTCCCAGGGGCACCATC
>Ga0307373_10003884_pt1 | contig 25525 bp, 26 predicted proteins | sample OX2MG_FD_202534 | JGI IMG/M metagenome (GOLD analysis project Ga0307373, IMG submission 202534) | Soil microbial communities from Risofladan, Vaasa, Finland - OX-2 | ecosystem: Environmental > Terrestrial > Soil > Coastal area > Acid sulfate soil | place: Finland: Risofladan, Vaasa | collected...
GACCTTGGTCGAGTAGCCGAGGGGAATCTCACCCCTCGGCTCTCACAGAACCGTACGTGAATCTCTCAACTCATCCGGCTCTTGCAGGTCGGTTGGTAGTTGCAACGATGAGGTGCCAGTGGGCAAAGAGGCTGGGGTTTAGCCGCCGAACGGCCTTGAGCCAGTCCCACGCCTTCAATGGCTCTCGTCGCAGTCGTTTGAATTTCCGCAGTGCCCATCGAACAAGATGCTCGTCGATGCGCACTGCAACGAAGTACAACTCAGAGCGGTAGAACGCCCCGTAATAGTTCAACCAGCCCCGCACTTGAGAGTTAATCTCCCGAGCGAGACCGGCTAGGTCCGTGCCACTGCGACGATTGAGGTGCCAGTCCCTGATCTTCTTGCCGACCGCCTTCTTCGCCTTGGCGCTCATCGCCGGAGAGAAGCCGACAAAGACTCCTTGACGACCCCTGACTTGGCGAGCCCGAAAGGTGTAGCCGAGGAAATCAAAACTGGTATGTTCCGAATTTCCTCGACGCTTCGCGTCTTTGCAGTACACGACCTTCGTCTTGTCGGGATGCAACTCAAGTCCCAAGGACCCGAGCCGCTGGCTGAGTGCGGCCCAAAGAGTTCGAGCCTGGGCCTCGGTGTTGCAGTGGATTACCGCATCATCCGCGTAGCGCTCCCATGGGCAGCCCGGAAACTCCCGGTCCATCCACTTATCGAACGCGTAGTGCATGAATAGGTTCGCGAGCAACGGCGAGATTGGAGAACCCTGCGGGGTCCCCTTCTCCCGAGCGACGAGGGTTCCGTCTGGCATCTGCATGGGGGCCGTAAGCCACCGCTCGATGTAGAGCAGAACCCAGCGCTCGTCGGTGTGGTGCGCCACCGCTTTTAACAACAGATCATGGGGGACGCTGTCGAAGAAGGCCCGGACGTCAAGGTCCAACACCCAGTCCTGTTTCCAACAGCGCTTGCGCGTCACGGCCAGCGCGTCGTGGGCACTTCGCCCCGGACGGTAGCCGTAACTGTCGTGATGAAAGATCGGTTCTACCTTCTCCTCCAACACCATCGCCGCTGCCGTTTGGGCAATTCGATCCGCCGTATTCGGCACACCTAATACCCGCACCGCAGCCCCATGGTCCTTCGGTATCTCCACCGCGCGCACCGGTCCGGGAAAGTAACTTCCCGAACTCATGCGGTTCCACAACGTGTAGAGATTGTCAGTCTCATTATCGCTGAACCGACTGATGCTCACGGCGTCCACGCCCGGCGCTCCGCCGTTCGCTTGGACCTTCTTCCACGCCTCAAAGACGAGACGCTTAGGAATCTCAAACGACTTCACTTTCAACTGTGGTTCGCCCATCAGTTCCTTCTCCAAAGAGTTGACATCTGGGTGACCTGACCTGCCCGACCCCTTCGCTCCAGTTCCATTACAGAACCTTCGTCACTACTACGGGTCGGTCCGCCCCTGTGCCTCGCGTCGGTACTCTTACCCGCGCGGTCTTGACCACGCGGGGTTCTCCCTCTTGACGACCAGCGGGGCAACGTCGCCCTTTTCAACTGACCATCAGTATCGAGACTCCAGGTTCTCCTGTTCCGTGCCAGCGCCTGTAACGAACTCACGCCACCTCTACACCGGACACCGCCAGGGCCACAAGCAGGCCGCTCCCTGGCTGAGGCTCGCCACGAGGGCGCGCCATTATCCCAGGGACGTAACCCAGCCCTGGTTTCGATGCCATCTCTACTTATTTTTCGATGCGTCAGCAGTGGTTCACACACGTTCGTCTTTTCGTTACACAACTGACCCGCTGTTAGCGAGCCTTTTCCGCAGTCGCTTCCCACCCCGGCTCTTGACCGACATGACACTGCGGCGCTTTGGGATCTCCGCCTACACGGCGAACCCGGAGGGCCTACCTCCATCACTGGCAGAGCACGATTCGTGCTGACGATTTTCTACATGGTCAACACTCCCCTTTCAGGACACACAGTCACACAATAAGAACCGGGACGCCAAACTGGCTGGGCCAGTGATCGACCTCGCCTAAACGGTCCTGGAAGATGTTCAATTTTTAGGTTTATCGTCTCAACGACGCGCCAGTCGTCGCGGAGTAGAGAACTCTCAAAGGCAGCGTGAGGGTTCAACTCGGAGACCCGACGAAACAGATACCTTACGCTGGCTGTGAGATTTAATTCTGTCCACGAAGTCGCTAACGACGGATTCACTCTCCGCTCACAAATCCATTGGAACCGAAGATCACTTCGCGAAGCGCAGAGTGGATCTAATCGTTTCACAATCTGAACTCCCCCACCCGTCTTCTACTAGCCGCAGAAAAACTCGGCTGACATCGAGAAGACCCTTCTGGTTAGCGTAACTAGGTCCTTCATACTTGAAGGACCGACACCCTAACGCTCCAAAAGCCCTCTGAAAGTCCTGGACCAATTACCCCCGCATTTGATGTACCGTTCGTCCTACTGGCTAGTCAATAGATGAGGAGAAAACATGGCGACGTTTTCTGATGGCGCCGTAGCAGAGTTGCAAGGTTACATGGTTGGCAGAGTTTCACGACCTGGCGAAATCAATTATGACGCGGCGGTCAGCATTTGGAACGGTGCAATTACTCGACGACCGGCAATTGTCGCTAGTTGCGCGAACAATGACGATGTGGTCGCAGCGCTCGCGTTCGCGCAACGAGAAGGCCTCGAGGTTTCGGTTCGCGGCGGCGGTCACAACTACGCCGGGTTCGCGCTCTGCGATGACGGTTTGATGATCGACTTGACGCCGATGAGTTCGGTGAGCGTGAACGTTGAAACGCGCAGAGCGAAGTGCGGTGGTGGTACGACTTGGGGTGAGTTCGACGCCGCTACGCAATCGCACGGCCTGGCAGTTACGGGAGGTTTTATTAGTCGCACGGGGGTCGCTGGTCTGACTCTCGGCGGCGGAGTGGGTTGGCTCTCACGAATGGTCGGTCTGTCGTCAGATAATCTGCTGGGCGCCCAAGTGGTGACCGCCGACGGACGAGTGGTTCATGCGTCAGAGTCCGAGAATCCTGAGTTGCTCTGGGCTCTTCGCGGTGGTGGTGGCAATTTCGGAGTGGTGACAGAATTCGAGTTCGCCCTATTCCCCGTGGGACCAATCGTGCATCTAGCGATGTTTCTATTCAGTCCCGAGCAGGGTGGTGAACTGTTCAGGTTCGCGCGCGACTTCGTGAATGGTCTGCCCGATGAATGTGGCGTGTTCCTCGCCGGTTTGAGTGCACCGCCAGAGCCGTTCGTGCCCGCAGAATTGCACTTCACGCCGGTGTACGGGCTACTTCTTATTGGCTTCGGCGACGCCGATGCTCACGCGGAATTGATCGCCCCCATAAGGGAAAATCTCTCGCCCCTCGTCGAATTAATCACGCCTATTCCTTACGTTGACCTCCAGCAGATGTTCGACGCAAGTGCACCGTGGGGTCTTCACTCGTACGAGAAAGCCCTCTACCTCGCCGACATTTCTGATGGCGCCATAGAAACCATCCTTGAACATCAAGCGAAAAAAATGTCGCCACTGTCATTTACGCCCATCTTTGTCATGGGAGGCGCGTACCGCGGATTCGACGGCGAGACGACCGCCTTTGGCGGTAGACGAGACGTTGGCTACGTGTTCAATATTTCGGCCACAACCCCCGCGCCCGAGGACTACGACGCTGAACGTGCTTGGGTGCGTGCGTACTGGTCCGCTCTGGTGGAACACGCCGAAGGCGTGGGCAGCTACGTGAACTTCATGACCGAGTACGAGGAGGATCGAGTTCGTAGCGCGTACGGTTCGAAATATGATCGACTTGAAAACGTCAAGAGGATTTATGACCCCAATAACGTCTTTCACTTGAACGCCAACATTCCACCCAGATCCTGATTCGACAACGGTTTGCAATTGAGACATCTCATCGGTGTCGGAGACCCGACGACATTAAGAATGCAACCCTGGTTCTGGCAACCATTGGTCGACCAGCTCGACCGGATGGTGAGCGTCGGACTGTTGAAGCCAGCGAACCGAGAACTCATCCAGAGGACAGGGACCGCCGACGACGTCTTGGAGCTGCTGGCTACGACAGAGCCGGTTTACACGGAGAAGTGGATCTCGGAAGAGGAGCGATAGCTCTCTGCCGGCGGACTGGGGCAGGCGCGATTGGCTCGTCGTCAGGCCTTCGGTGGCAGTTCGCGAGGACTAGCCGAGAACCGGTAACGGGTTGCGCTTGTTCGAGTTGTCGTATGTTGCGCTCTGTAAGGCCGCCCGCCCGGTTCCCTTACTCAGGTAAGTGGGCTGGTCCCAACAGGACGGTCGGGGCTCGCCCAGGAGGCGAGGGAACGCCGCGCCAAAGCTTCCATCCAGAAACCTTCCATAAGAGCCATCTAATCCCTTACACTCAGGGCGGCTTCCCGTTCGTGGGTGGCCGGGTAAAAGACGAGGTGGGCGTGTCATCAATAGAGGCAGTGGGGACGAGCTACGACGTGGTCGTGGTGGGCGGCGGTATCGCAGGCGCGGCCTTGAGCGCACAGCTGGCCGCCGCCGGACAAGGGGTGCTGATCCTGGAGGCTCAGGAGACCTACCGGGACAAGATCCGGGGCGAAACCATTCAGCCCTGGGGCGTGCGGGAGGTGGTCGCGTTAGGTCTGGAAGAGACCCTGCTGGGCGCCGGGGGCGAGTACACCGATGCCCTGGTCCCATACGACGAGAACAACGAACCGGCCGAGGCGGAGGCTCGGGCCCTGCCGTACTCGCGGGTGGCGCCCGATGTGAAGGGAACTCTCAACGTCGGTCATCCTGAGGCCTGTGAGGCGCTGGCCGCTCACGCCGCCAGCGCCGGAGCCCATGTGCGGCGCGGCATCACCGACGTCAAGATCCTGGCCGGACCTCATCCTTCGGTGACCTGGGCCGATGCGAGCGGGAGCCACGAGGTCTCCTGTCGGATGGTGGTGGGGGCCGACGGCCGCACGTCGGGGGTGCGCCGGCAGCTCGGTATGAAGCTGAAAGAACGCCCGGCTTTCACCTTCGGAGCCGGTCTGTTGGTGAAGGGAGATACCGACTTTCGGGGTCGTAACGCCTTCGGCACCGAAGGAGACGAACTCTTCCTCGCCTTCCCCCGAGCCGGCGGCTACACCCGGCTCTACCTCCTGGTGGGCATCGCGCGCCAGCGCGAGTTCACCGGCCCAGGCCGTCTGGAGACCTTCCTATCGCACTTTGCCAATCGGAGCTTTCCAGCTTCGACGGCTCTGGCCGCGGCCGAGGTGGCCGGCCCCTGCGGCGGCTCGCCCATGACAGACTCGTGGACCACCACCTCTCCGGTGGTGGAAGGCGCCGTGCTCATCGGAGATGCCGCCGGATGGAACGACCCCATTATTGGCCAAGGTCTTTCCATCGCCCTGCGCGACGCGCGCAGCGTGGCCGAGGTCCTACTTGACTCCGAGGACTGGTCCCCCGCCGCCTTCAGCGTCTATGTGGAGGAGCGGACGGAGCGGATGCGCCGGCTGGCCGTCAGCGCCCGGGTCCATACCGCCATGCGCTGCCACTTCGATCACGAGTGGAAGCAGCGCCGCCGGCGTTGGGCTGAGGCCATACTCACCGATCCCGTGGTCATGGCCCAAGCTGCCTGTTGTCTGGCCGGCCCGGAGGCCTTCGAGGCGGAGGCCTTCAGCGACAGGGCCGTGGACGCCACCCTGGCCATGTAGTCGAACCCACGTTCGGTCAACTGGGGAGGTTCTGATATGACTAGCCCGAATACCGTTTAAGAAGGTCTCCTGCCGGGCGAAACTGCGCTTGTCGAAGGTGCAGTATGTCCGCGATCCCGGCTTCGTAACCCCCTAAAGGACGCACAACCAAACCGCTTCGCTGAAGGTTCTGACATTCCTTGAATACGTAAAGAAACTTCTCACACGCTAGGTTTGACGAGTCGGCAGAATCACTCGCCGGGAGGCGAAACTGCCCGGCGAGTGCTACCCACCTAAAACTATTCAGTCAACGATGCGGTTCGCGCACCGTCCCGGTCGGTGGAGGTGATGGGATTCGAACCCACTGCCTCTACATTGCGAACGTAGCGCTCTACCAATTGAGCTACACCCCCGAAGAGGTCTCTACTTTAGCCCAGGGCGCGACGACGTAAGGGCTCGCGACGCCACTGCTCATCAGCGTCGGGCTCGTAATACTGTGACGTGAAGTCGTCCTCGTAGCGATTTTCGTAGGAATCGCCTTCGTCGGTGTAAAGCGATTCAATCGTTGCCAGGGAGCGCCGCTGGGGCAGGCGCAACGGAAGCGACGAGTCATTCAGATAGCCCTGACTGACGGCATAAAAAGCGATCGCAATGAAACCCACGACGCCGAGCCAGGCCAGGGCCGCCACGTCGACCAGAAGCGAGAAACCACTCACGAAGGCCACCATCGTCATCACGATCGCCACCAGGATCAGTCGAGTGAAGACCATGCGACGTTGCGCCTTCATGTTTCGACGGCGAATCGGCGCTTGATACTCGCGCCTTGAAACGGGTTCGCTCGGGCGAGCCGAGTACGCCTTCGCGTAGCGGTTGATCTGGGGTTCGTTCGAGCGACGCGCGTCGTACTCGTAGTCCTCGCTCCACTCGTCCCACGACGCCCTCGACTCGAGTGATCCGTACGTGTCATCGGCGTGAACCACGGTCAAGCGGGAGCGCGCGGACGCGGTGCCCGGGGCCGGCTGATCTGGCTGGTCGAGTCGATGCGCCGGCTCCACGGCGTAGTCCTGGCGGCTCAGGACCTCGTGTTCGGCGTGAAACGACAGGATGGACTTCTCGGCGCCGCGGTCGCGCAGCCGGCGAACGGCTATCGGGGCCAAGAGCGCCACCCAAAAGAGGCCCAGCACAATTAGCAGCATCCGACCTGCTCTATTAGACCCCGCCGTGACATTGCGACAAATTTACAGTTGAAGTCGGTTTTTTTGGTGGATAGTTAGGCTTCGTGCAGCCCGCACTCGTCCTTGTCCATTCCGACCCAGCGACCCGACCTTCGATCTCCGGGGACTTGTGGCTTGAGGGTCATCGCCGCGCAGCCGATCGAGGCGTAACCCTGGGCCCAGAGGGGATGCTCCTCCAGGCGCTGACGCGTGAGGTAATAGGCGACGTCCTCGTCGCTCCAGGTGGCCAAGGGGTTTACCTTCACCAGACCAAATTTCTCATCCCACATCAGGACTTTCATCTCGGCGCGCGAGGGAGCGTCGGCGCGCTTAACCGAGGTAATCCACGCCGAGTGACGCGCTAATGCGCGACCCAGCGGCTCAACTTTACGAAGCTCACAGCACCGCTCGCTCCCGCAGGGCCAGAGCGCGGCCTCGGGGCCAGGTGACGTTCGCGTCAGTTGGAGTTGCCAGTCCTTCGTCACGCGACCGGCGAAGTCCAGCGTCTCGGGAAAGTGTCCACCGGTGTCCAAAAAGATGATTTCGGTCAAGGGGCGCATCTCGTGCACCATGTGCAACAACGCCAGGTCTTCAAAGGAACACGCCATTGCGACGCCGTCTTCAAAACGAGAAAAAGTCCACTGAAGAATCTCGGTCGGTGCGGCGTGCTCGAAGCGCTCATTGACGCCCTCAAGTTCGTCGAGCAGTTCTGAAGTAGGCGTTTCTAGCGTCATTCCCATCGCAGTCTAACTTTGTCTAGTGACTTACTAGAATATGATCAATCCACCGAAATCATGACAACTACCTTGCAAACTCCCCACACCACCGACCATCTCGACGCCCTAGAGTCTCACGCCCTCTTTATTCTGCGTGAAGTGGTCGCTGAGTGCGAGCGGCCGGTGTTGCTCTTTTCGGGCGGCAAGGACTCCGCCGTACTCTTGCACTTAGCCTCGAAAGCCTTCGCGCCCCAACAACTGCCCTTTCCCGTGTTGCACATCGACACGGGCCAGAATTTCACCGAAGTTCTTCGGTTTCGCGACCGCACCGTCGAGGCGCTCGGGGCGCGACTCGTCGTGGCCAAGGTGCAAGACACGATTGATCAGGGCAAAGTCGCCGACCCTGGTCTGCTCGGTTCACGCAACCGTCTCCAGACCGTGACGCTGCTCGACGCGATCACTGACAACTCTTTTGACGCCGCCTTTGGCGGCGCTCGGCGTGACGAGGACAAGGCTCGCGCGAAAGAGCGCATCCTCAGCTTCCGTGACGCCTTTGGACAGTGGGATCCGCGTCAACAGCGCCCCGAACTCTGGCAGCTCTACCAGGGCAAGGTGAATCCCGGTGAGCACGTACGGGCCTTCCCCCTCTCGGACTGGACCGAACTCGACGTCTGGCAGTACATCGCGCGCGAAAAGATGGAGGTGCCCTCGATCTATTTCGCCCACGAACGCGAAGTCGTGATGCGCGACGGCATGTGGCTCGCGGTGGGCGAGTACGTCGAATCGCGCGACGATGAAAACATCGTTCGAAAGATGGTGCGCTTTCGCACGGTGGGCGACGCCAACTGCACCGGCGCGGTGATCTCCAACGCCGCCACCCTCGACGCGATCATTCGCGAGGTGGCGGTGGCCAACGTCTCGGAGCGCGGCGCTACGCGCGGGGATGACAAGTTTTCAGAGACGGCCATGGAAGACCGTAAACGCGAGGGTTACTTCTAAGTGGAACTCGCCACAAAGGACCTCCTTCGTCTCGCGACCATCGGATCGGTCGACGACGGCAAATCCACGTTGATTGGCCGACTCCTCGTCGACACGCGTCAACTCTTTGACGATCAACTCGATGCGGTGGCTGCCGCGTCCGAGAAGCGCGGCATCGGCGACCTCGACCTCAGTTTTGTGACCGACGGACTGAGGGCTGAGCGCGAACAGGGCATCACCATCGACGTGGCGTACCGCTACGCGGCGACCCCGACCAGAAAGTTCATCATCGCCGACTGCCCCGGGCACGTGCAGTACACGAGAAATATGGCTACGGGCGCCTCGACGGCCGACTTGGTACTCGTCGCCCTGGACGTGGCTTCGGGACTGAAGGAACAGACCCGCCGACACCTGTGCATCGCCGCGCTGCTCGGTGTGCGCTCGGTCATCGTGGCCGTCAACAAGATGGACACCGTGGCCTGGTCCGAACTGGCCTTTGAGCGCGTGCTCGACCAGCTCGAGACGCTCTGGCGTGAGTTGGGCTTCACCTCCACCCTGGCCATCCCCGTGTCGGCGCTACTGGGGGACAACGTGGTCGAGATCTCAACCAATACCCCGTGGTACCGGGGGCCTTCATTACTCGAAGCGCTCGAAACCTCCGAGGCCGGTTCCTGGGAGACCGCCCAAGGGGCGCGCCTGCCGATCCAGTGGGTACTGCGTCAGCCCGGCGGCGGACGCACCTACGCGGGCATGGTCAGTGGGGAGGCCCTTCACGTCGGCGATCGGGTCACACTGTTGCCCGCGAACATCGAAACCACCATTAGCGCCATCAACTTTGGTGGTACGCCACGACAAGAAGCGACCGTCGGACTGGCGGCCGACCTCGATCTCGCCGACGAGACCGACGCCGGACGCGGCGACCTCATTGCCACCGCTCCCCTGCCCAGCGTGACCAAGGAGTTCGAAGCGACCATCTGTTGGTTCGGCGAGAGGCCCTTGAGCGTCAATGGACAACGACTGCGCCTCAAGCACACCACGAAATCCACGCCCGTACGAATTGACGCGATCAAGGGCCTGATCGACATCGAATCCCTTGCCATCAACGACGCGACGTCGCTCGCCACAAATGAGATCGGACTGGCCACGCTGACCACGGCTGATGCCCTGGTCGTTGATGACTATCGCGAGGATCGTGTGACCGGCAGTTTTGTCCTCATTGACGAAGTCACTAACGCCACCGTTGCCGCCGGCATGGTGGGTCACGCTTCGTTTCTCTAAAAACCGCACGCTGTCGCCGGAACGACATCCGACCAGTTCAACGAACGAAGTAATTAGATTGAGAAGACAAGGGCGCGGTTGCCCGCCAGCACCACTCGGTCCTCGGCCTGTAATCGAACGGCCCTGGCCAACACCGTTCGTTCGATGTCGCGGCCCATGGCCACGAGATCGCTCGCCGATTGAGCGTGCGTGACACGAATGACGCCCTGCTCAATTATCGGACCCTCGTCAAGCGCGTCGGTGACGTAGTGAGCCGTGGCCCCTATCAATTTCACGCCCCGCTCGTACGCCTGATGGTAGGGCTTCGCACCCTTAAAGCCCGGCAAAAATGAGTGGTGGATATTGATGATATTGCCCGGTAGCGTGGCGCAAAACTCCGCTGACAGCACCTGCATGTAACGAGCAAGCACAATGAAGTCAACGCCATTCTGGTCAACGAGCTCGCGCAGAGAAGCCTCGGCGACACTCTTAGAACGAGGCGTCACGGGTAAGTGATGGAACGTAATGCCGTAGCGCTCCGCAATGGGCGCGCAGTCCGGGTGGTTCGACACAATGAGGGGAATGTCCACCGGCAGTTCACCGATATTCCAGCGGTACAACAGGTCGACGAGGCAGTGGTCGATTTTGGAAACCATCACCAGCACGCGTCGGCGCTGAGACTCGGGTCGAACACCTAACATTGGCTCGAACTCAGTGAGGTACGGGTCAATAGCGCCGCGAACTTCATCTAGGTTCCGCGGGCTGTCAAAACTGATCCGCATGCAGAACAGTCCCGTGGGCGGATCCGAGAACTGGTCGCTCTCAACAATGTTCCCTTGCGCTTCCACAATTCCTTTGGCTGCGGCGAGCACAATGCCGGCACGGTCACTGCAACGTAGAGTCAGGATGAATCGTTGCATTGACCAACCTTAGAGTGAAGTCAACCAACCAAGAGACTTCATGCATTTAGGAACAAGGGCGTGCATGAACGATATCGAGCAGTCGCCTAAAGCTCGATGCCGCGATCGTTGTCTCTTCCCCTCAAGAATCTCTCAAATACGTCCAAGACTTTCAAATCCTTAATCCGCCCCGCCGCACGCTTTGACCGTGCAAGATCCTCCACTGACGCCACCTGAGTCTCAGTCCTTCCCACAAGAACCGAAAGAGACCCCTTCTCCAATTCCTGAAAGTCTTGGATTCCACTTGCCCGAAACAGAACATCAAATTCTCCAAACGGACATGTCAAATTGAGCATTTGCAATTTTTCTAAGAACTGCGGTGAACGATCGAAAGTAATGCCCTCGTCAACTTCACTGACTCGAATCCTTGCATCAAGATATACGAGCGCGTTACTCAGCCTCTCCAAGTTTGGACGATCTGGAGCCGCATAAAAATCAATGTCCACTGTTGGAGGCACGGGCACATGCTGAGCAATGGCTGCAAACGCGCCAATTATTATGTAGTTGACCGCGAATCTGTTAAAAGCCTCAATGATTGCTTCTGCTTCTAGCAGGTAGTTCACCATTCTCCTCAATGATTCGCGCATTCTTAAAACCCGCAATGTTCGCCTCGTGTCGGTCTTCAACACGTTTTTGTTCGCCGGCACTTCGATTGGAATGTCTCTCTCTTAACATCTGGTCGTGGTCGTCAAGGATTTCAAGGTGAATTCTTGGTTCGAGACCAACTGACGCGAGAATTCGCACCACCGATTCGAATCCGGGATCGACGTGCCCCGACTCGATTCGGGCGATGGTCGACTGCGCGACTCCAGCGCGTCCCGCTAACTCACGCTGGGTGAGATTCAGTCGTACTCGCGCTGTTGCCAGCAAACTCCCCGCGATGGTCGATGTTTGCCGAGAAACGCGCACGAGCTTATGATAACAGATGTGCCATCAAATGATGATCGGGTTCGATCGTGTAAACGAACAACGCTAGTCGACGCTACTAGCGCACGTAAAGATCCATACGCCAACTTCCGGTCATCGCAAAATCGCAAAGTGACGCCGTCATCGAGCACATCACTCCAAGTACCTTGTCCGCGTCCGTGTCGGCGGGTACGTCGAGCAAGAGACCACGCGCGTTGTGATCTTGACGGACCGTGAACGGAGCGCCACCGAGCAGTAACGTGATCCGCTCGCGTCCGAGGCGCCCCCGCGAATGCAAGATTCCCAGGGAGGAGGGCAGCACCTCGCCGTGACGAGGGGCCGACGTGACAAAGGAGGCCACCGCGACACCCTGGTTCACCCACAAGCCAAAAACGTTGACCTTGAGATCCGCCACGTCGTCCACAACCCCCGGCACGACGTTGCACCATCCCTTCCCCGACGCGATCGATTCAACGGAGCTGATGGCTTCGCCGCGGTCGTCGGAGAACTGGAGTTCGCTACGCGTGGTCACGGCTCCTCTTCACGCCAAGACGGCACCGCTCGGGCGAAGGAGGCGCTACGCCCAACCCAGCTCCTCGAGTCGGGGATCGCTGATCCCGAAGTGGTGCGCGACCTCGTGAATGACGGTCTTTCGAATCTGGGCCTTCACTTCATCTTCGCTATTGCACCGTGCGCTGATCGTCTTTTGGTACAAGGTGATCCGGTCCGGGAGGACGCCGTTGTAACTCATCGGCCCACGCCGGCTCAGCGGGATTCCTTCGTAGAGGCCAAAGAGCGAGCGACCCGGGGCCTCGTCTTCGACCATGATCGCCAGATTCTCTATGTGTACCGAGAGTTCGGGTGGCAACGAAGCGAGCGCCTCGGTCGCCAGCTCCTCGAATCGCTCATTGGACATCTCGAACATCTCCGAAGCGTACCGGCCACTTGGCCGATGGCTCGCGGCGGCGTCTGCGCATGATGGCTCAGAAAAATCCCCTTCAACCTCATAGGCGGCCAATCAAGCGGTCATCACGTCCTCAAAGAAGGATCTACCGCGATCTGGCGCTGAAGGTGCGTCACGTGCAGTTGAATAGCCCGCAACTCGGCAGCGACGTCTCCGGACTCTCCCCGTACTGAATGAATACGTTCGATGATCCAAGATCGAACAAGAGTCGACGCAGGGAGGTTTGCCGCGTCAGCCAGATCTTGCACTGCGGCAACCTCGTCAATGCTCAGGCGAATTGAATACACCGTGGAACGGATCCGGTTTGGTCGCCTCGACTTCACACGTGGCGAAAGCGGGGCGTCAGGATTCGATTCAGTTGCTTCAATCTCTTCACGAATCAATTTCTCAATCTTGCTCACTGCTCCTCCTCTTCATAACGATGGATATCGATTTTGTTTGACTTCCACCCATTGACTCCATAGGTCACACCGTCTGCTTCAACAGTGATAACCGTGATCAGACACCCCGCCGACAGTGACAATCCGATAGTCCGGACGCTCCGTCCGGAACGACTCGCCGGGTCGGGTGTCAGTACTAGAGCTTCAAGATCACTAAGTGCCTCCGTGAGCCACTGGACCGGAACGCCATGGCGCTGCCAAACATGGTCCTCCGCGAAACTCCAGTCCACCAAGTCCACGAAACCAGTGTACTACAAAGTAGTACATGTGTCAATTTAGATCGGAGATTTCGGTCGCGGTAACTCGTCCCCAGCAGAAAGGTGAACAACCGCGAACTTAGTCCGAGCTGGTTCGACTCGATAACTCTCACTCGCACGAGACGTGTTTCCTTGAATGTCGCCGTCCGACCGCACAACAGAATGGCCTCGCCGAGTTCAGCAATGTTCAGCCAAACTCTGAACGATCGCTTCACCTCAGGTCGAGCAGCCCGGCATGTTGACTACATATCGAGTCCGCCGTTGACCGGGATCACCGCCCCGGTGACGTACCCCGATCGCTCGTCGAGCAGACACGTCACCATGTAGGCCACCTCTTCGGGTTCGCCGAGGCGCCCAATCGGGATGCGCGCCACGATGCTCTCGAGGATCTTCTCGGGTACCGAGGCCATCATGTCGGTACCGATGAATCCCGGCGCGACGCAGTTCACCGTGATGCCCTTGCCGGCGAGTTCGAGCGCCAACGTCTTCGTTAGGCCGTGCATGCCCGACTTGGCCGTGGCGTAGTTGGCCTGACCCACGTTGCCCGTCTCGCCGATGATCGAACTGATATTGACGATTCGTCCGGAACCTCGCGCGATCATGTGCTCGATCACGGCTTTGACCATGTAGAAGCATCCCGAGATATTGATGCGCATGACCCCGTGCCACTCATCAATGGTCATGCGGCGCACCGTGCGGTCGATGTTGATCCCGGCGTTGTTAATGAGATAGTCCACGTGGTCGTACGTGGCGATCACCTCGTCGATGAAACGCACGCACTCCTGGGGATCGCCAACGTCCATCTGATGAACACTGATCGAGCGTCCTTGGGCGACGGCCTCTTCACGCATCGCTTCGGCGGCGTCGCGATTGGAGAGATACCCGGCACAGACGTGCGCGCCACTCTCCGCCAGGGCGTGCGTGATCGCCCGACCGATTCCCCGGGTCCCGCCGGTCACTACCGCCACCTTCTGATCACCCATAAACCACCTCCCCCCTGGTCACCCTACCCATCGCGCGCACGTGGGACCAAGTGGAAGTGTCCAAATGAAGTGCTCGGACTCCGGCGATCGATTCGGTCTCGCGAGTGCCCAGCGACGACGCTCAACGAGCGCCATCGAGCACGTCAGGCTACGACGCCTCCGAAAGAGCCTTGGCGATCGTGATGGTCTCACTATCGAGCGACGTCGGCTCGTAAAATCGAGTCACGTCGAGTTCGTCGACGAGATTTAACGAGGCGCGAATAGCCTCGGGGGTGTTCTCGGCGAACACCACGCCGTAGGTCTCGCCCACGAAGATCCGCGCGACGCGCCCGCCCGCCACCGAGTAGATGTTGCCGTTGACGGTGCACTCTTCGCTGGCGAGGTAGACGACGAGCGGGCTGACCGAGTCGGTGGACACCTTGGGCGCGAGGTCGCCCAGGATGCCCTCGGTCATCCTGGTCAAAGCGATGGGGGCGATGGCGTTGACCTTGATGCCGTGCTCGGCGCCCTCGAGTGAGAGCACGCGCGTCAGTCCCGCCAGACCGGCCTTGGCCGCGCCGTAGTTGGCCTGGCCGAAGTTGCCAAAGAGTCCCGAGGCCGAGCTGGTGTTGACGACGCGTCCGTACCCTTGGGCGCGCATGAGGCGAAAGGCCGGTTGGCAGACGTAGAGCGCGCCCTTTAGGTGCACGTCGATCACCTGATCGATCATGGTGGCGTCCATCTTATGAAACGCCTTGTCGCGCAATATGCCCGCGTTATTAATCAGCACGTCGACTCGGCCGAAGGCGTCCAAGGCGCTCTGCACAATCGCCTCACCCCCGAAAGAGGTGGCGACGCTGTCGTGATTGGGCGACGCGATCCCCCCGAGTGCGACGATCTCTTCGACGACTCTTTCGGCGGCCGACGTCGACGATCCGCTACCGTCGAGCGCGCCGCCGAGGTCGTTCACGAGCACACTCGCTCCGCGCGCGGCGAGCGCGAGCGCATGCGAGCGCCCCAGTCCCCCGCCGGCTCCGGTAATGATCGCGACTCGCCCGTCAAAGCGAAGTTCTTCCATGGTTATCTCCATCTACGTTGAGGGTGAGCACTGGCGATATCGATCGGTTGAACGGGCGTGGCGTTACGAGCCAACGGCGCCACGACGGCGACACCGAGAAACGTGTCCACGGCGTGGGCCAACGCCGCGGCCGGCTCGGGCCGTTGCAAGTCGTGACCGTCGGGCAAGACGATCAAGGAGGCGTTCGGGATGCGTCCGGCCAGCGCGCGACTGTTCGCGATCGGCGCGACGCGGTCGTCAATCCCGCACACGACGAGGGTCGGCGCCGTAATGGCACCGAGAAACGGGATGCTCGACCAGGCGGAGATCGCCATCGTGCGCCATAGCGCCGACTTCGCTTGGGAGCGATTGAACTTCGACGCCACGCCCAGTCCATCGAGTGAGTTCCAACCACTGAGGGTCGCGCCCGCGCCACACGAAGTGGCCACGAGCACCAAGCGTCGAACCCTCGCCGGGTATTGATAGGCAAACTGCTGCGCGACGGCGCCCCCGTGGGAGAAGCCCAGCACGTCGACCCGATCCCGCCCAACCTCATCGAGCACCGAGAGCGCGAGCTCGGCGAGCTGGGCGATGGAGAGGGGCAAGAGGGGCAATGGACTCTGACCGACGCCAGGCGCGTCGAAACTGACGATGGTTCGCTCGCCCAAGGCGTGCACGAATGGGTCCCAACTCTCCAACGGGCGCGTCAGTCCATTGAGCAACAAGAGAGGGTCGCCGTGGCCTTGTACGCGGACGTGGACTCGGTGCCCCCGGACCCACAGGAACTCCCCGTCGTACGACTCCAGGGGGGCGTTACTCAAGCGCGAACACGCACGTAGCCACCGGGCGCCGCCTCGAGGGCCCGGTGGTGCTCGTTGCCGAGTCGCGAGGGCGGGGTCACCTTCGCGCCGCCTCGAGCGCCGATCCACTCGGTCCAATCGTTCCACCACGTGTCCTTGACCAACGTGGCCCCGTCCTGCCACGCTTGGGCGTCATCGGGACGTGCGTCGTTGGTCCAGTAGGTGGCCTTGGGGCTCGGTGGATTGACGACCCCGGCGATGTGTCCCGAGGAGCTGAGCACGAATCGATTGGCCCCGGTGAACATGCGTGCGGTCTTGTAGCCCGAGGGCCACGGGACGATGTGATCGTTGATCGCCGACACCACGTAGGTGTCGAGCTCGACCTTCTTGGGGTCGAGCTTTTGCCCGTCGATCTCGAACTCACCGCGGGCGAACTCGTTGTGCAGATAGAACGAGCGCAGGTACTGCGAGTGCATCTTGGCCGGCATTCGCGTGCTGTCGTTGTTCCACACCAAAAGATCGAAGGCGGCCGGCTGCTTGCCGAGCAGCCAGTTGTTGCCCACGTACTGAAAGATCAGGTCGTTGGCGCGCAGAGCGTCAAACACGTGCGCCATGGTGTCGGCCTCGAGGTACCCGTCATTGGCCATCTGCTCTTCGAGGCTGGCGATGGTCGCCTCGTCGGTGAATAGACCGAGCACGCCGGGCACCGAGAAGTCGGTGTTGGTGTTGAGCAGCGTGGCCGAGTTGATCGAGTCGTCGCCGAGCGACGCGTCATAGGCCAGCCCGATCGCGCTCAACGTGCCCCCGAGACAGAGCGAGACCGTGTTGACGTGGCGCGCCCCAGTGATCTCACGGATGACGTGCACCGCGTCGAGGAGGCCCCGTCGCAAGTAGTCCTCGAGGCTGAATTCGCGCATGCTCGAGTCGGGGTTTTTGTAACTGATGGCGAAGCAGGTGTGGCCGTGCTGCACGGACCACTCAATCAAACTCTTGCCGGGCGCTAAGTCCATGATGTAGTACTTGTTGATCCACGGCGGGCAGAACAACAAAGGCACCTCGTACACCCGCTCACTCTGGGGCGAGTACTGGATCAACTCGATTAGTTCGTTGCGGTACACCACCGCCCCGGGCGTGGCGGCCATATTGACACCCAGTTCGAATCCCGAGCTGTCGACCTGCGAGGGCCAACCCTGGTTGTGACTCAGGTCCTCGAGCATGTTCTTCGCCCCGCGCACCAGGCTCTCTCCGCCGGTTTCGAAAGCCTCTCGTAGCGCCACGGGATTGCCGAGCAACGTATTGGTCGGGGCGAGGGCGTCGAGGATGAACTTGGCCGCGAATCGGGCCTTGGCGTCTTGACCCTCGTCGAGTTGCGCCGCGTCCAATAACTCATTGACGTACTGACAGCCGAGCAGGTACTGCTGTTCGAGCAAGAAGAACAGCGGGTTCTTCGCGTAGGCGGGGTCGGCGAAGCGCTTGTCGCCCGAGGGCGGCGCCATGGGCGCGGGCGTGGGCGCCCCGCTGGCGCACTGCGCGGTCGCGCGCACCGCGGCGTCCAGGCCGATCGAGAGTCGTACGTTGGCGGCCGCGACCTCCGCTGGCTTTTGCAACAGCGCCGCTTGGGCCGCTTGGAGCGAGCCGAGGAACGAGGCCGGATCGGCCTTGGCAACGAGATCCGTCAGAAACGCTTGTTGCGAGGTGTGGAGGTCTTGGGCGAACTTGAAGAGGTCATGGGGCGCGGGGATAGCGCCGGGCTGGGGCAACTGGACCATTTCGGTCAATTTGGTGAAGAATTCGCTAGCGCCGTCGAACCACGCACTGACGAACTGGCGAGTGGCGTCTTGGGAGATCTGCAACGCGCCCAGTAACTGCTCGGCGAGGGGTGAACCTGGCCCGACAGGGCCGGTGGCTTCGTTATCACCTATGACCATTGCGCAATCCCTAGTGTTGTGAAGCCGCTCGGCGTCTGGAGGACACTGTACATACCTACTGCTTGGCATGTCAAGCATTGCCGCCGTGCGACGAAAGTCTTACGAATGCTGCGTTTATCCCTAAAACCACAGAGTATTCGGCGCGCGTCTTCAATGTGGCGCACCCACCGCAATAGGGTTTAGGCCTCTTTGCGGTTGGTCTCTACGTAGCTGCGATACACCCCGAGCAGGGCGTGACGTTGGGCTTCGGTGAGACGTTGATCGGCTCGAATGGCGCTCTCGGTGGCGTCGTCGCCCAATTTTTCGGTGCCACTGATCAAGCCAGCCTGCTCAAAGAGAATCTCCGCTGAGACGTTGAGCGCGTCGGCGATCGATTTGAGCACCCGGATCGAGGGCTCGTGGAGGCCCCGCTCGACCTGGCTTAGGTAGGGATTGGAGATTTCGGTGAGCGCGGAGAGCTGGCGCAGCGACAGATTCGCGATCTGTCGCTGTGCCCGGATGAACCCGCCCAGCACGCGCCGGGGGTCATCCTCACTTGTTGTGACTGGCTCTTCCGTGCTTTGCATCGTAACTGAATCCGTCGAGACGGACTAAGCCGACTTCTCGGGCACGAGGGCGCTCGCCAACTGCAGGGTGAACTCGCGCTGGGCCTTCAAGAGGTCGTTGGCGAAATCAAACGCGAACTTGGTGACGGCTTCAGCGTCCGGCAGGGCCGCGACACCAGGAATGGTGGGCAGATCGGCAACGGGCAACACTGAGGCGGCCTTCATCCAGGTCTGGGCGGCGTCCACAGAGAACTGCTGACACTGCTTGACGGTGGAAATCAGTTGTTCGCGAATCTTCACGGCAAATTCAGGTACTTCGGTCGTTGATGTGGTCTTAGTTGTAACCATCAAGAACTCCTCTGGTCTTACTTCCAGCACGGCAATTCCGCGCTAAGCACACTATACACCCCATCCGCTTGATATGTCAAGCACTACCATTCACGTGTCCCCCCCTGATGAGAAGGTCCTAGAGCGCCGCGTTTCATGCGCCGAACTGCCATTTAGCGCTCACCCCTACCGCGAGACGTCGCGAGTCGAGAACCTGCCAGGCGTGGCCGGTCAGTCCAGTCCGTCCACTTGGGCGTCGGTCTCGTCGTGACCAGGCAGCGCGTCAAAGAGCTTCTTCACGAACTCTTGCTGTGAACTCATCAGTTCCTGGGCGAACTCGAAGTACCGCTCGGAGAGTTCGCTGGGCTTGGGCAGTGTGTCGACCAAGGGGATCTTTGGCATCTCGGGCAAGTTGGTCGTCACCTTGGCGACGTTCTCGGACCACGCGCTCACGATCTTGAGCGTGGCGTCCTGGGAGCGCTTGATGGCGTCCAGCACCTGAGCTTGCAAGCGCTCCGCCTCGGCGGCCTTTTTCTTTTTCTTGGTGTTCTTAGTGTTCTCCGCTACCATCGGGAACCCCTCATGGTCTTGGCACGTGAACGGCGTCTCCGCCACTTCCGCACTCTACCGAGCCTGCGCTTGGCATGTCAAGCAGACATTTCACTGCCCGGACGTCGCGACGTGACGATCGTCAAAACTAACGCGAGGCTTTAGAACTGCACCAGCATTGACACGAGCGCGACGGCGATAAGGCCGAGGAGCACGTCCATCGAGCGCACCAACTGCCGGCCCTGGTCGATCGACGCGACACCGTCGCGCTTGATCGTCGCCGCGACCGCGCGCTCTTGGGGCAACGTCCGCGCTTCGAGGTGGCCGGCCGCCGCTAGGTAGCAGAGCACGCCCACGCCAACCCAGGGCCTCGACAGAGCGACCGAGCTGCCGCCACTGAAGGACATGATGAGTCCGGTTACCGGCAAGAGGTGCAACACTCGCGCCGCTGAGTTACGGCGTGGGGGAAAGTGCCGGGCCTGGGTGAGAGCGTCGGCACCGCGCGCGACCGCCAGTCCCGCGTAGCGCATCGTGACCAAGACGATCACGGTGGCGACCGCCGCGATGATGTGCACCAATAAGACGAGGTCGTAGGCGACCGACGTGGCGATCATTTCGCGCCGAGCAACTTCTCGGCTGCGCAGTAGGGGTCGGTCGATCCCGCGAGCAGCGCGTCCACTTGGGCCTCGTACTCGTCACCCTTGGCCAACGAAATGGCGCGCGCGCTCACGAGAAACCGCACGACTTTGTCGAGTTCGGCTCGGGTGCGCGTGCGCCGAGCGTCCAAGAGTCGATCGCCGTTGAGGAAGTTTCGGTGTTCACCGATCGCGTCGAAGAGTGACTCGGTGCCCTCGTCATTGGTGGCGCACGTCTCAATGATCATCGGTCGCCACGCCCGCGCGCTCCCCAGGTTGAGCATCTGCTCTAGGTCACGTCGTGTCTCGCGAACCCCCGGACGGTCAGCCTTGTTGATGACGAAGATGTCGGCAATCTCCAACAGACCGGCCTTACTCGCCTGCATCGAGTCGCCCCACCCCGGGTTGGTCACCACGACCGTGGTGTCCGCGGCCGAGGCGATCTCAACCTCCATCTGACCAACGCCGACGGTTTCAACGAACACAAGGGGAAAGTGCGCCGCCCCCAACACCCGTAGCGCGTCGGGCACGGCGAGCGAGAGTCCCCCGAGGTGTCCGCGCGTGGCCATGGAGCGGATGTAGACGTGGTCGTTGGTGGCGTGGTCTTGCATGCGAATGCGATCGCCGAGAATGGCGCCCCCGCTAAAGGGTGAGCTGGGATCAACGCAGAGCACCCCCACCTGATCGAAGGTCTCTTCGTCACCCACCTGGCCCTTTTTCAGGGCCGCCGCGATGAGCCGATCGGTCAAGGTGGATTTGCCGACGCCCGGGGGGCCGGTGAGACCGACCACGTAGGGCGCGCGAGCCCGGTACGCCAGCGCCACCGTCGCGCGGTGTTGCTCGGCGCCCGCCTCGACGTAACTCAACAGTCGCGCGAGCGCGGTACGCGAACCCTCACACGCTTGTTCGAGCAGTACCTCGGGTTCGCGCGCGATCACGTGAACCGCTCGATATTCGCACCAAGAGCACTGAGGCGCCCGACGAAGTTGTCGTACCCGCGGTCCATGTGCTCTAAGCCCGTCAGCGTCGTCTCGCCATCGGCGACGAGCCCGGCGAGGATGAGCGCCGCCGCGGCCCGGATGTCGCTCGCGCGCACCGTGGTCCCCACCAGTCGCTCGACGCCACGAATCATGGCGTGGTGACCCTCGGTGGTGATGTTGGCGCCCAGACGCACGAGCTCGTCGACGTAACGAAAACGCCCGACGAAGAGGTTCTCGGTGACGACCGAGACCCCCTCGGCGACGCTCAGCATGGCGGTCAGGAGGGGCTTGTAGTCGGTGGCCACGCCGGGATAGGGCAACGTCGCCACGTCCACCGCGCGTAGGCGTCCGCGCGCGCGCACCGCCACGCCGACCCCCCCCTCGTCGACCTCCGCGCCCATGGCCTCGAGTTTTCGCAGCAGCATCACCATGTGCTCGGCCCTCGCGTCGAGAACACGCACGCGTCCTCCGGTGATGAGCCCCGAGGCGAGGTACGTCGCGGAGACCACCCGGTCGGTCACGACGTGATGGTGCGCGGGAGTGAGTTCCTCCACGCCGTCGATGGTGAGTCGCGAGGTGCCGAGCCCGTCAATCCGAGCACCCATGGTGATGAGTTGGTGACCCAGGTCCTCCACTTCGGGCTCGCGCGCGGCGTTCTCAATGATGGTCCGACCCTGCGCGAGCACCGCCGCCATCAAGAGATTGTCCGTCGCGGTGTGACTCGGATACTCCAGCGTGATGCGCGTGGCGTGCAAGCGAGGCGAACTGGTGGTGGCGTGAATGGACGTGCGGTCGTTGTGAAACGTCGCGCCCATGGCGCTCAGTCCCTCGGTGTGAAAATTGATCGGGCGTTGGCCAAAGTCGTCGCCGCCGGGCAGGGCCATATTGGCTTCACCGCAACGAGCCAGCAGTGGTCCGAGGATGACAATGGACGCGCGCATCGATTCAAAGAGGTGCGCCGGGGCCACGGGATGTATCTGGTCACAGGCGGGCACGCGGACGCGAAGTTCGTGCGCCGCGGGCGCGTCCACCTGACATCCGAGCGCCTCTAAGAGCTCACTCATCACCTTCACGTCACTGATGTTCGGCACGTTCGTCAGGCGGTGCTCGCCCGACGCGAGCAGACAGGCCGCCATCTCTTTTAGGACCGCGTTCTTCGCCCCGTAGGCGCGAACCTCTCCCTCGAGTGCGCCGACGGGCTTCACCACGAGAGAACTCACCCCCTAAGTATTGCCGTTCGCACCAATTGGCTCAATCGCCATTCGAACCCGCGAGGGCGGCAGAGTACGCTGGCCCTGTGCTGCCTCCGTCCAGGCCCGATCGCAACATTGCCCTCGAACTAATTCGCGTCACGGAAGCGGCGGCGATCGCGGCCGCGCGCTGGGCCGGTCGTGGCGACAAGATCGCCGCGGACGGCGCGGCCGTCGACGCCATGCGATTTGTCCTAGGCGCTGTGGCCATGGACGGCGTCGTCGTCATCGGTGAGGGCGAGAAAGACAAGGCCCCGATGCTCTACAACGGTGAGCGGATTGGCGACGGTCGCCCACCCCAAGTGGACGTCGCGGTCGATCCCATTGACGGCACGACGTTGACCGCGATGGGACGAAACGGCGCCCTGGCGGTGATCGCGCTCTCCGAACGTGGAACCATGTTCAATCCCGGCCCGTGCTTCTACATGAAGAAGGTTGCCGTGGGGCCGCGCGGTCGTGGATCGGTGGACATCAACGCCTCGGCGACGGACAATCTGATCGAGCTTTCCAAGAGCTTGAAGAAACCGGTGCAGGAGTTGGGCGTCGTCATTCTCGATCGCCCCCGTCACATCGAACTCGTCGCCGAAGTGCGCGAAGCGGGCGCGCGCGTGCTCTCGATCACCGACGGCGACGTCGCGGGCGCGATCGCCACGGGTTGGCCGAACTCGGGCGCCGACGTGCTCTTTGGCATCGGTGGCACGCCCGAAGGCGTCATCGCGGCCGCGGCCCTCAAGGGCCTCGGCGGCGAGATCCAAGGCGTCTTGCACGCGGAGAACGACGAGGTGAGAAAAGAGGCCGAAGCCCTCGGTTACGACTTCACCCGAGTGATGATGACCGACGATCTGGTCGCGAGTGACAACTGTTTTTTCTCCGCGACCGCCATTACCGACGGCGACTTCTTGCGCGGTGTTCGCTTCTACGACTTTGGCGCCACCACCCAATCCCTCGTCGTTCGTTCCCGCTCGGGCACCGTGCGCACGATCGAGACCTTCCACCGCCACGACAAACTCCAAGAGTTCACCACCGCGGGCTTCTAAACACCGGGCGGAATCTTGGAATCTTCGGTCGCTTATTGCTTTGTTGCACGCTCGGGCGTAGCCTCCCGATAAGAGCCAAGGGGCTCGGGCGCTTCGGCGCTGGAAAAGGGGGTGCGCGGTGCGCGTCTCACAACTACTGGCGACGAAGGGTCACGACGTCGCGACTATCTCCCAAGAGCGCTCGGTCACCGACGCGCTGGCGCTGTTAAAGGAGCGCGGCATCGGCGCGCTCGTGGTCACCGGCGCGAAGGCGCCGCTGGTGGGGATCTTCTCCGAGCGTGACGTGGTGCGGGCCCTGGCGACCAGCGGCGAGCGTACCCTCCAGCAAAAGGTGTCTGAGCTGATGAGCGCCGAGGTGACCGTGTGCGACGAGTCGACGAAACTCCACGAACTGATGACCATGATGACCGAGAAGCGGATCCGCCACGTGCCGGTCGTCCAAGACGGTCAACTGGTCGGACTCATCTCGATCGGTGACGTCGTCAAGGCCCGTCTCGAAGAGCTCGAGCACGACAAAAAGGACTTACTGGACTACGTGTCGGGCCGCTAGGCGCTACTTGGCCGCGGCGCGCAGGCGCAGCTCGGCGCGCTCGAGCGCGGCGGCGGCGACGAGTTGAGCGGTGCCATCGGACTGGTCACCTTTGCTCGCCGTCGCGAGTTGCGCCTCGGCGGCGTCCCGGGCGACCTGGGCCCGCGCGACGTCGATCTCGCTCGTACGTTCGGCCACGCCCGCGAGCACGGTGGCGAGCGTCACGCCCTCGCCGTCGCCGGGTCGAACTTGGAAGTAGCCCGAGTGCACCGCGAAGGCCACTTCGCCCTCGTCGGTCTCGACCCGCACGATGCTCGACACGACGTCGCCCACCGTCTCGGTGTGCTGAGGCAGAATCGTGAAGTCGCCCTCGGACGAGCGTGCGATGAGGGCGTTCGCCGTTCCGCGCCAGAGCGCCGCTTCAGGCGAGAGAATCTCCACGGTCAACGTCGCCATCAGTTCTTCGCTAACGCCGCGGCCTTGGCCTCCACGCTGGCGGCGCCACCCACGTTGAGGAACGCCTGCTCGGGGTACTGGTCGAGGTCGCCCTTGACGAGGTGCTCGAAGGACTCGATCGTCTCTTGGATCGGCACGTTGATGCCCTCAATGCCGGTAAAGACCTGGGAGACGAACAACGGCTGGGACAAGAATCGCTGGATCTTGCGCGCGCGCGTCACGGTGATGCGGTCCTCTTCGGAGAGTTCATCGAGTCCCAGAATGGCGATAATGTCCTGGAGCTCTTTATTTCGCTGAAGGATCTGTTGAACCTGACGGGCGACGGCGTAGTGACGCTCGCCCACCACTTCGGGCGCCAAGATGTTCGACGTCGAAGTCAAGGGGTCCACGGCGGGGTAGATGCCGAGCGCCGCGATCTGACGATCCAACTCGGTCGTGGCGTCGAGGTGGGTAAAGGTCGTAAAGGGCGCGGGGTCGGTGAAGTCGTCCGCTGGCACGAAGACGGCTTGGAGCGAGGTGATCGAGTGACCGCGCGTGGAGGTGATGCGCTCTTGCAGTTCACCCATCTCGTCAGCCAACGTGGGCTGATACCCCACGGCCGAGGGCATGCGCCCGAGCAATGTCGAGACCTCTGAACCAGCCTGGACGAAACGAAAGATGTTGTCGATGAACAACAACACGTCCTGATTCTTCACATCACGGAAATACTCAGCCATCGTCAGCGCGGAGAGACCCACGCGCAAGCGCACGCCGGGTGGTTCGTCCATCTGGCCGTAGACCAGCGCGGTCTTCTCGATAAGCCCCGTCTCGCGCATCTCGAGCAAGAGGTCCGTGCCCTCACGAGTGCGCTCGCCCACCCCGGCAAAGACCGACACGCCTTGATGAAGTTCGGCGACGCGGCGAATCATCTCCTTGATCAAGACGGTCTTACCCACCCCGGCCCCGCCGAAGAGTCCAATCTTGCCACCCTGGACGTAGGGCGCGAGCAGGTCGACCACTTTGATGCCCGTTTCGAACATGGTGCGGCTCGGCTCGAGTTCATCGAAGGGCGGCGCGCTGCGGTGAATCTCCCAGTGGTCGTCCACCGGACCGATGTCGTTTGTGTCGAG
>Ga0307373_10003885_pt1 | contig 25521 bp, 20 predicted proteins | sample OX2MG_FD_202534 | JGI IMG/M metagenome (GOLD analysis project Ga0307373, IMG submission 202534) | Soil microbial communities from Risofladan, Vaasa, Finland - OX-2 | ecosystem: Environmental > Terrestrial > Soil > Coastal area > Acid sulfate soil | place: Finland: Risofladan, Vaasa | collected...
CGAACAAGCCCGCGTCCCAGTGCATCCAGCGCTTGCCGCCGCGCGTCGCGGTGCCGAGCACGCGGCAGACGAAATAGCCGGCGTCCGACACCAGGTAGCGCCCCGGCTCCGCGATGACCTGCACGTCATCCGGGAACGCCTTCAATGCCTCATTCACCACCGCGCCGATGATTTCGACGGACGGGATCGGCTTGACGTGCCGCACCGGGAAGCCACCGCCGATGTCGAGCAGCCGCGGCTTGAGGCCGGACTTCAGCATGGCATCGAACAGCGCGCGCGCCTTTTCGATGCCGACGCGCCAGTTCTCCGGGTTGCGGCACTGCGAGCCGGCGTGGAAGGTCACCCCGGCGAGGTCCGCGCCAAGCTTCACCGCCGTGGCGATGATCTCGCGCGCCTCGCTCGTACCGGCGCCGAACTTGCCCGAAAGCGGCCAATCGCTGCCGATATTGGGCGTCGCGATCCGCAGATAGAGCTTGGCGTCGTGCTTCACATCGCGGATCTTGCGCAGCTCGTCCACGCTGTCGACCACAAACCACTCCACGCCCTTGGCCGCGGTATAGGTCACCGCGGCGCGCGATTTGACGGGATTGGAATAGAACACCTCGGCGGCAGGCACGCCCAGCTCGAGCAGGAGGTCGAGCTCGGCCGGAGAGGCGATCTCGAAGCCTGCGCCCTCCTGGTCCACGACCCTGACCACGCGCCGGTCGGGATTCGCCTTGACCGCGTAATGCGGCCGCACGCGCGGCATCGCGGCGCGAAAGCGTCGAAGCTTCTCGCGCACTATGGCGGTATCCAGGATCAGGAACGGCCGCGTGTACTTCTGCGCTGCGGCCTGGCGGACGACCTCGAAGTCGAGGCTGGCTTCGGGGTGGGTGTCGAAAAGCTGTACTTGCGTAACAGCGGTCTGCTTACTGCGAGCGATGCTAGTGGGGCGAGCGCCCATCAACGTCTCCCGGTGTTGCTAGGTCTCAGGAAGGCCCAAAACGCAAATGTCGAAGCCCGGGAAGTAGTTCCTCTTGCCTGTCATGATGACCTCCTTCTCTTCGCCGACGTGGGTGGTACGCGCGAGCTTGGCGCCGATTATAGGGACGACCCCGGGGGAGTCAATAGCCGCGACCGCAAATTTTGTGTGGGCGAAGCGCTCCGGCCGCGGGAGCCTTGGGCCCGCTTGCCCGACACGCGGCCGCCTTGAGACGCTCGCCGCGCGCCAAGGCGTAAACCGAGCCTCAGATCCTGGGCAGCGTGACGCCCTTCTGGCCCTGGTACTTGCCGCCACGGTCCTTGTAGGACGTCTCGCATACCTCGTCGGTCTCGATGAAGATCACCTGCGCGACGCCTTCGTTGGCATAGATGCGTGCGGGCAGCGGCGTGGTGTTCGAGAACTCGAGCGTGACGTGCCCCTCCCACTCCGGCTCGAGCGGCGTCACGTTGACGATGATCCCGCAACGGGCATAGGTCGACTTGCCCAGGCAGATGGTCAGCACGTTGCGCGGGATGCGGAAGTGCTCCACCGTGCGCGCCAGCGCAAATGAGTTCGGCGGGATGATGCACACCTCGCCCGAAAAATCGACGAACGACTTCTCGTCGAAGAACTTGGGATCCACTATGGTCGAGTTGATGTTGGTGAAGATCTTGAATTCGCTCGAGCAGCGGACGTCGTAGCCGTAGCTCGACGTCCCGTAGGACACCACGCGGCGCCCGGCGACCTCCTTGACCTGGCCCGGCTCGAAGGGTTCGATCATGCGGTACTGGTCCGCCATGCGGCGGATCCACTTGTCCGATTTGATGGTCATGACTGAATCCGCGCTAAAGGCCGCCAGCCAAGCGCCGGCGACTCGTCGATAAAAGGTTGGGGAGGGTGCACGAGGGAACCGCAGGGTTCCCTCGTTCCTCTAGGTATTCTGGACCACGATGTTCGGAAACTTGGCGGTCAGGTCCTTCTGCGACTCGCCGATCTTGACCGCGCAGCGGCGGGCGATCGCCCGATAGATCCCGGCCACGCGGCCTTCCGGGTCCGCCACCACGGTCGGCTTGCCCGAGTCCGCCTGCTCGCGAATCGCGATGTCGAGCGGCAGCTGGCCGAGCAGCTCGGTGCCGTAGTCGCCGCACATCTTCTCCGCGCCGCCCGAGCCGAAGATGTGGCTCTCGTTGCCGCACTTGGGACAGACGTACAGCGACATGTTCTCCACCACCCCGAGGATCGGAATGCCGACTTTCTCGAACATCTTGAGGCCCTTGCGGGCGTCGATGAGGGCGATGTCCTGGGGGGTCGTCACGATGACCACGCCGGTGACCGGCACCTTCTGCGCCAGGGTGAGCTGGATGTCCCCGGTGCCGGGGGGCAGATCGACCACCAGGTAATCGAGCTCACGCCAGTGGGTGTCCCGCAGCAGCTGCTCCAGCGCTTGCGTCACCATCGGGCCGCGCCACACCATCGGCGTATCGGCGTCGATCAGAAAGCCGATCGAGATCGCCTGCAACCCGTGTCCCTCCATCGGCTCGAGCCGCCTGCCGTCCGTCGACTCCGGCCGGCCGGTAATGCCCAGCATCGTCGGCTGGGAAGGTCCGTAGATGTCGGCGTCGAGCATACCGACCGAGGCACCCTCCGCGGCCAGCGCGAGCGCGAGGTTTACCGCGGTCGTGGACTTGCCCACGCCGCCTTTGCCCGAGGCGACGGCGATGATGTTCTTGATCCCCGGAATCAACTTGACCCCGCGCTGCACCGCGTGCGGCACCACCTTCGAGTAAACGTTGACGCTGACGTTCGCCGCGCCGGCGCTCTTGAGCGCCTGTGCCACCTGGCGTCGGATCGGCTCGACCTGGGTCTTGCCCGGGTACGCGAGCTCGACGTCGAGCGAGACGTCGGCGCCCGAAATCTTGATGTTTTTCGCCGAGCGCGTCGTGACGAGGTCCTTGCCCGTGTTGGGATCGACGACCTGCTGCAAGACGGATTGGACTTCGGCTTCGCTGAGTGGCATGGCGGATGGATCGCGGGCGGGCGTGAAAAAGGACGGTAAGTGTACCTAAATCCACCGCCGCAGAGGCGAGAGACCCCATCGCCTTTGCTAGAATTGATTTTTCAAATCAATCCCGAGCGATGGCCCGCCGCAGGATCCTCGTCACTTCCGCCCTGCCCTACGCTAACGGCGCCATCCACTTGGGGCACCTGGTCGAGTACATCCAGACGGATATCTGGGTGCGGTACCAGAAGATGCTGGGCCACGAGGTGCACTACGTGTGCGCGGACGACACGCACGGCACCCCCATCATGCTGCGCGCGGACGCCGAGGGAATCACGCCGCGCCAGCTCATCGAGCGGGTCTGGCACGAGCACAAGCGCGATTTCGACGGCTTTTACGTCGGCTTCGACAACTACTACAGCACGGATTCGCCCGAGAACCGCGCTTTCTGCGAGGACATCTATGCCCAGCTCCAGGCCGACGGCCTGATCGCGATCCGCTCGGTCGAGCAATTCTACGATCCGGTCAAGCAGATGTTCCTTCCGGACCGCTACATCAAGGGCGAGTGCCCGAAATGCGGCGCCAAGGACCAGTACGGCGACGCGTGCGAGGCGTGCGGCGCGACCTACGCGCCGACCGAGCTTCGAAATCCCTACTCGGTGGTCTCCGGCGCAAGGCCCGAGCGCCGCGCCTCGGAGCATCACTTCTTCCGGCTCTCCGATCCGCGCTGCGAAGCGTTCCTGCGCAACTTCACCCAGGCCGAATCGCGCCTGCAACCGGAAGCCGCCAACAAGATGAAGGAATGGCTCGGCGAGCCGGGAGACCACCGGCTCGCCGACTGGGACATCTCGCGCGACCCGCCATACTTCGGCTTCGCCATCCCCGGCACCGACGGCAAGAAGTTCTTTTACGTGTGGCTCGACGCGCCGGTCGGCTACTTCGGCAGCTTCGCCAACTATGCGGCGAAGCGCAATGCCGCGGGTGCGGCCATCGAGCAGGACAACTTTCTGCGGCCCGGGCACGATACCGAGCTGGTGCACTTCATCGGCAAGGACATCCTGTACTTCCACGCGCTGTTCTGGCCGGCGATGCTCGAGCACGCGGGCTACCGCACGCCGTCCAAGATCTACGCCCACGGCTTCCTCACCGTGAACGGCGAGAAGATGTCCAAGTCGCGTGGCACCTTCATCACCGCCGAAAGCTACCTGCGGCTCGGCCTGAACCCCGAGTGGCTGCGCTACTACTACGCCGCCAAGCTCGGCCCGACGATGGAGGACATCGACCTCAATCTCGACGACTTCGTCGCCAAGGTCAACAGCGACCTGGTGGGCAAGTACGTGAACATCGCCAGCCGTGCTGCAAGCTTCATCGGCAGAATCTTCGCCGGGCGGCTTGCCTATGCCGGCAACACCCAGCCGCTCGTGCAGGCGGCGATCGCCTCCGCCCGACTCGCGGCCGAGGCTTACGAGGCCCGCGAATTCGGCAAGGTCGTGCGCGACGCGATGCACATGGCAGACCGCATCAACGAGCAATTCGACAGGCAACAGCCCTGGAATCTCGCCAAAGACAAGTCCAGGCACGCGGAACTCCAGGACATCTGCTCGCGCGCCTTGCACGGCTTCAAGCTCCTTTCCGTGCTGCTTGCGCCGATCCTTCCCAAGCTAACGCAGCGTGCGGCGCGCGAGCTCTTCGGGCTCGGCCGGGACTTCGCCTGGAGCGATGCAGCCGAGCTCCCGACCAGCGTCGCGCCCTATACACACCTGATGACCCGACTCGAGTCAGGGCAGGCCGGCGCTCTGCTCGAAGCCAACCGGGAAACCCTGCAGCCGGCGCCGCGGCATTCCCAGAAGCGCCACGCCGAACACCAGCAGCACGCCGCGAAGGAGGCCGCCGTGATCCAGGACGAAACGATATCCATCGACGATTTCGCAAAAATCGATCTGCGCGTGGCGCGCATTGCCGACGCCCAACAGGTCGAGGGCGCCGACAAGCTGGTCAAGCTCACTCTGGACATCGGCACGGAGACGCGCACCGTGTTCGCGGGCATCAAGTCGGCCTACGCCCCCGAGAACCTGAAGGGCCGCTACACCGTGATGGTCGCCAACCTCGCGCCGCGCAAAATGCGCTTTGGCGTGTCCGAAGGGATGGTGCTCGCGGCCTCCAGCGAGGGCTCCGGCATCTTCCTGATTGCGCCCGACGCGGGGGCGCAGCCGGGCATGCGCGTGAAGTAGCGCGGAACGAGCGCGCGGGGTCGCGTCTTGGCCGCACCATGATCGAGAACTCCAGCCGCACCGTCGTGTGCAGCGTGGTATTCCTCGACATCGCGGAATACTCGAAGAAGCCGGTCACCGTCCAGCTGCAGATCAAGCAGCGCTGCAACGAGCTGCTCGCGGCCGCGCTCGAGCCCATTGCGTCGCGCGACCGCGTCGTCCTCGACACCGGTGACGGCGCCGCCATCACCTTCCTCGGCGACCCCGAGGACGCACTGTTCGTGGCGATGTCGCTGCGCAGCGCCGTTCTCGGCGCGCCCAGCGTGGGGCTGGCCCTGCGCATCGGGGTGAATCTCGGCCCGGTCAGGCTGGTGCGCGACCTCAACGGGCAGATGAACATCATCGGCGACGGAATCAACGTCGCACAGCGCGTCATGGCGTTCGCGGAGCCCGGCCAGCTGCTGGTGTCGCGCTCCTTCTACGAAGTGGTGTCGTGCCTGTCGCACGACTACACGGGGCTGTTCAACTACGTGGGGGCGCGGACCGACAAGCACGTGCGCGAGCACGAAGTCTACGCGGTGCGCACCAACGCCGCCGCGACGCAATGGCTGGCCCAGACCGTGTCGCGCCGCAAGGCATCCGGGTCACGCACCGCTGGTTGGCTCGCCGCGCTTGCCCAACCGGGGCCGTTCGGCGTGCAGCGGTTGGCGCTATTCTCCGCGCCGCTCGTATTCGCCCTGTTCGTCGGCTCTGGTGCCGCTTTGCGCGTCGCACTGCACCGCCCGGCAGCAGTGCTGCCGCAGGCCGCGGCGCCCCTCGCGGCGAAGCCCGCGCCCGTCGCAGCGCAGGCCCAGCCCGTGCCACCGGCCGAGGTACCGCAGTCCGCGACCGCGCCGCCTGAACCCGAGCGCCCCCAGCACACAGCCCGTCCTGCGACGCGAATTGCCGCCAAGCGCGCCCCTGCGGCGCCGCGCCGGGAGCACGCCCGTCCGCCGGCACCCGTGCACGGCACAGTGGCGCTCGCCATCGCGCCTTGGGGAGAAGTGCTGGTCGATGGTAATGTCCGCGGGATCAGCCCGCCGTTGAACAGCATCGAGCTGAGCCCCGGCGCGCATACGATCGAGATCCGCAACACCACGTTTCCGAGCTATGTCGAGCGAATCGAAGTTCAGCCCGGCCAACAGGTCCGTGTCCGCCACCTGTTCAAGTGAGCGTGACGCTCCCCCATCAGGGTGCAGCGCATCGCCGCGGCCCGGACCCGGCGTTGAGCGGCTCGGCGAGCGGCGGGGGATCGGCATGAGTCGAACGCGCCTTGCCGCCATCCTCGCCGGCTCGGCCCTGCTGCTCGCGGCCTGCGGCAGCGAGCCGATGCGCAAGGTCGAGGAAGGCTTCCAGGGCGTAAAGCAGAGCATCCAGAGCTCCTTCGGCGACGGCAACAAGGGTGCGCCCGCGCTCGCCGCCGGAATCCGGCAGTACGACAACGGCGACTACCGGGATTCGGAGAAAAGCCTGCAGAGCGCCCTCGATCTGGGCCTGTTTGCCTCAGCCGACCGAGTCAAGGCGCACAAGTACCTCGCCTTCATCGACTGCACATCCGCGCGGCAGCCGCAGTGCCGCGACGAATTCCGCCGGGCGCTGCAGATCGATCCGAACATGGAGCTCGCCCCGGCCGAGGCCGGACACCCAATCTGGGGCCCAATATTCCGCTCGGTCAAGGCGCAAGCCCGGCACCAGCCAGGGGGCGGCTCGTGAGCGAACAGGCAATCCTCGGCCGCTACGAAATTGTCTCCGAGCTCGGCCGCGGCGCCATGGGCGTTGTCTACAAGGCCACCGATCCGCTGCTGAGCCGGATCGTCGCCATCAAGACCGTCAACATGGCATTCGACCGCGATGGCATCGAGGAGTACGCCGCGCGCTTCTACCTGGAGGCCAAGGCGGCCGGCGGCCTCAGTCACCCCAACATCGTCACCATTTACGACGTCGGCAAGAGCGGCGCCCTGGCGTACATGTCGATGGAGTTCATCGACGGCGTGGAGCTGCGCAGCTACCTGGTGAACGGCCAGGCGATGGGACTGGCGCACGCGGTGTCGATCGCGGCGCAAGTCGCGGAGGGACTCGGCTACGCACACCAGCGCGGCGTCGTACACCGGGACGTGAAGCCGGCCAACATCATGGTACCGCCCACGGGTCCGGTGAAGATCACCGATTTCGGCATCGCGCGGATGCGCAGCTCGGAAGCGCTCACCCAGACCGGCACCATGCTCGGCTCGCCGAAGTACATGTCGCCCGAGCAGGCGCTCGGCAAGCGCGCCGACCACCGTGCAGACCTCTTCGCGCTCGGGATCATTCTTTACGAGATGCTGACCGGCGCGGCGCCGTTCACGGGCGAGAGCGTGGCCGCGCTCATGTACCAGATCGTCAACGTCGTGCCGGCGGCGCCCAGTATGGTCAACCCGGCGGTCCCGGAGATGCTCGACCTGATCGTCGCCAAGATGCTCGCCAAGGAGCTCGACAACCGCTACCAGAGCGCGCTGGACGCGGCACGCGACCTGCGCGAATGCGAAGCGACGCTGCCGCACACCGTGGATCCCGCGCTGCCCCCGGATCCCGCGACCCGCGCCGCGCTGGGACGACTCGATCCGGAAGCGAGCATCATCATTTTGTCCCAGACGATCGAGCGCTCCCGTCAAGCGGACGCGACCGGGCCGGCAAGCCACGAGGCAGCCCCTGCGCGCGGCGTGTCGCGCAACTTCGATTCGCTCGAAGCCACCCAGCGCATTGCCGTGCTGGGGAGCATCTTGCCCGGTGCGGTAACGCAAGACACCGAACCCGCCGTGGCGAGCACCGCCACCCTGCCGCGCGCGCGCGCGCGACGCTCCTGGGGGCGGCGTGAAACCGCGCTGGTCGCGGCAAGTGCCCTCGCGGGTCTGATCATGGCGGCCGTGATCGTGCTCGCATGAAACAGCGCGTCGCGCGCGGCCTGGCCAAGAGCTACAATCTCGCCTCCGCGGCGCCGTGCGCGAGCGCAGCACGCGCGCGGCGACACTCCTAGTGGCCATCAATCCGCTCCACGCGACCCTCGGCATCGCAGCCTTCTGGCTTGCGATCGGCGCCGCCGGGCTTGCGGCCCCCGGGAGCCTGCGCCTCGCCAGTCGCGTGCTGTTCCCTGCCAGTGCGGTCGCGGGACTGCTGCTCGCAGCAACCGCGCTGAGCGGCATCTTCCAGCCGCCTACAGCGCTGGTGCTCCCGCTCGGCCTGCCGGACCTGCCATTCCACGCCCGCCTCGACGCGCTGTCGGCATTCTTTCTGTTCCTGCTCGGCGGCGTGGCGGCGGGAGTGTCGGTGTTCGCGGCCGGCTACCTGCGCCAGGGCGAGGGCACGCCACCCGGGCTGCAATGTCTGTATTACCACGTCTTTCTCGCGTCCATGGCACTGGTGCTGATCGCGGACGACGCGTACTTCTTCATGGTCGCATGGGAGTCGATGGCGCTGGCGTCGTTTTTCCTGGTCACCAGCGACCACCGCCTGCCGGAGATCCGCCGCGCCGGATACCTGTACCTGCTGATCGCGCACCTCGGCGCGATCGCGATCCTGCTGTGCTTCGGTGCGCTGCAAGGCGGTAGTGGCGACTATACGTTCCAGGGAATGCGCGCCATGTCGCATTCCAGCGGCTGGGCGACGCTTGCCTTCATGCTCGCATTGGTCGGCTTCGGCGCCAAGGCCGGCATTCTGCCGCTGCACGTCTGGCTTCCGGAGGCTCATCCGGCCGCACCCTCGCCGGTCTCGGCGCTGATGAGCGGCGTAATGCTCAAGACCGCGATGTACGGCTTGCTGCGGGTGTCGCTCGACCTGCTCGGCGTCACAGTGTGGTGGTGGGGCGTGATCGCGCTTGCGCTGGGCCTCGCCACGGCGCTGTTCGGCGTCGTGTTCGCGGCTACGCAGAGCGACATGAAGCGCCTGCTGGCGTACTCGTCGATCGAGAACATGGGGCTGATCATGGCCGGCTTCGGCCTGACGCTGCTGTTCCGCAGCTTCGGAATGGGCACGCTCGCCGCGCTCGCCCTCACGGCCACGCTGTATCATTGCCTGAACCACGCCTACTTCAAGTCGCTGCTGTTTCTCGCCACGGGCTCCGTGCTGCACTCGACGCGGCAGCGCAGCCTCGGACGCCTGGGCGGCCTGATCCACCGCATGCCCTGGGTGGCCTGGACAGCGCTCGTCGGCACCATCGCGATTGCCGGACTCCCTCCGCTGAACGGCTTCGTCTCCGAGTGGCTGCTGTTGCAGGCATTCCTGTTCACTCCGGGGCTGCCGCATGCGTACCTCAACATGCTGGTGCCGGTCGCCGCCGCCGCGATCGCCCTCGCGGCGGCACTCGCCGGCTATGTTATGGTGAAGTTCTACGGCGTCGTGTTCCTCGGCCAGCCGCGCGAGGCGACGCTCGCCGAGGCGCATGACGCCGGCGCATGGGAGCGCATCGGGCTGGCCTGGCTTGCCGCCGCCTGCGTCGTGCTCGGGTTGGTGCCGGCGGCGGTGATCGGCATGCTCGACCCGGTGACGCGCATGCTCACCGGCTTCCGCATCGCGAACCTGTCGCACGGCTGGCTGTTCCTCGCGCCGATCGACCCGCAGCGTGCGAGCTACAGCCCGCTGCTGTTTTTCGTCATCACCGCGCTGCTGGTCGCGGCGGCCTGGGTTACCGTGCGCCTGTTCTACCATGGCCGGGTGCGCCGCGCCGCCGCCTGGGACTGCGGCTTTCCGTATCTGAACGCCCGCATGCAGGACACGGCCGAAGGCTTCGGCCAGCCCGTGCGCCAAGTGTTCGAGCCGTTCTTTCGTGTCGAACAGCATCTGCCGTCGCCGCTGGACGCGACGCCGCGCTACCGCGAAGATGCCCAGGACCGGCTGTGGTATTGGCTCTACCTGCCGGTGGCGCGCGGCGTGGAGCGCGTGACCGGACTGGTCACGGTACTGCAGCGGGGCCGCATTTCGATCTACCTCCTGTACAGCTTCCTGACTCTCCTGGTGCTGCTGTTCCTCGTCCGATGATCAGCCTTTCCGGAGTCGCCGCGCAGTTCACCGAGGTCATGCTCGCGGTCCTGCTCGCGCCCCTCCTAACCGGCTGGGTCAACCAATGCCGCGCATGGCTGCAGAACAGGAGCGGCGCCGGAGTGCTGCAGCCGTACCGCATGCTGGGCAAGCTGTTCCAGAAGGAGGTGGTGCTCGCGCACAACGCCTCGCCCCTGTTCCGCATTGCGCCCTACCTGATTTTCGGCTGCCTGGCGCTGGCGGCCGCTATCGTTCCGACGCTGGACATCGATTTGCCGCTCAATGCCGCCGCGGACGCGATCGCGCTGGTCGGACTGCTTGCCCTAGCGCGCATGTTCATCGCGCTGGCGGGAATGGACGTCGGCACCGCATTCGGCTCGCTCGGCGCCCGGCGCGAGATGATGGTGGGATTCCTGGCCGAGCCCGCGCTGCTGATGGTGCTTTTCACGGCCTCGCTCATCTCGAACTCCACCTCGCTGTCGACCATCGTGGAGACCCTGGCGCACAAGGCTTTCGCGATCTATCCGAGCATGGCGTTCGCCGGCGTCGCCTTCACCATGGTGTCGCTCGCGGAGAACGCCCGCATCCCGGTGGACAACCCGGCCACCCACCTGGAGCTCACCATGATCCATGAAGCCATGGTGCTAGAGTATTCGGGGCGGCACCTGGCGATGATCGAGTGGGCCGCGAGCTTGAAGCTGTTCGTGTACTCGTGCATGGGCCTCGCCCTGTTCTTCCCGCTCGGCGTCGCCCGGGGCGGCGACTGGCTGGGCATCCTGTTCGCCCTGCCGGCACTCGCGGCCAAGCTGGCGGTGGGCGGCTTCGGACTGGCGCTGATCGAGATAATGAGCGCCAAGATGCGCATATTCCGTGCGCCCGAGTTCCTGGGCACCGCGTTCCTGCTCGCCGTGCTGGCGATGCTGGTGCACGTGCTGCTGGAGGCCTGAAGTGCTCGAGCACTACGGCCCCCAGCTCATCAACCTGTTGGCTGCCGTGCTGCTGCTGCTCGCCTTCGCGATGCTGTCGCAGCGGCGGATCCTGTCGCTCATCAACTTGTTCGCAGCGCAGGGCTTCGTGCTGTTCCTGAGCACCGCGCTGGTCGCCTACCTCACCGACCAGCATCACCTGTACTGGTCCGCGCTGCTCACCCTGGCGCTCAAAGTGGTGCTGCTGCCATGGATTCTGCACCGCCTGATCCGCCGGCTGAACGTCAAATGGGACGTGGAGACGCTGATCAACATTCCGACCACCATGCTGGTCGGCATCGTGCTGGTGATCCTCGCCTTCAACCTGTCGCTGCCGATCTCGCGCCTGGCCGGCACGATGACGCGCTCGACGCTCGGTATCGCTCTCGCCTGCGTGCTGCTTTCGTTCCTGATGATGATCACCCGCTCCAAGGCGGTTCCGCAGGTGATCGGGTTTCTGTCGATGGAGAACGCCCTGTTCTTCGCCGCGACCGGGGCGGTGTACGGCATGCCGATGGTGATCGAGCTCGGCGTCGCGCTGGACGTTTTGGTCGCTTCGCTGATACTCGGCATCTTCATCTTCGAGATCCGCGAGCGCTTCGACACGCTCGACACGCGACACCTCGAAAAGCTGAAGGAGCTCTGATGGTCCTCGAGATGCCGCTGCTGCTCGCCGCGCCGCTCACCGGCGGGGGTGTCCTCGCCCTGGTTGGCCACCGGCGCGCGGCCGCCGATATCAACGTGCTCTTCAGCGTACTCACCTTTCTCGCCGCGGCGAGCCTCACCGGGAGGATCATCGCCCAAGGCCCGATTACCGTGCTCCACGCGCAATTCTTCGTCGATCCGCTCAACGTATTTCTGGTTACCCTCACCGCGTTCGTGGGAATGACCACCTCGATCTTCTCGCGCCCATACATGCGCATCGAGCGTGACCACGGGCGAGTCTCGGACGGCGGGATGCGCCTGTACCACAGCATGTTCCAGATGTTCATCTTCACAATGCTGCTGGTGCTGACCACCAACAACCTGGGCATCATGTGGGTCGCCATGGAGGCGGCGACGCTCACCACGGTGCTGCTGGTTGCGCTGTACCGCACGCCCGCCTCGCTCGAGGCCGCGTGGAAGTATTTCATCCTGTGCGGCGTCGGCATCGCCCAGGCGCTGTTCGGCACGATCCTGGTGTACTTCGCGGCCGAGAAGGTCCTGGGCCCGGGAATGGGCTCGCTGCTGTGGACACATCTGGACGAGGTGCGCGCGCGGCTCGATCCGACCATCATGTCGATCGCGTTCGTGTTCCTGCTGGTCGGCTACGGCACCAAAGTCGGCCTGGTGCCGCTGCACAACTGGCTGCCCGACGCGCACGCCGAGGGCCCGACCCCGATCTCGGCGGTGCTCTCGGGCCTGCTGCTCAACGTGGCGCTCTACGCGCTCATCCGCTGCAAGGTGATCACCGACGGCGCCTTGACCGCGCTCACCGCCTCCGGACCGGGCGCTCCGTTCGCCGGCCGGCTGATGATGGGCTTCGGTCTGGTCTCGGTCCTGGTGGCGGCGTTTTTCCTGTCCCGACAGAGGGACGTGAAGCGCATGTTCGCCTATTCCTCGATCGAGCACATGGGCCTGACCACGTTCGCTTTCGGCATGGGCGGACCGGTGGCGAGCTTCGCGGGACTGCTGCACATGACGGTGCACTCGCTCACCAAGAGCGCGATCTTCTTCGCCGTCGGGCATGCCGTGCAGAAAGCCGGCACCCAGGTGATGCAGGACATCCGCGGCCTGCTACGCGTCAGTCCGACGGTCGGCTGGGGGCTGATGCTCGGTACGCTCGCCATCCTCGGCATGCCGCCGTTCGGGGTGTTCGCGAGCGAATTCCTGATCCTTACCACGGCGATCGCCGAGCAGCCCTGGGCCGCGCCGGTGCTGGTGCTATCGCTCGGGGTCGCATTTGCAGCGATCTTCGGCAAGGTACAGCCAATGGTGTTCGGCGACGCGACCGCACAGCGGCTGCCGCACCGTCCGGCGCTGCTGCCGGTGTTCGCGCACCTGGCGATCGTGCTCGTGCTGGGCCTGTACATGCCGCCCTACCTGGCCGAGTGGTATCGCCAGGCCGCGCGCCTGATCGGCTGAACGTGTCACCCGCACTCCCCGGACTCGAGCTGCGACCGCTTCCGGGCGCCGTGCCCGCGTGGCACGCGGCAGTGGACGCAACGAGCTGGCGCAGCGCCTGCGCAGCGCTCGCCGGAGCGGGCGGGCGCCTCGGCGCGCTCTGGGCGAGCGACCGGCGCGCCCGCTCCGGCGACTTCGCGCTCCACCTTCTCGCGGTCGCGTACGAGGGGCTCGTCGTCCTTACGCTCCCGGTGAGCGAGCCGCAGGCGAGCTATCCCGACATATCGGACGTGTTTCCCTGTGCGGCGCGCATGCAGCGCGCCGCTTTCGACCTGATGGGGTTACGCGCGCACAGCGCCCACGGCGAGCGGCGCGACGCACGCGGCTGGCTGCGCCACGGCGCCTGGCGCGAGGATGCTTACCCCCTGCGGCGCGAGGTCGCGCTCGATGCGGTTTTGCCTCGCGGCGATGATCGCTACGCGTTCGTCACGGTAGAGGGCGAGGGGGTGCACGAAATCGCCGTCGGTCCGGTGCACGCCGGAACGATCGAGCCCGGGCATTTCCGCTTTTCGGTGGTCGGCGAGCGCGTGCTCAGGCTCGAGCAGCGGCTCGGCTACACCCACAAGGGGGTCGAGAAGCGCTTCGAGTCGATGACCCTCGAGGAAGGCGCTCGCCTCGCGGCGCGGATTTCCGGCGACAGCACGGCGGCCTACGGCTGGGCCTACGCCATGGCGCTCGAGTCAATGGCCGGGGTCGAGCCGACTCCCCGCGCGCTGCTGCTTCGGGCGTTGCTGCTCGAGCGCGAGCGCCTCGCCAATCACCTCGGCGATCTAGGCTATCTCGGCAACGACGGCGGGCTCGCGTTCGGGCTGGCGCAGTTCTCCCGTCTCAAGGAGGACCTGTTGCGCAGCAACGCGCGCGTCTTCGGTCACCGCTACCTTATGGACCGCATCGTGCCGGGCGGCACGGCGTTCGACGTGGATAGCGCCGGGATTGCGATGCTTCTGGAGGAAGCCGACCACTTGGAGCGCGAAATTGCGGTCTTGCGGCTGATTTACGACGACCATCCTGGTCTGCAGGACCGCTTCATCACCTGCGGCAGGCTCACGTCGCAGACCGCCGGCCGGCTCGGGGTGGTCGGGTTTGCCGCGCGCGCGAGCGGCCATGCTGTGGATGCTCGCGTATACCCCGCCTTCGCCCCCTACCACGAGCTGCGCCCGCGCATCGCGACGCAGAGAAACGGCGACGTAGCCGCACGCGTCAATGTGCGCTTCGACGAAGCGCTCGAATCGCTCCGGCTCGAACGGCGAATCCTGCGCCGCCTGCCTGCGGGCGAAGTCCGCTTGCCGCGGGGAACGGTTGCCGAGGGGGCGCTGGGCATCGGCTGGGTGGAGGGCTGGCGCGGTGAGCTGTTCGTCGCCCTCGAGGCCGGCGCGGGCGGCTCGATCCGCCGTTGCCACGCGCACGATCCGTCCTGGCAGAACTGGCCGGCGCTCGAATACGCGATTCTCGGCAACATCGTTCCCGACTTTCCGCTCATCAACAAGTCGTTCAACCTCTCCTACGCTGGGCAGGACCTGTAGCCATGCACAAACTGCTCCGTCAGATCGTCCGCGTCGGCATCCGCACCGAGGCTCCGCCGCCACCGGACGAAGCGCTGCGCCAGATCGCCGGCCGGCTCAACGAGGAAGTGTTGCGACTACTGGGACAGGCGCTCGCGATCCGGCACGTGGACGCGGGCTCGTGCAACGGCTGCGAGCTGGAAATCCAAGCCACTGGCAATCCCTACTACAACCTGGAAGGGCTCGGGATCAAGTTCGTCGCCAGCCCGCGCCATGCCGACCTGCTGCTGGTCACGGGTCCGGTGTCACGCAACATGGAGCAGGCGCTGCGGCGCACCTACGAGGCGACTCCCGATCCGAAGCTCGTGGTGGCGATCGGCGACTGCGGTTGTACGGGCGGGATTTTCGGGCAGACCTACGCCAGCTGCGGCCGCGTGGCCAATGTCATTCCCGTCGACGCGGCGGTGCCGGGCTGCCCGCCGCCGCCGGCGGCCATCATGCAGGGAATCCTGACGGCGATCAGTGTCCGCCGCAGTTAGCGGGCATCGCAGAAATCGGATAGCCACGGCAGGCCCAGTCCACTTTGCCTGCCTGCAGCGTCGGCGTGAGCGCGATTTCGATCGCGTTCTTTTCGTTCCACCCGTGAATCGTGCCGCTCGGATCGACCAGCCACTTCAGCTCTCCGAATTTATCACCGCTTCGCGGCGCGAGCTTGATGCCGTTGCCGGAGCCCGCCAGCTTGCCTGCCTTCTGCGCCGCCGCAGCGACCTGTTGTTGCGCAGAGCTCGTCCCGGCGATCAGCGCCTGGGCCGCCTCGTTCGCCTCGGCGCCCGCCATCTGCGGCAGAACTAACGCCACCACGACATATCCGGCCAGAGCCAATCCCGCGATCACCAGCAACGCTATCCGCATATCTGCTCCCCCAATTGTTCGTTTGATCCCAGTACCCTGCCGCTCTCTATCGCGCGTCCCCGGACGGGCGGATAGAATTCCAAGAACCAGCTTACCATGCGCCCGCGCATCCTTCACAGCGAGCGCGAGCGATTCCTGCCCCCCTCATGCTCACGTCACATCTGCGCATCACCGGACGCGTGCAGGGTGTCGGCTTCCGTGAATCGCTGCAGCGGGAAGCGGTCCGCTTGTGCGTGGCCGGCTGGGTCCGCAATCGCGCCGACGGCAGCGTCGAGGCGGTCGTGCAGGGGTCCGAGGACGTGGTAAAGAGCGTGATCGCCTGGGCACGGCGCGGGCCCGCAGCGGCGCACGTCGCGACTCTGACGCTGGCCACGGCTGCCGCGCGCGGAGATCTTGAGCGCACCTACATCGGCTTCGACGTCCTGCCCTCGGTCTAGGCGGACGGCCGGCGCCGCTTGAGTGCGTTGAGCACGGAGAACTCCCACGGCCGGCCGGCCACCAGGACGCCAATCCCCCCATCGAGGCGCAGCCAGCCTGCAATCCAGCTCTGCAAACTCGTTGCACTCGGCGACCAGCCCGCTCCAGGCGGCGCCGGATCACGGCCGCCGACTCGGGCAACACTTCCCTGGCTTCGAAGCGCAGCAGCTCGAGCGGGGCCGCGAACCGCGCCTTGAGAAACTCCTGCGTAACGCGCGCCCCGTAGGCCTTGTCACCGGTCCCAAAGCGCGCCATTGAAAGTGGCTCGGCGCGCGCAGTGCGGACCCGATCGCGCGCACCCCATTCCACCAGTTTTACGCGCTCGAGTTCGGCGCAGGCGAGCGTGAGCTCCACTTTGAAGATGGAGAACTCCTCGAGAATCTGGCCGAACCCCCGGCCGTTCAGCAGCAGCCAGAACACGGATAGAAGCCGTTCGCCCTGCGCGAGGAGCTTTTCCTGTGGCTCGCTCAACTCCGCTGGATCGTTATTCCGCTTGCGGCTCATGCGTGCCACCTCGTGAAAATCGAGGTCCAGCAACTTCAGGATCCCTTCGACTCGCGCCAGCGTAATGCTGCCGCGCGAGAACATGCGCTTCACGTTCGGCTCGGAGAGGCCGAGGGCACTGGCCAGGTCGCGATAGGTCATGCCACGAAGCCGCAGGCATTCCTTGAGCGCCCCGACGACGCGGCTCGAATCTGTCCTGAACCTGCCAGTATTAGATTTTGATACTTACGATATCTCTGTTGCGATGCAACACATACGCAAGCAAGAATGTCCCCCGTATCGCACAAGAAGGAGGGGCCATGCAAGACTGCGATAGGCGCCGCGGCGCGACCGGCCGAAATCAGTGCCGCGTATCCCATTTCCGCCGTACGTGTTCGTTTCGCGCCCGAGCTTTGCGGAGCGCTTCAGCAGGCAGCCCGAAAGCGCCTCTCGGTCGATGCCACGGAATTGGACCGCATCCTGGACCTCGACCCCGCCAGCGGCCTGGTCGAGGTCCAGGCGAGCGCTAGCTGGGGTGCGCTCGCGGCCCGGTTGCGCGAAGCAGGTTGCCAAGCGGACGCTTTCGCTGCGGCCGAAGACCTGCCACCCACCATGGGCGAAAGCGCTGCTGTCAATGCACCGGGCGCCGACGGGCAGCCGATCGCAGCACACGTCGAGGCACTCACATTTGTCACTGCGGACGGCGACCTGCGGCGCGCCGCGCGCCACGGCAACCGAGAATTCCTGCAGCTCGTCCTCGGCGACCACGGTGCATTCGGGATGCTCTATAGCCTGACGTTGCGCCTCAGCTCCCTTGCACGCAGCGCCCGCGATGCCGAGCAGTCGGTCGAGCAGGATTGACAGCCCGCGGGCCGTGCGGATGCCGCCACCTGGAACACCGAAGCGCTGGTGCCCCCGCAACGGCTCGATCAGTTCCTGGACCTCGTGCGCGTTGAAGGAGCGAAGCGGCGCATCGAGTTCGTGGGTATCCGCGTGCGCCGTACCCTAGCCGAGGACGTCACGTCGTTGCGTTGGGCAACGCAAGAGTTTTCGAGCATCACGCTGCGCCTTCGTTTACGGCGCACTCTCGGCAGCAGCGTGCAGGCCTCGGAGGCACGCCGCTGGATCATCGGTGCAGCGCTCGGGCTGGGCGGCTCGTTTCCGATCGCATCCGGGTTCGACGCCTCCCTCGAGCAGGTTCAGGCGTGCTATCCGCGGCTCGCCGCTTTCCTGGCGGCCAAGCGGCGTTACGATCCCTCCGAGCTGCTGCAAAGCGACTGGTACCGCCGCTTCAGGCGGCCGCTCGGTCCACAATGCCCGGTGCGCTGGGGGCCGCGTGAGCAGGCTTCAGGCAGTCGAGGCAGCGTTGGCGTACACGACCTGGACGCTTTCCGGAGACAGCCAAGCCGACAGATCCTCGATCAGGCGTCCGTCCGGACGCACCTTCCAGCTATCGCCCAAGGCTACATCGCACGACGCTGCGCCGCTCTCGTAGTGCACCAGCACCGAGCAGCCGCCCTCGCCCGCGGCCCGGTACGGGGCCAGCAGCTCGCGCAGACGATTGGCGTCGGCTTGCCCGTTCATCGCGATGCGCAGGTGCGCCGCGTAACGCTCGCGCAACGCGGCAAGATCGAGCAGCTCGTCCGCGGTCACGCGCAGACCGCCGGAAAAGTCGTCGCGCTGCACCTTGCCCTGGACCAGCAGCAGCGCGTCCTCCTTCAGTTTGTCCCGATGGCGCTCGAACAGCTCGTTGAACACGGAGATTTCGACCTGCGCCGTGCCGTCGTCGAGCATCACCACCATCATGCGTCCGCGGCGCGTCATCTGGCTGCGCGCCGAGGCGACAATGCCGGCAAGCCAGACACGGTGCTCGGCCGGGCCGAGCCTGGCGAGCGGTGTGCGCGGGAACGCGGCGAGCTCGCGCTCGTAGATCGAAAACAGGTGCCCGGACAACGTGAAGCCGAGCGCAACCTTCTCCTCGGTCAGCTTGTGGCGCAGGTCCCAGGGCTTCGCCTCGAGGAGCGCCAGGGCGCCGTGGTGCGCCGCTTCCGCCTCGCCGAACAGGCTGGTCTGCGCCGCCTGGCGCTCCTGCTGCTCGGCAACCTCCAGCGCGCGTCCTACGCTGGCGAGCAGGCTGGCGCGGTTGGGCTCGAGCGCGTCAAAGGTGCCCGCGCGCGCGAGCGCCTCGATGGCGCGCCTGTTCACCGCGCGCTTGTCCACCCGGCTGCAGAAGTCAAACAGATCGGCGAACGGCGCGCTCTTGCGGGCCTGCGCGATCGCCTCGATCGCGGCACGCCCGGTGCCGCGCACCGCCCCCAGCCCATAACAGATGGTCTTGCGGTCGACCGGCACGAAGCCGTACTCGGATACGTTGATGTCCGGCGGCAGAATAGTGAGGCCGTTGTCCCGGCTGTCCTCGTAGATGGCACGCACCTTGTCGGTATCGTCCATCACTGCCGTAAGGTTCGCCGCCATGAATGCTGCGGCGTAATGCGCCTTCAGGTACGCGGTCTGGAACGCGATCAGGGCGTAGGCCGCGGCATGCGATTTGTTGAAGCCGTAGCCGGCGAATTTCTCCATCAAGTCGAACAGCTGCGTCGCCTTGGCCCGACTCAGGCCGTTGCTCTGCGCACCGGAGACGAAGATGTCTCGCTGCTGGGCCATCTCCTCGGCCTTCTTCTTGCCCATCGCGCGGCGCAGAAGATCGGCTCCGCCCAGCGTATAGCCGCCGATCACCTGCGCGATCTGCATGACCTGCTCCTGATAGACCATGATTCCGTAGGTCGGCCCGAGGATCGGCTCCAGGCGCGGATCGAGGTACTCCACGCGCTGCTGGCCGTGCTTGCGCGCGATGAATTCCGGAATCAGGTCCATAGGCCCGGGGCGATACAGGGCCACCAGCGCGATCACGTCCTCGAAGCGATCCGGCCGAGCCCGCCGAATGAGATCGCGCATGCCACGCGATTCCAGCTGAAACACGGCAGTCGTGTTGCCGGAGGACAACAACCGGTAGCTGTCACGGTCGTCGAGTGGGATTCTGTCCAGCGAGAAATCCGTTTCGCCCAGGCGCCGCACGTAGCGCTCCGCCCAGTCGAGGATGGTCAAGGTGGTGAGGCCGAGAAAGTCGAACTTCACCAGTCCGACGGCTTCGACATCGTCCTTGTCGAGCTGCGACACCGCGTTGGCCGTACCCTCGGCGGCGTACAGCGGACAGAAGTCGATCAGCCGCCCGGGCGCAATCAGCACCCCGCCCGCGTGCATGCCGACGTTGCGCGTCAGCCCTTCGAGCTTCTCGCCCAGTGCGAGCAGCTCGCGCACCTCGTCCTCCTTGCGCTCCCGCTCCGCGAGCAACGGCTCCATCTCGCGCGCCATCGCGAGCGTGATCGTCTTGCCCGGCTGCACTGGGATCAGCTTGGCAATCTGGTCGCAGAAGTTGTAGCCCAGATCGAGCACCCGCCCGCAATCGCGCACCACCGCGCGCGCCGCCATGGTGCCGAAAGTTGCGATCTGCGACACGCTGTCCTCGCCGAATTTGCGGCGCACGTAATCGATCACGCGGTCGCGCCCGTCCTGGCAAAAATCGATGTCGAAGTCCGGCATCGACACCCGCTCCGGATTGAGGAAGCGCTCGAACAGCAGGTCGTAACGCAGCGGGTCTAGGTCGGTGATTCCGAGCGAATACGCGACGAGCGAGCCGGCGCCCGAGCCGCGCCCCGGGCCAACCGGAACGCCGTTGTGCCTTGCCCAATTGATGAAGTCCGCGACGATCAAAAAGTAGCCGGCGAAGCCCATCTGCACGATGGTGCCGATCTCGAACGCGAGCCGTTCGCGGTAGCGCACGGCCTCGCCCTCGCGCTGCGCCGACTCCGGAAACAGCTTTTCGAGACGCCGCGCCAACCCGGCTTCGGCCTGCTGCCGCAGGTAGTCGTCCAGGCCTACGCCCGCCGGCGTGGGAAAGCGCGGCAGACGGCTCTTGCCCAGCTCGATCTCGAGGTTGCAGCGGAGCGCGATCTCGACGGAGTTTTCCAGTGCCTGTGGAACGTCGCGGAACAGTTCGGCCATCTCCGCCTGCGACTTGAAGTACTGCTCTGGCGTGAACAGCCTCGGACGGCGCTGATCGCCGAGCACGTAGCCCTGCGCGATGCACACGCGCGCCTCGTGCGCGCGGAAATCGTCCGGCGCGAGGAACTGCACCGGATGCGTCGCGACTACGGGAAGGTCGAGCGTGGAAGCGAGCTCCACGCTGCGCGCGACCAGCTGCTCGGCGTGCGGCAAGCCCGCTCGCTGCAGCTCGATGTAGTAGCGCCCGGGAAACAGCGCCGCCCATGCGCGACCCAGTCGCTCGGCGAGCTCGCGATTGCCGGCCGAGAGGGCCTGTCCGATATCTCCCGCGGCCGCACCCGAGAGTGCGATCAGGCCATCGCTGCCGCTTTCGGTGAACCAGGCGCGGTCGATCTCGGCGCGCGACAGGTGCTGGTTTTTCAGCCACGCGCGGGTCAGCAACTCGGACAGCCGCAAATAGCCGGCGCGGGAGGTGCAAAGCAGCAGCAGCCGCGCCGGCTTGTCGCGGTCGATCTCGTTGCGTACCCAGCAATCGGCGCCGACGATCGGCTTGATGCCGCGCGAGCGCGCCGCGCGATAGAACTTGACCATGCCGAACACATTCGCTGCGTCGGTCACTGCGAGCGCGGGCATGGCATCAGCCGCCGCGCGCTGCACCGCCTCGTCGATGCGGACGATCCCGTCCGTCACCGAGTACTCGCTGTGCAGGCGAAGGTGAACGAAGCGCGGCGTGATCATGGGTGCAAAAAAATTTTACCACCGCGCCGAACACTGCCGGTGTCTGAGCTCGCTTAACCCAGACCTAACGCGCAAGCTCGCAGGGAACTCGCACCCGCGCGTTAAGTCCAATTGCGCCCAGGGCAAGCACATGAACCGCCTGATTCCTCTCGCAATCCTGCTGGCGGCAGCCACGAACGCAGCCGCCAGCATGAACGTCTACGTCGTCCCGGATCGCGCAGGGGTGCCGACCTTCTCGGACCATCCCCCTTCAAATGGCGCTGCTGCCGAGCGCACGCTGGTGGTGGCGTCGCCGGCCGACCCGGCCGCGGCGACGCGGCTACATCCCCCGAACAGCGAGCTGCTGATAGCTGCCTCGGGCCGGACCGCGCTCGACCGCGCCTACAACCAAGTGGTCGCCGCCCGGAAAGCGCTGAAGCGCGCGCAGGCGCGGCGCAAGGAGGGCGTCACGCCGCTGCCGGGTGAACGCCAAGGCATGGTAAATGGCAAAAGCCGCCTGGACCCGGCGTACTTCGCGCGCCAGAAGGAGCTCCGGCACGCCGTCGAGGTCGCCCGGTTACGGCTGGATGCAGCGCTCAAGCGCTGGAACCAGTGGCGCTGAGCGCGGCTGCGGCACGAATCGTAATCGCCTCGCTACGGGGTGGCACGGCGGCCGTGCCACTCTCAGAAAAGGATCGCCGGCACGGCCGGCCTAACCGACCACCGCGACGGGCTCGCCGTCAGCCGGCTCGACGGCACCGATTTCGTACACCGTCTCGCCGGCCGCGCTCAGTAGCTCCGCCGCGCGCGCCGCGTGCTCCGGCGCGACGGCCGCGACCATGCCAATGCCGCAGTTGAACACGCGGTGCATCTCCGCATCAGCCACGTCGCCCGCGCTCTGCAGCCACGAGAACAACGGCGGCAGCGGCCACGCCGCTCTCGCAATAACCGCCCGCGTGCCCCGGGGCAGCATTCGCGGCACGTTGCCGGTCAGGCCGCCGCCAGTGATGTGCGCCAGCCCCTTCACCGGGACGGCTTCGAGCAGCGCCAGCACGGATTTCACGTAGATTCGCGTGGGTTCTAGGATCGCTTCGCCCAGCGTCCGGCCATGGAAATCGACGTCGAGCTTGGGCCTCGCTCGCTCGAGGATCCTGCGGATCAGCGAGTAGCCGTTCGAATGCGCGCCGCTCGAAGCCAGCCCCAGCAGGCGATCGCCCGCGCGGATGCCGGCCCCGTCGAGGATCCGCTCGCGCTCGACTACGCCGACGCAGAAGCCGGCCAGATCGTATTCGCCCTCCGGGTACATGCCGGGCATCTCGGCGGTCTCGCCGCCGATCAGGGCGCAGCCGGCAAGCTCGCAGCCGCGCGCGATGCCGCGGATCACCGCGGTCGCGATGCCGTGCTCCAGCTTGCCGCAGGCGTAATAATCGAGGAAGAAAAGCGGCTCGGCGCCCTGCACCAGAACATCGTTGACGCTCATCGCAACCAGATCGATGCCGACCGTGTCGTGACGGCCTAGGGCGAAGGCGAGCTTCAGCTTGGTGCCGACGCCGTCGGTGCCCGACACCAGCACCGGCTCGCGGTACTTGACCGGAATCCGGCAAAGCGCGCCGAAGCCGCCGATTCCGGCCAGCACCTCCGGCCGCATGGTGCGCTTGGCGTATGGCTTGATCGCCTCGACGAGCGCGTCGCCCGCGTCGATGTCGACGCCGGCATCACGGTACGACAGCGGCTCTGACATGGGACAGGGATAGGCGCCGCGGTGCGGCGTGCTAGAGTTGCCTGAATTGCGCCCGATTCTACCCGACATGGCTGCGCCGGTCCTCGCCAGACAGCAATCCTGGGTCTGGTTCTCGATTGCGGTTGCCGCGGCAGGGCTCGTGTACCTGCTGTCGCCGATACTGGCGCCGTTCCTGTTCGCAGGGATCCTCGCCTATATTCTCGACCCGCTGGTGGGGAAGCTCACCGGCCGGTACCTGCGACGCAGCTTCGCCGTCGTGCTGGTACTGCTGCTCGTCTTGGGATTGATTGTTGCGCTCGCCCTGGTGATCGTGCCCCTGTTCTACAAGGAATTGCAGATGCTGGCGGGCCGCATGCCGGCCTTCGTCACTTGGATCAACCAAGAGCTCGGTACGTGGCTGAAGCGCCACTACGGGGTCGATCTCCGCCTCGATTTTGGCTCCATCAAGCGCATGCTGAGCGGCCTGCTCACGGGCCAAAAGGGCCTGGTGCCGCAGGTCCTCGGTTCGCTCAAGGTCGGCGGCCTGGCCGTTGTGGGGTTCGTGGTCAACGTGCTGTTGGTGCCGGTAGTGCTGTTCTATCTGCTACGCGACTGGAACGCTGTGCTGGCGCGCGTGGACGCCATGATTCCGCGCCACTTACATACCCGGGCACGCACGATCGTGGGCGAGATCGACGCCGTGCTCGCCGAGTTCCTGCGCGGGGAGATGGTGGTGATCGTGGTGATGAGCCTTTACTACGTCTTCGCACTCTGGCTCGCGCACCTGGAGTTCGCGCTGCCGATCGGCGTCATCACCGGGGTGCTGGTGTTCATTCCCTACGTGGGCGCGCTCACCGGGTTCGCGCTGGGCACCATCGCCGCGCTGATGCAGTTCGACCACTTCACGGGCGTGGTCTGGGTCTGGCTCGCCTTCGGCATCGGCCAGTCACTCGAGGGCATGGTGGTGACGCCGCTGCTGGTTGGCGAGCGCATCGGTCTGCACCCGATCGCGGTGATCTTCGCGCTGCTCGCCTTCGGCCAGCTGTTCGGCTTCTTCGGCATCCTGCTCGCGCTCCCGGCGAGCGCAGCGCTGCTGGTCGCCCTGCGCCACCTGAAGCGCGCCTATCTGACGAGCCCGCTCTACGGCGACCAACCGCAGGATCGCTGAGGATGCGGCAGCTCTCGCTCGCAATCCAGCCGGCTCCGGAGCCTACATTCGGCAACTTCGTGCCCGGCGCCAACGCCGAGCTGCTTGCCCGGCTGCACGCGGCAGCGGCCGGACGCCCGGGCGAACCGGTCATCTATCTGTGGGGCGAACCCGGTTCGGGACGCACGCACCTTCTGCGTGCCGCGGCCAGCGCCGCGTCCGATGCGGCGTATGTCGACGCGCGCAGTGTGCTCGGCGCGCCCACCGTGTACCTGCTGGCGCTCGACGACGCGGAGCGGCTCGCGGAGCAAGAACAGATCGCGCTGTTTCACCGCATCAACCACGCGCGCCACGCCGGCGGCGTCGTCCTCGCGGCGGGCGACGCCCCGCCCGCGCAGCTGGCGCTGCGCGATGATCTCAGGAGTCGCCTCGGAGGGGGTCTCGTGTACCAGGTGAAACCGCTCACCGACGCCGACAAGGCGCTCTGGCTGCACGCCGAAGCCGAGCGGCGCGGGCTGCGGCTCGCCGACGAAGTGGTCTGGTATCTGCTCACCCACGTGCGGCGCGACATGCCCTCGCTCAACGCTATTCTCGAGCATCTGGACCGCTACTCCCTCGAGCGGCACCGCCCGGTTACGCTCCCGCTGGTGCGCCAGGCCTTGCAGGAACTGGACACGTGAAGCTCGCCCTGTTCGACTTGGACAACACCCTGCTCGCAGGCGATAGCGACTACGAGTGGGGGCAGTTTCTCGTCGACCGTGGGGTAATCGAGCGCGAGACCTACGAGGCCCAGAACCGCGTCTATTACGAGCAGTACGTCGCCGGCACTCTCGACATTCACGAGTACCTCGGCTTTGCGCTGCGCCCGCTGGCCGAGCACTCGGCCGCGGATCTGGCACGCTGGCACGCTGAGTTCATGGCGAGCCGCATTCGCCCGATGATCACGCAGCCTGCGCGCGAGCTGGTACGCGGCCACCTGGCAGCCGGCGATCTGTGTGCGATCGTCACCGCCACCAACAGTTTCGTAACCGCGCCGATCGCGCGCGAGTTCGGCGTACCGCATCTCATCGCCACCGAGCCCGAGGCCGTCGACGGGTGCTTCACGGGGCGGGTCGCCGGCATGCCCTGCTTTCGCGAGGGCAAGATCCGGCGCG
>Ga0307373_10003887_pt1 | contig 25507 bp, 22 predicted proteins | sample OX2MG_FD_202534 | JGI IMG/M metagenome (GOLD analysis project Ga0307373, IMG submission 202534) | Soil microbial communities from Risofladan, Vaasa, Finland - OX-2 | ecosystem: Environmental > Terrestrial > Soil > Coastal area > Acid sulfate soil | place: Finland: Risofladan, Vaasa | collected...
GCACTCATATGAGTGCTCCGATCGGGGCGCCCGCTTGTCTCTGGCATGTCCGTGTCCGTCATCATGACGGGGCATGGCAGCAAAATTGGCCGGACTACTGCAATGTGGTCGCTGCGCGACGCTTACCTTCGTCGAGCCGCCCGATCACTCCGCCGATCTTATCAAAAGCGCCGTAGTCTTGATCCATGGCCGATGCGCTGACCGCGGATCGCGCGGCTCCACGACGAACCGCGTGTTCCACAGGTGCATGAATTCCGCCAGGAAGGGTTGGCCCTCCAAATGCCCCGCAGGCGCATCTCCTTGACCAGGCGGTCCTGCAATGTCTGGTCCGTCCGTTCCACGCGCCCTTTGGCCTGCCGCGTCAGCGCATTGATTCCATTGATTAGCCCAATCTCCAGCCGCTCCATCACCCGGCCGAATTCGGTCTTGCCGTCGCCACTCGCCGCATCCGTGGCGTTGTACCCGAAAGATGCAGTGCTGTCACCGGCGCGGCGAATGCGCACATAGACGGCGCGCCGGTGACAACGAACGAGCACTGTGCTAATCGCACTTGGAAAGTGGGGTTAAACATGCAACCGACGGATACTGAAAGAGAAGCCCAACGTCTGATTGCCGAGCAGTTCGGTTTGAGCGCAGGGGTCGATCTTGCGACACGGCTTTATGACCTCACCAAGCCGGATGTGAATCGCGCGGCAGACATGCTCATCATTCTGGAACGTCGCTTTGAGTGTCAGTTCCAAAGCCGAGAAATCGATCAAATTGTAACCATTGGTGACCTGATAGCATGTTTAGTGCGGAAAGCTGGAGTCTCGGAATGTCCTGGGTTTTGGTGATCGACCGTCCACAGTCCAGGTGAGGCCCTCCTCCGCTTCCGACCACCCCGCGCCGAGATAGGGCTTGACATTGCCGTCGCGGCTGAAATCCAGGTCGAACGGGGGGATAAATGAAACGGCTATGTAATCACGAACCATTTTTAGTTGTGTTGCGCCGTCCAGCATGACCTCGCCACGCTTACTGTTGCTGTCACCGGCGATGATAACGACGTCCTCCCGGACCTGATCGAGGCCGGTGAAGCGGCCTTCGATCGGCAGCGCAAAGTCGCAGCGCCGATGCTCGGGAAGCCAAACGGCAGGGCAGGATGCGATGATCTGCCCTCTTGATGAGATCGACATGCATGCTTTTCACGTTCAGCTCGTAGGCGTCACTCGGCGTCCCCACGACGCGATCCACGCGCGCCTCTAACTGCCCGTCGTCGACCTGCTGAGCCAATCCTGTCGTGCCGTTTGGGTTGGCACCGGAAAGTGGGCGAACAGTTTCCAGAGTGTCATGACGAACACCACAAGCCAGTGCTTGGCCAGGCCGCCTTGGTCTGGATGAGCCGAGCCATGTGGCCGACGTTGGTCAAGCCCTCGATCTCGCAGGTGCGCAGCTTGATGCCGAACACCACGTATTATGCGGATCCTCACCGCCGCTGAGAGCTGCCAAACGGCACGCGTTTGCCCTTGCTAAGGCTTTCTGCCCATCGTTCGATAGCTTCAAGCGCAGGAATGACCGACGGGTAGACGAAGGTCCCGCCGGTGAACGGCTCAATCACGATTTCCCGGTCGGTGGCCCACAAAAAGAGAGTTGGGCCGACTTCCCCTGGCTCTACGACGCCAAGCATCTCCGGCGTCTCCGGATAACTTAGTGCCAGATCGATTTTAAAGCCATATGGGCGCCGTTGCGTCCAGTCCGCAAGCTCTCGATGCTCACGTAGACTGAACGGACGGCCGAGGCGAGATCGGTATGCTGTTCGCATGGACATTCAACCCACATTTCTCGCACATAATAGGCGCATCAGGCTCCGAATCAGCAAAAATCCTTCTGCGACAAAGATTTAGCATGACACGGAGGAGTTCCCCGATGGGCGACCGAATGTAACCCAAAGCTGTTCGACTTTGCACCCGTCGAAGGTCGCCGCGTGGTGGCACTGTTGGCCTGACCGACCATCATAGCGTACCAGCAGAATGTCCGGATCAGCTGACTTGGTCCGTGCCGCCAGCTCTCCTTCGCCCCGCCGAACATGCTGACAATGCCGCTCCGGAACGCTGGATCTGGGTGCATGCCGTTGGCCATGACATTGGTCACCAGCTTCGACCAGCACTCGCCCCAGAAGATTGGGGTGGCCAGGGCGGAATCGGCGTAGGCGACCAGGCGCCGGGCCTTCTGGACGCAGTTGGTGATGCGGCCGTGTACTTCGCCGGTGCGGAATAGGGTGTGGCGCCTCGCCGCTCTTGCCTGCAGTGCGATGCACATGGCCGGTCTCGCACAGATCGACGGTGATAGAACTGGCGATGCAGCCGACCACATCGGCAATGGTCTCCCCGTTCATGCAGTTCTGCAGTAACATCACGAATCCATTGGGCGACACGTATTGCGCGATCAGCTTGGTCGCCCATTGCGTGTCGTACGACTTCATGCAGACGAAGGCGATATCGATCGGCTCTTCCGTCGCAAGCTGCTGGGGGTCGGTGACGTGTAGCTCGCGCCCTTTGGCGGTGAATTCCGGCACGTCGCGGATGTGAGAAGTACCCAGACCCTTGCCGCGCATGGTTTCGACCTGCTCCTGTCAGGAATCAATGAAGGTGCTGTCCTTGCCCGCCTGGACCATGTGCGCACCGGCATAACCGCCCACGGCGCCGGTGCCCGCGATCTTGTAGCCCACGGTTTCCTCCCTCAGTCTGCGATGGCATGCACCGTAGCCGGTGGGGGGACGGTGTCCAGAGTCGCGGGGAGCGGGGTTGGTTTGTTGACGGGTAGGATGCGGCGCAAGAGGCAGAATGTCGCGCAAACTTCGTTGACTTCTGCGGGTTCTCCGTCAAGGATCGGAGTGGTTCCCACGTTTGCAACGAACATCCCATGTCGGTGAATCAGAGCAGTACGGACTTGTTGCGGCGCTGTGTTGTTGACCTTGACCAGCGTCGCCAGGATGCCACGCAGGCCATTGCAGACGGTAATGCGGCCCCGGCGTTCCTGCGCTATGCTGGTTGGCTTGCGGCCATCGCCGGCGACCAGGAGTGCGCCGAGCATCATTTGGCCCGGGCCCGCCAACAACCATCGGATGCCGGTGAAGGTTGGTTCGCGACCGGCCTGCTGCGGCTAGCAGCCGGCGATCATGCCGGCGCACGCGCGGCGTTCAGCGCCGCCGCAATTGCGCATGTTGCGGAAGGAGAAGAGCGGCGGAGCCTGCTGGAGGAGATCGACAAATACAATCCCGACGTGAACAGATATGCCATTTTCGGCATTTTCTACGATTGGTTCGACCATGCTTTCTGCTGCTTTGCATTTCCCGCGCCGATCAGGGCGGCAGAGAAACAGCATTATGCCTTTTGCGTAGAACGCGGGTTCAATCATCTTCGCCCGACCGCCGCTTCTGCGGAGCTCCTCGAGCAAGAGCGGCGCCTTAACGGCGATACAATGTGGTATTGGATTTGCGTGGGGCATGTCCATTGGATTGCCGGGCGACGTGATGACGCCGATGATGCGTATCGCTGCGCGCGAGATCTGGCAATCGAGCAGAGCATAATTCCATATCATTTCGACTGCGGCGCGATGGTCTGGCTCAAGCTGTCAGAAGTAGAAGTGCTGCTTCAACCAGATCATCAGATACGTGACCGGCTTCCTACAAGCACTTGGGTGTATCGCTTCCCGGATCGAGAGCGAGATGAGAGACAACCAGACATCGCCCTGGTACTCGGCTGTGACAGACAATATTTTGAGTTCTATCCGAAGTTCCTGCTTTCATTGATAGAGGCTCATCTCGCGAGCGGCCGCCGTGAACGGGTCGCATTGCATTGTCATGTGGCCGCGCCTGAGCCTGGGCAGGTGGATTTCCTCGACGACATCTTTGGTTGTTCGGACGATATCGTAATATCCTACAGCGTTGGCTCTGCGGCTTTCGATGAGGCAAGCTACTATACGTGCCTGAGATTCCTAGTGCTACCCGCCGTACTGGCAAGATACGGATGCGGGGCCATGGCGCTCGATATCGATTCGATCGTCAGCAGCGCCTTCTTCGACCAGTTAGACGCCATCAGAGACGCCGATCTGGGATTGCGCATGTACAATTTCACGCCCGACGGATCGACTCAGGTCGCGGGGGAACCATGGTCGATCGGCGCGCACCCGACTTACGTCTCCAATACCGAACTCGGTTGTCGATTCGCGGGGTTTCTGCGCGCGTATGTCAGTGCCGCCTATGACCCCAGGTTGGCGACGAACTGGACCATAGATCAATGTGCCATTGCTCAGGCCTACGACCTGCTGGTTAGCAAGGCATGTAGATGCAAGCTTATGAACAATGCCTATCATCCTCCCGTCTGCCATCTGCCGCATGAGTTTGGTAGCAAAGCCGATCTTCTCGAGGCCGGAGGCCGCGTGACAATCAACAACTTTCGTACTCGGCTTGCTGCCATCCACCGCGCACCGCAGGCTTGTATCAGCGGCCCATCGCCAGTACGTCGCTGATCGTGGCGGTATAGGCTTCACGGCTGTTCTCAGTACCTAGTCTCCCTAATGCATTCTCCCGTAACCTTTGCCACAGGTCTGCGTCGCGGTAGAGCGTCACCACGAGTTCGGCGAAGCGCTCCGGGTCTGCGCTGTCCGCGGCAAGAAGATCCGTCCCCGCTTCCCAGCCAGTCTGTCGGCGCAGAAGATCTGTGGTCACGATGGGCAACCCAAATGATGCCGCCTCGTGCACCTTGTATGGCGTGCCCGCAGCGTAGCGTACCGGCGCAATAAAGAGGCGATGTCCGTCGTACAGCGGCTTCGTGTCGGCCACCATGCCCCGAAGCGTCACACGCGGGTGTTCGCGGAAACGGTCCAGCGACACACGCTTGCTGGTGTAGCCGACGACCGTCAACCGTGTCTCCCATCCCAACGACTTCTCCACCACTGGCAGGACCGCGTCTATGAACCAGCATAACGCGTCGTAGTTCGGACTATCCACATCGTGAATCGCGCCAATAAATAACAGCCCGGCACGTGCGGCGAATGTTCGTGGCGTGGGTGCAAGTTCCCGCACATGGCCAACCACCGCGACCCGTGGCAAGCCAAGTTCACGCAATATGGCAGCCTCCTGCTGGGTAACTGCCACGACCTGATCGCATATCGACGCATTGGCGAATTCCTGCTGCAACGCGTCAGTACGGTCGAAAGGCGTATTGTGGCCGGGCAGCGTGGCCTTGACTGCCATGCGGTCGGACGCGATTGCCTCGGTGTCCAGGATGAGTCGCGGGCGGCGTTGGCTGGCGAAGACGCGTTCCAGCGGTTCGCGCAAGCGGTCAAGATTGTGGGTGCGGGCGATCCAGATGATGGTGTAATAATCGGGCCGGGCGCCAAGGAACGACGGCAGGTCAGCTAGTGCCTTGTCGTACATCACCTCTACCGTATCAGGCATGTCGCTATAGATCGCGGCTGCATCGGCGTCGCTGGTGTATATCGGGAACACCGTCACCTGGTGGCCCAGAGACGCCATTACTTGCACGATGTCGTTGGACCGTACGAAGCCTGAACCAATGAGGCGCAGCGGCACCATGTCCTCAATGAACAATATGCGCATGCGCTGAGGCCCGGCGGAGCGGACAAATGCCAGAGCCTTGCGATCCTCCATGGGCCGCGTTTCGAGTAACGCCTTGTACTTGCGCAGGAAGGTCAGCCGGTTCCGCCCGATGGCCGCCTCCGATTCCAGCGCATTGCGGGCGCTGCCGTATTCCAGGTGGTGCACGACGACCGAAGGATCGTACACCACGCGGCCGCCAAACGCAGAGATGCGGAAGCAGAGGTCGACATCTTCGTAATAGGCCGGAGCGAACGCTTCGTCGAAGCCTTGCAGCTTCTCCATGACGGTACGTCGCAGCAGTAGGAACACGCCCGAGCAGAAATCGACGTCGCGGACAAAATTGGCTTCCGGCGCAAGGGGAGACGAATCGCGCAGATAGCCCCCGGTGGTGCCGTCACGCCATACCAAGCAACCTGCCTCCTGCAACAGACCATGGGTACGGATCACCTTGCCTCCGACGGCGCCAATCGCGGGATCCGAGCGCAGCCGCGCCAGTGCGGCCGCGATTGCTCCGTGTGCCAGTTCCACGTCATTGTTCAGTAGCAGCACTGCGTCCGCAGTGGCGAAAGCAAGTGCGGCATTGCAGCCTCGCAGGAAGCCGATATTGGCGTCGAGCTGAAGGAGTTTGACGCCGCGCACGTAGCGTTCGATAAAGCGTGTTTCGTCCGTGGAGCCGGAGTCCACCAGGATCAGCTCGATGTCCCCCGGGAAATTGCTGCGCAACGAGCCGAGTGCCATCAGCGTCAACGCGAACCGGTCGTGCGCCACGACAATGGCACTGACCGCGGGCGCGCCGGCACAGGTAAAATCGAGCGGCTGGCAGCCGAACAGAGGCAACAGGTTATCCGCCTTGCGCCGGAACAAGGTCTTGGCCTGACCTTCGGTGACGCGTTCCTCGGGCGGCGGGACGGCGGCGAGGCCCTGGGCACGGCCGGTTGCCAGGTAATGAGTGAAGGGGTCGGTGGCCGTATCGGTCCGCAGCGCCGCCCGCACCTCCGGATGGCCAGCATAGTAGCGCAGGTCGATCGTGCCGTTGGGCGAACGCAGCTCAGCCGCGCCAAAAGCAAGGAAGTGGCGGTAACCGCTGCGCAACGTGCCTTTTTCGACCGCCGCCGCGATGTCGGGGTAGCGGGCCAGGTAGTAGGCTTCCGAGAACTCCGGCAGCGGGTCGAATGCGGCGGGCGTGTCGTTGGCGAGGTAATGGTGCAGGGCGCAGCGCCAGTCGCCGTTGCCGATCGCCGCAGCGACCTCGGGGTATGTCTGCAGGTACCAATCCGTATCAAAATAGACCGACGTTCGCTGCTCGTGCCGGCCGGCTTCGATGCTGCGCAGGTAATAAAGGAATGGGCCGACCTCGGCCGCTTTCTGCGCCGCCGCGGGGTCGAGCTGGGCCAGGTAAAGCGCCGCATCGAAGAACCGGTGGCCGGCGCGTTGCTCCCGCGCGCCGTGACGCAGGTAGTGGTCGTAGCCGTTCGCCATTTGCGCGCCGTCCAGCGCCTCATCCGTCAGGTCCGGATGGCACTGGCGGTACAGCCGTTCGTCGAACAACCAGTGCGGGGCGTGGGTGCGGAAGGCGCCGCGGCAGTAATGGTCGAAGCCGGAAGCGGGGCCGCGGCCAATGGCGGCGGCGACGTCGGGGTAGGCGACGCGGTAGCTGGCCTCATCGAACCAGCGGTTGGGGGACTGGCCGAGGCCCTGGCCGGTGTCCAGATAGTAGCGCAGCACCACCTGTGCGGTGGGATCGGTCAGGTCGTCTTCACGGGCGGCGGGGTAGGCGAGCAGGTACCAGGCGGGGTCGAACTCGGCCCAGGCGAACGGGGCCTGGCCCGGGAAGTTGAGGGTCTGGTCCGCAGTGGCGGGCTTCACGGGCATGCGGCGGGGCTCTCGGGCTGGGCGGGGCACTAGGGGGTCTATCACATAGGCGGGGCGGGGATTCCAGGCGTTTGAGGGGGGAACCGTAGGCCGATTCTTTTCGAGACAATCCATTCTCTGGCAGGCCTCGTCTCCGTATTGTATACTGCGGCTGGCGGTGCGGCTGTGCGCAACAGTCAACAGAGCGGCGGGGGGGAAGATTGGGCTTACCTGGTTCTGCGTCGCAAAAGCTCGGATGGCGGCACGATTGCGACGGTTGGTTGTCCCGTCCAGGTGCGAATTTGGCGATACTGGGTGAGTGGTGAGCACAATCTGAATGATACCGATCCTGGTTACGGGCCCCGGCCGTTCGGGCACGACACTTCTGATGGGCATTCTAGCTCGCCTGCCGCAGATCTGCGTGGCCGAACTGATCCCCTATGAAGTGAAGATGCTGTCGTATTACGCTACAGCCTACCGGACGCTGACATTTCCGGCCGACCCGGGACGGTCGATGCATCCGGACCGGTTGCGCCGCGACGGCTACTCGGTGGGGTTTAATCCGTTCAACGACGGCCGTTACAACAGTGTCTTCCAGGACAAGTCCCGAGTCGAGGAGTTCTTCAGTAAGGTCGTCCCCGCGGAGCTTGGACGGACTTTTTCACGACTGGTCGAGGAATATTATGAGCGTCTCGCCGCTGACCAAGGAAAGGCGGCGCCATTCTATTTTGCAGAAAAGAGCAACGATATCGATCCCTGGCCGCGCACCTTCGCCCGGTTCGCGTTCCCGCACGTAAAGGAAGTCGTCCTCTACCGCGACCCGCGCGACCTGTATTGCTCGCGCAAGGCCTTCTTCCGCTACGATGCGACGCGGGCGCTGGAGGAGGTGACGTTTACCCTTCGCACGCTCAACGAGATTCTCGATTCGGCGGGACGCGATCTGCTGGCCATCTCATACGAAGATCTGGTTTTGCATTCTGCCGACTCCCTGCGACGCCTGTCGGTGTTCCTCGATATACCGGTGCGGGCGCTCAGCATGGAGTCGCAACGATCGCTGTTCCGCGGCCATGGCACCAGCGGCTCGCCCGAGGCATCGATCGGGCGCTGGAAAGCGGATATGCCGCCGGAAGAGCAGGCGGTGGCCGAGAAAGCGTGGGCAGAATTCCTGCCGCGATTCGGACACGAATAGAGCAGGGATCCGTTGATGCCGCCGGACGTTTGGCGGTAAATTGCGCGCACAATGCCCCTCATGGGCGCATGATATTTCATCCACGCGAAGGAGCGCGATATGCCGCTGATCGGCAATGTCGATAAGATTACACTCAGCTATATCGCTGGATGGGCAGCTGATTCCGATATGCTGGATGAGTCATTAGACGTACTAATCTATGTCGATGGCGAGGGACGCGGCAGGGTCAAGGCCAACGTTCCCCGCGACGATCTGCGGACGGCTTTTCCCGGCGCGACGGGGAAGCACGCGTTTCGATTCGAGTTCGGGCGCCCGCTATCGCCATTCGCGCAGCACAAGGTCTCGGTGATCGACGCGCGCGATCGCAAGCCCCTGCCGAATGGCGAACGCACCATTCCGGCCGTTGGGCGCGAACCGACGGGTGGGCCGCAGCCGATCTGCCTGACCTCCACCGGGCGGTCGGGGACCTCGCTGCTGATGGGACGCCTGGCAGGGCACCCAGAGATTGCGGTTGCCGGCAGGCATCCGTTCGAGGTCAAGCAACTCACCTACCATGTGCTGGCCTTGCGCACGATGACCCTGGCTGCCAACTGGAATAAGTCGATGAATCCGGAGGCCCTTGTATCGCCGGCCAGCCATTATTCGATCGGCTTCAACCCGTTCCACGACCCGGATTTCGGCGACCATCCCCTGTTGGACGAGTATTGGCAGACGACCGCGCCGGTCCTTCTGACGGCAGCCTTCCGCGATGCGACGTTGGCGTATTACGACGCTGTGCGAGTAATGACAGGAAAGCTGCGCATCCGGTATTTTGCCGAAAAGACGCATCCTAACCAGGAGATTCGGGACGGAGTCGCCGCTGTGTTTGGAGGCGTGAAGGAAATAGTCTTGGTACGCGACCCACGTGATCTAATGTGCTCCTATCGTGCATTCTGGAAGCGCGACTTAGGCGAGGCGGTGTCGCTAATTGGATCTCAGCTTTCCGAACTGGCTCAACGCGTTAGGCATCCCGATCCAGACACGCTTTTGATGCGTTACGAAGATTTGATAATGGAGCCTACCGAGACCTTGGGAAAGGTCTGGGAGTTCTTGCAGCTGGAGCGCGGCGCCAACGTGCAGCAAAGCGGAGAATCGGCAGTGTTTCGCCAGCATGGTACAAGCGGCTCTCCTGAAAAGTCGGTGGGCCGTTGGAAGCACGAACTTACCTCGCAAGAAGTGGATGTTTGTTCTCAGAAACTAGAGCCTTTAATGACTCTGTTTGGGTATGCTACGTGCTGAAAAGCCATGATTCATAATAGCTATCGCTAAGCTTATTTCGGCGCCTCTCCGACAGCTGCCTCTGCCGACCGAAAAGTTGGAGTGCCGTGGAAAATGATCTCGTATCCGGCGTCTGCCTTACTGGCCTCTGACCTTAGGTCAAACGAGAACTTGCCGGATGCATTCGTCGAGGTCTGCGCGAGAGGAATCTGGGCTGGATTAAGCCAGAGAAGGACACGCTCAATTCCGCTCCCGCTAGCATTTCGAAAAATCAAGGTAACGTATCCGGGCGTTCCGACCTCATCGGCTGCCGTTAAGATCTCACTGAACTGAAATATCACGCCTTCGTGAACCGGAAAGGGCCGGGAATTGTAGGCCGCTTGTTCCGCCCTCTTTACATTTAGTTTGAGCGTTGTCGTTCCTGATCGGTTAAGAGCAATTTTCTCTGGCTGTCTGGTGCTTGGCTCTCTGTATGAGACGTCTCTGAGCGTAAAGTTACCCGAGCCAAGGCAATCGCATTCCGAATTAACTCGGATTCCCACCAAGGCTGAAACTGCCCCTTTCGGCACGCGTCCGGAGAACTCATGTACTGCGCCGCCAGTCGATTTTCCTGTGGTAAGGCCAATCAGGTGAATGACGGCGTGCTGGATCGGTTGGTCATTGACAGTGGTCATCTTTCCGGATGCAGCGTTTTCGGTTCTTCGAGCCGTTAGCATTACCTCTTGAGCTGCGTAGCGCCGGACCAGCCAAGTCATCGTCCCGGGTTGTGTTTCGGGAAGCATGTTTGTCGGGTAAGGCATCCAAGTCTGAATTATTGCGTCGTCGGGTGAAAAGCGCCTATCAGACTCCACCGCGCTGAATCTCAATTCGGCGCGGCGCCCCCAGGCTAGGCTAGTTTGATCATCCAGATTGCCGTCATAAATGATGCCAAACTTTATTCCTCGCTCCCGCAGCGCTGGGATCAATTCACTTAGCTGCTCGCGCCACGGACCGGCCCAGTCGACATCGGCGTGAAAGAACGCGAATGGCTGCCCTGTCGCCGCCTTATAGGCGTCCATCCACTCTAAAATTTTTGAAACCCAATGGCGTGGAGTGCGCGTCCCAAGCACCTCGATGTCGCCAATCCGCACTCCAGGGAATATCCTCCTCGTGATGGTTGTGTTCCGCGCCACCTGTTCCGCCAATTGGCCAATCGGAGTGTGACACGACGTTGGGGCTTCAGAGAAGCCTCCAAACCACAGGGGCTCGTCCAGCGCGATATACCGTAGCTGGCCATGCAGGCGGTATACCCTCTCGGTCACCCTCAATATCGCCTTGGAATCGGCATAGCCTTCAATACCCTGCCCGCAGACTGAGGTCGCAACGAGCGGGAGCGCAGCCCACGCAATCTCGATTCTTCGCTTGGCTAGATTTGCAAATATGTCCATTAAAGTTTTGTCGCTCGCGGTGTCTAGTAATTGCGTGTTAATTTGAAAAACAGCAGTATGCTCCGCAGCTCGCGCCCACGGCGCTCCTGTCTTGAAGAGCTCGAAATAGTCCGGCATGTTGGATCGCCCCGCGAGCCATACCTGCGCGCCGAAAGCGGGAGATGCGACACCGAATGACGTTGCTAGCGAGATGATCGTCCTGGCCGGCCAACGGGATTTGGGCCTCGTTTTGCACGGCACTCCTTGTCGCCAGAAAAGGATGCTAAGCAGTGTAGTGAAGAGCTTGATAGAAGTGCCCACTGCTCTTTCCTCTGTTATTCAATGCGCTTCGGAAGTAGCCACGTCGACGATAATCCTCCGCTGCGAAGGCAAGCGATGGAGAGCGGAGGTCATCGAGCAGGAACAAGGCATTGTTAGCCGCCACTCGTATGCAGTTACTTAATATTGCACAATCAGCATATGGCCGCCAGCCACCATGCAAATGGAAGGCATCGAAGCGCAGTCGTGGATTCTCGATTGCGATGCATGGCATAACAAGGCAAGGCTCCCCTTCAATCACAGAGAGCCGGTCGGGGTACCTCCGCTGCAGATAGGAAACAGATTCTTTCGCACTTTCCAGTTCGAAGCGATCTATGACCGTGAGATATAGCTTTGGGTTCGCGTTGAGGCAGGCAAGGGCACTGTGCCCCGCGTCAAAGCCGATTTCCATCATCGAAGCACTCAGTCGAGCCACCTCACAGAGGTCGATGCGCCTTCGGACGCGATGAATATCTGTCAACGGCATCTCGTTCATCAGCCCGCCATTCGGCGGCTGCCCACCGAAAAAGATGTCTTCGGTTGTCGTCCGCTCGGATCCAGCGTGGCATCGCCGCAGTTCAACAAGATCAGCAATAAAACGTGGGTCGTCAGCGATGTCCAAATGGAAACCTGCCGGCCTGGGTGCCGAGGCCGTCTCACCAAGCGACTGCATCTGCGGTGAGGGGTACACGAAATCAGACCAGGCTTTCACGTAGCTCTTATAAGCATTCGGGCTAACCTCATATAGCTCTCGAAGTATAGGGGCGAGAGGCAAGTTCAGACCAGCAAGAAGACCAAGGACCGTTCGAGGTTTGGGGCCATGGAAATGGACGATTGTCGCGCCACTGTCGTAACCCCAATAAGGTTTCCAGTTCATTTCGTCAGGCAGAATCTCATAGCGATCCTTATAGAAACTTAGGTACGCTCCCTGGTCATACGACACCAAGTTGCTGTAATTATTTTGGATGAACGCACAGAAATCACCATGGTCCTGGCGAAGCGCGCGCGTGTTCATCAACATCACCCCGGTGTTGATGTTCTTTTTATCGCCTCTGTTCCGCTCCGGAGCGCAGGCAAAGCAATTGGGCCGAATCTCCGCTATGTCGACGTCACGGAGGAAAATTACGTCACAATCTGTATAAAGAACGAACTCATCTCTAAACAGAACCGGCACGTCTATGCGCAAAAATGCGCCGCTGGCGATTTGGAAATTTTGTGGATCCTTCCTAGAGTGGAAGTCCTTCAAAAAAGGATAAAGGCTTGACCGATGCTGGATGACCGTGACACCATCAGCTTTCAAGTCACGGATTAGCTCTATTTCTGCACCATCATAGAGAAGAATAGGGTCGAGGCTCGTATTACACTTAGCTGAATTGACGGCCGCCCGGATTAGTCTAGGCCAGTCCTCTCGCTCGCTCTGGAGTGACTGTTCATTAGTAGCAAATACCCATTTCACATTCTCTCTCCCGCCTTGTCAGAAGCTAACTCGCACTAGGCCGCGATGGCGAGTCCAAGTTTTCGATCATCTGGATGCCCTCGCGCTTCCCGAGGCGATATTGGCTCTGGCGTTAGCAGAGTCACAGCGAATGGCTGATCGGCGTCATATTCGAAATCAGCCGTTAGAGAATTCCCTCGCAACTCCAATACTTTCGACTGAGTCCCATACCGTAGCGTGCACCCACTATAGAACTCGGCGGTACTATTCACAGTCGTCGTGATTACAAACCTTACTCTGGGAGGACAAGCAGGTGGCACAGGGAGCGACCACTGCACCTGAGACTGGGCAGTCCATCTGTACAGCCGCGGTCCGGCCCTCTCGAGCGCGTTCCAGCAGGGGTCATCAGTCTGCGCCGGAGCTCGCAGACGCATAACGAGTAGAGGCTTCTCCTCAGCATCGATTATCTCCCCACTAAATAGCTGCGCGTCGGGAGCCGTGCCAAATATCGTCTCACCAGACGCAAGGCGCGATGTCAGATGAGCCAGGAGCGATCTTGCATCAGGTGAAATTTTTCTCATAAAGAGATGATGATCGCCGACGTCGTACGGAAGCTGACCAACATCAGTAAACACTCTCGGTCCGGGCACACAGGAAAAGTCTGCGAATACGGGGCCGCTATAAGAGTTCCTTCCAAGATAATTGCCAAGAATCGATTGTACCATGAGCTCGTCCGACAGAGCCGAGTACTCAAATGATTTAACAAGGTGTATGTCTGAGTTAACGCACGCCATGACGCGGCTGACCGAAGGGTCCGTGAGAACCCAAAACTGTGATCCATGATAAACCTCTAGCTGCCTTTTACCAATCCGCCGCCAGACTGCGATCTCAGCGATCTTCTTTTCAAATTCTTCGTCGATCTCCACAGAACGTGTGTTATGACCGCGGACCATGGTGGCGGGATGATCGTAGAGAAAGAATTTATGATACCTGGCCCAATAGGGCGAGTTGTGGTCTTGGTGCGTGAAACTGATCATGTCGTCGGCATCGGCAAGCCTCTCGCCGAGGGCTTTCCCCGGAAGGATCGGAACCGTATCGTCAGAAATCAAAACGTATTTGTCATATCGCCGGTTCGCTCGGGCAATCTCAATAAGTCGGAACTCCGCCACCATCATGGAGTACCCCCCCCAGAAGACATCCAGGCGATCTTCTAGAAAGTAGGCCTCCCGCTTCATTTCGCCAACTTCAGACAGATAGCGGTCCAGATCCGCCTTACAATCTACATGAACAAAGACGTCACAGCCCGCTTCCCGTAAGGGACGAAGCGAGCATCCTAGGACAGCAGGAGCACTGTAGCCAAGAATCAGGCATGCGACTGCCATTGTCTCACATCACCCATTATTGCTTAACAAACACGAGACCGGATTTAGAAAAATAGTTCCACGTATGCTCCTTGCGGCTGACATCTCTAAGAATTTCGTTGTCCTCCGACAAGAAGTATCCCCGCTGGTTCATCTTCTCAATCCAGTATTGCGATGGCTGGCAATTCACATGGTGATACCCATGCTGCCCCGGCGTCGCATGCGTCATCGCCACGACGCGGCCGTTTGCCAGCGTGTCGATATAGTTGTCGACCTTGTCGGTCGCAATGTGCTCAGCGACTTCGCAACTCCAAACTAAATCCACAGGCATTATAAATGGAGCGGCGAGCAGGTCATGAAGCGCGATAGGCGCAACCGCGTTCTGAACGTTCGTGCGAAGCCCCTCAATCCCATGGGCATACAACCCAAGTATGTGAAAGAATTTAACTGCATGCCCTTCTCCGCATCCTACATCCAGGACCGACTCGACTGCGAACCGCTCTACAAGATATCGCCATAATGTTGGGCACCAAGTATGGATGTCACCATGACGCATGTTGCCGCCAAGGTCGCGCCGGTCTTCATCGGTAACAAAACCCATAAGATATCTCCCTGAGTCCACTATTACGTCCCGCCCGCTTGGGCACTGCTTCAGCCCGCTGGAGAAGTCGGCCGTTTCTCAGGCGTCGCTCTGGTGCCGACCGCATCGACATCTTTTGGTGACCTGAACTCTATAGCCCTAAGTCCAATGCCTATCATTCGCTTGTCGGTACTCATCCCGCCAGTCCGCTCGAACGCAGATCGCGGAGCGTCGATGTTCACGTCGAGCCGCAGCACTTGCTGGACCAGAGCGGCGCTTGGTACCGTTACAACTACCTCAGCTTCACTCTCCTGCCCCCACGAAAACGAGACTTCCGATCGCCCGCCCGCGCAGATGAAACAAACGGCAAGACGAGTGGGGTCCCGTTCAAACACGGCGCCCCTTATACGCAAGACGAGCTCTGCGGCGACCTCGTTGCGGTGTGCGGCCGGATGAAGCCACGGGTTTCCAAGATAGATAGTTGCGAGCGGACCGTCGCTCCACACGCCCCACGCCTCGGGCATAGACCATCCGTTGGCAAGCACAACGCTGCCAAATGCGATAGCTTTGTCCATCACGGTTGGCTTGTTCGAACTGCTTGTGATGACCCAACCAAAGGCAGGGGGCAATCGCAGCACGTATCGCGCGATCTCGCGGGGGATCACCGGGAGGTCGCCCACGGCCGGTTCGGCGGGTGACGCTCTACCTCGGTTTCTGTGTTGCCGGCGTATAAGTCGGTTATTCATAGTGAGGCCCCTCCCCAACACGAATGGGGCGCCGGCGAACTTCTGTTACGGCGGCCATTGTTAGTCCGTTCGGAAGATCTGGTGGCACCTCCCGTTGCATAATCGCTCTGAAATATTGGATTGTCATTTGCAGTCCCTCATCGAGCGGAACAGATGGCGACCAGTGCAGCAATTCACTGGCTCGAGTTATATCTGGACAACGCTGCATTGGGTCATCAGCTGGCAAGGGCCGGAGCACGATGCTCGAGCGAGTATGTACCATCTCGATCACTCTCTCGGCCAGCTCACGAACGGGTATCTCGTGCGGATTGCCGATGTTGATCGGGCCGGTTACCTCGTCGTCGGTCGCCATCATGCGAACTAAACCCTCAACTAGATCCTCCACGTAGCAGAATGCCCGTGTCTGGCTGCCATCGCCATACAATGTGATATCGTCGCCCCTTAGCGCTTGCATGATAAAATTCGACACAACGCGCCCATCATGTGGGTGCATCCGTGGTCCATAGGTATTAAATATTCTCACCACTTTTATACGCGTTGTATGTTGGCGCCGATAGTCAAAGAACAACGTCTCGGCACAACGCTTCCCTTCGTCGTAACATGCTCTTGGGCCAAGCGGATTTACGTTTCCCCGGTACTCCTCTGTTTGGGGATGCTCAGTCGGATCACCGTACACTTCAGAGGTAGATGCCTGAAGGATTTTCGCATTCACCCTCTTGGCAAGGCCCAACATGTTGATGGCACCAATAACGCTTGTCTTGGTGGTCTGAACGGGGTCGTGTTGATAGTGTACCGGTGATGCGGGACAGGCAAGATTATAAATCTCATCGACCTCTACGTACAAAGGAAAAGTGATGTCGTGACGCATCACCTCAAAATGGGGATTTTTTTGAAGGTGAGCAATGTTGTCACGGCTACCAGTAAAGTAGTTATCAACACACAGGACTTCGGCTCCCATCTGCAACAGGCGCTCGCACAAATGCGAACCGACGAAGCCAGCCCCGCCTGTCACCAACACTCGTTTCCGTGTCAAGCCCATCGTTGTCTCGAGGTTCCTTGCCTAAACCAACCCGCCACCGGCAAACCCCAGCCTCGGCGCGGCGCGGGAACGGCAGATCATGCGCGGCCCCGGTGCTTGCCGGCCAACTGCTTGCTTTTGCCAACAGGCGCCGCCGGAGCAGCGGCACGGCCACTCCTCCCGACCACGGCCAAGCGCTTCGGCCTCTCCGCCACAGCTTCAACCGGCACCACCCGCGCCAATATCATTTGACAATACGCGTGCACCACCCCCGGCTCAAGCCTTTTCAGACACGCCATGTCGCGCACGCAGTCTTCCGGCTTCACCAGATAACAGGGACTGCACATCATGTTTTTCTGCACCGCGATGGCCCGCGGCCCCACCGGCCCCCACTCGGTCGCATCCACGATGCCAGAATGGATCCCCACCGTTGGCACGCCCAACGCGGCAGCGATATGTTTGGGTCCGCTGTTGTTTCCCAGGTACAATGCACAGTTCCGCAGCACGGCGGTCAGTTCGGCCAAGGAAGTTTTGCCCGCCAGCGACAGCACATGATTTTGGTTGACCACGCCCTCCACCACTTGCTCGGCCAGTTCGGCCTCATCGCGGCCGCCGATGACCACCACGTTGACGTGGTCCTTCTCGATCAGCAGGTCGATGACCGAGGCAAAATACTCCGGCATCCACTGCCGCATGATGGCGCCCACGCCGGGATGCACCGCGACCACGGGGCGACGGAATAAGGCGCGCGCCTCCGGCGACAGCGAGTTGGGCAGCGGCGGCGGTCGTGAGAGCGCCATCGGCAGCACCGCCCGGTCGATGTCGCCGGCGGTCGCCACGGTTTCCACCAGCCGCAGCAGGTCGTCACTGACATGGCTCTGCTTGCGGCGCAACTGGTTGTCACCTTCCCACTCCAGCGCGATGTCCAGCCATGGGAAGCGGCCCTGGTGGTTGAAGCCAGCGCGGAAGCGGGCGGGAATGAATTTCAGCACGTGCCGCGTCTCGAGCTGCTTACGCATATCCATGGCCAGATCAAAGCGGTAGGGCTCCAGCCGCTTGCCCAGAGCGCGCAGGTCGTCCTCGGTCAGCTCCTTTTGGCCAAGGCCGGACCGGGCGTGGAAGAACTCGAACTCGATGAACTCGTCCACGCAGTTCTCGCCGGCCAGAAAGGCCTTGGCGGCGCCGCTGGCCAGCAGGTGGATGCGCGCCTTGGGGAAATGGCGGCGCAGGCGGCGCAGCGCGGGGATGGCAGTGATCAGGTCGCCGATATGGTCCAGCTTGGCAACCAGGATCCGCTGCATCTCCTCCATGCGGAACAGGGGGCGGGCGGCGCAGATCAGGCGGGCGGGTTCTGTGTCGGGGCGGAACTCGTCGGCGAATTTGGTCAGGCGTGGACTGAAGAACGGGTCGCCGGTGGCGTACAGCGTCCGCCATTGCCTGGCGAAATGGCCAGAATCGAAGATGTCCTTCAGCTTGGCGCGACTGGCCAACTCGTGGTGGATCAGTTGCGCGTACGGCTGATAGACCACCGCATATCCGGCCCGGCCTGCGCGCAAGCAGCAATCCACGTCGTTGTTGACCACCTCATGCGCTTCGTCGAAGCGGCCGATTTTGTCGAATACCTCGCGACGCATCAACATGCAGGCGCCGGTCACGGCGATCGAATTGCGCTGCGTCAGAGCTAATCCGAAATAGCCGGGATCGTCTTCGGCCAGGAAGCGGAAGGAATGCCGGCCGGCGCCCAGCGTCGTGAGGAAGATGCCGGCGTGCTGAACCTTGCGGTCCGGGTACAGCAATTGCGCACCGACGATGCCCACTTCCGGGCGCTGCGCATGTTCTAGCAGCGCATCCAGCCAGTCTTCCCGCTCAATCTCAATGTCGTCGTTCAGGAACAGAAGGTACTCGCCGTCCGCTTGTTCTGCGGCGCGGTTGTTGAAGCGGGACCAGTTGAAGGACTCCGGGATGTCAACGACCTTGTCGGAGCCGTCGCGTACGATCGTCTTCCATTCCGGCATGTCGGCGGGTATGTTGTCGATGCAGATGACCTCAAAATCGCGATAGGCGGTCTTGGCGCGCAGCGTCGCGAGGCATTTCTTCACGTGGCCCTGGGCAGCGCAGGTGGGGATTATGATGGAGACCTTGCCCTTTGCGGGGGTGGTACGTTTCAACCGCCAGGTGCCGGGAATGCAGCCCGGCAGCAGGTCGGCCTTGATGCCACGGCGGGCGGCGGCGGCGGCCAACACTCGGCGTTCCGCCGCTGGCTCGGCCGCTTCAGTCTCGCTGCGGCGGCACAGCAGCTTCGGCAGATGGTGAATCTGCGCGGTTTGTTCGGTGCAGCGCAGCACGGCATCATAATCGCCCCCCGGCGCCGCCAGGATGGCGGGCGTTAGGCCCGCCTTCGCCAGCATGTCGCCGGAGACGAACCAGGGTCGGCCGATGTAGTTGGTCGAGAGCAGCAGGTCCGGCGACCAATCGGGCTTGAAGAATGGCTCCCGCATTTGCAGCGCGGGACTGACGCGATCCTCGTCCGCATACACAATTTGGGCACCCGGATGCTGCAGATGCGCGATGGCGATCTCCGCCAAAGCATCCACGCCGAGTTCGTCGCCCGGCAGCAGCAACCCCGTCATGGTGGCGTGACCCTTGACGGCCGCTGGCAAGAGGGCGGGCTGGCCAGCGGATGGCAGAACGAAGCTAAGGCGGTCGGTCAGTCCCAGCTCAACCGCGATTTGACGTAATGATCCCGCAATGGCTTTATCGACGACGACCACCAGACGCCAGTCATCATAGACCTGGGCGGCCAGGGCGCGCAGGCTTGTCGCGAATGCCTCGCTCGCGGTGCGGGCCCGGACCGGCATCAGCAGGCGAAGCGACACATGGCGCCCCAGCCGGCTGATGATGTCCTGATATAGGTCAATCTCCGCCCGCGATAGCCGGCGACGGATCGTCGCGTAATCCTCGGCATCCTGGCTTTGCTGCACGTCGATGCGGAACTCGGTTTCGAATACCCGCCCGCTTTTTCCTTTCAAGCGCACCTGGACCAGGTGGTTACCGGCCTCTAATTCACGGGGCGGACAATGGAAGATGTAGCCGCAGCGCAACGCATCGACCCAGTCGGGAAACGCTGCCTCCACGTCGCGCCGTGCCGTGCCGTAGTAGGCTTGTCCCAGGCTGCGCCCATCCAGCAGTATCTCGATCTCCTGCACACCGCCGCGGGCCAGCGCCCAGCCCTCGATCACCAACCGGCCAATCACCGGGTCGGGCACCACGCCATTCAGGACCGTTGGACCGTCGAGTTGGAAACGAAACTCTTCCAGATCCGTGTGGACCGGCTGCGGCGCCGCTGCCTCGGCCTCGGTTAATTCGACTGGAACCGGTAGGTTCCGCATATCGTCCAAACCGTTACGCACCAGCACATGTAAGCGATGCTCGCCAGCCGCCGGCGCGGCCAGCCGTTTCTGTAGGTGAAATCCAGAGTGGTGCGCTTGCGGAATGCCGGGGTACTCTTCGGCCACATCTGAACGCGGCAATCCCAGTTGCGCCTCGCCCACCATTTCGCCATCAAGGTTTACCGTGATGGCGGCAATGCCGGTGGCGCACACCGCCCATCCGGAAACGATCAGTTCACCGTTGGTCGACAGCGTCGCGATATCACAATGAACCGTGATGGCCCGGCGGGGATCAGGCGCAATAGCGGCATTTTGGATCGCGGCGGACTTGACTTCCAGTTCCGGCGCCGTAGGCAACGCGGCGAGGCGGTCGATCGGCACGACTATACGATTGACCGAACCGCTAAGGTCGATTGCCTCGACCGCAACGTGCTCAGGCACATTGTCATCGGGCAATCTGCTGGAGAGCATAAAACCGGAAGGTCGGGCGTTGGGGTAGGTGGGATACGCCGCCGCAATATCGTCGCGAATCTGGCCAAGCTGGGCAGATCCGATCCGTTGATCGTCGATGAACACCTGCACCGCAAGGATTTGCGTGCGTGCGACCGCCCACCCGACGAGATGCAGCACACCGTCGCTGTCGACGGCTGCCGTCTCCACGTAAAGCAGGACAGGAGCGGACCGCTCGACCGTCAACTGCGCATCGGATACCGGTCCCGCGGTGATTTGGACGATCCGTGGATCGTTCGGATCCGCGGCAATGGTGAATGCAGCGCGGTCTTCATAACTGTCGCGCGTTCGTGCCACTATCTCGAAAGTTGTGGTATCCTTATACAGGTCCCTGCGCTGGGCAAGGCCCAAACGAAATACCTGCTGCGTCCCGTCGACGCCCCAGGGATATAGCGCAAACGCCTTGACTTCGCCCTGCAACACAAGGCTCACTGCCTCAATCGGCTGCTCCGCCGTCACCAAGCCGCTGATGACAATATCATGACGATCGTTCATCCAACCAGCGGTGATGGCAGGATCAAGCCATATTCCGCAGTGAGTGCGCGCCTGGACTTGCGCTGGGGGCCCTAACAATTTGGCCTCCGCTCCCGCAGCAGCGTCGTTGCTGAGGCAAGGATCTGGGCCAGGATGCCCGATGGAGATACCGACGCAACCACGGGCTCCGCTAATTCGGCAGAGCGCTTATGCCGAACGTTAACCGCCTCGCTGTCGAGAGTCAGGCCTGCAGCACGACCGTGGCCGGTAATTGGCAAGCCTACACTCCTATTCGCTGTTCGCACCGTCTGAGAGCCTTTTCTCGCTCGGCTGAAGCTTATGGCCAAGATGTCTCTCACCTTACCAGGATTGTCTGCCCAACATCGTGACGCGGCCGGTCGAGCCTCTCTTAACAACGATAATTTCTTCAGACCGCGGCTCAACCCAAAACTGCTGGTGAAATCCCCGGCAGGTGCCGACCGCGCCGGGCAGGGCAGCTAACGTCAGGCTGGGAAAGGCAGGCGCCCCTCCTTGTAGCCATCGCCCACAAAATGCGCTTGAGACGACGACTCTGCACCCTTTCTGATGCTTTCCGCCACGTCGGCATACTCCCTTTGGTACCATTTGTCATCGACATCGATTGGAAATGGCAACCGCCCTTCAAAATACCCGTTGTCGATGAAATGCTGCCTGGCTGAGGCGATCTTACCCTCTGTGATTGCCTGCCTCACATCGGGGTATTGATCCAGGTACCAAGCCTCGTCGACATCAGTCGCTCCCAGAAGCAGCTTGATCGTCCGGAGGAAATTCTCATAGGTCGCTGTCGTAATCAATTGACCCTTCGCCGTGGAAATCTCCACCGACCGTTTGATTACCTCGAATGGCGGGATGTAGCGCATCAGGCCCCCTGGTACAACTCAGTTGCTCGCCCTTTGGCTTAAAGCACATGATACCGGATGAGGGAATACATTTTGTGACGCCATCGTGACTCTTCGGTGCCCGAAAGCGAACTGTCGGCTCCCCGATGAAAGGCCGGAGCAACCCCTCGCCCATCGAGACCCGCACTGCAATCTGCCGATGCAGCGCCCATGACTTCGACAAGGGTCGCGGCCCCGGCCTGATCCGCCCGTGTCAGCCTATCCCATGCCCAAGCCGCCACCTCAGTCACCACCGGATCCGGGCCGTCCCGCAGCCGCTCGGCGCTTGGCAGCAGCCCCGCCTCCGCGGAATTTCCGATCGCCATAAGCGTACTTTGCGCCCGATCCGCTTGATCGCCGATCCGGCGACCATCGCGCGAAAGCCGGCATCGTTCAATGCTGTGAATTCGGCCGGGGCCGGCGCCGTCAACGCGTCGCCGCCGCGCAGGCTCCCTTGTTGAAGTCGGTTACGTCGAAGAAAAGGCGTTGGCTCAGGTGAGCGGCGGCAGCGCAGTCAGCGCTGCGCGGGTGGTGGGTGTCATTTCTTGGGTTTTTCCCTTGCTGCCTCTAGCGCCACCAGTCGAACCCAATCCGACACGGTGCGCCGGTCTCGCGCCGCAGCCGCAGCGATCTCAGTCTTGTCCGCGGTCGAAAGGCGTATCCGGAGTTCGTCGTCTTTCATGCCCGCAATGTGGGCCGGTTGTCGGCCTCATGTCAACTGAGGAATAGTATGCCTGTTAAATCCTTCCTCCACCGCCTGGGCGAGGCGGTGCCGGACATATCCGGGATTGAGCTGCACCGCACTTGACGGGGAGTGCCTTAATTCCTCACGACGCCGCGCCCGCCGAGTCTTGCGACATTTCCCGAGCCCAAGAAGCGTTTGGAAAGCGGTCTATCGCCGCCAGCGCGACTTGCTCTGCGCCGTCGATATCATTCATCTCGCGGAGCACCCGATACTCCTCCCTATAACCAAAGGGCAGCATCGGAAATTTTGTTCGCACCTTTTGCCATCGACGCGCGGCTTCGGAGGCGTCCCCACGCTTGTACGCTATATGCGCGAGCTCCATGAACAGCTCAACTGCCAGCGGAAATGTCGCGCTTGCCAGCAGCAGACGCTGTTCTGCTTCGTCCAGGCGGCCCATTTCCCGGAGCGCACGTGCAGCGCCAATCTCGCCTGCAGGGTGGCGATTGATGCGGTATACATTCTCCCATCGCGCCAGCGCTGCCGGCCAATCCTTGCGACAGTCAGCAATGCGGCCGGCCTCCATGCCGCAGCTCAGCTCTGTCGGAAACCTCGCGAGCGCCTTCGTAATCAGCGTGTCCGCTTCGTCGAGTTTGGCTAGGCGGCTGAGACACCAAGCCTCTCCGGCGTACGGCTGTGGCTGTTGCGGGAATTTCCGTCGCATATTGGCCCACCTTGCCGCCGCCTCCGCGAAATCGCCGCGCGCTTCCGCCACTTTTGCCGGCCCCCCCGCCCGAACAGGATCACGGGGTGATCGCTTGCGGGCCTCCCAGGCGAAGGATTCGGCTTCATCATAGAGTCCAAGGTCGAGCAGAAGCTTGAGAGAATCGGGAGAGTTTCGCACAAAATCGGGGTACTTCTGGCAGGCGTCGTGCCATTGCCGGAGCCCTTCCTCGCGATCGCCCAACTTCGCAGCGTTTAGCGCCCAGGCAAAGGGATGGGCGTCCGACAGTGTGAGTGTGGCTTCCTCTTGCTGCTGCATGCTTGCCAACTGCTGCAGCGCGTTGCGGCGATGCCACCAGTCCTGGAAGTACCGGAACACCACTAGTTCGCCCTCATGGTGAGACATCACGCTCGATGCAATATATTCTGGCCCCAGGGCAATTGTCCAACGACTCATTGCCTGGCGTGCGTGGGCCCTTTGTCGCTTCAGTGTTGGGATGGAATATCACTGCAATTTCGCACGCACACCGTGTCCCACATTGATCCAGTAGTTTGCTACGCAGCGCTCGACAGTGCCAGGCCGCCGACGGCGCTCACGTGAATGCTCTGGAAATCCTCCCCCTGCGCCGGCACCACATCCCCCTGCTTCGCCAGCTCGAGGCCGCCCATGAGGGTGCTGGCCCAGGCGGAGCGCCGGCGGAGACCAGGACGGACACGGCGCTCGTCGTCAGCCTGGATCGCCGGCAGGAACCGCTCGAGTGGCGCACCGTCGGGCGCTGTTGCAAGCAGGGGTCACAACATAGAACGGGCAGGATAGCGCGGAATAGAGATTGCCGGCCGCAACCGGCACGCCCTGTCCGAGCCGCAGCCGGGCGGCCACAAACGCTTGCGCGGCTGGTTCGCCAAGGAACGGAAGAATGGCGACTTTGCCGGGTTCATGTGCAGGGCAGGCCTCCGCCCGCTTGCCTGCGCCGGTTGGCACCGAGCGCGGCACCTGGCTCAGAGCCGATGCGGGCGCCGCGGATCGGTGATGTCGCCAGCCACTTGCCCGGTCCGTTCCGCAAGCTCCGGAACATCAAGCAGTTCCGCATACACGGCCCGGCGAATGATGAAGTTCTCCCATAACACCAGGCCGGCAGCCACGATGACCAGAAGGAACCCGCCGATAGCAAAGCCGCTGCTGACCCAGTTCACCCCCGGTAGTTTGGGGAACATGATGTTCAAGCCGCCGCCAATGAGCGTCGCGATCAGCAGGCAAGCAGCGATCAGTCCGAGATTGACTGCGATCCGCATCAATTCGAACCTCCGTTTGTACAGCAGAACCTGGTCGCGGATGTTCCCATAGCGAGCAGAGTCCCTGTCGCGGACGCGGTATCCCTGGATCAAGACCCGGTAGCGTTCCAACGCGTCGGTATAACGCTGTTGCAGAAACCCCATAAAGATCCATGCGGCGAAGACGATCGAGGCGCCTGGCCCGATCGCCCCCAGGAAATCTTTCAACTGAAAACCCATCGTCTCGATCGTCCGCCACCGGCCGGTACGCCGGATACCTGTTGCTAGTAGGCATATTTGGCACTTCTTGTCGCAGCGACCAGATGACTTTGCCGCTACCGGCGTGAGCGCATCATCACCCGCCCGAACGGTTCACCTATCGGCGCGCCCCCCCCGCCGCCTCACGTGGTAATGAGGCCTTCGTGTAGAGGCGGGAGAGAAGTTGGGATCTCGCGGTCTCTCTTCCAGTTGGCAGTAAACCTTTTCGTCGAGGTCACGGCTCGCAACTTCGGCGCGAAGAGGTCGAAATGCCGCCGCAGACTTTGGAATACGAGTCAGCCGAGGCGCTGACGACGTTGTCCTTGCGGACGAAAGCTGTATGGCGGGGCAAACCGGAGGCAGCCTCATATCCGCCACTGCGCGTTGGCCATCGAGACCGTCCAGAACGTGGAGTGGTCAGGCGTAAGCGTCGCGCAGCGACCACATTGCAGTAGTCCGGCCAATTTTGCTGCCATGCCCCGTCATGATGACGGACACGGACATGCCAGAGACAAGCGGGCG
>Ga0307373_10003888_pt1 | contig 25504 bp, 25 predicted proteins | sample OX2MG_FD_202534 | JGI IMG/M metagenome (GOLD analysis project Ga0307373, IMG submission 202534) | Soil microbial communities from Risofladan, Vaasa, Finland - OX-2 | ecosystem: Environmental > Terrestrial > Soil > Coastal area > Acid sulfate soil | place: Finland: Risofladan, Vaasa | collected...
AGCGCGACTCCTGACGCGGCCTCGAGCTCGGCCAGTGAGCCGATCACGTGGAGGTGTCCAGCGGGACACCTCCACACAGGCAAAGGCGTACCCCAATAACGCTCACGTGACAGCGCCCAGTCGACGTTGCCCTCGAGCCAGTTGCCGAAGCGCCCGTGTTTGACGTGCGGAGGCTGCCAGTTGATGGTCTCGTTTGCGGCCAGCAGCCGGTCCTTGATCTGGCTCGTGGCGATGTACCAGGACGGCTTGGCGTAGTAGAGCAGCGGCGTGTTGCAGCGCCAGCAGTGCGGATATGAGTGCTCGTACGGTTCGCTCTTCAAGAGCTTGCCGCGGCTGCGCAGGTCCTCGACGATCTGCGGGTCGGCCTGCTTGACGCCCAGCCCGGCGTAGGCGGCGATGCGCTTGTCATAGGTGCCGTCGGGGAGGACCGGATTGATCGGCGCCAGATCGTTGGCCTCGCCGAGGCGGAAGTCGTCCTCGCCGAATGCGATCGCGGTGTGCACGAGGCCGGTGCCGTCCTCGGCGGTGACGAAGTCGGCGGCGAGCACTGTGTGGCCCTTCTCGCCGTACTCGGATGCCGGGATGAAGTCGAACGGCGGCTCGTAGGGGAGCCCGACGAGCTCCGAGCCGGGGAACGTCTCGGCGATCCGGACGTCGGCACCGAACAGCTTCTCGGCCAGCGCCTCGGCGACGATGAAGTCATCGGCGGTGCGGACGTAAGAGAGCTCCGCATCGACGGCGACGGCGGCGTTGGAGACGAGTGTCCACGGCGTCGTCGTCCAGACCACGAGCTTGCCGCGCGCGCTCGGCAGGATCACGTAGGCCGAGGGGTCGATGACGTCCTGGTAGACGCCCGGCTGGCCGAGCTCGTGACTCGATAGCGCCGTGCCGCAACGCGGGCAGTACGGGACCACCTTCAGCCGTTCGAACAGCAGGTCCTTCTCGTAAATCGTCTTCAGCGCCCACCAGACAGACTCGACGTAGCTTGGGTCGAGCGTCCTGTACGCATGCTCGGTGTCGACCCAGAAGCCGATGCGGTCGGTCAGTCGCGTCCAGTCGTCGATGTGACTGAGCACGACCTCACGGCAGCGGGCGTTGAAGCGGTCGATGCCGTAGCGCTCGATATCGGCCTTCTGCTTCATCCCGAGCTCGCGCTCGACCGCCAACTCGACCGGCAGTCCGTGGCAGTCCCAACCGCCCTTGCGCTCGACCTCGTACCCGCACATCGTGCGGTAGCGGGGGAAGATGTCTTTGAACACGCGCGCCAGCACGTGGTGCGAGCCGGGGGCGCCGTTGGCGGTCGGCGGCCCCTCGTAGAAACCCCAGCGTGGGCCGCCGCGGCGACGCTCGATCGACTGCTTGAAGATGTCGCGCTCACGCCAGCGCTCGAGCACGTGCTCCTCCATCGCGGGGAAGGACGCGCGTGGGTCTACAGGGCGGTGGGGGCTGGCCATCGGGACGCCGGATTCTAGTGTCGTGATTCGTTAATTCGGGAGCAGGCTCGCGAGTGGCTGGGCGTGTGTGGGGCCGCACGATTCGCAAGGCAGATACTGGTGGTATCTGCCGCGAAGCGGGTGGCGCCACGCGCGTCCAGACGCCGCGAGGCGGCCGCGAATTAGCGAATCAGGGCACCAGGCGGCGCTGCTTGCATTGCTGCGCCATGCGAGCTGGCATTGCTGCGCGATGCAAGCTTGCATTGCTGCGCTATGCGAGCGTCAGTCCCCTTGCGATGCGAGGAACGCGGCGGCGAGCTTCTTTGGAGCCCGCGCCAACCAGGCGTCGACGATCAGCTCCTCCAGTGCCGCGACACCGATCACCTCGAGGCGCACCAGCACCGCCGAGAAGCCGTTGAAGTGCGGGATCGTGAAGTAGATCTCCGGCTCGGACTCGATCAGTGCAAGCTTCGCGCCCTCATGCTCCACGCGAGCCCCGAGGATCTCGCCGGTGGGCGCCGCCGCACCGAGCGCCTCGAGGTCGCTGTTGTGCAGCGGTCGTTCCCAGGCGAACGCCTTGTCCCTGACCTTCCAGGCCGGCAGTCCGGAGTGCCCGTGGGCGTCCGTCTCGCTGGTCTCGGGCAGCGACAGTGCCAGGCGTCGGACGTCATCCCAGGTTGCGATGGAGTGACCATACTTCCCGGCATGCGGCTGCGCCTGTACCACCACCACGACGGAGCGCGCGTGGCCTACAGGGAGACCGGAACCGGCCCGGCGATCGTGCTACTGCACTCGCTGGGTCTGTCGCACCGCGAGTGGGAGCCGATCGTGGCAGCGCTGTCGGCTCGCTTCCGCGTGGTCGTGCCCGACCTGCCGCTGCACGGTGACTCCGAGGACCGGCCGCGCCATCCCTACACCCGCGACTGGCTGACCGAGGTGATCTCCGGTTTCTGCGGGGAGGTCGCGGGGTCGCGTGCGGCCGTGGTGGGTCACGACTTCGGCGCGGAGTTGGCGTTGCGGATGATCATCGACGGCGCCTACACGCCCGCACGGCTGGTGCTGATGGGCAATCGACTGCACCGCGCCGCGCCGTTCGCCGGGCGTCGCTCGCTGTGGCGGCTGGTGACCGGGGTCGGCACGCTGCCCGGCGCCGACCTGGCACTGTCGCACGCGGCCAAGGCGGTCTTCCGGCCGCGCTTCGGCGAGATGTTGAGCGCCCAGCACAACCCGGAGGCGCGCGACGTCGTGCGCCACGCCTTCGCAGACGTCGGCGGCAATACCAACCGCGCCCGCGCGTGGGCCAAATTCTCGCGCCGCTGGCCGTTCGAGGCGCAGCGCGATCTGCTCGACGCCTACCCCTCGTTGCGGCTGCCTGTGCTGCTCCTGTGGGCGGAAGAGGATCCGGCTGCGCCGCTCGACTGGGCGCAGGAGGCGCTCGACCTGATCCCCGGCGCGCAGCTGCGCACGATCGCGGGTGCGGGGTTCCTGGTCGCGTATGACGACCCGGTCGCGCTCGCGCGCGAGCTGATCAGCTTCTGCGGCTAGGTAGAGCATTACTTAGGTAATTACCTAAGTAATGCTGTAGAGTGGCCGATGTGATCACCGTCGAGGAGCAGCAGCTGGATGTGGCCTTCCAGGCGCTCGCGGATAGCAGCCGCCGCGCGATGGTCATACGGCTGACGCGTGGGCCGGCCACGGTGAGCGAACTCGCGGCGCCGCTGAAGATGTCAATGCCATCCGTGATGCAGCACCTCGACGTGCTCCAGCGCAGCGGACTCGTGCGCTCTGAAAAGATCGGCAGGGTACGCACCTGCCGACTCGAGCCAGGCCCCATGCAAACGCTGGAGCAGTGGATCGCCGAGCACCGGGCCGTGTGGGGACTGCGGCTCGATCGCCTCGGCGAGGTCCTCGACGCAGCCTTTCCCCACGAACAAGGAGGCCCCGACGCATGAGCATTCGCCAACACGACTTCACCCTAGAGCGGCGCCTCCGGCAATCCCCGTCGCAGGCGTTCCGTGCATTTGCCGACCCTGAGCTCAAGCACCGCTGGTTTGCCGTGCCCGGAAGCTGGACCGACGCCGAGTGGTCGCTTGACTTTCGCGTCGGCGGTGGCGAGCTGAACGCGGCGCGCGATCAAGACGGTCGCCATCACCTCTTCCGGAGCCGTTACCACGACATCGTCGAAGCCGAGCGGATCGTGTTCGCCTATGACCTGCTGCTCGACCACCGGCTCGTGTCGGTCTCGCTCACAACGGTCCAGTTGCAGCCCGACGACGGTGGCGGCACACACCTGATATTCACCGAGCACGGCGCGTTCTTCGACGACCTCGAGGATCCGGCTGAGCGAGAGCACGGCACGGGCCTGCTGCTTGACGGCCTCGAGACATTCCTGGCGAGCGGGGTGGCGGCGTGAGCGGGGGTGGTGGCATGAGTCTCGTCCTCTACGTGCATCCGTTCGCGATGTACTGCTGGAAGCCACTGATCGCTCTGTATGAGCGCGAGCTTCCGTTCACGGCGAAGCTCGTCGAAGACCGCGCGGAACTCGCCGCTCTGTGGCCGCCCGCCTCGATCCCGGTGCTCATTGATGGTGACACCGTGGTTCCCGAGTCGTCGGCGATCGTCGAGTACCTCGATCTGCGCGGCGGTGCACCGCCGCTCGTCCCCGAGGACCCGGCGGTCGCGGTGCTGGCTCGTGCGTGGGACCGCGTGATGGATGGGTACCTCACGACGCCGGTGCAGAAGATCGTCGGCGATGCGCTGCGGCCGGCCGACGACACGGATCCATTTGGGGTGGAGCAGGCGCACACAACGCTCGACCTCGCCTACGCGACGCTCGAGGGACAGCTCAGCGGACACGGGCAGAGTTGCTGGTTCGTCGGTGACGGCTTCACGCTGGCCGATTGCTCCGCAGCGTTGGCACTGCATTATGCCGATGTGCTGCACGCGCTCGACCGCGCGGCGCACCCGGCGCTCGGTGGCTACTACGACAGGCTGCTGGCGCGACCGTCGGTCGCCCGTGTTATCGACGAGGCCCGGCCGTACCGGGAGCTGTTCCCACTGCCGTGGCCGGCGCACGTGAGCTGACGCTTTACGACCCTGAGCGAGCTCGCGGTCGAAGGGGGCGGTTAACCGAGTCCTCCACTGAGAAGACCTATTCCCACGGCGCGCGGTAGCGTTTATGGCCGGCGACGACGCGGTGAAAGGACGAGCGTGAGCACCACCGGACACGAGCAGCTCTGGGGCGGCGAGACCACCAAGGCGGTCGCCAACTTCCCGATCTCGGGCGAGCCGATACCGATGTCGGTGATCCACTGGCTGGGTCGCATCAAGGGCGCCGCTGCGCGCGTGAACGCCGAACTCGGGCTGCTCGACGACGGACACGCCGAGCGCATCGCCGGCGCCGCCGACCGTGTGGCCGCCGGTGAGTTCGATGACCAGTTCCCGATCGATGTCTTCCAGACAGGCTCGGGCACGTCGTCGAACATGAACGCCAACGAGGTGATCGCCAACCTTGCGGGGGAGGGCGCTCATCCCAATGACCACGTCAACATGGGCCAATCCTCCAACGACGTCTTCCCGTCGGCCGTGCACCTGGCGGCGCTGGGTGAGGCCACCGGTGACCTTCTGCCGGCGCTCGACGCTCTGGAGTCAGCGTTCGCGGCCAAGTCCGCCGAATTCCACGACATCGTCAAAGCGGGCCGCACGCACCTGATGGATGCCGTCCCGGTGACGCTCGGCCAGGAGTTCGCTGGCTACGCGGCGCAGGTGCGGCTCGGCGCGCGACGCGTCCGCAACGCGCTTCCTCAGGTCGCGCAGATCCCGCTCGGCGGCACCGCGACCGGCACCGGTCTCAACACCGATCCCGAGTTCGCCGCGCGCGTGCGCGTCAAGCTCAGCCAGGCGACGGGCCTTGAGATCTCCGCGCCCGAGGACCCGTTCGAAGCGCAGGCCAACCGCGACTCGCTGGTCGAGCTGTCAGGCGCGCTCAAGGTGATCGCGGTGTCGTTCACGAAGATCGCCAACGACCTGGTGCTCATGGGCTCCGGGCCGCGCGCAGGCATCGGCGAGCTTCTGCTGCCCGAGTTGCAGAAGGGCTCGTCGATCATGCCGGGCAAAGTCAATCCCGTGATCCCGGAGGTTGTTCTGCAGGTCTCCGCCCAGGTGATCGGCAACGACGCCGCGATCACGCTTGCGGGGAGCCAGGGCAACTTCGAGCTCAACGTGCGTGTACCGGTGATCGCGCGCAACCTGCTCGAGTCGATTGCGCTCCTGGCGGCGGCGGCACACGTGCTCAAGGACAAGTGCGTCGACGGCATCCAGCCGAACCTCCCCGGTTGCGAACGCTCGGCCGAGTCGACGCTGGCGGCGGCGACGGCGCTGAACCCCTACATCGGCTACGACAAGGCGGCCGAGATCGTCAAGGAGGCCGCCAGCTCGGGTCGTATGCTGCGCGATGTCGCGTATGAGAAGGGCGTCGACGAGGACACTTACAACAGGGCCATGGATCTGCGCAAGATGGCGCAGGGAAACCTCGGCTGATCGTCGAAGACGTAGAGTCGCGGCGGAACTCTTAGGCGATTCAGGCGTTAAGACTGACGATCGGGTGCGAATGACGGGTGTGACACGGAAGCCCATGCGGCCGGCTGCGGTCGGTGCGTTCCTGGCTGCGGTCACGTTCGCCGCAGCCGCGCTGCCCGCTCCCGCCGACGCGAGCGCTTCGACGAGCGCCGCCGGCCTCTACATCACCGGCGCCGGGTTTGGGCACGGCGTTGGCATGAGCCAGTACGGCGCCGCCGGCTATGCGCTGCACGGCGCAACCTACCAACAGATCCTGCGCAACTACTACTCGCAGACAACGCTCGGCTACGTCAATCCCAACCGCACCGTCACGGTGCTCCTGAAGCCCGAAGGCGCAGCGGCCTTCAGCGGAGCGACGAAGATCAAGGGTGTCGCCACTAAAAAGCTGAACATAACTACCAATTACAGCGTCCTGGTCGCCGGTGCCAAGCTCCGGATCGTGTCCGGCGGCCGCACGTTCGGCACCTTCACACCACCATTGCAGGTCTCTGGACCCGGCCCGCTGAAGCTGCTCGGCGCGGGCACCTACCTCGGCGCGCTCGTGTTCAGACCCAGCGCCGCCGGCAGCGGCGTGATGACCGTCAACGCGCTCGGGCTCGATGACTACGTTCGCGGCGTCGTTGGAGCGGAGATGCCGACGAGCTGGCCGCAGCAGGCACTCGACGCACAGGCGGTCGCGGCGCGCTCCTACGCCGTGGCGTCGGGCGCGGGCGGCGCCGACTTCGATGTCTACGACAACACGCGCTCACAGATGTATGAGGGCATCGCCGCAGAGACGCCCGCGACCAACGCCGCCGTCGACGCGACCGCCGGGAAGGTGGTCGAATACGACGGTCGGCCCGCCGTAACCTACTTCTTCGCGAGCTCGGGAGGACGGACGGAGAGCGTTCAGAATGTGTGGGTGGGCATCGCGCCGGAGGCCTGGCTGGTCGGCAAGTCCGACCCATACGACGACTCCTACAACAACCCCTACTACCGCTGGAAGATGAGCCTCAAATTGGGCTCGGCCGACGCCAAGCTGGGTAAGCTGATCGACGGCTCGCTGAAGGGCATCAAGATCGTGCGGCATGGCGTCTCGCCGCGGATCGTGCAGGCCAAGATCCTCGGTACCAAGGGCGCGAGCACTGCCACCGGCGCGCAGCTGCAGGCCGACCTCGGCACGCCCAGCACCTGGATGTCGTTCACGACGGTCACCGCCAAGGGTGTCGAGACGTCGGGCTCGCCGCCAACCGGCCCCACCCCCACGACGACCATAACCACCCCCGTCGACGGCGGTGGCGGCCTGGGTCCGAGCGTGCGCGGTCACTCCGCCAGCGCCCAGGGCTACGCGGTCTCCGGCACGGTCTACCCGGTTGTGGCCCGAGCGACGGTAACGGTCCAGTACAACAGCGGCGGGGACTGGATGATGGCGGCCTCCGGGATTGCGTCCGCGACCGGCCGCTATTCGATCCCGGTGTCGGGACCCGGTATCTACAGGGTTATCTACCACGGGACTGTCGGACCGAAGATCGCGGTCGGTTAGGGCGTCCGGGTATGGGCGCTCCGCTGCTGCTGGTTGACGCTCCGTTTCTGCTGTACCGCTCGTTCTTCGCGTTGCCCGAATCGATTCGCGGCGTCGACGGCCACCCGATCAACGCGATGCTCGGCTCGACCAACGCGTTGCTGCGGATCGCAGCGGACACCTCGCCGCGTGCGATCGTGGTCTGCTTCGGGGCCGAGCAGGCGGCCTATCGCGTCGAGCTGTACGCCGGCTACCACGCTCAGCGCCCGCCGATGCCCGAGCCGCTCGCATGGCAGTTCGAGCAGGCGCCGGCGCTGTTTGACGCGCTCGGCTGGCGGGTCGAGAACTCTCAGGAGCTCGAGGCCGATGACCTCCTGGGTGCCCACGCCCTGCTCGAAGAGGAGGCGGACGGCGAGACGCTGATCCTGACGGGCGACCGTGACATGTACCAGTGCGTGACGCAGCAGACGCGCGTGCTCTACCTCAAGCAGGGCTCGAGCGGCTTCGAGACGATCGACGCCGCTGAGGTCGAGCGCCGTTACGGCATCCCACCGGCACTCGTGCCCGACTTCATCGCGTTGCGCGGTGACCCGTCGGACGGTCTGCCGGGCGCGCCCGGGATCGGTGAGAAGACAGCCGCCGATTTGCTGCGACGGCACCGGTCGCTGGACCGGCTGCTGGCCGCGATCGTGGAGGGCGACGCCGGCGAGCGACCGCGAATCGCAGCCGCGCTCCGGGATCACTCCGATTCGCTGCGGGCCTACCGCGAGATAGCCCAGCTGCGTCCGGTCGAGGTCTCCCGCCCGCCTGATGCGGCCACGGACCTGGCCGGCGGCGCCAGAGCAGCTTCAGCCCTGGGGATGGGCGCGCTTGCCGGTCGCCTCGACGCGGCCACGTCGCTGGCAGATCTGTGAGGGACGTGAAGCGTCTCGGTGGCCATGGGATTAAGGTCACCGGCACCCGGCGCTGGATCGCCGGGAATGTTCTCGCTGGGGCTGCGATCATCGTCGGCGGGTTGATCTTTGGCTTTGCTGGCGGCGCTGGCACGGGCCAGAGCGCAGGGCCCAAGACTCGACCGCCGAGAGGATTGCCTTCCGGTTCGCGGGCTCGGAGCATCGGCCGTGGTGTTCTCGACGGGCGCATCCCGAACCTGTTCTTTGTGTATTCCGCTGCGCCGATGCGTGTGATCGTCGCGAGCTCGCATGGGGTGCTTGCGACAACGAATGGCGGCGAGCGTTGGCGAGACGTCACGCCGCGTCAGTGGGCCAGGGAAGCGTTCCTGGTCTCGCACGTCGATGACATCGCGTCAATCGGCAATCGGATCTGGCTGGCGCCAGTGGGCAGCCAGCCGTTGGACTTCATCCCATACACAGACAACGGAGGGTTCACCTGGCGAATCGCGAGACTTCCAGGTAACCCGTTGGTAACTGGCTCACTCAGCTTCTGGAACATAACCGACGGTCGAGTGCTGGGAGAGGCGAACGACGGCCGGACGTACATCTTCCAAACCGCTAACGGCGGGCGCTCGTGGACACGGCTGCGAAGCCTAAGCGGAGAGCTTACGGGAGCGCCTGTCAGATTCACGTCGGCTCGGTCCGGATGGAGCTGGAACGACCGAGGTGTGCTGACCCATACAACGGATGGCGGGCGTATCTGGAGCCGAGTAAAGCCGCCGCGCATAAGCCGCTACCGGGCCTACATTGCTCCGGCCCGGGGGGACTATCGAGAATGGGTATGGGTGCCGACGTTCCCCGCGAAAGGTGACGTTGTTGAGCCAGGGCTAGTTCGAGGCGCCGGGGGCGAGCGTCGCACTGTCTTTTATGCGAGCCGAAACGGTGGGGCGAGCTTCACCGCCAGGCTCGCGCCCAGCGGGAGTGGAGATCCAGGAACCGCATACGCGGCCAGCGCCAATGACTGGTACGTGACGAGCGGCAACGAGCTCTCCCGTACGACCAATGCTGGGAAAAGCTGGACCAAAGCGCGCGTCCAGACGCCAACGCACACACCGATCGACCTGATCGACTCCCTCAGCTCCACCATCGGCTGGGCAGAGACCACGCTGAAGATCGGGTACTTCTACCCCACCCTGCTGCTGCACACCGCCAACGGTGGACGCACATGGCAGACCGCGGACATGAAGAGATGAGGACCGGATCGTTGACGATCCAGCCCCTGAAGCCAACATGGTGGTTCACACCTGAGCGGTTCGAGGCCAGCCACGTGCAGTGGTTGTCACGGTGGTGGCACGGCGATACCATGCTGCGACGCACAGATAAGGCACGGTGATGAGTTTCAGAGGGCACCGACGCAAGAGCAGGCGCGCGGCCTCGAGGTTGTGGTTGAGGGTCGCGCTCGCATTGCTGGGGTCCGGGTTGCTTGTGACCGGCGTCCCAAGCGCTCTTGCGGGGCCTGCCTTCCCGTTCACGCAGGTCGCACTCACGCAGGTCGCGGGTTCGCCATTCACGTTTCGCGCGCTGGTGCTGAACGGTTCCAGCAACTTCCCACCCTTCCAGGTCCTCTTCAGCCCAAACGGGGCGCGCCTCTTGTCCACGACACAAGTCGGGGTGTACTCGCAGACTGTGTCGAAGGCCGGCGCGGTCTCAAAACCGGTCAGGTATGTCGCCCCTTCGTTTTGCAAGTATCCGAAGGGCTTTGCGTTGGGTGCCCTCGGCAGCGGCGAGCTCGATTCAGTTGCCTACAGCCTGAACGGCGCGTTCTTAGCCGAAGTCGAAGAGCCCGTGGTGCGTCCGATCAAGGGCGAGCCTAAGGGTGGTGTCCTGCACATCTATAGGGTCAGCGGCAGCAAGCTGCTCAAGGCCTCGTGCCGGACACTTCCGGGCTACGGCTATCACATCGCGTTTGGTCCGGCGGGACTGCTCGCCCTGACGAACGCGCGCGAAAAGACGGTCACGATCTACTCGGTGGGCGCTGCCGGGAAGACGCACCAGATCTCCGTATTCCCCACCGGAAACCACCCTGACGCGGTCACATTCGGTCCCACGCTCGCTGGTGGCCATGCACTCGCGGTCGCCAACGGGGTTGACAACACGATCTCGACGTTCACCGTCTCCGGAGGCCTTGTCGCTCCCGCCGCAGGTTCGCCGTTCCCAACCATCGCCGCACCGTCGTCTTTGGCGTTCAGTCCGACCGGGCTGCTGGCCGTCGCCAGCTCGGACGCCAACCTGATTGACGTCTACTCGGTGAGCTTCGTCGGCGCACTCAATGGCGCTGGGGCCGCGCACGTCGATATACCGCAGGCGGTCGCATTCAGCACGACCGGCAAGCTGCTCGGCAGCGCCGACCGTTCGGATGCATCGTTGTTCGCTGTTGGCACAGGCGGTCTGCTGGCGCCGGTGACAGGCTCGCCGTTCTCGCCCGGAGGCGCTCCGGACTCGATCGCGTTCGATCATCACCATTTTCTGCTCGCGGTCGGCACGTCCCGCGGGACGGCGGTGTACACCTACACGCCGAGCTGAACGGAGAGAACGGCACCGGCTCCCAGGAGCCGTTCAACGAAGGACGCCACACGGATCGCGATACCCAACGGGCCAACTTCAGGGCGTGAACTTGACGGTGATCACGTCACCGTCGCTCATCAGGTAGTCGCGCCCCTCGAGCCGCAGCGCCGCGTGCTCGCGCGCGCCGCTGTAGCCGCCGTACCGCACGAGGGCATCCCAGGAGACAACCTCGGCGCGCACGAAGCCCTTCTGGATGTCCGAGTGGATCTGACCGGCCGCGTGCCAGGCGGTGAGCCCGCGGCGCAGGTGCCAGGTCTGCGCCGGCTTGTCCTCGCCGGCGGTGAAGAACGCGATCAGCTCGAGCAGTGAGAAGGCGCCACGCACGACCGTCTGCAGGCTCGACTCCGCGAGCCCCAGGTCTGCCCGCATCTCCGCTGCATCCCCGGTTGCGAGCGCGCCGAGCTCCGCCTCGAGCCGCGCCGAAACGGCGACGGCGCCGGCGCCCTGCGCCTGTGCATACTCGGCGATCGCCGGCGGAACCTCGACATCGCCCTCGTCGACGTTGGCGACGAACAGCACGGGCTTGGCGGTCAGCGACCCCAGCAGCTGCGGCGCGTCGGGGGCGTCGTCCGGCGCCGGCACGGTGCGCGCCGGCCTGCCCTTCTGCAGTGCCGCGACCACCTGCTGCAGCCATGCCTGCTCCGCGAGCGCCCGCCTGTCGCCGCCGCGGGCGGTCTTAATGACGCGCTCCAGGCGCCGTTCCGCCTGCTCGAGGTCGGCGTAGATCAGCTCGGTCTCGATCGTTGAGATGTCGCGCAGCGGGTCGACGCTTCCCTCGGAGTGGACGATGCCGCTATCCGTGTGGGCGCGCACGACGTGGAGCAGAGCGTCAGTTTCGCGAATGTTGGCCAGGAACTGGTTGCCGAGGCCCTCGCCCTTGTGGGCGCCCGCGACCAGGCCGGCGATGTCGTGGAACGCGATCGTGTCCCAGACGATCTTCGACGCCTTGACCGTCTCGGCCACCTCGTTCATGCGCTCGTCCTCGACCGGGACGACGGCCACGTTCGGCTCGATCGTCGTGAACGGGTAGTTGGCCGCCTCGGCTGCAACCCCAGTCAGCGCGCTGAACAGCGTGGACTTGCCGGCGTTGGGCATGCCTACAATCCCGACCTTCATCGGCATCGGAGCAGCCTCCCGATGGCCGTGCCGAGCACAGCGCCCGCCATTACATCACTGGGGTAGTGGACCCCGAGATAGGGACGGCTGATCGCGAACAATGCTGCAGCACCGTAGAGCAGCGGCGTGGCCGGCGGCAGCGCGCGGGCGTACATAGTCGCGGCCGCGAACGAGGTTGTGGCGTGGGCGCTCGGGAACGACAGCTTCGAGACCACAGGCGTGAGCGGCGGCAGCTCGTCGAGCTGCGGACGCGGCCGCTGGACGGCTAGCTTGACCGCGTAGTTCAGCCCGTATGAGATGCCCGTCACGGCGATCCCGCGCTTCCACGCCCTGCGTTGCGCTGACCCCGGTTTGGCGCAGGCCCACCCCAGTGCTCCCAAGGCGTACCAGCAGGCACCATGTTCACCGCAGCGCGAGAACAGTTCGATCCCCCGCTCGATCCGCGCGTCGTCATGGCCGCGCGTGCGCAGCAGGAGCAGCAACCTGCGGTCCAGCTCGGATGCCGGGGAGCTCAGAAGCCGACCCGGTGCTCGTCGTGGTCGATCAGGAGGTAATCGATCCGTGTGAGGTCGAGCACGACCAGGCCGTCCTCCGCTTCCAGTTCGTGCCAGCCGCCGCTCTTGCCGAGCGCGTCGCGCAGCCTCGCGAGCTGCTGGGGCTTCACGCGGGCGGCGAGCGACTGGCCGCCGTGCAAGCCGATGCTGATCTTCTGGGGCGTGTCTTCAGTGCTCATACGAAGCTCCGATCGGTTCAGGGATGGCCGGCATGCTCGACGATCTCGGTCAGTACACCGTCGGCAGCACTCGGGTGTAGGAACGCCACGCGCGAGCCGCGGATGCCGATCCGCGGTTGCTGGTCGATCAACCGCACCCCGGCGGCCGACAGACTAGCCAGCGCCGCCTCGATGTCATCGACTCGGTAGGCGAGGTGGTGCAGCCCCGGGCCGTGCTTGGCCAGGAACTTTGCGACGCCGGTCTCCGGCCCAAGCGGCGCGATCAACTCGAGGTGACCGTCACCGATGTCGAGCAGCGCCGCGTCGACGCCCTGGTCGGTGACCGTCTCGCGGTGGACCAGCGGCAGCCCGAGCACGTCCCGGTAGAACGGCAGCGAGTCGTCAATGTCAGCAACCGCGATGCCGGTGTGGTCAATCGCTTCGAACATCTTCACCTCAATGTTGCCTCAGACGACCCGTTCGAGGCGCGGGTTGGGTCTGTATTCGCGGCCGGCCTTCGCGCACGGACGGCCGTCGACCAAGACCACGTCGGCGGTGTAGTCGTTCTGACCACGGATCAGCGAGGAGCCGACGCCGTAGGCATCGACCGGCACACCCAGCGCTTCGAAATGCTCGATCCGCTCGACCGTGAAGCCGCCGCTGACGACAATCCTGACCTCGGGGAAGCCGGCCTCGTCAAGCGCGGCACGGACGTTCTCCACGAGGCGCGGGTTGACGCCACGCGGGTCGAAGTAGCCCATCGAGTCGATCAGCGAGCGGTCGACCATCTGCTCGGACGTGTCGAGCCGCACGCCCCACAGCTTCGGGCCGAGCGCCGTCGCGACCTCCACCGCGGTGCGCGCGGAGTCGTTCTCGAAGTCCACCAGCACGGTGATGTTCATCTCCTCCTGGAAACGCTCGGCGAACACCTGCGCCGCCCTGACCGTGTCGCCGCCGTACGCGGCGATCAGCCCGTGCGGCACGGTGCCAACGCCACGCCCACCCCACCACGAGGCCTGCGCGTCGGTGGAGACGCCGATCGCGCCGGCCACGTGCGCCGCCCAGCCATCGCCGGTCTGCACGTGCCAGTGGTCGTGGCGCGCGGGGAAGTACAGGATCGGCTTGCCGCGCGCTGCCCTCACCACCGCGTCGACGTTGCGCATGATCAGCGAGCGCCGGGCGAGCGAGCCCAGGTAAACCGTCTCGAGATGCGAGAACAGTGAGTAGTCCCCCTCGATCGTCATCACCGTCTCCCACGGTGAGATCGCGTCACCCTCGTACAGCGCCTGAACCTCCAGCTGCTCCCAGCCCGTCGTCCATTCGCCGTCCCCGCCCAGACGTCCGGCTCCGAGCTTCAGGACCGCGATCGCCTCGTCGATTCCGCCGAGCAGCGACTGCTGTTTCTGGAAGACCTGCATAAGCGCCCGCGGATGGTGACCGGTGTGCTCGAGCAGCTCCTTGGTGTAGACGAAGTACGCGTCTGCGTAATACCCGGCCCGCAGCCGCTCCACTGGCAGGCGGAAGACGTCTGGCTCGAGGCGCACTCTCGGTGGCAGCGGCATGCGGCGAGGAGTGTATGGGCCGCAGGCAGTGGGCGTCAGCAGCAGCGTCTCCAGCCTCCACGCAGTATGGTACGTGCCACGGATAAAAATAGTGCGTGACACGTACTAGCTTGATAGGATCCCTGCATGGTAGACGAGCTCGATATGGTCGACGCGCTGGCGCAGATCTCGTTTTTGGTCCAAGGGACCCTGGAATGTCGCGCCGCTGAGCACGGCATCTCGCTGATCCAGACGCGCCTACTGGGGATCCTGCGCGACCGCAAACCTACGATGAACGAGCTGGCCCTGTCGCTAGGCCTCGACAAATCGAGCATCTCCGGGCTCGTCGACCGCGCCGAGCGTCGGGGGCTCGTGCGCCGCGTTCCCTCACAGCTCGACCGTCGCTCGGTGCGCGTACGACTCACCGAGCCGGGCCGCCTGCTGGTGCAGGCGGTGGCGGCTGCGTTCGCGGACGATGTGGCGGCCATGCTCGAGCCACTTCCGGTCGAAGATCGCACGGCGCTGGTCGGCTACCTGAGCAAGGTCCTGGAAGCCCACGCGGCGACCCACGGCGCCCAGCTCGGCCCGACCACCGCGCGCTAGGGCGGACGCTAACGTCGCTCGGCCATGGCCCTGCCGAGCCTCGGCTGAGCGGCACCGCGAGCCTCGGCTGAGCGAAGGGTTAGCCGAGCAGTTCGCGCGCAAGGTCCGCGTAGAAGCTCGCCGCGTAACCGAGGTCGCGCACGTCGATGCGCTCGTTGGCGTTGTGCATGAGCGGCGTCGTCTCGAGCAACGTCTGGTGGCGGTGGGGGAAGAAACCGTAGGCGATCAGGTCGGGGAAGGCGGCACGGAAGTAGTTCGAGTCCGAGTAACACGGCCATAGCACCGGGACAGCCCTGGCGCCCGCGTCGTGGGCCTCGATCCAGCGTTCGATCGCGCTCATCAGCTCCGTGCGGTGGGCGGAGACGTAGCCGTAGACCTGCTCGGTGAACTCGATCTCGAGGCCCTCGGCGGTGTCGCCGAGCACGTCGTGCAAGCGCCCCAGCGCCACGTCGGCGCCGAGCCCCGGCGGCACGCGTGTGTCGACCTTGACCGAGGCGCGTGCCGGGATCACGTTGATCTTCTGCGACGCCTCGATGACCGTCGGCGTGAGCGTGACGGTCAGCATCGGCTCGACCATCAACCGGATCACCGGGTGTTTCGGAGCCAGGCGCTCGAGCGCGCCGGGCACATCGCTCGGATCCTCGCCGAGCGCCTCGAGCAGCGCAAGCGCGGCGGGTGTCGGGTCGTATCCGTAGGAGCCGGCGCGCAGCGCCTCCAGCGCCGGCGCCAGCTTCAAGAGCGCGTTGTCACCGAGCTTCGGCATCGATGCGTGGCCGGCCACGCCGGTTGCCGTGAGTTTGAGGCGAAAGATGCCCTTCTCGCCGCAGCAGACGCCGTAATAGCGGGTGCCGTCGAACTCGAACGGGCTGCCAGCGCCCTCGTTGATCAGCAGGTCGCAGCAGACCTTGTCGGGGTGCTGCTCGGTCAGCCAGCGGGCACCGACGTCACCTCCGGTCTCCTCGTCGGCGACGAAGACGAGCTTCAACGTTCCCCGCGCCGGGCGCCAGCCGCTGCGCGCGAGCGTCACGGCGGCGACCGCTTCGGCCGCGACCTGTGACTTCATGTCGATCGCGCCCCGGCCCCAGAGGTAGCCGTCCACCACCTCGCCGCCCCAGGGCTCGTGCTCCCAGTCCTCGGCGGCGGCCAGGACGGTGTCGACGTGACCGAGGTAGACGATCGTCGGGCCGTCGTCGGAAGCTCCCCGGAGGGTGGCGATCAGGTTCGGGCGCTCCGGGTCGGCGGCCAGCAACTCGGTCTCGAAGCCGGCCGCGCGCACGTAGGCCTCGAGGTACTCGATGGCTGCGCGCTCGTTGCCGGGCGGGTTGACCGTGTTGCAGCGGATCAGCTTCTGCAGGACCTCGGTCGTCTCGGCCTGCAGGTCCGCGGTCGTGGCGTCGGAGTCGGCCATCGGCGGCCAGCGTACTAATGCGGACGCGAAGCCACTACGATCCGCGCCCGTGACCTCGCCCTACACCGACGACCTCGCGCTCGCGCAGGAGCTCGCGGACATTGCCGACGGGATCACGATGTCGCGTTACCGCGCCGCCGATCTCGCCGTCGAGACCAAGCCCGACCTGACACCGGTGTCTGAGTCGGACAAGGCTGCGGAGCTGGCCCTGCGTGAACGGCTGGCGGCCGCGCGCCCCGACGACGGCATCATCGGCGAGGAGTTCGGCGGTGCTGAGGATTTCGACCCGGCCCGCCCCGCCGCCGGGCGCGCGTGGGTGATCGATCCGATCGACGGGACCAAGAGCTACGTCCGCGGCATGGACACCTGGACCACCTTGATCGCGTTGCTGGACGACGGCGAGGTCAAGGTCGGCGTTGTCGCGATGCCGGCGCTGGCTAAGCGCTGGTGGGCCGTACGCGGCCAGGGCGCGTTCGCGGACGGCCGGCCGATCCATGTATCGAACGTCGCCGATATCGACGGCGCACAGTTCCTGTGGAGCGGGATCGAGGAGTGGGACGCCATCGGCGGCTTTCAGCGGGTGGTCGACCTCGGCCGCCGCTGCTGGCGCACGCGCGGCGTCGGCGACGCGTGGCAATACATGCTCGTCGCCGAGGGCGCGGCCGAGATCGCGACCGACCCCGAGGCGACGCTGTGGGACCTGGCGGCGGTTTCGATCGTGGTGGAGGAGGCCGGCGGGCGCTTCACGAGCCTCGGCGGTGTCGAAGGGCCTGGCTCGGGCAGCGGCCTCGCGACCAACGGCCGGCTGCACGGCGCGGCCCTCGGCGCCCTCGGCGCGCTCGGCGCGCGGGACTGAGTGGCACCGCGCTGACGCGCCCGCGGCTGACGCGTACTTTCAAGCGATCCCGGGACCGCCGCTATCCTGGGTCGGCGTGAGTCGCGCGAGCGCCCGATGCGCATAATCCCGCACCCCGAGCCGGAGCAGCTGCATCTCACGGATGTGCTGCACGCCCTCAGTGACCCCGTCCGGCTCGAGATCGTGCGACTGCTCGGCGCCCACGACGAGCTCTCCTGCGGCAGGCTCGAGGTCTCCGTCTCCAAGTCGACGCTCACGCATCATCTGCGTGTGCTGCGCGACGCCGGTCTGACCTACACCCGCAGCGAGGGCGTGCAGCGGCTCGTGTCACTCCGTCGCGACGACGTCGACACGCGTTTTCCGGGCCTGCTCGATTGCGTACTCGGAAGTTCCGAGCAGCGCGTCGAGTTCACCGCCGGCGTATAGCTGTGCGAATCACTGTCGGCGTGTAACGAATCGCCCCCGCCGGCGTATTTTCGAGGATTCGGACGGTCTGTCTCGAAACCCGGGGTACGCTCCGTGCCCCGGTTTCGAGACAGACCGAGACGTCTGCGAATCGGTTGGTGGCGTAGTCTCGCCGCGCCTCTTCGTGAGTTCTTAATCAGCACTTACGCATCACTGGAGTGCGTCGAGTGTTCTGAAGAGGCGTACGGGGAATTGATCAGACCAAACGCCGAAGTCGCTTCTGAGTGCCCAGTGTGCGCTTGCTCACACGAGGGTCGAGCGGGGCGGCTGGACCTTGACAAAACCTTACGTGGACGTATAATTCGATTATCTTCAAATTAGCGAACGAAAAGAACAGAGAAGAGCACATGACACCTGTAAGCCGCATTCGCGGCGAGCACACTGAGAAGGAGACCGGGCGCACCACGCGCCGTACCAGCGCCACCGCCACCCAGCGGGTCGCCGGCAGCCGCGAGCGTCGCGGTACCGCGCTGAGCGCGCGTACGCCACGACGTCGCGCGGCGACGCCGGTACTGGACGGCTCGATGGAGTCCCTCGAGCTCTTCTTCCGTGAAGCTCGCACCCACGAACTGCTGACGGCCGCCGAGGAGATCGAGCTTGCGAAGCTGATCGAGCGCGGTGACCTCGAGGCGAAGACCCGGATGATCAACGCAAACCTGCGACTGGTCGTCGCACAGGCCCGCCGCTACCAGGGTCACGGCCTCCCGCTGGAGGACCTGGTGCAGGAGGGCATGCTCGGCCTGATCCGCGCGGTCGAGAAGTTCGACTGGCGCAAGGGCTTCAAGTTCTCAACCTACGGCACCCTGTGGATCCGTCAGGCGATCCAGCGCGGGCTGCAGAACTCTGGACGCACGATTCGCGTTCCGGTTCACGTCGCCCAGCGTCAGGTCAAGGTCCGCAAGGTCGAGAGCGAGCTTGCCCTCAAGCTTGGCCGCGAGCCCACCGACGAGGAGGTCGCAGCGGTCACAGAGTTGCCGATCGACCAGGTGACCGAGGTGCGTGAGCTGTCCGCAGCGATCACCAGCCTGGACCAGCCGGTCGGCGACGACGGCGAGACCGCGCTTGGCGATCTGCTCAGGAGCAGCGAGCGTCTTCCTGAGGAGCACGCCCAGGATAAGTGGCGCGACGCTCAGGTCGCCGAGGTCCTCGCGAAGCTGCCCGAGATGGAGCGCAACGTGATCGAGCTGCGTTTCGGTCTCGGCGGCGACGAGCCCCGCACCGTCCGCCAGACCGGCGCCGAGCTGGGCATCACGACCTCGCAGGCCGGTGAGCTGGAACGCCGTGCGCTGACCACGCTCTCGCGCAATGCCGATATGGCCGCGCTTCGCCAGGCGGCGTAAGCCTCCGAACCGATTCAGCTGTGCCTACGGCCCGCCTCCTGGCGGGCCGTAGGTCTTTAAGCGCCGCCGGCGATTGCGTCAGCCTAACCGCTGGTGATACTTCCGTTATGGAACGCCTTTTCGACGATGCTCCTGAGCCCGCGCCGGCGGCGCCCGAGTCGGCTTCCGCAGCCGTGTCCGCAGCCACGTCCCCATCCGGCGCCCGGCATGGCGCCCAGCCCGACGCCCCGCTGGCGACCCGCATGCGCCCCCACACGCTCGACGAGTTCGTCGGGCAGCGCAACCTGCTCGGCGAGCACTCGGCGCTGAGGCGCGCGATCGAGACTGGGCACCCGCACTCGATGATCCTGCACGGCCCGCCCGGGACCGGCAAGACGACGCTCGCGCGCATCGTCGCCGGCGCGTCCGGCGCCGCGTTCGAGGAGGAGAGCGCGGTGCAGGCGGGTCGCGCCGAGGTGCGCGCGGTGCTCGAACGCGCGAACGAGCGCCGCAAGATGGGGGTCGCGACGGTCTTCTTCCTCGATGAGATCCACCGCTTCAACAAGGCCCAACAGGACGCGCTGCTGCCGGCGGTCGAGGTGGGGCTGGTGACGCTGATCGGCGCGACCACCGAGAACCCGTACTTCGAGGTCAACTCGGCGTTGCTGTCGCGTACCCGTGTGTACGAACTGGAGGCGCTCGCCCCGGATGAGGTCCGGGTACTTCTGGATCGGGCCGTGGAGACCGGCGAGGTGGGCGATCCCCAACGCGTCGACGCCGACGCGCTCGCGTACGCGGCGGAGTGGACTGAAGGCGACGCGCGCGCTGCGCTGAACGGCCTCGAGCTGGCGGCCGAGGCCGCCGGCAAGGACGGGCGCGTCAGCGTCGAGGGGATCGCCGACGCCTTGCAGGGCCGTCTGATCGCCTACGACCGCCAGGCCGACAACCACTACGACACGATCTCGGCCTGGATCAAGGCCACGCGGGGCTCCGACCCCGACGCGTCGCTGTACTACCTGGCGGTGATGCTCGAGGGCGGCGAGGACGCCCGCTTCATCGTGCGGCGGATGGTGATCCTCGCCTCTGAGGACATCGGCAACGCCGATCCCCAGGCGCTTGTGGTTGCGACCGCCGCCGCTGCGGCGGTCGAGCACGTCGGCTTGCCGGAGGCCCAGTTCGCGCTCGCCCAATGCGCGATCTACCTCTCGCTGGCGCCCAAGTCCGACGGCGCCAAGCGCGCGATCGGCGCCGCCCGTGCCTACATCAAAGCCCACGGCGCCCAGGCGCCGCCCGGTTACCTGCGCTCGGCCAATCGCGCCGAGGGCTACTACGACTACCCGCACGCTCACCCGGATCACGTCTCACCGCAGGAGCTGCTGCCGCCGGCCGCGGCGGGGGCGCACTTCTACGAGCCTGACGATGCCGAGGCGGTCCAGCGGGACCGCCTCGCAGCGATTCGCAAGGCCCGCGGGCGCAGCTAGCCTCGGTCCGGCAGCCGCGGCGGCGCGGTGTAGTAACGCGCCGGTGTGGCAGAGAGGCTGATCGGGTTGCGCGCGAGCCGCACGCTGGTGCCGTCTTCACCTGGCAACTCGACGGTCGGCTCGAGCCCCAGCGATTGCGCCAGCGCAAAGGCGCCGGCTATGTCGTTGACGACGCCGGCAGGCACGCGGGCGATCGTCAGCAACGCCGCCCATTCCGCCGCCGGGCGCGTGGCGAGCAGTCCTTCGAGCTCGGCGCGGAGCGCGTCGTGGTTCGCGACACGCTCGGGGTTGGTCGCGTAGCCGACGCGCTGGGCCAGTTCCGGGGCGCCCAGGACTTCGCACAGGGCCTCGAATTGGCGATCGTTGCCCACCGCCAGCACCAGCTGGCCGTCGCCGGTCGTGTATGACGCGTATGGCGCGATGCTCGGATGGGCGCTTCCCATCCGTTGCGCGACGACGCCCGCGGCCGTGAACGCCGAGCCCTGGTTGACGAGCGCCGCCAGCAGGCTGCTGAGCAGGTCGACCTCGACCAGTTGTCCCTCGCCGGATATGTCGCGGTGCCGTAGCGCCGCCAGGATGCCGACGGTCGCGAACAGCCCCGCCAGCACGTCCACCACCGCGACCCCGACCTTCTGCGGCTCGCCGCCCCGCTCGCCGGTGATGCTCATCAGACCGCCGACGGCCTGCACCAGCAGGTCGTAGCCGGGCAACTCCGCCCCGCCGGCGGGAGCGCTGCCGAAGCCCGTAATCGAGCAGTAGACGAGCCCCGGGTTCTCGACCCGCAGCGCCTCGTAACCGAGGCCCAGCCCGTCGAGCAGCCCGGGGCGGAAGTTCTCGACCAGCACATCGGCGCTCAGCGCCATCTCGCGCGCCCGCGCGAGATCGCCGCCGCCGCGCAGATCGAGCACGATGCTGCGCTTGTTGCGGTTGACCGCGTCGAAGTACGTCGCCTGGCCCTGATCGTCATACGGCGGGCCCCATGTGCGCGTGTCGTCGCCGATCCCGGGCCGCTCGATCTTGGTCACCTCGGCGCCGAGGTCGGCCAGCATCATCGTCGCGAACGGCCCCGCTAGGACCCGCGAGAAGTCGAGGACGCGCAGATGATGTAGAGCTCCCGTCATCGGTTCGTGAAGAATGACGCTAATCCCGCGACCAGGAGATCACCATGGCAAGCGTTCGCCCCGAAGACTTTCTTGATATCGACTCGCTGCTCTCGGACGAGGAGCGGGACATCCGGGATCTGGTGCGGGCGTTCGTCGCCGACCGCGTCGTCCCGGACGTCGGCGATTGGTTTGAGGCGGGCACGCTGCCGCGCGAGCTGGCACGTGAGCTTGGTGCGCTGAACATGCTGGGCATGCACCTCGAAGGCTACGGCTGCGCCGGCGCGTCGGCGACCGCCTACGGCCTGGCCTGCATGGAGCTGGAGGCCGGTGACAGCGGCGTGCGCAGCCTCGTCTCGGTCCAGGGTTCGCTGGCGATGTTCGCGATTCACCGCTGGGGCTCTGAGGAGCAGAAGCAGCGCTGGCTGCCGCCGATGGCCTCAGGCGACGCGATCGGCTGCTTCGGCCTGACCGAGCCAGACGCCGGCTCGGACCCCGGGGCGATGCGCACCCGCGCCCGCCGCGACGGCTCAGACTGGATCCTGCACGGCCAGAAGATGTGGATCACGAACGGCTCGATCGCAGACGTCGCCGTGGTCTGGGCGGCTACCGACGAGGGCGTCCGCGGCTTCCTCGTCCCAAGCGGAACGAAGGGCTTCACAACCCAGGACATCCACCGCAAGCTGTCGTTGCGCGCGTCGATCACCTCCGAGCTGCTGCTGGATGACGTGCGCCTGCCGGCCGAGGCGCTGCTACCCGAGGCCACGTCGCTGCGCGGCCCGCTGTCCTGCCTGAACGAGGCGCGCTACGGGATCGTCTGGGGCGCGATTGGCGCGGCCCGCGCCTGCTTCGAGGCCGCGCTAGCGTACAGCCGCGAGCGGATCGCGTTCGGCCGGCCGATCGCCGCCACCCAGCTGCAACAGTCGAAGCTCGCCGACATGGCCACTGAGGTCAACCGCGGCGCGCTGCTGGCGCTGCACCTCGGACGCCTGAAGGACGCGCACCGCCTGAAGCCCGAGCAGGTGAGCATGGGAAAGCTTGCGAACGTCAACGCCGCCCTGCACGTCGCGCGGACCGCCCGCCAGGTCCTGGGCGCCAACGGGATCACGCTCGAATACCCGGTGATGCGCCACATGAACAACCTCGAGGCCGTCGTCACCTACGAGGGCACGGCCGACGTGCACGCCCTGGTCGTCGGCGAAGCGCTGACAGGCGTGCAGGCTTTCCGCTGACCGCGGCGGCCCGCTGGCCGCGCGGTCGAACCAGGCGCTGGCTACTCTCTGGGAGGTGCCGGCCCAGGCTTACAGCGGCAAGGAGTGCGTCTGTCAGTTCCGCAAGGGGATCTGCGACCAGTCCTGCGTGCGCGACATGCTCGCGACTCCCTTCTACATCGCCTGCCTGCGGCTGAGCGGCCGCCGGGCACTGGTTGTCGGTGGCGGTGAGATCGGCCTCGAGAAGGTCGAGGGCCTGCTCGCGTGCGACGCGGACGTCGCGTTGGTTGCGCCGGACGCGCACCCCGCGTTGCAGGAGCTGGCCGCCGAGGGCTCGATCACGTGGCAGCGCCGAGCCTACGAGCACGGCGACCTCGACGGCTGCCTGATCGCGATCGCCGCGACCGACGACACCGACGTCAACATCCGCGTCTTCGACGACGCCGAGAAGCGGGCGATGCTCGTCAACGTCGTCGACGTGCCGCCGCTGTGCAACTTCATCCTGCCCGCGATCGTGCGCACCGGCCCGCTCGCCGTCGCGATCTCCACCGCCGGCGCGTCGCCGGCGCTGGCCAAGCGCATGAAGCGCGAGATCGGTGAGCAGTTCGGCGAGCCGTATGCGACGCTGGCGATCCTGCTCAACGACGTGCGCGGCTGGGCCAAGGGCACGCTCCCGACCTACCAGGATCGCAAGGAGTTCTTCGAGAACATCGTCAACGGCGATCCCGACCCGATCGCGCTGCTGCGCGACGGCGATGTCGCGGGGGTCAAGGACCTGATCGCCGCGGCCCAGAGCATCTACCAGCCCGCTTGAACGACCTCACCCACCTCAACGCCGAAGGCAGGGCCGAGATGGTCGACGTCTCCGACAAGGACGTCACCGCACGGCGTGCGATCGCGCGCGCCGTGGTGCGGGTCTCGGTCGCAACGGCCGAGCTCGTCGCAGCCGGCAACGCCCCCAAGGGCGATGTCGTCGGCGTCGCCCGGATCGCCGGGATCCAGGCGGCCAAGCGCACGCACGAGCTGATCCCGCTGTGCCATCAGTTGCCGCTCACGTTCGTCGGCGTCGAGGTCACGATCGACACCGCCAGCGGTGAGTTCGAGCTGATCGCCGAGGCCAGGACGACGGCGCGGACGGGCGTCGAGATGGAGGCGCTGACGGCAGCCTCGGTCGCGGCGCTGACCGTCTACGACATGGTCAAGGGGATCGAACGCGGCGCGTCGATCGGCCCCGTCGAGCTGCTGGAGAAGTCCGGTGGCCGCTCTGGCCATTGGCACCGAGACGGTGCCTGACGTGCGACTGTCGCGGTCGTGAGCGAGCAGACTTTCGATCCGCTCGGCGTCGTCGCCGATGCGCAGGCACGCGCCGATGAGACGCTGGAGTTGGCGGCGCGCCATCTGGACCCCTCGCTGGTCGACGTGCTGCGAATCCTCGGCTTCGACAAGGCCTATCGCACGGCGAGCGGGTCCTACATCTATGACGGAGACGGCCGCGCGTACCTGGATTTCCACACCGGTGAGGGCTTTGCCAGCCTGGGTCACGGCCATCCGGACGTACGAAGCGTGCTGCACGCGATGCTCGACTCAGACCTCGTCGACGGGGTGCAGCTGCACTACTCGGTGCTGGCCGGGATGCTCGGCGAAGCGCTCTCGGCCCGCTTGCCGGACGGTCTCGACGCGATGTTCTTCGCCAGCACGGGTGCCGAGGCCGTTGACTCCGCGATGAAGTTCGCGCGGGCGGCCACCGGCCGTCCCCGCCTGCTCTCCTGCGACTCAAGCTTTCACGGTGTGACGCTCGGACCGCTGTCGATCGTCGGTGATGAGTTCTTCAAGGAGGGCTTCGGTCCGCTGCTGCCCGGGTGCGTGCGCGTCCCGTTCGGCGACCTCGCGCGGCTCGAAGTCGAGCTGCGGTCAAAGGACGTCGCTGCCTTCATCGTCGAGCCGATCCAGGGTCGTCTGGTCACGCTCCCGCCCGTCGACTACCTGCGCGCCGCACACGATCTATGCAGGCGGTACGGCACCCTGTTCGTGGTCGACGAGATTCAGACCGGGCTCGGCCGCACCGGCAGTTGGTTCGCGCTCGAGCGCTGGAGCTTGGAGCCCGACATGGTGCTCGTCGGCAAGGCGCTCAGCGGCGGCTACATGCCGGTTGCAGCGATGGTCACGCGTCGCGACATCTACCAGCGCGCCGTCGGCACGCTCGAGCGCAGCTACGTGCACCAGTCGACCTACGGCCGCAACCGCCTCTCGATGGCGGCCGGGCTGGCGACGCTGCGCGTGATCGAGCGCGACCGGCTGGTTGAGCGGGCCGCGCAGATGGGCACATTGCTGACCGACGGGCTCGGCGAGCTGCGCCAGCGTCACGAGCTGGTCAAGGAGGTTCGCGGTGCCGGGCTGATGATCGGCATCGAGTTGCAAGCGCCGCGCTCGCGCAAGGGCCAGGTGGGCGTCCGCCTGATGCGGATGGCGAGCGAGGGCCTGTTCCCGCAGCTGGTCGTGATCCCGCTGCATCGCGATCACGCTGTGATCACGATGGCCGCCGGCAAGAACGACGTGATCAAGCTGCTGCCGCCGCTGACGGTGTCGGAGACTGAGGTGCATACCTTCCTCGGCGCGCTGGACGCTGTGCTCACCGAGTGCGAGAGTGACAGTGGCAAGAACT
>Ga0307373_10003890_pt1 | contig 25499 bp, 24 predicted proteins | sample OX2MG_FD_202534 | JGI IMG/M metagenome (GOLD analysis project Ga0307373, IMG submission 202534) | Soil microbial communities from Risofladan, Vaasa, Finland - OX-2 | ecosystem: Environmental > Terrestrial > Soil > Coastal area > Acid sulfate soil | place: Finland: Risofladan, Vaasa | collected...
CTGGCTCGCAGACTGGCTCACCGAAGCCTCGATCTGACTGTTGCTCGGGTTGGCTCCGACCCGACCTTCCTTGACGGCGAAGAGGTCAGCGAAATCGGACCCCACGAAGACCTCGACGGTGCAGTGGGCCGGATCGTCGGCGAAATTCCGGATGGTGAGGTCCTCCCGCATGCCCTGGCCCACATAGCGGGACCGGAACACCATCAGGGTCGAGTCGGCCAGGTCGGGAGCGGGTAGGCAGCGGGACACGAAGGTGGCGGAGAAGGGATCGTCGGTCACCGCGGCCAGTGGTTCGGTTCTGATGCCGCTCACCAGCACTTCGAACCTCGAGAGAATCCGGGTGTCCCGGACGAAGAGACCCTGTGCCGCGCCGACCGACATGTCGCCGGCGCTCCCGCTGATGGCGAACGTCGACTCGTCGACCAGGGTGACCACGCTGGCGGTAGCGTCGAGTTGGGTCACGGGCCCGGCGAAGTTCCACGGGTCGGCCATCCGGTTACCGTACCGGCTGACCTGGTCACACGAGTAATCCGGACCCTCCATCCGGCGACGCCCGGATTCTCCCTATTCCCGTAGGAGAAACTACTGATTCGGGCTAAGATCGGGTCGTGCCACACGAGTCCGAGGGGAAATCCGACAAGGGTGCGGCCCCCGCTGCACCGCTGCTCCAGATCGAGGACCTTCACGCCTCCGTCGAGGGCACGGCCGTCCTTCGGGGTGTGGATCTGACCGTCGAATGCGGCCGCGTGCACGCCTTGATGGGACCCAACGGATCGGGAAAATCCACCCTGGCCAACGTGCTGTTGGGAAATCCGGCGTACGAGGTCACCTCAGGAACGATCCGTTTCCGGGGGGAGGACATCACGGCATGGCCGACCGACGTCCGCGGCAAGGCCGGGATCTTCCTCGCCTTTCAGGAGCCCGAGTCGATCGGTGGCGTACCGGTCATCCAATTCCTCCGTCAAGCACTCTCGGCCCGGAAGGGGATCGACATGTCGGTCCTCGAGGTGCGACTGATGATGATGGAGTGGATGGAGAAACTGGGCATGGACCCGGCATTCGGTGAGCGTCACCTCAATGACGGCTTCTCCGGTGGCGAGAAGAAGCGGAACGAGATCCTCCAGATGGCCATCCTCGAGCCGGAGCTCGCCGTTCTCGATGAGACGGACTCGGGGCTTGACGTCGATGCCCTTCGCACCGTGGCCCGCGGAGTGCACACCGTGCGGGAGACGCGACCCGATCTGGGCGTACTGGTGATCACCCACTATCAGCGCATGCTCGATGAGCTGGCGGCCGACCGCGTCCACCTGATCGTCGACGGCGTCATCGTGGCCGAAGGTGGACCCGAACTGGCCAAGACCCTCGAGACCGAAGGGTACGACGCATGGCGCAACTGAACGATGCCGCGACCAGGTTGGACGTCGCCACGCTCCGCAAGGACTTTCCCCTGCTGGCCCGCGAGGTGCACGGTCATCCCATCACCTATCTCGATTCGGCCGCGTCGTCACAGCGACCCGTGCAGGTGCTCGACGCCATGCGGGAGTACGACGAGACCACCCACGCCAACGTACATCGCGGGGTGTACTCGATCGCCGAGGAGGCGACTCGGCGCTTCGAGGCGGCGCGTCACAACGTCGGGCGCTTCATCGGGGCTCCCAACCCGGCACGTGAGATCGTCTTCACGAAGAACGCCACCGAGGCGCTGAACCTGGTCGCTCACGTATGGGGTCGTACCCATCTCCATTCGGGAGACACCATCGTCCTCACCGAAATGGAGCACCATGCCAATATCGTCCCGTGGCACATGTTGGCCAGTGATCTGGGTGTGACCATCCGGTGGATCCCGATCGATGACGACGGGCGACTGCTGCTCGACGATCTCGAACAGCTGGTGGCGGGTGCGAAACTGGTCGGAGTCACCTGCATGTCGAACGTGCTCGGCACCCTCAATCCGATCCGCCGGATCGCCGAGGCCGGCCACGCTGCCGGCGCGGTGGTCGTGGCCGACGGGGCCCAGTCAGTGCCCCATGTCCCGACCGACGTCGGCGATCTGGGTGTGGACTTTCTGGCTTTCAGCGCGCACAAGATGCTCGGTCCGACCGGCATCGGTGTCCTGTGGGCCCGGAACGAACTGCTGCAAGACCTTCCTCCCTTCCTCGGTGGCGGCGAGATGATCCTCGACGTCCGCAAGGACGGATTCACCCCGAACGAGGTCCCCTGGCGCTTCGAAGCCGGCACCCCGCCGATCACCGAGGCGATCGGACTGGGCGCCGCCGTCGACTATCTGAACGCCGTTGGGATGGATGCCGTGCGGGCCCACGAGATCTCACTGACCACCTATGCGCTGTGCACCCTGAAGGAACGGTTCGGCGAGGACATCCGCATCTACGGGCCGGCCGACCCATCGGCCCGGGGTGGGGTCGTATCGTTCGCCTATCGAGATGTACACCCCCACGACATCTCCCAGGTCCTCGATCAGTACGGCGTCTGCGTCCGGGCCGGACACCACTGCGCCAAGCCATTGATGCGTCGACTCGGGATCAATGCCACCGCCCGTGCCTCCTTTGCCCTCTACAACGACGAGTCGGACGTCGACACCTTGGCCGATGCCTTGGCCGAGGCCGGAGCGTTCTTCCGATGAGCACGGGACGGTACTCTGAGGCAGTGGACCACTGTTCCTTCACCCACCGCACCCGGCCGGTCGGCCTGTCAGCGTCCGGCGCGATGGACCGATCTCGCTGATGCCAGGGCTCGAAGATCTCTACCGCGAGATCATCCTCGACCACTACCGCTCCCCTCGGAATCGGGGCGAGCTGGAGTCACCCCCGGCTCAGCGCGTCGAGGGATTCAATCCCTTGTGCGGCGACGAGATCGTGGTGACCCTGGAGGTCAAGGACGACGTGGTTTCAGATATCAAGATCGCCGGAACGGGCTGCTCGATCAGCCAGTCGTCCGCTTCGTTGATGTCAGCCGCCGTCAAGGGAAAGCCGGTGCCTGATGTCCGCGGGCTCATTCACACCTTCAAGGGAATGATGTCCATTCACGAATCCACCCTGCCCTCGGCCAACGGCAGCTCATCGGACGATCAGGCGGACGTCGAATCGATCGAACCCGAAGTCATCGACATCGACGCCCTGGGCGAGCTCGCTGCCCTGCAGGGTGTCGTCAAATTCCCCGTGCGCATCAAATGCGCCACGCTGAGCTGGAACACGCTGGCCCAAGGCCTCGACGAGATCGAATCGCCCGCCTGATCGTCTGAAGGCACTGAGAGCACTGAGAGCACCGAGGGCGTCGGGTCGCGGGACGCCGACGGCGCTCGCAATGCATGGCTGGTTGCGCACCCCTTGGAGAACCTCTGCCCGGTTCAGCAGGGCGTGGGATTGAAATCGGTCTCGATGGACGTGGTCGTGCTCGAGGAGCTCGACGTCGCTGGCGCGAAGCCTCCGGTCGATGGCGTCGACGGCACGGTCGTCGTGGTCGTCGTGGTGGGAACGACGCCGTAGGGTCCGGGTGGTGGCGTGAAGGCGGCATCAGGAGGCTGCCCAAGGAACTGGGTGATCACCTGATTGGCCTGGGGCTGTTGCACGTAGAGCACGGCTCCCAGGTAGCCGAACTCCGACGAGTATGCGTCGTAGGTCGGCAGGGTGGCCGTGGCCAGCGACTGGGACGAGAACGTATGGAACTGGCGAGCTAGCGAGATCAGGTCGCCAACCGAGAATGTGGAGTCCACGGTCACCCCTTGGACCACCGACCCGATGAAGGCATTCAACGTGAGGGGGTTGTACTTGGCCTCGGCCTGATTGATGACCGCTCGCAGGAATGCGTTCTGGCGCTGGATCCGCCCGAAGTCGCTCGTGCCGTCGAACTGCCAGTACCCGTTCCGCTCGTACTCGTAATGACGGCTGCGGGCCAGTGCCAGGGAGTACCCGCCGTTGAGCATCTGACAGCCCGGTTGGGTGACGTTCAGACCGGTATAGGCGTCCTTGGCCGGATACGGAAAGTTGACGTTGATCCCGCCGATGGCATCGACCGCGCCCCTCAGCCCCGCGAAGTTGACCTGCACGACGTGCTCGATCGGAATGCCGAAGTTGGCCTCGATGGTCTGGACCAACTGGTCGGGGCCCACGTCGTAGGTGGCGTTGATCCGGTCGTACTTGCCGATGGAGCTGGTGTTACCGGCCACGGTGACCATGGTGTCCCTCGGGATCGAGAGCACGCTGGCCTGGCCCGTGGCCGGGACGATGTGCACGATCTTCACCACATCGCTTCGCTGGCCCGCGTTGATTGTCGCGGATCCGAAATGGGCAGCGTCCGCCGTGCTCTCGCCGGAGCGCGAGTCCGACCCGATGAGGAGCACGTTGAAGGGCTGGCCTGCCGGTGCCGGCTTCAGGTGCTTGACCGTGACCTTGGCCACCTGATTGAACCGGTACTGCACGTAGACGTAGCTGGTCCCGACGGTCAGCAGGGCCAGCACGACCACGATGATCGATCCCAGAAGCACACGGTCGAGCCACCGCCTCCGCTTCCGACGCTTCCCCGTCGGGCCCGCCGCCCGGTCCGGCCCGTGGTCGTTGGCTGCCCCTCGACCGGCAGCCCTCCGATCCTTCCGGCTCATCATCGTGCCGGTGTCGGTCGCCGTGGCATCTACGGCCAGAAGCTCCGATGGGGTGTCGGTCGTTGTCGCCGCGTCTACGGCCAGAAGCTCAGATGCGGTCGGCGGAGCTTCGCCGCCACTGTCGGCACCCTTGGCGCCGGCGACAGGGCTACCCGGCGAGCTGTCCCCCTTGCGCGATGCACTGTGCGCGCCACCTCGTCGACGATTTCGGCGGGCCATGGGCAGACGCTAGCAACCGAGACCAACTCCCAGGTGGCGGGTCGAGCCGTCGGTGTTCTCAGCCGTAGGCGGCGTACCCGGTCCGGTCGACGATTTCCGCCAGTTCGCTCCCTCCGGTCGCCACCACGCGACCGTCGGACAGCACATGCACGACGTCGGGGTGCAACACGTCGAGCAGACGGCGGAAGTGGGTGATGGCCAACACGCCGAGCCCCCATTCCGTGGTGGCCTCCTGCACGCGCCTCCCGACAGCGCTCAGGGCGTCCACGTCGAGACCCGAGTCGATCTCGTCGAGGACGGCAAAGCGGGGCCGGAGCACACCCAGCTGGAGCGTCTCGTTGCGCTTGCGTTCCCCGCCCGACAGATCGACGTTCAGTGGCCGATCGAGGAATCGCTCGTCGAAACCGATCCGCAGTGCTTCCGCCCGGAGACGCTCCGCCATGTCGGTCCCGGCCCCGCCCGTGGCGCCGTTGGCGACGGCCTCATCGGTGGGGATTGCGGGACGGGCGGCCGTCAACGACCGGACCAACGACACCCCGGGCACCTCGATGGGATGTTGCATCCCGAGGAACAGGCCAGCCCGCGCCCTCTTCCAGGTGGGTAGGGACAGCAGGTCGACACCGTCGAGGGTTACCGAGCCGTCCAGAATCTCGTACCCCGGTCGGCCCATCAGGACGTGGGCGAGGGTGCTCTTGCCCGACCCGTTGGGCCCCATCACCGCATGCACCTCGCCGCTTCGCACGGTGAGGGTCACACCCCGAAGGATCTCGCGCCCGGGAACTCCCGCCCGGAGCCCCTCGATGCACAGCTCGCCGGTGCTCACGGGACTACCACCGAGACATCATCACCCTCGACGACCAGCTCGTAGACCGGAACCGGTTTGGTGGCCGGAAGTGAGCACGGCTCACCGGTACGGAGATCGAACGTCGATCCGTGCTTGGAACACTCGATCTCGCACTCGCCCGCCCACACCTCACCCTCAGCCAATGAGTAGTCCTCATGGCTGCAACGGTCACCGACGGCGTAGAAGTCGTCCGCAATTCGGACCAGAGCCACGCGCAGCCCGGCCACGTCGAATCGCCGGGCCTCGCCCGACGCCAGGTCATCGCGGGCACAGACTCGGACCGTCCCCGTGGAGCTTGCCGCCGACGCAGGCTCAGACATCGTGTACTCCGGTCCGGTCGGCGAGGGCACGACCGATCATCGAACGGGTGCCGGCGATCGGCACCTGGTTGGCAATGTCCTCGAAGAACCCGGCCACGATAAGCCGCTCGGCCACGTCGGGCTCGATGCCCCGAGACTCGAGGTAGTAGCGCTGATCCTCGTCCACCGGCCCGACGGTCGATCCGTGGCTGCACTTCACGTCGTTCTCCTCGATGTCGAGGTTGGGCACCGAATCGGCATGGGCGCCCTCGTCCAGCACCAGGTTGTGATTGGTCTGCATGGCGTCCGAGCGGATGGCACCCCGCCGGACCCGGATCAGCCCGCTGTACACCGAGTGGGAATGGTCGGCGACCGCGCCCATAAAGAGGAGATCGCTGGTGGTGCGGGGCGCCAGATGATCCTGAAGCGTCCGGAAGTCGAGCATCTGGTCGTCCCGTCCGATGAACGCCGCCCGGAGCAGGCTGGTTCCCGAAACACCCTGGAGGGCCGAGTCCGTCCGGAGCCGGGCGTAGCTTCCGCCGAGGGCCACGGCAAAGCTCTGGAGCGTGGCGCCGGCCCCGATGGTGCTGCCCTGATGAGCCAGCTGCCAGGTGTCGGGGCCCAACGACTGCACGCTCACGAACGACAGCGTGGCGTCATCAGCCACCTCGAGCTCGGTCACCGGCACCACGAGGTGCTCGAGCCCTCGGGGAGCCGAACCCGTCGCCGAGGGCGGGGACGATTCGGAGGAGGAAGGAAGGTCGACCAGCAGACCCGCGTCGATGTCGACCACGATCTCGATCACGCCGGCCCGAGAGGAGGTTCCCGCCCGAATCACCGTCCGGGGGAACACTGCCTCGCCACCGGCACCGCTCACGACGTGGACCACGACGACGGGATCCTCGATCGTGGCGTGCGGAGCGATGTCGATGATGAGGGGATCGACGGCGAATGCCTCGTTGAGCAGTAGGAAGTCACGCCGGTCCGTCACCACCGACCCGAGCAGTGCCTCTCCATCCTCCCGTTCGGTGATCCGGCCCAGGGACAGGAGGTCATCGCCCGCGGCAGAGGCGACGGTGGCCAGCACACCGTTGATGGTGACGACCAGTCCGGACCGGGGCCCGATGCTGCTCACCAACGAGTGGATGCGGTCGGATGGTGACGGCCCGGGCCCATCGGTGGTGCGCTGCGACGCCGTTCCGACCGGATGGAACCGGTCGAGGTCCAACTGGTCGATCCGGCTGTACCGCCATACCTCGTCCTTCTCGCTGGGGAGAGGCGACGAGGAGAAGGCTTCTGCCGCGGCCGAGCGCCGTCGCTGCAACCACGGAAGCCCGGGCAGGCCGGCGGCGAATTCGGAGGTGAAGGTGGTCAGAACAGGAGCCTCTCGCGCAAGGAGGCCCGATCGACGAGCCTCAGGGCCCATGCTACCTGCCCGAATCGGCAGCCCCACTCGGGCGCCGCGATCGGGATGCCCCCGACCTACGCTCTGGCCATGCCTCCATCGTCGCCAGATTCATCCGCCTCTTCCTTCGCCTCCGATGTCCTCGCCATCGAGGTCGACGGCCCCGTCGCCACCCTGTGGCTCGACCGGGCGGAGAAGCGCAACGCCATGGGGCCGGCCTTCTGGACCGACCTCCCCCGGGCCATGTCCACCATCGGATCGGACCCGGCGATTCGATGTGTGGTGGTGGCGGCCCGCGGCCCACACTTCTCGGTCGGGCTGGACCTGGTGGCCATGACCGGCCTGACCGGCCTGACCGGCCTGACCGGGCCATCGGGTGGCGAGGGAAGCCCCGCCGCTGCAAGCTCCTTACCCTCCATGGCGGCCCGAGCCCGCTCGGCCCGATCGGAGATCCAGCGCCTCCAGGCCTCGGTGACCGCAGTGGCCGACTGCCCGCTACCCGTCATCGCCGCCGTCCACGGCTACTGCATCGGTGGCGGCGTGGATCTGATCTCGGCGTGCGACATTCGCGTCGCCAGCACGGACGCCGTCTTTTCGGTGCGCGAAGCCAAAGTGGCCATCGTGGCCGATCTGGGAAGCCTGCAACGGCTGTCCCACATCATCGGCAAGGGTCATGTGGCCGAGTTGGCCTACACCGGAAAGGACATCACGGCCACCCGGGCCGCATCGATCGGGTTGGTGAACCATGTCAGCGCCGACGCCGACGGCGCCCTCAACGAAGCTCGGGCCATGGCGGCGGAAATCGCAGCCAACTCACCCCTGGCCGTTCAGGGGACGAAGGCGGTGCTCACCGCGAGCGAGGGCCGATCGGTGGCCGAGGGCCTCGAGTTCGTGGCCACGTGGAACGCCGGGTTCCTGGCCTCTGACGACCTCACCGAGGCGATGACGGCGTTCCTCGAGAAGCGCCCCGCCACGTTCACCGGCACCTGACCCGGCCGAGGGGCGGCGGCGGGGCACCCTGCATCGGGTTGCTCAGCGCTTCCGGCGCCACCACCGGTTCCCGTGGCGCGACTCGCGCTCGTCCTCTTCGCGCACATCGGCCAACACCTCGGGCCCGACGGCGTTGATGATGTTCTCGGCCTGGTCGAGCAGTGCGGCCGCCTCCTCCCCGGGCACGTCGGGCATGGGCTCGAGCTTCGGTTCGACCAGCGAGCCGTGGGACCAGCCGACGTCAGCCAGACGCGGGGCGTACGACGGGCAGTCCTCCGGGCACTTCCAGGGTGCCTCAGGAGCCAGATCGAGGATGCAGAACCTCGCCACTTCCCCCGAGTCGTAGGTCCGGCTCTGAAAGTGCTTGCACTCTTCCCTCATCGGCATGAGTTCATTCTGCCCTTCTGACCGCTCGGATGCCGACGACCGACCCGACGACCGACCCGACGACCGCTGTCCGGAGCCGATCGGTCACCACCCTCACCCGGGCGGTGTCAGCCGACCGAGCCTTCCATCTGCAACTCGATCAATCGGCTCCACTCGACGGCGTACTCCATCGGCAGGGTGCGGGTGATCGGCTCGATGAACCCGTTGACGATCATTCCCATGGCCTGGGTCTCGGACAGGCCCCGGCTCATCAGATAGAAGAGCTGGTCGTCCCCCACCTTGGACACGGTGGCCTCGTGGCCGATCCGGGCGTCCCGCTCGGCCACCTCCATGTACGGCTTGGTCTCGGATACTGCGGTGTCGTCGAGGAGGAGGGCGTCGCACCGCACGAAGCTCTTGGCGTGCTTGGCTCCCTCGTCCACATGGACCAGGCCCCGGTACGTGGTGATGCCGGCATCCTTGGAGATGGACTTCGACACGATGGTCGACGTGGTCTCCGGTGCGGCATGGACCATCTTCGCCCCCGCGTCCTGGTGTTGCCCGGCTCCGGCATAGGCCACCGACAGCACTTCGCCAGAAGCCTTCGGACCCATCAGGTACACCGACGGGTACTTCATGGTCAGCCGGGAGCCGATGTTCCCGTCGATCCACTCGACATGGGCTTCCGCTTCGGCCCTGGCCCGTTTGGTCACCAGGTTGTAGACGTTGTTGGACCAGTTCTGGATGGTGGTGTACGTGATCCGTGACCCTTCCAGTGCCACCAACTCGACGACCGCGGAGTGCAGGGAGTCGCTGGTGTACACGGGGGCCGAACACCCCTCGATGTAGTGGACCTGGGAGCCGACGTCAGCGATGATCAACGTCCGCTCGAACTGGCCCATGTTCTCGGCGTTGATCCGGAAATAGGCCTGCAGCGGCTGGTCGACGACGACGTTGGGCGGGACGTAGATGAACGAGCCGCCGGACCACACGGCTGAGTTGAGGGCAGCGAACTTGTTGTCGTTCGGCGGGATGATCGTCCCGAAGTACTTGCGGACCAGGTCGGGATACTCGCGCACGGCGGTGTCCATGTCGCAGAAGATGATGCCCAGGGCCTCGAGGTCCTCGCGGTTCCGGTGGAAGACGACCTCGGACTCGTACTGGGCGGTCACGCCGGCCAGGTACTTGCGCTCCGCCTCGGGGATCCCCAACTTCTCGTAGGTGTTCTTGATGGCGTCGGGGAGGTCGTTCCAGTCGTCCACCTGCCCGCTGGTCGGCTTCACGTAGTAGTAGATGTCATCGAAGTCGAGGTCGGGCATGTTGACGGCGAACCACTCGGCCATCGGGCGCTTCTCGAAGCGCTGGAGGGCCCGGAGCCGGAAGTCGCGCATCCAGTCGGGCTCCTTCTTCATCGCCGACATCTCGCGCACGATGCTCTCGCTCAGGCCCTTCTTGGGCTTGAAGATGTAGTCCTCGTCGTCGGACCAACCCAGTTTGTACTTTCCGAGGTCGAGTTCGGTGGCCGTCATATGAGCTCCTGAGCTGTTGTCCGAGTGGACAACTGATTTCTCCTATACAGATAGTAACAACCCGGCGGCTGGCGCAGTGCAGCCGCCGACCGGATCGGGGGATCCACGTGCCATCCTGGTCCGATGACGCCTCCAACGACCGCTGAGCCCTCGTCCGTGGTGACAAGCCCCCCGGTTGCCGAGCGACGGCCGGTGGAGCTCGAAGCCCACGGCGACGTACGGATCGACGACTGGTTCTGGCTCAGGGACAAGGAGGATCCGGCGGTCATCGAGCACCTCGAGGCCGAGAACGCCTACACCGAGGCCGTGATGGCCGGCTCCAGCCAGCTGAGGAAGACGCTGTTCGACGAGATGCTGGCCCGCATCGAGGAGACCGATCTGTCGGTGCCGGCCCGCAAGGGCCCGTGGTGGTACTACGGCCGGTCCAAGGAGGGCAGCAGCTACGCCATCCACTGCCGGCGACCGGCCGGTCCGGAAGGGGCCGCAGCGCTTGTCGGGCTGCTCGGCGAGCCTGCAGGCACCCACGATGCAGCTCCGCAGGGGGAGGAGGTCCTCCTGGATGAGAACCTCCTCGCCGAAGGGCACGGGTACTTCGCCGTCGGGAGCCTCGAGGTCAGTCCCGACCACCGCTGGCTGGCGTACTCCACCGACACCACCGGTGGCGAGCGGTACACCATGCGTTTCCTCGACCTCTCCAGCGGGGACGAGTCTGGCGAGTCGTTGGAGGACACCACCTACGGGGTGGCGTGGGCCAACGACAACGCCACGGTCTTCTACGTCCGGGTCGACGAGGCCATGCGCCCGTACCAACTCTGGCGCCACCGGGTCGGCGACGACCAGAACCGCGACTCGCTGGTCTACGAGGAGACCGATGACCGGTTCTACCTCGGCGTGGGGAGGACCAAGGACGATCGGTACATCCTGGTCGGACTGGACTCCAAGGTGACCTCGGAGTTCCGCGCGCTGGCCGCCGACGACCCAATCGGAACGCCCCGGGTCATCGAGCCCCGACGCCAGGGCATCGAGTACAGCGTCGATCACGACCGGGGCGACCCGGATGGCGACCGGGAGAGTCGGTTCCTCATCGTGACCAACGACGGGGCCGAGGACTTCCGCCTGATGGCGGCGCCCGACGACACTCCGGGCCGCGACCACTGGCAGGAGGTCATTCCCGCCCGGCCCGGGGTCAGACTGGACGGCATCGACCCCTTCGTCGGCCACCTGGTGGTCTATGAGCGCGAAGGAGGCGAGACCCGGGTCCGGGTGATCGATGCCTCCAGCGGCACATCCACTCCGGTGGAGCAGCCCGACTCCCCCTCGACCGCATGGGGTGGAGCCAACCCCGAGTTCGACGCCACCACCCTCCGCTTCGAGTACACGTCCCTCGCCACCCCGCGATCGGTCTACGACCTGAATCTGGCCACCGCCGAGTCCGTGCTCCTGAAGCGCCAGCCGGTGCTCGGCGACTTCGATGCCGGCCGCTACCGGACCGAACGCCGGTGGGCGGTGGCCGACGACGGGACCGAGGTTCCGATCTCGTTGGTCTACCGCCCCGATCTGGTCGCCGGTCCGCCAAGCGGTCCGGGGGACGGGGCCGAGGAGAGGGCCGAAGAGGGCCGTCCGAGTCGGTCGCCCTGTCTGCTCTACGGCTACGGCTCGTACGAGGCATCGATGGACCCGACGTTCTCGTCGCTGCGCCTGAGCCTGCTCGACCGGGGCTTCGTCTTCGCCATCGCCCACGTCCGGGGCGGCGGCGAGATGGGGAGACGGTGGTACGAGGAGGGCAAGCTCGCCGCCAAGCCGAACACCTTCACCGACTTCGTGTCGTGCGCACGGACCCTCATCGCCGAGGGCTGGACCTCCCCGGAGGTACTGGTGGCCAGGGGAGGGAGCGCCGGGGGTCTGTTGATGGGGGCGGTGGCCAACCTGGCCCCGGATCTGTTCCGTGCGGTCGTGGCGGAGGTTCCGTTCGTCGACTGCCTGACCACCATTTTGGATGAGACGCTGCCGTTGACCGTGCTCGAGTGGGATGAGTGGGGCAACCCGGTAGAGGACCCGGAGATCTACGCCGTGATGAAGTCCTACTCCCCCTACGACAATGTCCGGTCGGTCGACGCCGAAGGGCGGGCGGTTCGGTACCCGGACATCCTGGCCACGGGTGGCCTTTCCGACCCGAGGGTGGGTTTCTGGGAACCGGCCAAATGGGTGGCCAAGCTCCGTGCCGCCAATCCGGAGAACAGGGTGCTCCTGAAGACCGAGCTCGGTGCGGGTCACGGAGGCCCCTCGGGTCGCTACGACGCCTGGAAGGACGAGGCCTTCGTCTACGCCTTCATCCTCGATGCTCTCGGCCTCACGGAGGAGTCGTAGCGCTCGTCGTCGACGAGCTGGCGATGGTGCTGGTGGTGGATGTGGTGGTGGCCGTGGTGGCCGTAGCCCCCGTCGATCCGCTGGAGCCGGCTACAGCCGCAGCACCGGTCGGCTGGAACGTGGCCACGAAGGGAGAGCGCAGCGGTGTCGGGAAGACCACCGGCACTCTGTCGAGGGCCAGGGAGGCCGACGGGGTGCCCAGCTGCACCGTGACGATTCCACTGGCCTGAATCACCTGCGTGGACCCGGCCTGGAGTGTTCCGGCCCAGAGCGTCGATCCTGTCGAAGAGGTCGTCGCCGCCACCCAGCAAGGCCCGGTGGCCGTGACCGTGATGCGGTAGGCGTTGGTCGACACCGGGTAGGTCGCCGTCGTGGAGGTCGACGTCAGCGCCACGATCTGGGTGGGCACCGTCGTCGGTGTCGGCTTGGTCTTCTGCTTGCTGCCGGTCGAGTGGCCGCCCTGGTGGTTGGCGGCCGTCGTTGCCGGTGGGTGCGTGGATGATGTCGAACCTGCCCTGGTCGACGATGTGGCGGCCGCCGCGTGGTGCGTCGTATTCGAGCGCTTGCTTCCGACGTAGGCCAGTACGCCGAACAGGACCAGGGCGGCCACCACGATCATCACCGTGGTCACTCGCCGGGGTCGGTGGTTCATCGAGTCGAGCGCCTGACGTTGGGCACGGGCCAGACGGACCACCGGAGTGCCGTCCCCGGACGCATCCCGCCTGAACCGGTCGCGCGGACGGGAGTCGTCGAAGATCAGCGGGATCTCCGGATCGGGGAAGTCATCGTTTCCCCGGACGGGCACCGGAGGGACCGAACGAGTGGCACCCGACCGCGGTTGGAGATCGTCGCCGTTCCCGGCGGCTCCTGCGGCTCCCGTGACTCCCGCGGTTCGCGCCCTGTCGCTCATCCCGGCCGACCGTCGATAGGACCTCAGGGGAGCGCTCGGCTCGCTCGGTCGATCGGGGGTGGCGTCAACCTCCGCCGGCGGTGGGCCGGACCGGTCGGCAAGGTGTTCGAGGGTGCCGAGCGCCGAGTGGTAGCTCCGCACCGAGGTCAGGTCGTCTCCCATGGGCCGCCGGACCACGGTGGCCACCGCGGCCACGACCGCGACCAGTGCCACGGCGGCTACGACGATCCACATGGCGACTATTCAACCCGAAGCAGGGGGCGTTTGGGGAGCGAGTGGATGGGCCGGCCCAGTTGGGACTGGCAAAACCCCTGATCGCGGGCGCTCGGACACGATCGGCGGTGTCCGAGTCTCAGACTGCCGTGACCGATGTCAGTCCCCCGTCGACCGTGAGATGGGCGCCGGTGATGAACGACGCCTCATCGGAGAGCAGGAACCGGATGGGCCTGGCGATCTCGTCCGGGCTGGAGATCCGCTGGAGGGGTGTCCGGTCCTCGAGTTGCTTGCGGAAGCCCGGCAGCCCGAGGGCGGGGGCCAGCATGGGAGTGGCGACGGCCCCGGGGCAGACGGCATTGACGCGAAAGCCCTCGCTGGCGAATCGGTGGGCGATCGACCGCATCACACCCAGCACTCCGCCCTTCGACGCACAGTATGCGGTCAGAAAGGTGCTGCCGAACAGTCCTTCGACCGAGGAGATCAACACCACCGCCGAGCCCGGGCCGGCCTGGCGGAACGGATCGAGGAGCATCCGGCAGATCATGACCCCGGATCGCAGGTTCACGTTGAGGGTGGCATCCCACACGGCGTCGTCGATGGAGTCCACCGGCATCGCCCCCGAGACTCCGGCGGCGTGGACGAAACCACCCAGCGATCCCAGGGCCCGGGCCGCCTCTGGCACGGCGGCCTCGATGGCCGAGGTGTCGGCGACATCCACGACCGACCAATCGGCCACCGCTCCGTGCCGATCCCGACAGAGCATCACCGTCTCCTCGGCGCCGTCCGCATCGATGTCCCAGATGGCCACCGGGCGCCCGACCTCAGCCAAGGCCAATGCGGTCTGGCGGCCGATCCCCGATCCCCCACCTGTCACCAACACGCCTGACGCCGGTGACCCCAGGCGGTCCGGGGTGGATGTCGATGCCTCTGCCGATGCCTCTGCCGGTCGGGGAACCATGGGGCGAAGTTTGACAGAAGTGCAGACGCTTCAGGCGGGTCAGGTTCTGGTCAGGCCGCGCTCAGGTTCTGAGTCCGGCCATGGGTTGCACCCCCGGGTGGATCTCCGACCGCAGCGGATTGGCCTGGTCCCGCTCGGAGAGAACCGGATCGGCGAGGCCCCAGTCGGCACCGATGGCCGGGTCGTCCCAGGCCACTCCCAGCTCGTCATTGGGGTTGTAGTAGCCGTCCACCAGGTACCAGAGGGTGAGATCGGTGAGCGAGGCGAAGCCGTGCGCAACCCCCGGTGGGATGAACAGTCCCCGGTCGTGCTCGCCGTCGAGATCGAGGGTCAGGGTGGCACCGTCGGTGGGCGAGCCGTGCCGCAGATCGTGGAGCACCACCCGGGCGGTGCCCCTCAGGACGTACCAGTAGTCGGCCTGGTGCAGGTGGTAGTGCAGACCGACGATGGCCCCGGCCTGCTTCTCCGAACGGTTGGCCTGGGTCATCTCCCGACCCAGGGGGAACCAGCTGCGGCGATAGGTCTCGACGAACCGTCCCCGTTCGTCGCCGTGGGCGTTGGGCTCCACCACGATCACGTCGGCGATGACCTCGGATTCGTTGATAGCAGGCACGAGTTACTCCCTCTTCCCATCGTCGTTGCGGTTCCCGTCGGGTCCGGGCCGGGCAACAGTAGCGAACTTGCTCCGGAAGAACAGGAGCGGCGTGCCGTCGGCAGTTCCGAGATCGAGCACCTTGCCGATGATCAACTCATGGTCGCCGGCATCGTGCACCAACTCCACGTCGCAGTCGACCCAGGCCAGGCTGCCCTCGATCACCGGAGCCCCACTGACCGGGGCCGGATGCCAGTTCACGCCCTCGAATTTGTTCCCACCGGAGACGGCGAAGCCCCGGCACTGGTCCTCTTGGTGATCGCCGAGCACGTTCACGCAGAATTTTCCCGCCCGGGCGATGCGCGGCCACGAGGTGGAGGTGCGGGCGGGCGCAACGGAGATGAACGGAGGATCGATCGAGAGCGACACGAAGGTCTGACAGGTGAAGCCCACCGGGCGCCCGTCCTCGATCCCTGACACGATGGTCACGCCGGTGGTGAACCGGCTCATGGCATCCTTGAACTCGGCGGAGGTGAAACTCACGCTGAAGCCTTCCCCAGGTCGATCGACGTTCCCTCAGCTGCCGCCGTGACCTCGACCATGGGCGGCTCGGATGCCATCTGTTGCGCCGCCAGCAGCATCTGGTCGATCTCCCGATCGGTGTGGGCGGGGTCGTGATGGAACAGGCTCAGTCGACTGGCCCCCGACGCTCGGGCCACGCGGACCGCGAAGTTCGCCGTCGAATGGCCCCAGTCCGAAGCCGTCCGGAACTCCTCTTCGGTGTATTGGGCATCGTGCAACACCAGGTCCGCCCCGTCGCAGAGCTCGAGGACATTGCGGTCGACCGTTCGCAGGTCGGCCGGGGCCTGGTGGTCGGAGACATAGGCCAGCACCCGTCCCTCGGCTTCGAGTCGGAACCCGAGGGTGTGGCCCCGATGAGGGATGGACCGGGCCTTCACCTTGATGCCGCCGATCGTGAAGTCGTCCGAGCCGTCGAGGTCGTGGAACCGGAGCTTGCCGCCGAAGTCACCCAGGCGAATGGGGAAGTACGGGGGCCGTACCAGGGCGTCGAGCTGGTCGTGCAGTGTGGTTGCCTCCTGCGAGGGTCCGTACATGTCGAGGACCGAGTCCGGGTGCCGCAACGGGGAGAAGAACGGAAGGCCCAGAATGTGGTCGTAGTGCAGGTGGGTGAGCAGCACGGTGGCCTGCAACGGAGTGTCGATGACCTCCAGCGGAGCCTGCAGATGGTTCCCGAGGGCGCGGAGCCCGGTCCCCAGATCAATGATCAGGGGTGGCTCCCCATCCACCTCCACCAGAACGCATGAGGTATTGCCCCCGTAGCGGCGGTGCTGGTCGGAGGAGCACGGGCACGAGCCCCGGACTCCGAAGTAGGTGGCTCTCACCGAAGATGCAGGTTAGTCGGACGGCGGCGTGGGCCTCCGAGCTACCCTCCGGAACATGGACCGGAACAGCATTGCCGCCAACGGCGTCGACTTCGCCTACCTGGAGGACGGGCCCCGAAACGGCCCTCTCGCCCTGTGCCTTCACGGATTCCCCGATACCGCCCACACCTGGCGCCACCTCCTCCCCCGGCTGGCCGAGGCGGGCTTCCACGCCGTGGCGCCGTTCCTCCGGGGGTACGCCCCGACCTCGGTGCCAAAGGAGGGTCGCTACGACACCGGAACCCTGGCCCTCGACGCCTGCGAGCTGCACCAGGCTCTGGGAGGCACCGAGGACGCCGTGATCATCGGCCACGACTGGGGGGCGTTCGCCACCTACGGTGCGGCGGCGGTCCAGCCCGATCGTTGGCGCAGGGTGGTCACGGCGGCAGTCGCCCCCCAGGCCTCCATGGCCGACGGCTTCTTCAGCTTCGATCAGCTCCACCGGAGCTGGTACGTCTTCTTCTTTCAGACCCCGCTGGCCGAGTACGCCGTCTCCCTCGACGACCATCACTTCATCGATCGTCTGTGGGCTGACTGGTCACCCGGCTATGACGGGTCCTGGGATGCCGCCCGGGTCAAAGAGTCGTTGGCCTCGCCGGAGAGCCTGAGTGCCGCGATCGGCTACTACCGGGCCATGTTCGCCGGCCCACCGGACCACCCGGAGGCCGCCGCGGCCCAGGAGGCGAGCGGGACCATGGCACCACAACCCAGTCTGTACCTCCATGGTGCCGACGACGGCTGCATGGGTCTCGACACCATCGGACCGGTGATCGATTTTCTCGCCCCGGGCTCGGAGGTGGTGGTGGTCGAGGGCGCCGGACACTTCTTGCACGTCGAGCGTCCCGACGAGGTCAATGACCACGTCATCCGGTTCATCGGCACCTGACATCCGGCCATTGGGGGTGGGCGGGTTTGGTGGAGTTCAGGGGAGGCTCAGCGTGCCCGATCTACGGCGGACGATCAGCCCGTCAGCGATGAGGCCCGAGACGATCCGCTCGGCGCGATCTGGATCGTCGGGCCATCCAGCCACCGAGGCCACCTGGTCCGGTCCCACCTCGCCTGTTCGCAACGCCTCGACCAACCGCCCACGACCCTGTCGGTCCGAGCCGTCGAATCGGCGCTGGACCGTGGACACGCCGGCTGATCCCCGAGCCGGATCGGCACCACGCCGCCCCGCCATGGCCCACCGGCAGCGTCGGCGGATCGGACATTCGGAGCAACGCGGGACTCCGGCCACACACACGGTTGCCCCCAGGTCCAATAGCGCCTGACCGAACCACCACCCTCTTCCGGCAGGGATCATCGAGTCGACCAGGCGCTGCGCCTCACCGGCACGAACCGGCCGCCCGGCCACCGCCCTCGACAGCACCCGACCAGCGTTGGTGTCGACCGCTCCGACGTCGGCCTCGAAGGCGAAGGCCAGCACGGCGCGCGCCGTGTAGGCACCCACGCCGGGCAGAGCCAGTAGCTCGGGGAGCCCGGAGGGGACCCGACCGCCGTGGCAGGTCACCATCGCCACGGCGGCCCGGTGGAGATTCCGTGCCCGACGGTTGTAGCCGAGGCCCTGCCAGATCCGGAGCACCGCTCCCATCGGCGCCGCCGCGCATGCGGACGGGGTGGGGAACCGCGCCACGAACGCCCGGTAGGCCGGTACGACCCGGGCCACCTGGGTCTGCTGGGCCATCACCTCGCTGACCAACACCGCCCACGGGTCCCGGGTCGAACGCCACGGGAGGTCGGGTCGCCTCGACTCGCCGCCTGCGGCGGTCCCCCACCGCTCGATCTCCCGCCCGATGGCCCGGACCTGTCGGACGGCCCGGATCGATGCCACCGTCGGTGCCGACCGGGGGACGCCATGCCGCGTGGGTGCTGGCGTGGGCGTGGGTGCAGGCGTGGGCGTGGGTCTCCGAGCCGGAACGACCGGGCCGCTCAGTCCCAGACGTCGTCGGGGTAGGGGCGTCGACGCGGTGGCGCCGAAGCCCTCTTCCAGACCATCACCTTGCGTCGGAAGAAGCACACTTCCTCACCGTGCTGGTTGAACCCCTTGGACTCCACCGTGACGACACCACGGTCGTCCCGCGACTTCGACTCGACCTTGTCGATGACCTTGGTCTCGGCGTAGATGGTGTCGCCGTGGAACGTCGGTGCCCGGTGGATCAGGGACTCCACCTCGAGGTTGGCGATGGCCATGCCGCTCACGTCGGGAACGCTCATGCCGAGGACCAACGAGTAGACCAGGTTGCCCACCACCACATTCCTCCCCTGCACCGTCTCGTGCTCGGCAAACCACGCATTGGTGTGGAGCGGGTGGTGGTTCATGGTGATCATGCAGAAGAGATGATCGTCGGCCTCGGTGATGGTCTTGCCCGGCCAGTGCCGGTAGACGTCGCCGGGCTCGAAGTCCTCGAAGGTGCGTCCGAACGGTCGGTCGAAGGTGGTCATCAGGAGAGCCCGATCACTCCGGGACCTGCGTGGGCCTGGTCGTGAAGCCCAGCACCCAATCGGTCTGGGACTCGCCGTCGATGGCCATGCGCCAGGTGTACCGGGTCCCGGGGGTGAGGGGCAGCGGCCCCAGGTTGACGGCCAGGGCCACGTCGATGGGCGAGCCCTCGGGGATGCCGGGGGGACGTCCCACGGTGAATTCTCCCCTCACCTCCACCGGGTGCTCGCCTTCGGGCGTGTCGACCAGCACCGGTCGACCATCGGCGTCCTCGAGGAAGAGCTCCCAGTGGTGCGCGGCCTCGGCCTCGTGCCAGCCCACGTCGATCTTGAGCGCGATGGCCGAGGGAACCGGGTCCGGGCCGGTCATGCTCCAGCCCCCTCCGAGCACGTACAGCTTGCCGTCGGACACCTGGGCGGCATCGCACAACATCATGGTCACTCGCACGAACCGGAGGATACTGGTTCGGCGGTGCGCCGAAATCCGACGACGGGGCGGCTCGACTCTGCACGACGGGGCAGCTCGACTCTGGACGACGGGGCGGCTCGACTCTGGACGACGGGGCGGCTCTACCAGGGGACCCGGAGGAGCCCGACCGATAACCTGACGACATGGAGCTCCGGGGCCTGAGGGACGACGTCTACCGCCGACCTCTGGCCACGGCGCTCGACCGACTGGGGATCGGGCCGGGGTGGACCTGCGTCGATGTCGGGGCCGGAGGTGGAGACGTCACGGTGGCCCTGGCAGAGATCGTCGGCCGGGACGGCAGGGTCTACGCCGTCGACAGCGACCCCATGGCACGTGACGAGGTCGCCGAAGCCGCAGCGGCCCACAGCCAGGTGTTGGCCATCACCCAGTCCGGTGAGGACCTGCGGCTGCCCGAGCCCGTCGATCTGGCCTTCTGTCGATTCCTCCTCCTGCATGTCGCCGATCCGGTCGTGGTGCTGGCCCGGATGGCCGGCGCCGTCCGGCCCGGAGGATGGGTGGTGGCCCAGGAGCCGATCACCTCCGCCGGCCGCATCAACGGAGGTCCCTTCTCGATGCCGTCGGCGCTGCACCCTGACATCGGCGCTCTCCTTCCTTCGCTGGCCCACGACGTCGGACTCGTGACCGTCGACGTGTGGGCCGAGGCACCTGCCGGGGCAGGGCCGGGTCCGGTGGCCGATTACCTCCGACTCCTGACGGACGTGGATCCGGGTGACGACCCGGTCGTCCTGCCACCGTTGGTGACCGTGGTGGCCCAGATGCCGGCGTAGCCGTTCCACCGGCCGGCGGGGCGAGCCGCGAACGGTGCCCATGGTGGAGCACATGAGACATTCAAATTCCAAAGTCTCAAGCGGGTCACAACGATCCTCCGATGTCCGGCTGCACGAGACCGGGAGCCGGAATTGGGTCTAAAGCTCCGCAGGTTCCCTCGCCGTTCGAGGGCTGGCCACTCGGTTCGTTTCCCCACGTCACGACTACATTCAGCCAATGCTTGACATCCATTCGACCTAGTGGCCTAGAGTCGGCCATTCGAGTCGGTTGTCGGAACCACTGCATGGTAATTGCGGTGGCCACATCAGCAACTGCACCGAATCAATTTGGCTGAGATTCAGGGGGAACTGTGGAAACTGTGTCGAGCAAGATGCGACTGGCGGCCCTGGGGGCGGTTCTGGTGCTGGCCACGACCGCGGTGGCGTGCAGCTCCACCAACTCCTCGTCGACGACCACCGCGGGGGGCGGGGGCGGATCGGCCAACTCGAAGATCCCGTCCAGCGCCTTCTCCGACCACACCGGCATCACATCCTCATCGGTCGACGTGGCCACCGTGGCCACGCTGGCGGTCGGGGGCCTCTTCAAGGGCGCAACCGTGGGGACACAGGCCTATGCCGACTACGTCAATTCGACGGGCGGGATCAACGGTCGCAAGATCCACGTGGATGTCTCCGATGACCAGTTCGCCGGGGCCACCAACAAGCAGGCCACGCAGAACGCCATCAACAACGACTTCGCCCTGGTCGGCAACTTCTCCCTCGAGGACAGCTACGGCGGCGCCCTGCTGGCCGCCAACCCGGGCATGCCAAATGTGTCGGTGGTCCTCGACGCCACCACCAACAAGCTGCCCAACGTCTACAGCGCGGTGCCACTCAACGGAGGCTGGGAAGAAGGACCTCTCCAGTACTTCAAGCAGAAATTCCCCAACGACATCAGCGCCGTCGGCTCCATGGTGGGAGGGCTGCCTTCTGCGGAGGCCGACTGGGCCGGCGAGAAGTACGTGATGGAGAAGGTCGGTTACAAGGTCATCTATGACCCCGTCTACACCGTCTCCACGACCGACTTCACCTCGAACGTCATCGCCATGAAGAGCGCGGGAGTGAAGATGCTCTTCGTGGACTCGATGGCCGAGATGTACGCATCCTCCCTCCTCAAGTCCCTGTCCCAGCAGAACTTCCATCCGGTGGTGATCCTCGGGGCCGCCGCGTACACGAACAACCTGGTGACCGACTCCGGTGGGCCTGCCGCGGTGAATGGCGACTACCTCCAGCAGAACGCCTCGCTCTACCTCGGCCAGGACGCTTCCTCAATTCCCGCGGTGAGCACCTTCCTCCACTGGGTCAATGTGGCCTCCCCCGGATTCAAACCCGACCTGTTCACCCTGTATGCATGGCTCTCCGGTCAGCTGTTCGGCCAGGCCCTGAAGAACGCCGGATCCAATCCCAGCCGCGGTTCGGAGCTGCAGGCCCTCTCCAAGATCACCAGCTTCGACGGGAACCACATCATCGCCCCCAACAATCCGGCGGCCAAGACCATCGGCAACTGCTACCTGATCGGCCATGTGGTCAGCGGGGACTTCGCACGGCTCGATGACCCGCCGGTGAGTAGCAGCACCCACGGCTACCGGTGCGACTACCAGTACGTGACGCCACCGGGCGCCTGACACGGCTCGGCTCGTGCGCGTCGACCTGGGGAGGCTCGCCGTTCGGAACAGGCTGCCCGTAGCCTTGCCCGGTAGCCTTACCACGTGACCTCGGACTCCCTCCCCGCCCCGGACCTGGCGGCTGCCGCCGACGCGGTGGCGGTGGCCCAATCAGTCGTTGCCGCCGGTATCGCCGCCCTTGCCGCCGCCGGGGGTCCCGACGACGCGCAGGCCCTGGCCTACGACGTCGCCCACGCGGCGGCGGCGGTCCGGACGGCCGAGGCCGTCCTTACCTACGGCGCCCACGGCGACACCGAGGCTCGCATCGCGTGCGCATTCGTGGCCGATGCGGTGGCCGACCTGGCCACGCGCACCATCGCCCGAAGCCGGCGTTGGGGCGTCGGCGCCGACTGGATGGTGCCGGTCGAGCCATTCGTGGCCTCGTTCAGGGACCCGGAGTTTCTGGCCTCCATGGCCGATCAGCAGGGAGAGCGCCACCTCGATGCGGATTTCGAGTTGGTCCGCGACACCTTCCACCGGTTCGCCGAGGACCAGATACGCCCACGGGCCGAGCACATCCATCGGGCCAACACCGACATCCCCGAGGAGATCATCTCGGGTATGGCGGAGATGGGCGGCTTCGGCATGTCGGTCCCTGAGGAGTACGGAGGGTTCGCCACCGGCGGCGAGGCCGACTACATGGGCATGGTCGTGGCCACCGAGGAGCTGTCATGGGGATCACTCGGCGCCGGGGGGTCCCCCATCACCCGACCCGAGATCCTCACCCGGGCGCTGGTCCACGGGGGCACGGAGGAGCAGAAGCAGCGCTGGCTGCCCAAGTTGGCCACCGCCGAGGTCATGGGAGCGGTTGCCGTCACCGAGCCGGATTTCGGCTCGGATGTGGCCGGCGTCATGACATCAGCGGTACCGGCCCCGGACGGTTGGCTCATCAACGGGGTCAAGACCTGGTGCACGTTCGCCGCACGCGCCGACGTGTTGATGCTGCTGGCCCGCACCGACCCCGACCGGGCCCAGGGCCACCGGGGCCTGTCGCTCTTTCTGGTGGAGAAGCCGCAGGCCGCGGGACATGGGTTCCTCTTCACCCAGGAGGCGGGCACCGGGGGGCGACCTGCCGCCTCGGCCGGCCGCATGGAGGGCCGGGCCATCGACACCCTCGGCTACCGGGGCATGCACTCCTACGAGGTGGCCTTCGAGAACTGGTTCGTGCCCGACACCAACCTGGTGGGCGGACCGGACGGTCTCGGCCGGGGTTTCTACCTCCAGATGCAGGGCTTCGAGAACGGCCGCCTCCAGACCGCGGCCCGGGCCATCGGGGTGATGCAGGCCTCCTACCAGGCGGCCCTCGAGTACGCCAGCAACCGGGTGGTCTTCGGGTCCCCGATCATCGACTACCAGCTGACCAGAGCCAAGCTGGCCCGGATGGCGGTGCTCATTCAGGCGACCCGCCAGTTCGCCTATGACGTGGCCCGTCTGATGTCGAAGGGCGAGGGGTCGCTCGAGGCTTCGATGATCAAGGCCTACGTCTGCCGGGCCGCCGAATGGGTCACCCGCGAGTCACTCCAGATCCACGGTGGCATGGGCTACGCCGAAGAGTTTCCGGTGAGCCGGTACTTCGTCGACGCCCGGGTCCTGTCGATCTTCGAAGGAGCAGACGAGACACTGGCCCTCAAGGTCATCGCCCGGAGCTTGATGCGCACGGTCAGTACGCCGTCGGACTGCTGAACCGTCGGACTGCTGAACCGTCGGAGACCTGAACCGTCGGACTGCTGAACCGTCGGACTGCTGAACCGTCGGACTGCTGAACCGTCGGACTACCGTGGGCCCATGGACCATGACGCCCTCATCAATGCCATCAGGGTCGAGAGCGGAGCACTCGTCTTCGCCCTCGAGGGTGCCGAGGACGACGACCTGGTCTCGACCTGTCACGGTTGGACCGTCCGAGATCTGGCCATCCATGTCGGCGAGTTCAGCGGGTTTTGGGCCCACGTCCTATGCGAGGGCACCGGTCGACCGAAGACCCCGTTCCCCGATCCCCCGTCGAGCGGTGACCTGGCACCGTGGGTGGCGCTGACTCTCCAATTCCTGATGGAGGAGCTGGAGGCCACGCCGGCCGACACCGCGGTCTGGACGTGGTTCGAGGCCGACCACACGGCAGGATTCGTGACCCGTCGATGTGCCCACGAGGTGGCAGTGCACCGCTTCGACGCGCAGTCCGCCACCGGCATCCACACGCCCATCCCGACCGAGCTCGCGGCCGATGGGATCGACGAGGTGCTCGACGTGCTCGTCACCACCCGTGAGCACTCGCAACGCGGATCCGGTCGCGTCTTGGCCCTGCGGTCGACCGACGTCGGCATGGAATGGTTGGTCACGCTCGGGTTGGACCGGATCAACGTCGAGCGGAAGTCACAGGACGAGGCACCCCACGATGGCAGCGATCTCGTGGTCAGCGGGACCGCCTCCGACCTCGAGCTCACCCTGTACCACCGCCCGACGCTGAGTCCCGTCGATGTCCATGGGGATTACACGGTCCTCGACGAGTGGCACCGCGAGTTCACGTTCTGAGCCTTCACCGATGGCGCCGGTCTGCTCCCACCTGAGTCAGCCTGCTCCTACCGGATCAGAAGGAGCCCGGAGCCGGCCCCGGGGGCCGGAGGCCCGGAGCGCACGCAGCCGCGTTGGCGGATCAGCCCGAGGACCGCGTCAGACCGGACCGCTCGCCGCGGGTGACGAACTTGATAGCCATCTTGCGGGACGCCTCGTCGATCATCTCGTCGCCGAACATCACGGCTCCGGTGCGGTCGTCCTCAGTGGCCTTGCGGTAGGCGTCGAGGATGTCCCACGCCTTGTCGAACTGCTCCTGGGTCGGTGAGTAGACCGCGTTGAGCACCCCCACCTGGTCCGGGGTGAGCGCCCACTTCCCGTCGTAGCCCAGCACCCGGGTCCGCTGGGAGAATTCGCGGAGACTGTCCAACTCGCGGATCTTGAGGAACGGTCCGTCGATCACCTGCAGGCCGTTGGCCCGACCAGCCATCAGGATCTTCGAGAACACGTAGTTGAAGTGGTCGCCGGGGTACTCGGGGATGGAGACCCCTCCGGTGAGCACCGGCATCTCCATCGACGCCGCGAAGTCGGCGGGGCCGAAGATGATGGTCTCCAGGCGGGGCGAGGCGGCGCAGATCTCCTCGACGTTGATGAGGCCGCGGGTGGTCTCGATCTGGGCCTCGATCCCGACATGGCCGGCCGGAAGACCGCACCGCTTCTCCACCTGGGTGAGCAGCAGGTCGAGGGCGACGACCTCGGCGGCAGACTGCACCTTGGGCAACATGAGCTCATCGAGTCGCTCCCCGGCGTTGGACACCACGTCGATCACGTCGCCATAGGTCC
>Ga0307373_10003892_pt1 | contig 25490 bp, 28 predicted proteins | sample OX2MG_FD_202534 | JGI IMG/M metagenome (GOLD analysis project Ga0307373, IMG submission 202534) | Soil microbial communities from Risofladan, Vaasa, Finland - OX-2 | ecosystem: Environmental > Terrestrial > Soil > Coastal area > Acid sulfate soil | place: Finland: Risofladan, Vaasa | collected...
TCTCATGTCGCGTTCTGTGGTCAGCCAGCCAGCCGGGGTTGCCTGGAAGAGCGCCCCCGGATCAGCCGTGTCTGCTGTCGCGCGATGGAGACCGCTGCGCTCCCGCTGTGGATCTCGCTACCGCTCGATCAGGTTGACGCGACGGTTGTGGCTATCGTCTCCGGCAGCCACCGGTGCACCATTTTCGCCGCTAAGCGATCCGTCTCGGCCGCTGCGATGACCAGGCCCAAGACAGCAGTACACAATACGCACCTGGTGCTTACGTCCCCAAGCGTCCCAAGACGTTCCTGCGCCCATGGCGCTTGAACAGCGGGGTCGCTGCGAAACCGGCGACCACGTTGTCTGCCGTAAACCTCGCGGTGCTCAGCCCCTCGCCTGCGACGTGAAGTCGTCCCTAGACGTCCCAAGACGTCCCAAGTCGTCCCTCACGGCAAACGCCTTCGCGACCAGGGCGGCGTCGTCGGCGCGGGGCGCGTAATGCAGGTAGCGCATAGTCGTCTGAACATCGGCGTGGCCCATCCACTCCTGGACGCGACGGATGTCAGCCTCGGCGATCATGAGCGTCCCGAAGGTGTGGCGAAGGTCGTGAAAGCGCAGGGGACGCAGACCCGCGGCAGCGAGCGCCGACTTGTAGCGGCGACGCAGTGCCGAACCGTCGAGGTAGCCACCGGCCTCGCCGATGAACACCAGGTCGTCGTCGCCCACCCAATCTGATCGCTGGCCGAGCTGCGCGAGCGCCGAGGCGACATCGGGGGCCATCGGCACCGCACGGACCTTCCCGGACTTAGGCGTAGTCAGCGAACCCAGGTAGTAGCTCGCACGGACCCGTATCACCGAGCCGGTGAAGTCGACGTCGCGCCAGCACAGCGCCAGTAGTTCGCCCATCCGCAGCCCTGTGAACGCGGCGGTCAGGTAGATCGCCCCATCCTGAGCATTCGCGCCTGCCGCCCTCACCAGCGCCCAGACCTCCTCCGGAGAGAACACATCGATGTCGCCGGCCCGTCGCTGCGGGAACTTCTCGACCTCCGTCGCAGCGTTCGCGGAGAGCCCATAGACCTTCTTGGCCCGAGCCAGGATCCCGTGCAGCTGGATCACGAGCTTGTTCCTCATGCGGATTGATCCTTGAAAAGCCGTAATCCATCGCTCGATCGCCTCCGTAGTCACGTCCTCCACGGCCATCGATCCGAACGCCGGCAGCAGATGCGCGTTCAGCGTGGACCGATAGCCATGCAGCGTCGAAGGCTTCCGCCCGCGGTCGTGCTCGATGTACCGCAGCCACTCGGCGGCGGCATCGGCGAACGTCGCGCCTGTCCGCAACATTCCTGGCAACGTCCCGCGCCGCGCCTGGTCAATCACGTCGCGCAGCCAGTCCTCCGCCAGGCGCTTGGTCAGGTAGCCGGCCGGTGGCCGTCCGCGCTCGCTCCATGCCGGCCCGATCTTCCTCTGGACCTGACGTCCGTCGGGCAGCCGGTACTTGGCGTACCAGACAGCGCCGCGCGTGCGCTCGACGCGAAACACATGGCCCGTGGGCGGCTTCAGCAGGGTCATCGAGCCGGATCCTACGCCCATTTGGGGACAGATTGGGGACACATCGTCATCTGGTCGATGCCCTAATAATAGGAAAGCCCCAATCTAAAGGGCTTTTGCAGTGGGCCGTGAAGGAATCGAACCTTCAACCTTGGGATTAAGAGTCCCCTGCTCTGCCAATTGAGCTAACGGCCCGCGGGGCAAGATGTTAGCGTCGCCGAGGGGCTCAGGGCCCCGACGCTACGGGCAGCGAGGCGGCCTAGTTGGGTGACGCCTGCAGCGGCCTGAGCGGCCGCTGAACCCGTCGGATCAACACTCCTGGATCAGGGCCTGCTGCGCGGAGGACGCGGAGGACTTGACCTGCTTGAACGTGGAGCTGAGTGTCAGCCGCTGGAGTTTGGGGGTCAGCTTGACGGCCTGCGCGGCGGCGAGGTCGCCCTTGCCGGTCAGCTTCGCCGCGTAGGAGGCGAAGGCCAGGCACTCGAAGGGCTTGAGCGCCGTGGACGAGCCGGACGGCTGCGTCGTGGCGGCGTGCTCCCAGGCGCTGGCGGCACCGCTCCACTGTCCAAGCTTCTGGTAGACGGTGGCGGCGAGGGATGAGTTGCCGAGCAGGGATGTGTCGCCGAGCGGCGGCTTGTTGCCCCTGGCCTTGAGGTAGTGCTGCCAGGCTACTACGCCCTGCTGCAGCTGCTTCTTGCCCGATGCCGAGTAGACGCCGGTGGTGCTGTTGTAGTTGCTGCCGCTGCTGGCGGCGCTCAGGCGGGCCGCCAGGAGCGAGGACCAGTTCGACGCCAATCGGGGGTTCTTCTCGGTTGCCTTGATCGCCTTATGCAGCACCTGGTCGGCGAACTGGCTGCCGCCACCGCTGCTACTGCCGTTCGTGAAGGCGTTCAGCAGGCCGCCGCTGGAACCCGTGCCGACGCCGACAAGCACGAGGCCGCCGGCCATCACGAGCGCCAGGAAGAGGTAGATGACGCGAACCGTATGGCGGCGGCCGCGGCTGCGGAGATCAAAGAGCATGGGCGTTAAGCGTAGGTGGGAGGGTTTGGCTAGCTAGTGCCGGAGTCGCCGTCAGCGTCGCCGGGCTTGGCAGGGTCGTCAGGGTCGTCAGGCTTGGCAGCGCGGACGGCCTCGGCGCGGGCACGCCGACCGTTGCGAAGTTCGACCCATTTCAGCATCACGATACTTGCGGCGTACAGAAATACGAGCGGGAGCGTTTCCACCGCCATCGTGACCGGATCCACCCCCGGAAGCGCGGCGACGATGACCGCTATCAACACAGCAGCGTAGCGCCAGTTCAGCGTGAGGGTGCTTGCGCTGATGATTCCCATCCTCTGAAGGCCCAGCGCCAACAGCGGAACCTGGAAGGCGAGCCCGATCCCCATCATCAGCACGATCTCGAACTTGTAGAACGACCCGGCCGAGATCAGAACCTGGAACTCCGTGTTGTTGTAGCCCTGAAGGAAGTGGATCGCCGGTGGCAGCACGGCAACGTAGGTGAACACGACGCCCATGGCGAACAGGACCGGCGCGGCTACGACCGTCGGTGTGGCAACTCGCCGCTCCTTCTGGCTGAGCGCCGGCAACACAAACGCGTACACCTGATAGAGGATCAGCGGCAGCGTGAACAGCAACGCGAAGTAAGCGGCGATCAGCATCGTCGTGGTGAAGCCCTCGCCCACGCCGATCACGATCGGCTTCTCCTGGTGGCCGGCCGTCTTCGGATACGCCTTGGCGGCTTGGAGCAGATCGTGGTGGAGTGCCTGGGCGTCCGAGACCGCTCCTGGATACACGCCCTTGCTCTTGGCGAAGTCGGCTCCCAAGTGCGCTGCGTCGACAGATGCTCGTTTTAGGAACTGGCCGAGCGTGGCGTCCAGATGCGGCTGGTTCCCCAGCCCCGACTTGGCCGCGGCAGGCAGCGGCTGGTTGAGCGCGTTCAGCAGCGGATGGTTCTGCCAGAAGCAGACACCGAACACCACCAGCAACGCAGCGAGACAGATGATGACCCGCGAGCGGAGCTCGTCAAGGTGATCGATGATGCTCAGCCGCTCTTCTTGGCCGATCGGCCGGAGCTTCATAGGGCCTGACTGGTACTGACCCGCAGCGTCTGAACGCTACGCGTTGGTGTGCTCGGAAGTGGTGTTGGTGGCCTGAGCGTCGGGGGCGCCCGCCGAAGTCTCGGACTTCTCGTCCGAGCCTGCGGTTGCCGAAATCTCGGACTTCTCATCCGACTCCGAGTTCTGCGCGATGCCGCCCTTGAACTCCTTGATGCTCTCCCCGATCGACCGGCTCAGCGCCGGAAGGCGCTTGGGGCCGAAGAACAGGAGAACGATCACCAAGATGATCAGACCGTCCTTCCAGGGGCTTGCGAACATGCCGACTTTCCTTCGCGATTGCAGGTGAACCGAAGGTTAGCGGTCGCTCCCCGACTCTGCCTGGATGGCGCAGGGCGGCCACCGCCTCCGCGAGAACCACGGACAGGTCGCGTCCAGGGACGTCCAGACCCCGTACCAGCGTGTTCAAGCGTTCCCTAGATCCCGCCGATAGGGGTTCTGTCCAAACGAGGATGTAATGAGCAAGAACCCACAAGACAAGCGTGCAGTGCGCCGAATCGTGCTCCCGAGCGGGCGCACGATCGAGGTGGTCCGCTTCAACGATGTGGACACCGACGGGCGCGAGCTTCACGTCTGCACGAACTGCGAGTCCGACCTGGTCCAGCCGACGAGCTGGAACGACACGGGCGACGGACGCTGGGATCTCGTGCTCGAATGCCCCAACTGCGGCGGGTCCGAGTCGGGGATCTTCACCCGGCTTCAGGTCGAGCGGCTCGAGGACCACCTGGACGAAGGGCTGACCGCGATGATCGCGGACCTGCAGCGCCTGACGCAGGCGAACATGTCAGCCGACATCGACCGCTTCGTCGCGGCGATGGACGCAGGCCTCATCCTCCCCGAGGACTTTTAGACTCGCCGCCGGCGCCTCGCCGGCACCCCTCGCGCCGGCAACCCGCCGCGCCGCGCGGCTCGCGTCACCCCCTCGTGCGGGTTACGAGTAGCGCTCCACCACCCCGTCCGCGACCAACTCGAGTGCCAACCGCTGCGCGTCGAGCAGCCCCATCGGCAGGGCGGCCTTGGCCTCCGCCACAAGGCCGAGCGCGTGCTCGCGCGCGAACTCAAGCGCGCCACTTGCCTCGATGCGGTCGCACACGGCCGCGGCGCGCTCGGCCGTCTCCACTTCCCGCAGGTCGAGGGCGGCCAGCTCATAGTCGCGCTTGCGCGCCTCAATCAGCGGCAGCGTGACGGTGCCGTCGAGCAGGTCGGCTCCGCGCAGCTTGCCGGTGCGCTCTGCCGGGCCGGTCACGTCGAGGATGTCGTCGAGCAATTGGAAGGCGACGCCGATGCGCTCGCCGAAGCGCCCGAGCGGGTCGATCGGGACGCCGCCCGCGAGCGCGCCGAGCTCGCAGGCCGCCCGGAACAGCACGCCCGTCTTCAACCGGCAGCGTTCGAGATAGCGCTCCTGTCCGACTTCCACGTGCCACGCGTCGTCGCGCTGCATCAGCTCCCCGGTTGCGAGCGAGGAGGCGGCACCAGAGAGGATCCGGATCGGCTCGATCGCGCCTCCCGTAGCGAGCTCAGCGAAGGCGCGCGAGAACAACAGATCACCGGTCGCCAGCGCCATCAGGCGTCCGCCCGAGGCGACGACCGTCGGATGCCCACGGCGCAGGTCGGCGCCGTCGAGCACGTCGTCGTGCACGAGCGTCGCCGCGTGCACGAGCTCGACGGCGACCGCGGCCCTGACGAGCTCGTCGCTCTGCGCCACCGGCACACCGCAGGCGATGCAGACCAGCAGCGGTCGCAGGCGCTTGCCGCCAGCGGAGATCGTCTCGCCACCGTGCCGGGCGAGCGGCTCCCCGTGATCGGAGACCAACTCGACCATGCGCTCCTCGACGCGCGCCATCACGAGCGCCGTGTTCGTTCCCCCGGCCTCGACTACTGCGTCAACTGAAGCGGCCCCCGGCGAGCTCACGCCACCACGGTACCGACGTGGAGCGCGATGATGCCACCGGCCGTGAGCACGTAGCGGATGTCCCCGAGGCCGACGGCGGCCATGCGGGCCGCGAGCTCCTGCGGCCCGGGGAAGCGACGCACCGAGTTGGGTAGATACGTGTAGGCGTCGGGGTCGCCGGCCGCGCGACCGAGGATCGGCACGACGCGGTCGAACCAGAGCTTGAAGAAGGTCGAAAGCGGCGGCCGCTGCGGGGTCGTCATCTCCAGGATCACGACACGACCGCCGGGCCGCACCACGCGCGCGAGCTCTCGCAGGCCCTGATCGAGGTCGGAGAAGTTGCGCACCCCGAAGCCGACCGTTGCGGCGTCGAACTCATTCGTGGCGTGCGGAAGCAGCAATGCGTTGGCCTGCTCGAAGCGGACACGTGCGCTGTCCGGCCCGACAGCGCCGGCGGCGGCCTTGCGTCGCGCGATCTCGAGCATCTGCTCGGCGAAGTCGGCGCCGATCACTTTGCCGTCCGGACCGATCGCCCGCGCGAGCGCGAACGCCAGGTCTCCGGTGCCGGTCGCGACATCAAGCACTCGACTACCCGGGCCGACCTGCGCCAACTCGACTGCGCGCTCGCGCCAGGTGTGGTGGAGCCCGGCGGTCATCACCGAATTCAGGCGGTCGTAGACACCCGCGATGCGGTCGAACATCGCCTGCACCTGCGGTTCGGCAAGCGTGCCCGTCTCGGGCTGCGGGCGTGCGGAGGGGTCGGCTGGAGGTGCGGAGGTATGGGCCATTGGCCAGAGAGTACCGGCCATGCCGCAAAGGAAAGCGGCCGGTGGAAGACCCACCCGCCGTCAGACACGTCGCTATTGCAAGTCCGATAGGAACGAGACCAGATCCGCGAACTTCTTCGGTGAGGTCTTCGCCAGTTTCGCGAACGACGGCATCGGCTCGGTCGGGTTCTTGAGCGTGGAAGCAATCGCAGCCGCCGCTCGCTGCGAGCCGACGTGGGTCAAGGGCGGACCAGGACCGTTGTTGCCGTTGGATCCGATCAGGTGACAGCCCTCGCAACCGGACTCGCCGACGACGATCTCGCCGGCCTGGAACGTCGCCCTCTGTGCGGCGGTCAGGCCCGAGGGAGGTGGCAGGTTCGGCGCGATGTTCGGCGAGCCGGTGCCGGCGCCCGCATACGTGAGGTACGCGATGCAGGCGATCGTCGCCAGGCCGGCGGCTAGCGCGATCGGGCGCCGCGTGATCAGCCGCTCAGGGCTGCGGTCGTACAGCGGCAGCAGGAACAGCCCGATCATGCAGAGCGTCGGGACGCCGATCGTCGCCATCGGCGTGAACTTCGGGACGTTCCTCATGACGCGAAGAACCTCGAAGAGGAAGAAGAAGTACCAGTCGGGCCGTGGCACATACGTCGTCGAGGTGGGGTTCACCTTGGGACCGAGCTCCGCGCCGAATAGCAGCGCGAGCAGCATGATCACGACCATGACGATGACCGCCATGAGCGAGTCCTTGGCGACCGCATAGGGGAAGAACGGCTTGCCCTCGTTCTTCAGGATCGCGTACTCGCGGAGGTATTCCTCCTTCTCAGCCTGATTCATCGCGCTAGACCTCGACCACTTCGGTCACGGCCTCGGGCTCGTGCGCCTTCAGCCACGGCGGAGCAGAGATGCCGAGCTTGGTGACCAGGTACAGGTGGAAGCCGATCAGCGCAGCCATCAGGCCGGGGATCAACAGCATGTGGATCGCGTAGAACCGTGACAGGGTCGTGGCACCGAACTCGGGGCCACCACGCAGGAAGTCACCGATGTACGGGCCCAGGAACGGCGCCGTGTTGTTGATGTTCACGCCCACGATCGTCGCCCAATAGGAGCGCTGGTCGAACGGCAGCAGGTAGCCCGTGAAGCCCATCGCCAGCGTGAGGATCAGCAGCACCACGCCGATGATCCAGGTCAGCTCGCGCGGGTACTTGTAGGCGCCGAAGAAGAATACGCGCGCCATGTGCAGGAAGATCAGGACGATCATCACCGATGCGCCCCACTTGTGCATGCCGTGCACGAACTGGCCGAGGAAGACGTTGTCGTTGATGTTGCGGATCGACTCGTACGCGCCGCCGTTGACGTCCGGGCGGTAGTACATCGCCAGGAACACGCCAGTAACGGCCTGGCTGAGGAACGCGAACAGCGTCGCCGAGCCGAGCGTGTACGCCCAGTTGATGCCCTTCGGCACCTTGCGGAACATCAGCCAGCGCAGCCCCTGCGAGAGCTGGGTGCGCTCATCGATCCAGTCGACGACCGTCAGGCCTGCTTCGGTCGCGGCATCGATCGGGTGTAGCGGCGCCTCCTGTCCGGGGCTGGGCGGAGCGGGACGCTTGAGCAGCTTCGGCAGCGGCATCAGGAGCCCGTCCCGGGCACGGTCGGAGGCAACGGCAGGTTGTTCGTCGGCGGCAGCTTCGAGGTGTCGAAGCGCGACGGGTACAGGTACTGGCCGATGCCGTCCAGCGGCTCACCAGGGTCGCGCGGCGCGAAGCGCTGCAGCTCGGAGTTGACCGAGTAGCGCGGTCCCAGATAGATGTAGCCGTTGCGCTCGAGCGTGTAGAAGCGGTCGAGCGGGCGCACCGGCGGACCGCCGGCTACCTCACCGCGGAAGTTGTAGACGCCGCCGTGGCACGGGCAGATGAACTCCTCGGCCGCCTCCACGTAGCGCACCGGGCAGCCGAGGTGCGCGCAGCGCGACGACAACGCGATGAACTTGTTGAACTGGTCGTGCGGCTCCGTATCGATCGCCGGGTCGCGCTTGCGCACGTAGGCGATGGACTTGCCGGCCTCACCGACGCCCTGCACGATCGTGATCACCTTGGTCACGTAGTTCAGCTCGGTGAAGTCGTCGGGCTTACCGATGATCTGCCACGAGAACGGCTCGCGTTTGAAGATCGGCCCGAGCGCGAAACCGAGCGCGGGCAGCGTGAACGCGGCCGCGGCGATGCCCCCGGCGCCATGCGTAACGGCCTCCATGAAACGGCGCCTAGTGACGGTCTCGCCCTCGAAGGCCCCCGGCATCCCGCGGTCGGCCGTGTACTTCGAGGATTGCTTGTGGCGGTCTGCTGGCATCTACTTGCGGTGGCTCATTTTCGCTCTCCGGTGCGCGGGCGTAAGCCTACAGTCAAAGGCGGTTACGAGCGCTGCTCCCCGACCCCGGCCGCGCCGAGCCTTTGCTCGGCGTCGATCAGCACCTGACGGGCGGCGGCGCTCTGCCCGTCAGCGTGCAACTGCGCCAACCGCGCGATCAGATCAGCGAGCCGAGCCGTCTCCTCGACGTCACCGATCCGGGCGAGCTTGGCCAGCCCGCTCGCGTAGCTGCGGTCGCCCAGCAGCAGGTCCAGGTCGGGGTCGGCCGAGGTCTCGTTCTCGTAGTGCAGCCGGGCGCCGCGAGCAATGTCCGAGATCACCTCGACATACGGGTTTGCCGCGCTCACGACGGCAGCTCCGCAAGCACCTCGGCGGCGACTTCGACCGTGAGTTCGATGTCGCGCTCGGAGTGAGCCAACGACGGAAACCACGCCTCGAACTGTGACGCCGGCGGATAGATGCCACGCGCAAGCAGGCCGCGGCAGAAAGCCCCGTACGCCTGCTGGTCACAGGCCGCCGCGCCCTCATAGTCCGTGACCGCGGTGGCGTCGGTGAAGAACGGCGTCACCAGCCCCGTCACGCTCTGCACGACGAGTTGGCGACCTGCGCTCGCCGCTGCTTCGCGCAGGCCTACCGCGAGCCGCTCAGTCAGCCCCTCAAGCCTCGCGTAGGCAGCCGCGTCGAGCTGCGCGAGGGTCGCGAGGCCCGCGGCGACGGCGAGCGGATTTCCTGACAGCGTGCCGGCCTGGTAGACGTCGCCGACCGGTGCGATCCGTTGCATCAGCTCGCGACGTCCCGCGTAGGCGGCGGCCGGCAAGCCGCCGCCGACGATCTTGCCCATGATCGTGAGATCGGGGTCGAGGCCGAGCAGCTCCTGGCCGCCTCCGGCAGCAACGCGGAAGCCGGCGATCACCTCGTCGGCGATCAGCACGGTCCCGGTCGCGCGCGCAGCGCCCTGAACTCGTTCCAGGAACCCTGGGAAGGCGGGGACGACGCCCATGTTCGCGGGCACAGTCTCGAACAGCACGGCAGCGAAGTCGTGCCGAGCGAAGGCGGCGCTCAATGCGTCGGCGTCATTCCACGGGATCGTGATCGTGGTGGCCGTTGCAGCGGCGGGGACGCCCGGGCTCCCGGGCAGCCCTTGCGTGGCGACGCCGGATCCGGCCTGGGCGAGCAGGCCATCGACGTGGCCGTGGTAGGCGCCCGCAAACTTGAGCAGCTTCTCGCGGCCGGTGACCGCGCGCGCCAAGCGGATCGCGCTCATGCTGGCCTCGGTCCCGGAGGATGTCATCCGCACCATCTCGACAGACGGGATGCGCGCGGCGATCTCCTCGGCGAGCGCCACCTCGCCGGCCGTCGGCGCGCCGTACGTGCTGCCGTCGGCCGCCGCCGTGATGATCGCCCGAAGCACCTGCGGGTCGGCGTGGCCGAGGATGAGGGGCCCCCAGGAGCAGACCCAGTCGATGTAGCTGTTGCCGTCAACATCGGTGATCCGCGAGCCGCTGCCGGAGGCGATGAAGATCGGATCCCGTCCGATCTGCCGCATCGCCCGGACGGGTGAGTTGACACCGCCCGGGATCACGCGCTGCGCGCGCCCGTAGAGCACGCTAGACGCCGCCGTACCGGCGTTCCCAGTTCCGGTGGTCATCCGTGAAGTACAGGAGTCGGATCTTCTTGAACTCGGTCGAGGAGTACAGCGTCGCGCGCTCGCTGATCCCGGTCTGTTGCGCGATCGAATCGAGGATCGCGTCGCACTCATCCTTGGAGCGCCCATGGGCCATGGTGAACACCGAGTAGGGCCAGTCCGCATATGTCGGCCGCTCGTAGCAGTGCGAGATCCCGCGGAACTGGGCCATCTGCATGCCCAGTTCCATGACCCGGTCGTCGGGGACCTTCCAGACGCCCATGCCGTTTGCGCTGAAGCCGGCGCGACGGTGAAAGAGGATCGCGGCGACGCGGCGCAGCAGCCGGCGCTCGACCATGCCCTCCATGTGCGCGAGCAACTGCTCCTGGGAGATGCCAAGCCGCTCGGCGGCGGGGGCGTAGGGCTCCGGGATCACCGGCATGTTGCCCTGGGTCGCACGAATCACGCTCTTGTCGAACTCGTCATACGGCTGCGGTGTGGTCTCGACCGGCGCGACCGCCTGCGCCGCGGGCTGGGCGAGCGTCTCGGTGCCCTGTTCCATCTCAAGGTCCATACGAATCTTGAAGAGCTTCAGCGTGGGAAGCTGGCGGATCGACTCGGCGCCGGCGAGCTCCCCCAGTCGCGTCAGCGTCGCCTCGAGACCGAGCTGCGAGTCCGGCTCGGTCGCGATCGTGAACCAGATGTTGAAGTCGTGGTTGCGCAGGTAGTTGTGGGAAACGCCGGGATGTTCGTTGATCACGTTGGCGGCCCGCCAGGGGTTCTCGGCGTCGACCTTGGCCGCGACCAGCATCGAGCTGTAGCCGAGTGCGCGTGTGTCGTAGATCGGCGTCACCTGGCGGATGATGCGCTCGTCCAACAGGTGCTGGACGCGCGCGAGCACCTCAGCCTCGGTTACCTCGGCCTGTGCGGCGACATGCTGGTATGGCCGCGGCGCGATCGGGAAGCTGCCCTGCATCAGGTTGAGCAGGCGCTTGTCGAGGTCATCGAGCGCGATCGCGGCCCCCTCCGCGCGTGAGCGTAGTTTCGGGCCAAAGTTCGTGTCGGTCACTTCAGCCACTGGGCCGCGTCCTTTGCGTGGTAGGTGATGATCAGGTCGGCGCCCGCGCGGCGGATGCCGGTCAGCGCCTCCAGCACCGAGTCGCGCTCGTCCATATAGCCGGCATCGGCGGCGGCCTTGAGCATCGAGTACTCGCCACCTGTGTTGTAGGCGACGAGCGGCAGCTGCGTGGCGTCCTTGACGCGCCGGATGACGTCGAGGTAGGGCAGCGCCGGCTTGACCATCAGTAGGTCGGCCCCCTCTTCGACGTCAAGCAGCGATTCGCGTACCGCCTCCGTGCCGTTTGCCGGGTCCAGCTGGTAGCTGCGGCGGTCGCCGAAAGCCGGCGCTGAGCCGGCCGCCTCACGGAACGGACCGTAGAACGCCGACGCGAACTTGGAGGAGTAGGCCATGATCGGCTTCTCGGCGAGGTCGGCATCGTCGAGCGCCTCGCGGATCGCGCCGATGCGTCCGTCCATCATGTCGCTCGGGCCGATCACGTCGGCACCCGCCTGCGCCTGCGAGACCGCGGTGCGGGCGAGCAACTCGAGCGTCGCGTCGTTGTCGACGACGTAACCGCTCCCGCCTGCAGGACCCGCGACCTCCCGCACGACGCCGCAGTGCCCGTGATCGGTGTACTCGCACAGGCACAGGTCGGTGATCACGAGCAGCTCGGGGTGAGCCTGCTTGATCGCGCGAGTCGCCAACTGCACGATGCCGTCATCGTCGTACGCGCCGGTGCCCTCGGCGTCTTTGGTCGCGGGGATCCCGAACAGCAGCACCGCCGGAATGCCGAGCTCGGCAGCGCTACCCGCCTCCGCCACGGCCGCGGCGACGGACAGCCGGTCGATCCCCGGCAACGTTCGGATCGGTTCGCGTCCGTCCAAGCCCTCGGCCACGAACAGCGGGAACACCAGGTCGGAGGCGGAGAGCCGGGTCTCGCGCACGAGCCCGCGCAACTCGCGCGTGGCCCGCAGCCTGCGCATGCGGGTCTGTGGAAAGGCCATGACGCCTCCGAGGATACGCCTCCGCTTTAAACCAGCTTCCAGGGCTCGACGATGCGTTCGACCACGAGCCCGGCCCTCCAGTAGGGGTCTTCGTCTGACCACGCCTCCACCTCGGCTCTCTTGAGGCCCTTGAAACCCAGCGCCCCTCCCGCGACCGGGTCGCCGAGCCCTCCGGCGATCACGAGGTGCCCGGCGTCCCGCGCCGCGTTGATCTGCGCGAGGTGGGCTTCGCGATACGGGATGCGCCGCTCGGCCATGTCCTGGACGTACTTGTAGAGCAGCAGATGTGTCTCTTCAGGTTCTGTCATGCATGGAACGCTAGTCTGTGCGGCAATGGCGAACCTCCAGAAGCGGGGCGACTACACGCCCCGCAGCCAGCGGGAAAAGCAGGCCTACCGGCTCGCTGTGGGCGGAGCGGGCACAGGGCTCGTCGGAATCGTCACCTTCGTCCTCGCGATCGCCGGCGTCACCAGCTTCTTCGCGCCGATCATCCTGCTCCTGCTCAGCGCCTGGTGCGTCTGGCGGTTCATGCGCGTTACCGGTCAGCGCTGACCTGCAGCCGCACTGAGCCCGGACCACGCCATCGCGCTGTTTGCCGCCGGGGTGCTCGGCGGGATCGTGGGCAGCGCCGGCGGCATCACCTCGCTGATCACCTTCCCTGCGCTGTTGGCGGTCGGGCTGGCGCCGCTCGCCGCCAACGCGACCAACATCGTCGGGCTGACCGCCTTCTGGCCGGCCGTGGCACATGGTTCACGGCCCGAGCTCGTCGGGTGGGGGCGATGGCTGTGGCGCTGGACGCTGGTCATGTTGGCCGGCGGCGCGCTGGGCGCCGGGGTGCTGATCGTGACGCCGTCCGATGCGTTCAAGCGCGTCGTCCCGTTTCTGGTGGCGGCCGGTGCGCTGGCGCTGATCGGCGAGCCGTGGCTGCGGCGGCGCTGGAGGTCGCCGGCGCACAGATCCGTGGTCCTGGGCGTTTGGCTCGCCGTGCTGGCCGCCTACAGCGGATACTTCGGCGCCGGCTCCGGCGTCATGACGCTCGCGCTGATGCTGATCTTGGTCGACCGGCGCATGCCGACGGCCAACGCGCTCAAGAACATGTTGATCGGAGCGGCGACCGTGCCGGCCGCCGTGCTGCTGGCATTCTTCGCTCCGGTGCACTGGGCGGATGCAGCCGCGCTGGCGGTCGGCGTGCTCGCGGGCGCCCGCGTGGGCCCCGGTGTGGCCCGCCGGGTGCCGGCCGAGGGGCTGCGCTGGGTGGTCTTCCTGCTGGCGATCGGGCTAGCTGTCGAGCTATGGCTCAACCCGACCTTCTGATCGGGGTCAGAGCCGGGCCGGTCAGAGCCGCGGCTGCCCCGTAGACCACGGTTCGAGCACGAGGTGCCTGCGCAGATAGACGACGGTCTGGCGGATGATCGTCGCGACCGGCAGCGCCAGCAGCGCTCCGGCGACGCCGTAGATTTTGTAGCCGATCAGCAGTGAGAGGATAACCAGGATCGGGTTGATGCGCAGCGAAATGCGGAACACCTGCGGCGCGACCAGATGGCCCTCCAGCTGCTGCAGCGCAATGAAGACGACAAGCACCCAGAGCGCGCTGATCGGGTGTGTTGCAAGCGCGACCACGATCGGCGGGATCGGGCCAATGATCGGGCCGATGTAGGGGATCAGTTCCATCAACCCGTAGAACAGCCCGAAGAAGACCGCGTAGCGCGAGCCGTCGTCGAAGAGGTGTACCAGCCCCATGATCTCCATCAGCAGCGCGGCGCTGGCGCCCATGATCAGACTGAACGACAGCTGACCGCGGACGTAATTGGAGACAGCCTGCTGGATCAGCCGCGGGTAGTCGTCCTCGAGAGTGCCGTCACCGGGGGGCATCCAGCGCCTGACCAGATCGCCGATGTCGCGCGCGTAGACCAGCAGGTAGACCGACAGCACGAACGTGAGGATCAGGTCGACTGACAGCGTCACGAGCTTGCCCAGCACGTCACGTGAGAACGAGAGGATCGAGCCGGAGCTCTTCAGCACGTGCTTCTCGATCGTCTGCAGCGCGCTTTGACCCTGCTGGGCGATGTGCACCTTTATCCCGTGGTGGTTCAGGAAATTCTGGATGCTCACCAGATCCTGGTCCGCGCGCTTGACGAAGTGCGGGAAGTTTTGGGAGAAGTGGCTCAGCTGGTTGCTTACCGGAGCCGATAGCAGCGCGCCGATCGCGGCGAAGACGAGCAGGACGGCCACGTAGGAGAGGACGATCGCGAGCGCACGCGGGACCACGTGCTGGAGTCGCCTGGTGAGCGGGTTGAGGATCAGCGCGATCACGCCGGCAGCGACGACGATCACCAGCAGCGTCCCGACCGCGCGCCCGAGCTCCCAGAAACCCAGCAGCGCAAGCGGCAGCAGCACCATCTGCATCCAGCGTGGAACCATCACCGGCGCCACCAAATGCTCGGCCACAGTGGGCGGTGAGGGCTGCTCGGTGGTCTCGGGCGAGCCCTGCTCCCCGGTGGTCTGGTCCGACTGGACCTCCGTCTCGTGCATCTAACTGGAAGAGTATGCGCACATGCACGACGGAGTCCGGATCCTGTTTGTGGGCGATGTGGTCGGCAGCACTGGTCGGCGCACGCTGCTGAGCGTGCTGCCGCGCCTGCGCGAACGGACGCCGATCGACTTCGTCGTCGTCAACGGTGAGAACGCTGCCGGCGGCCACGGGATCACCTCGAAGATCGCGCGCGAGCTGTTTGCCGCCGGCGTGGACGTGATCACGCTCGGTAACCACACCTACCGCCAAAGTGAGGTCTACGCGTACCTCGACAACGAGCAGCGGATCCTGCGTCCCGCGAACTTCCTCCGTAGCCAGCCCGGCCATGGCAGCTGTGTCGTGACCAACGCCGCCGGTGACGTGCGCCTGGCGGTCGTGTCGCTGTCGGGCAACCTGTACATGAACAGCTCGCTGCCGGCCTTCCCCGAAGCCGATGCCGCGCTCTACGCGCTGCGCGGCAAGGCCGACCACATCCTCGTCGACATGCACGCCGAGGCAACGAGCGAGAAGGTAGGCCTCGGCTGGTATCTCGATGGCCGCGTGACCGCGGTCATCGGCACGCACACGCACGTGCCGACGGCGGACGCGCGCGTGCTGCCGGGCGGCACCGCCTACATCACAGACGTCGGCATGACCGGCGCGCGCGGCGGCGTGCTCGGCGTCAAGCGCCAGCAGGCGATCGACGCGATGATGACGCGCATGCCGGTGCGCTTCGAGTCCTCAGACGAGGACCCGTGGCTTCAGGGAGCGCTGATCGAGTGTGCCGCCGAACCACTGCGAGCGGTCTCGATCATTGGAGTACAGGAACCGCTGTAGCCGGCGTGCGGCGCCGGCGCCGGCGCCAACTCGTCGACTCGATCGCCGGGTGCGCCAGCACCAGCGCGATCACGACCAGCGGGAAGAACCAGACGATGTAGAGGTAGAACCAGTAGGTGATCCCCATCTGCAGGCCGATCAGGATCGCCGCGCCAAGCGCGGCGACCTCGACCAGCGTGCGCTCGCCTCGTGGCCAGAACGGCGCGGCCAGACCGAGCGCCACCGTCGCCCCCAGCACGATGTGCTCGGGCAGGTGCAGCGACTGCTTGAAGCCACCCCATAGCCCCCAGATCGAGAACGGCGCCGGGCGGGTCGCCTGGTAGGAGATCGAGTCGTGCCAGAACCAGTGCCAGTCGCCGGTGAGCAGCACCGGCAACAGCGCCACGACGATCGCGAGCGCGTAGCAGAGCACGAACGTGAGCGTGCTCCGCTTTCCGGGCATGCGACCCACCCCACGCCAGAGCAACGGCGCCAGCCCAAGCGGCGCGAACTTGGTCAGCCCCGCGAGGGCGCCCACCACGCCACGCATCGACGCGAAGCGCAACATCAACAGCGAGGCGACGATCAGCAACGCCACGAGCGCGTCGTTGGAGTTCGACATCAGCACGAACGAGGTGAACGGGAACGCCGCCCACAGGTACGCGAGCACGACGCCGACGGTTGGTCCACGCACGGTCCAGCCCAGCACGAACAGCCCGAGCATCGTCAGCAGGTCGAAAGCGATCGCCGCGGCGTGCGCGGCCGGCAGGCTGTCCCAGGTTCCGCTCCAGCCCCAGATCAGCCTGAACGGCACGTAGGCGTAGTAGTTCACCGGCCCGTAGGTGTCGCCGGCGGAGTTCTGTAAGGGCCAATGCCCGTAGAGCTGCTCGCCGTGCACGACCTTGTCGGCCCCGATCACGCCCGCGTAGCCGACGTCGATCACATTGGAGTCGGCGATGTTCAGCCCGACCCGGAAGCCGATCAGGAAGATCAGAGCGATCACCAGCACCGGCGTCGGAATCACGATCCGCAGCGGCTCACGCGGACGGCCGCGCCCGCACGCCAGCAACAGCATCCGCACGAGCAGGTAGAGCATGAACGGGTACACCGACGGGACCGACAACCCCAGGTCGGCGTTGTTGAACCACGCGAGCGAAGCCGAAAAGCCGAGCAGCATCAGCAGGTCCAGATGCCACAGCGTCGGGCGCCGGCGCCAGGGGATGAACGGCAGCAGGAAGACGACGCACAGCGGCAGCCACACGTACAGCGAATTGATGTTGCGGCCGAAGGCGCCGGGGTAGCCCCGCGCCATCGTCCACGCGACCTGATACCCCGTCCAGACCTGCGTGACGTCGCCGGTCGCGTCGGAGACGTACAACTGCAGCATCTCGATCTGATACTTGGGGCCTGCCGGCGGCAGCGGCGTGAACCAGCTCACCTGCCAAACGCCGACACCGCGCGTGTAGACGTAGCCGACCAGGCGCGGGTGCTTCCTCAGCTCGGCGATCACGACCGGGTTCCTCTTGGCTGTCGCGAGCACCTGCTCGCCGGTCAGATGGAAGCCTGAGGGCGGCTTCGTCATCGAGGGCACCAGCGTCGCCACCCCCGGTGGCGCCGAGATCGGCGCCGGCTGCCCGGGCGGGTTGCCGGCCGCACGCGCGACACCCGGCAGAGCAAGCCCAAGCGCCAGGCTCAGCGCGGCGCAGAGGCAAGCGCAGAGCGCCACCAGCCGCAGCGGCCGGCGGGCACGAGCGAAGATCAGGCCTTGAAGCTCCAGAGCTTCTGAATGACGAATGAGAGCGGCGTCGCGATGATCCACGCGATGCCGTCGGCGGCGACCTTCCAGCTGATCCCAACGCTGTCCACGAGCACGTGATAAATCCCGGTCGCGAAAAGGAGCACGAGCAGCGATACGAGGAAGAATCGCACGGCCTGCCCGGCTGGATGGTCCTCCTTGGCTCCGAATGTCCAGTGACGGTTCCAGAAGAAGTTGTTCGTCGAAGCGATCACGGCAGCCAGCACGAAGGAAACGTTGTCTGCCCAGTGCAGCCCGTGAATCAGGATGTAGAACAGGGCAAGGTTGACGACGTACCCGGACGCCCCGACACAGAGGAAGCGAACCAGCTGCTTGTGGTTCTCGGGATGGCGAACTTCGTAGGAAAAACGCCGGTAGGCGCTGCGTATGCGGCTCAGTGCCCGAGCGGAAGCCGGAAGCTCGAGCGTGGAGGTAATTTCGTCAGGCACTCTACACAATCCTATCGGCAACTACGGGCTCAGACGCAAGGCAGCTACCCGAAATGCGACCGAATCATCGGCGTCACATCGCGCAGCGACCATTGCTCACGCACTGTGCGTGTGTCAGGCCCGGTGCCGCACCAGAGTAGCGCGCCCAACGAATCAGTCCGGTGGAGCGATCCGTGGCTGCCGCCGCCGACGTGGTCGGCGCCACCCCAGTCCACGAACTCGTAACCGGGGGCCGCGGAGAGCAGGATGTCGCCTGAGTTCTGGCAGCGCAGCGCCGACCAGACCCGTGCGAGCGCATCCGGATAGTCGGGGGTTTCGAAGCGCCCGTCGTGGACCGAGGCCGCCAGCACCGTCAGGTCGCCGTCGACGCTCCAGCGCTCGCCGCGCAGGTCGCTGAGCTCGCCGCCGGACGTGAAGCGCAGCTCGCCGCCCCCGGGCGCGCGGATCACCGCCTCGGGCGCGTCGCCGTCAGCTCCGCGCAACCACATCGCCAGGTCGACGCCCTCCAGGTCGCCCACGGCCTCCAGCACCCGCCGAACAAGCTCCTCGCGGCGATCGAGGTCGAGCGCGTAGATCATCGCCGCGCGCTGCGACGGGCTCAGCGCCAGCTCCGCCCCGACCGATTGCATCGCGCTCGGCGTGGCGACGTGGAAGTCGGCGAGCGCGAGGTCGAGCCGGATCCGCTCCTCGACCAGCGCCTGCGAGTGGTCGGAGGTGACCACGACGGCGTGCTCCTCGAGGAACGCCTCGGGCCCGCCGCCGGCATGCATCAGCCGCTCGATCTGGCGGTCGGCCGCAGCCAGCGACGTGACCTGCGCGTGCGGCCCGTTCCGGTGTGACCAGGCGTCGTTGTCGGGCAGCGAGAACAGCAGGAAGTCGAACAGGTCGTGCTCGACCAGGTACGAGCCCACGCAGCCCGTGTGCTGGTCGCGCACGCCCGGCATCCCCAGCTGACCGCGGCAGCCGGTCTTGCGGCTCGCATAGAGGTCGGCGTAGAAGAGCTCCTGCGGACCGAGGATGGTGCGACGGAACAGGGTTGAGGTGATCATGCGCGCGAGCGCAGACTCCTGGGCCACGTCGTGCTCGTGGCGGCCGCGGTAGATCAGGTAGGTGGTGCCGGCGGTGCGGAGGCCGAGGTCGTCCAGCGACTCGAACACGGTCGGGGTGTCGCCTGAGAGGTGCTCGGCGTTCATCCGGTAGACGGTGTCGGTGAGCGACCGCACCACGCCGAACTGGCGTGTGGCCGAGAAGCTCGAGCCGTACTCGACGTAGCGCTCCTCGAGCCGGTGGTACCAGTTCATGCTCGGAATCAGGTGCTGCTCGGGACCGACGCCGGTGGCAATCGTCGCCGCGCAGACAGGCGTGACCGAGGGGAAGGCGGCGACGACGTCGTTCACGTACACGCCCTCTTGCGCGATCCGCGCCAGCGCCGGTGCGCGGCCGGCCGCGATCGCACGGTCGAGCATCTCCGGCTTCATAGCGTCGATCACGACGAGCACGAGCTTCTTCACCGCCGCGCGCCCGCCCATACGATCGACACCATCAGCGCAATATCCGCAGGCCCGCGTACCTCTGCTCGCCGCGCTGCTGGCCCCGATATAACAGCCACAGGAGCCCGAGCAGCGCGAGCAGGCCGACCGGGGGCGCCACCACAGAGAGCACAGCCACAAGCAACGCCGAGCCATCGGCGATCACGGGCAAGCCGACGGCGGCCGCAGCCTCGTCGAGCCGTGAGCGCAGGCGCGCGAGGAACGGGCGCGCGGCGGCGATCCCGACCGCGGCGCAGACCACACCTCCGACCCATCCCGGCCAGGCGGCATGGTGATCGCGGACGAGCGAGCCCGCGAAGAACAGCGCGCCGAGCGCCAGCGCGACGCCGCCGAGCGCCGCCGCGAGCGGGCCGCTGTGCAGGCGACTCGCCCATACGCCCTGATCGAGCACGACCAGCAGCACCGCGCCGATCACCATCACAAGCAGGAATGGCAGCGATTGCAGGAAACTGTAGGAGGTGTGGTCGAAGTGGATCTCGACGTCCCCGGCCGCCAATGCACCGGCCGCCAGGCCCGGCAGGAAGGGCCTGATCCCAATCGCCGCGGCGATGCCGATGCCCTGGAATATGTCGAAGGCGAGATGCACCGTGCTGTACCGTGATCGAGCGTGACGATAGACGAGAGGGCGCCGGCCGGGGGGTGGGGCCGGCCGTGAGCGACGAGGGTCGCAAGCCGCGCTCGGCGGCGCACGAGATCGAGCGCTACGGAGCGCTGTTCGCCGAACGCACCCGCGTCATGAAGTCCTCCGCGATGCGCGATCTGATGGCGCTGACCGCACGTGACGATCTGATCTCGTTCTCGGGTGGGCTGCCCGACACATCGACGTTCGCGCCGGGGTTCTTCACCGAGCTGATGGGGCGCGTCGCGACCGGCTCCGTCGCCAAGGCGCTCCAGTACGGCCCGACCGAGGGCCTTGCCGACGTCCGCGAGGCGATCGCCCTGGTGATGGAGGCCGAGGGCATGACTGTCGACCCCGACTCGATCCTGGCGACCAGTGGCGGCCAGCAGGCACTCGACCTCGTCTGCAAGATCCTGATCGACCCGGGCGACGTGATCATCGCCGAAGCCCCCACCTACCCGGGTGCGGTGCCGACGTTCTGCTCCTATCAGGCCGACGTGATCCAGATCCCACTCGACCGCGATGGCATGCAGATCGAGAAGCTACGGGAGGCGCTGGCGCTGCTCGACAGCGAGGGCCGCCGCCCGAAGTTCATCTACACGATCCCGAACTTCCACAACCCGGCGGGCGTGACGATGTCATTGGAGCGCCGCCATGAACTGCTTCGGATCGCCGGTGAGCGCGAAGTGCTCGTGCTCGAGGACAACCCCTACGGGCTGCTGCGCTACGAGGGCGACCCGCTGCCGACGCTTTACTCGCTGGACAGCGACTTCGTGCTGTACACGGGCACGTTCTCGAAGATCCTGTCGCCGGGCGTGCGTATCGGCTGGCTGGTGGCACCTGCGCCTGTGCTGCGCCAGCTGGTCCTCGGCAAGGGCTCGGCCGACCTGTGCTCGTCGTCGATCTCGCAGTACTTCATCGCCGAGTACTTCCAGGCTGGCCCTTGGATCGATTATGTGCGCTCCCTTTCCGAGCTCTATCGGCGTCGACGCGATGTGATGCTCGACGCGCTGGCCGAGCACTTCCCGCGTGAGGCCACCTGGACGCACCCGCAGGGCGGCCTGTTCGTGTGGGCGACGCTGCCCGACTACATCGACACCACCGACCTGCTCGCGCGGGCGATCGAGGAGCGCGTCGCGTTCGTCCCAGGCCGCGCCGCCTACGTCGACGGCCGCGGCGGCTCGTCGATGCGGCTGAACTTCAGTGGCGTCAGCGAGGACGAGATCCGCGAGGGCATGCGCCGCCTGGGCGAGGTCGTGCGCGAACAGGTGGCGCTGTACAGCACGCTGACCGGCCAGGCGCCGGCCGACAGGCGTGGTGCTTCCGGGCAGGGAGCCCAACCCGGAACGGCTGCCACGGACGAGCGCATGGCCGACGTGCTGCCGCTCTCTCGCAAGCGCGCCGGATGAGCCGTGTCGCAGTCCTGAAGGGCGGGCGCTCATTGGAGCGTCAGGTGTCGTTGAAATCGGGTGCGCGCGTCGAGGAGTCGCTGCGCCGGCTCGGCCACGAGGTGCTCGAACTCGACGTCGACGTCGAACTCGTCAACCGGCTCTCAGCCGATCGCCCCGACGTCGCGTTCGTGGTGCTCCACGGGCGCGACGGCGAGGACGGCACCGTGCAGGAGCTGCTCGAAGTGTTGGGAATCCCCTACACCGGTTCGCGCGTCTCGGCCTGCATCCGCGCTTCCGACAAGGTCCTGGCCAAGCATGCGATGCGCGACGCCGGTATCCCCACGCCCGATTTCTTCGCCTTCAGCGAGACGGCCTTCAAGGGGCTCGGCGCAGCGCAGGCGCTACCGGCGATCAGCTCACGGCTGAGCTTTCCGCTGGTGATCAAGCCGGCCAGCCAGGGCTCGGCGCTCGGGATCAAGTTCGCCCGTAGCGCCACCGACGTACCGACGGCGCTGGTGGCCGCCTTCTCATATGACCGGAAGGTCCTGCTCGAACGCTATGTGGCCGGCCGTGAGCTCGCCATCTCGATCCTCGAGGACAGCGGCCGGCCGTGGGCGCTTCCGATAGTCGAGGCGGTGCCCGAGCAGGAGTCCTTCTACGACTTTGAGTCACGCTACGAGATCGGCCGTACCCGCTTCGTCTGCCCCGCCGACCTGGACGCCGTGCTGGCGCTGAAGGCCCAGTCGATCGCGCTCGACGCCTTCAACCTGCTCGGCTGCTCGGTCTTCGCCCGCGTGGATCTGATGCTCGACGCCGAGACCGCCGAGCTCTATGTCCTGGAGGTCAATCCGATCCCCGGTCTGACCGAGACCTCGCTGCTGCCGCAGGCGGCCGACGCGGCCGGCATCGGCTTTGACGACCTGATCGCGCGCATCCTCGCGGCCGCGACCGTTTAGCCCAGTTCGAGCCCCGCCGGGTTGTCCGGAGCGCCGCGATCGGCCGGCTTCAAACGCGTTTTGCAACAATAACCGCGACGTTATAGTTGCAATACGGCTTTTCGGGATGCCAAAGCAAAATTCAAAGACTCCGCGAGCATCCGAGGATCTGGAGTACATCGGGCCGCGAGCGTTCAACCGCATGCAGAGGTCGATCGCACAGGCTGGGAAGCCGTCCTTGGCCCACCAGGTGGAGCTCGCCCTCGTCCTGTACCGCGACGCGCGTCGGATGTCGCAGCAGCAGCTGGCGGAGCGACTCGGAGTCAAGCAGCCGCAGGTGGCTCGGCTCGAGTCGGGCCTTGTGAACCCGAGCATGGACACCCTGCTGCGGATCTCCGAGCGTCTCGGGATCGAGTTCACCCTGGAAATCGACGCAGAGGGTCTGACCGTCCGCTACGTGCTGCCGGACTAACTACTCGCCGAGGAAGTCGTCCGGCTTGACCGTGTCGAGGAAGTCCTTGAACTTCTCGACGACCTCCTCCTGGTCCTCAACCTCGTGCTCGAACTCGATTGCGGATTCGGCGATCACCTCGTCCGCGGCGAAGATCGGAGCGCCGGAACGGACGGCGAGGGCGAGGGCGTCACTCGGGCGCGAGTCGATCTCGAGCTCGCGCCCGTTGGAGCGCAGGCTGATCGACGCGTAGAACGTATTTTCGCGCAGCTCGGTCACCGAGACGCGCGTGCATTCGACGTCGAGTTCGCCGAGCACGTCGGAGAGCAGGTCGTGCGTCATCGGTCGCGGGGTCGAGGCGCCCTGCAGCTTCATGAGGATCGCCGCCGCCTCCGGATGCCCGATCCAGATCGGCAGGAACTTGTTGCTCTCGACGGCCTTCAGCAGCACGATCGGCTGCTTTCCGACCATGTCGAAGCTCACGCCGTAGATGACCATCTCCTGCAAGGGTCGGGCTCCTCGGTAGGGTCGGGGGAAAGTATATGTGTCAGGCCTGTGACGCCCGGCACCGTCCGTAGGCTGTCCGTATGGTGGAGTCCGCGGCAGGCCTCAAAGGTCCCCCGTACCCACCGCCGCCCCGCGGCGAGTGGCATTGGCCGCCGCAGCTGACGGTCGTCATGGCGATCGCACTGCAGCTGCTGCTGCCGGATCGCCTGTACGCAGGCCCCAAGTGGTTGCTGCCCGCGCTTGAGGGGCTGCTTCTGATCGCCCTGGTCATCTCCGCGCCCCAGCGGCTGGAGGCACCGCACTCGGGGCGGCGCGTGATGATGATCAGCCTCACTGCCCTGGTCAGCATCGCCAACGGTATTGCGCTGGTGCTGCTCTCGCACCTGCTGCTGAATCGCGGCCTCTCGAGCGGTAACCAGGGACATCAGCTGATCATTGACGGCTCCGAGATCTGGCTCACCAACGTGCTGCTGTTCGCGTTCTGGTATTGGGAGGTCGATCGCGGCGGTCCCGGCCTTCGCGCGGCCGGTCGCGACGGCTGTCCGGATTTCCAGTTCCTACAAATGACCGACGAGGTGGCCGCCCTCTACCCGGGCTGGCGACCGCAGTTCGTCGACTATCTGTACGTCTCGCTGACGAACGCGACCGCCTTCAGCCCGACCGACACGATGCCCCTGAGCGTGCAGGCAAAGTCGCTCATGGGTCTGCAGTCGCTGATCTCACTCGTCACGATCGGCCTGGTCGTGTCGCGGGCGGTCAACATCCTCTAGCGCCCCGGTACCCTCAGTTCTATGAGTGTCGTACCAGGCACGGCTGAGAATCCCGTGCGCGTGGCGATCGTCGGCTCCGGTCCTGCCGGGTTCTATGCCGCCGGCCAGTTGCTGTCAAGCACGGATCCGGTTGTCACGGTCGATGTTTTTGACCGGCTGATGACGCCGTGGGGCCTGGTTCGTTTCGGTGTGGCGCCCGACCATCCGAAGATCAAGTCGGTGACGCGGGTGTTCGAGAAGACCGCGCGCCGGCCGGGGTTCCGTTTCCACGGCAATGTCGAGGTGGGTCTGGATGTGAGCCATGAGCAGTTGGCCGCGGCCTATCACGCTGTGCTGTATGCGGTCGGCACGCCCGGTGATCGGCGGCTGGGGATACCCGGCGAGGATCTGCCCGGCAGTGAGTCCGCCATGGAGTTCGTCGCCTGGTACAACGGCCACCCTGATTACGCCGACAGGGACTTCGATCTGGGGTGCAAGCGGGCGGTGGTGATCGGCAACGGCAACGTTGCGCTCGATGTCGCGCGGATGCTGGCGCTGTCGATCGACGAGCTTCAGGTCACCGACATCGCCGATCACTCGATCGAGCTGTTGCGCGACTCCAACGTAGAGGAGATCGTCGTACTCGGGCGTCGCGGCCCGGTGCAGGCGGCGTTCACGAACCCGGAGCTTCGCGAGCTCGCCGACCTCGAGCTGGCGGCCGTGATCGTCGATGAGGCCGATATGCGGCTCGACCCCGCAAGCGCCGAGTGGCTGGAGCAAGCCGACGGGACAACCCAACGTAACGTCGAGACGCTCAGTCTGTACGCGGGCTCGACCCCGGCCGGCAAGCCCCGCCGGATCGTGCTGCGGTTCCTCAGCTCACCGGTCGCGATCGAGGGCGACGGCAAGGTGGAGGCAGTGCTGCTCGAGCGCAACGAACTGGTCGCGGCCGAGGACGGCTCGCTCAAGGCTCGGCCCACGGGCGTCACCGAGCGGCTCGAAACCGGTCTCGTTCTGCGCGCGGTCGGCTACGTCGGCAGGCCGCTCCCCGGTGTGCCGTTTGACGACGGCCGTCAGACCATGTTGAACCAGGGCGGGCGTGTGCTCGACCCGGTCTCGCACGAGCCGGTCCCCGGCCTCTACGCCGCCGGCTGGATCAAGCGCGGCCCCTCCGGCGTGATCGGCACCAACAAGAAATGCGCACAGGAGACGACCGCGTTGCTGATCGAGGACTTCGCGTCCGGCCTTCTGCCCGAACCCAGCACGTCACCCGACGCGCTGCTCGAGAGTTTGAGAGACGGCGGGCTCGACGTCATCGACTACTCCGGCTGGGAGGCGATCGACGCGCATGAGCGCACACTCGGCGAG
>Ga0307373_10003893_pt1 | contig 25489 bp, 13 predicted proteins | sample OX2MG_FD_202534 | JGI IMG/M metagenome (GOLD analysis project Ga0307373, IMG submission 202534) | Soil microbial communities from Risofladan, Vaasa, Finland - OX-2 | ecosystem: Environmental > Terrestrial > Soil > Coastal area > Acid sulfate soil | place: Finland: Risofladan, Vaasa | collected...
AGTTTGCCGCTGCGCTTGTGGGCGCGGGCAAGCCAAACCCATCCGGATGCGAATTGTTTGGTTCCGGCTTTGACGAATTCATCTTTGAATAGTTCAAAGCTGCCAAACTCATGATCAATCGCATCGGCCAGCAGTCCACTGGGCAGCCCGCCACCTCGGGGAGACATGGCCCGCCAGAACAAACTGTGGTTCACATGACCGCCGGCATTGTGGTGAACCGCAGAACGAATGGCCTTGGGGATTTTGCTTGAATGCAGCAACAACCAGAGCGCAGTCCGATCTTGCAACTCGGGGGCCTTTTCCAGCGCCTCATTCAATGCCTTGACATAGGCTGCATGATGGGCGCCGTAATGCAGCGTCATGGTACGCGCGTCAATAGTGGGTGCAAGTGCAGCATATCCGTATGGCAACGGTGGAAGTACATGCTTCATTGAGATCATCCTTCTTAGGTAAACGCTAGTGCAATAGCGTGGGTCGCGGCATAGACGCCCCGGCTATCTACCGTCTCTTGTGCGCCTTTCATTGGCCTACTATCAACTGTCACGGGTGACCAGTCTGTGCAATAGCACACATACGAATCGGGTCTTTTGGCCTAGGGAGCTATGACAGTGCCAAGAATTTATTCACGGTAGCCGAATGTAAGCGATAAGCTCTCTCAATATCCATAGGTTTTGCTCAACCAGTTTGACTATGCCATTTCCAGTTGCGAATTTCGGGCATGTCCTCGCCATGCTGGTCGATGTAATGCTTATGCTCGATCAGCTTGCCCTCGAGTTGCTGCCTCAAGTACACGCCTTGGTCGCGGGTTTGCGGCAGGCGATCGATCACGTCCATCACCAGATGAAAGCGGTCCAGATCGTTCAGCACCGTCATATCGAATGGCGTGGTGATGGTGCCATTTTCCTTGTAGCCACGGACATGGATGTTGTGGTGATTGGTGCGGCGGTAGGTCAGCCGGTGAATCAGCCACGGGTAGGCGTGGAAGGCGAAGATGATCGGTTTGTCGCGGGTGAACAGCCTGTCGAAATCGATGTCGTCGAGGCCATGCGGATGCTCGCTTTGCGGTTGCAGTCGCATCAGATCGACGACGTTGACCAGGCGGACTTTCAGACCGGGTAAATGATCGCGAAGGATCGAAACGGCGGCCAGCGTTTCCAGCGTGGGCACGTCGCCGCAGCAGGCCATCACTACGTCAGGTGCAGTGTTCTGATCGTTGCTGGCCCATTGCCAGATTCCGATACCCTCGGCGCAATGCTTGATCGCAGCTTCCATGGTCAGCCACTGCGGTGCCGGGTGCTTGCCGGCAATCACCACGTTGACATAGTGGCGGCTGCGCAGACAGTGATCCATCACTGACAGCAGACAGTTGGCATCCGGTGGGAAGTAAACACGCACGACTGCGGCCTTCTTGTTCATGACCACATCAATGAAACCGGGATCCTGATGAGTGAAACCGTTGTGATCCTGCTGCCACACATGCGAGGCCAGCAGGTAATTGAGCGAGGCGATCTTGCGCCGCCATGGCAGCTGCAAGGTGACTTCCAGCCATTTGGCGTGCTGGTTGAACATCGAATCGACGATGTGAATGAACGCCTCGTAGCAGTTGAACAGCCCATGCCGCCCGGTCAGCAGGTAGCCCTCGATCCAGCCCTCGCACTGGTGTTCGCTGAGCATCGAGTCAAGTACGCGTCCGCTGGGTGCCAGCCATTCGTCGTTCGGCACGGTGGCGGCGTCCCATTGACGTGCGGTGACCTCGAACAGAGACTCCAGACCGTTGGAGAGCGTCTCGTCCGGGCCGAACACGCGGAAGTTGCGCTGTGCGTCATTGAGCCTCGCCACCTCACGCAGGAACGGGCCTAGCACGTGGGTATCACCAATGCCGGGCGCACCCGGCTGCGGCACACTGCAGGCGTAGTCGCGGAAATCCGGCATGCGCAGGTCGCGCAGCAGGATGCCGCCGTTGGCATGCGGATTCGCGCCCATGCGGCGGGTGCCCTTGGGTGCCAGCTCGGCCAGTTCTGGCCGCAGCCGGCCGTGTGCGTCGAACAGTTCCTCGGGCCGGTAACTTTTCAGCCAGTCTTCCAGTTGGCTGAGATGTTCGGGTGGCGCCGTGGCCGATACGGCGATGGGCACCTGGTGCGCACGGAAGGTGCCTTCGACCTTCAGGCCATCGACCACCTTCGGCCCGGTCCAGCCCTTCGGCGACTTGAGAACGATCATAGGCCAGCGTGGTCGCGCGAGGTTGCCGAGCTCGCGGGCGTCGCGCTGGATTGCCTTGATCTGCTCCAACGATGCCTCGAGTGCGGTTGCCATCGCTTCGTGCATCAGCACTGACTCGTGACCCTCGACGAAGATCGGCGTCCAGCCATAGCCGCGCAGCAGCAGCTCCAGCTCCTCGTGGGTGATGCGCGCGAGCACGGTTGGATTGGAAATCTTGTAGCCATTCAGATGCAGGATCGGCAGCACCGCACCGTCGGTTGCCGCATTGAGAAACTTGTTGGAGTGCCACGACGTGGCCAATGGGCCGGTCTCCGCCTCGCCGTCCCCGACGACGCAGGCGACGATGAGATCGGGATTGTCGAACACCGCCCCGAAGGAGTGGCTGAGGGAGTAGCCCAATTCGCCGCCCTCGTGAATCGAGCCGGGGCACTCCGGCGAGGCATGGCTGGGAATGCCGCCGGGAAAGGAGAACTGCTTGAAGAGCTTCTGCAGCCCGGCCTCGTCCTGGCTGATGTCGGGATAGATCTCGCTGTAGGTGCCCTCCAGATAGGTGTTGCCGACGACGGCCGGACCACCGTGGCCAGGGCCGGAGACGTAAATCATATCGAGGTCGTATTTCTTGATGAGCCGGTTCAGATGCACATAGATGAAGTTCTGCCCCGGGGTCGTGCCCCAGTGCCCCAGCAGCATGTGCTTCACATCCGAGAGTTCCAGCGGCCGCTTCAGTAACGGATTGTCATAAAGATAAATCTGGCCGACCGACAGGTAGTTTGCGGCGCGCCAATAGGCGTCCATCTTGTGTAGCAGATCTGCAGTTAGCGTGCTGGTTTTCATGGTTTAAGTATCCAGAACTTAGCCGAGACTGAGGACGCTGATAACGGATCTCGCGATGATGATTTCCTCATTGGTATGAATGACCCGTATCTTGGCGCGACCGGAGTCCGGCGAAATCAGTGGTGCATTCTTGGCATTGCGCTTCTGGTTTATTTCGATACCGAGAAAGCCGAGTTCATCGCAGATGCGCTTGCGTACCTGTGGGGCGTTTTCGCCGATGCCGCCCGCGAACACCAGCGTATCCAGTCCGCCCAACACCGCCGCGAATGCGCCGATCCATTTCCTGACCTGGTAACAGAACAGCGCGACCGCTTCAGCTGCACGCACGTCCTGCGTCTCGTGCTCCAGCAAATCGCGCATGTCGGAACTGGTATCCGACACGCCGAGCAGCCCTGATTGGAAATTGACCATTTCGTTGAATTGCTTGGCTCTCATTTTTTCGGCGCGCGCCAGATACCAAACCAGTCCGGGATCGAGATCACCTGAGCGGGTGCTCATCGGCATCCCGGATGCCGGGGTAAAACTCATGCTGGTGTCCATGGATTTGCCGTCACGCACCGCCGCCAGACTCGCGCCACTGCCGAGGTGGGCGAGAATGACGCGGCCTTGTGCGACTTCCGTTCCAGCGAGACGGGCCAGCTCTCCCATTAGAAATGCATACGACAACCCGTGAAACCCGTAACGCCGCAGCCCCTGCGCCTCGTAGCGGCGTGGGATCGGTAACACGCGGGCAACGCGCGGCATATCTTGGTGGAAAGCCGTGTCGAAACACGCCACTTGGGGCAGGTCAGGGAACCGGCGATGAAACGCCGCAGTCAACAGCATCTCCACCGGCAGATGTTCGGGATCAAATGCGGTAAGCCGTTGCAGTTCCTTAATCATTTCTGCAGTGATTCGCTGTGGCTGGCAGTACTTCGGACCGCCATGCACCACGCGATGCCCCACAGCGGTCAATGGATCACACCGGTTGCGTTCTTCCAGCCAATCCATCAACGCATTCACCGCTGCCGCGTGGTTTGGCACAGCCAACTGTCGGGAAAAATCTTCCGCCCCTTTGGCTGCAAATGTGGCGTCTGCTTGCCCGATGCGTTCGATGCTCCCATCTAACACGCGCCGGAGCGGCTCGCCCGCTTCAAACAATGCGAATTTGATGCTCGACGAGCCTCCGTTGATGGTCAGGATGCAGGCGTTAGCAGGGCCAGGGCGCGATTGCATACGTTCTCCACACTGAAGCCATATTCACGCATCACCACATCACCCGGGGCCGAGGCGCCGAAACGCTCCACGCTGAGTACATCACCCTGATCACCGACGAAGCGATGCCATCCCTGGGCCACACCCGCTTCCACTGCGAACCGCGCATGCACTGACGGCGGCAACACCTCGTCACGGTACGTTTGCGGCTGGGCGTCAAACAACTCCCAACTGGGCATGGAAACGATGCGCGCCATAACGTTTTGCTCCTGCAGTTTCTGCTGCGCGTCCACGATCAAACCGACTTCCGAGCCGCTGGCGATGAGGATTACATCCGGTTTGCCGCCGGGCGCATCGGACAGGATGTAAGCGCCGCGCCGCAGGCCATCGGCTGCTGCATAGCGGTTGCGGTCGAGTGTCGGCAGCTTCTGACGCGTCAGCACCAACGCCACCGGATGATCCGTGGCTTCCAGCGCTACGCGCCAAGCGACGGCGGTTTCATTGGCATCGCCCGGTCGGATAACCATGAGCTTCGGCACGGCGCGCAAACCCGCGAGCTGTTCCACCGGCTGATGCGTGGGGCCATCCTCACCCAGGGCGATGCTGTCATGTGTAAAGACGTAGATCACATGCAGTCCCATGAGCGCGGCGAGGCGCATGGGTGGACGCAGGTAATCGGAGAAGATCAGGAACGTGGCACCGAAAGGCAGCGTACCGCCATGCACCGCCAGACCGTTGAGGATCGCGCCCATCGCGTGCTCGCGTACACCAAAGTGCAGATTTCGGCCGGCGTAGCTCCAGCCACCGCCTTGGGAACCTTCCCGGTCGCCGGCACTGGCGCCGGGAGGCTCGAAATCCCCAAGCCCCGTGAGCGCGGTGTGGGTTGAAGGATCCAGATCCGCAGAGCCGCCGATCAAGGCCGGCAACCGCGGTGCCATGGCGCTCATGACTTTGCCAGAAGCGACGCGTGTGGCCATGCCCTTGGCATCTACTGGGAACACCGGAATGTCCGCATCCCAGCCCTTGGGCAATTCACTGCGCATGAGCTGTCGCAGATCGAGGGCGAGATCAGGAAATGCCCGTATATACGCGGTTAACCTGGCGTTCCATTCCACTTCGGCTTTCTGACCCCGCACGAGTGCTTGGCGAAAATGTGCAAGCGCCGGTTGCGGAATGTAAAACGCCGGTTCCGCCGGCCAACCCAGATTTTGCTTGCTGAGTTTCACTTCATCCATGCCCAGGGGCGAACCATGCGCTTCGAAACTGTCCTGCTTGTTGGGTGATCCATAGCCAAGATGCGTGCGCACCAGAATCAGCGACGGGCGTTTAGTTTCGCCCTGCGCCGCACGCAGTGCCCGCTCAACGGCCGCGAGATCGTTGCCGTCCCCGATAGACTGGGTATGCCAGCCATAAGCCGCGAAGCGTTGTGCCCGGTCCTCGGTAAAGGTGATGTCGGTGCCGGCGGACAGCGTTACGTAATTGTCATCGTAGAGATAAATCAGTTTACCCAATTGCAGATGACCGGCCAGCGAGGCGGCTTCCGAGGCTATGCCCTCCATGAGATCGCCGTCGCTGACGATCCCATAAGTGAAGTGATCGATGATCCGGAAACCGTCGCGGTTGTAGCGCGCCGCCAGGTGCGCCTCCGCCATGGCCATGCCGACACCGTTGCCGAAACCCTGCCCGAGTGGTCCAGTGGTGGTCTCGACGCCTGGGGTGAGCTCGCGCTCCGGATGTCCCGGTGTGATGCTGCCCCATTTCCGGAATTGTTTTATCTGCTCCAGCGACAGGTCATAGCCGGTGAGATGCAGGAGACTGTATAGCAACGCTGAACCATGCCCCGCGGACAGCACGAAACGATCCCGGTCGAACCACTGGGGGTTGGCCGGATGATGTTTGAGGAACCGATCCCACAGCACGTAGGCCATGGCCGCGGCGCCCATGGGCATGCCGGGATGACCACTGTCGGCTTTTTGCACCATGTCCACGGACAGGAAACGCAGTGTGTTGATGCAACTTTCATCCAGAGCGGATGTATCGATTTGGACGGCTGTATTCATTCGAGCGCTCTAGGTTCTTTTTGTCCGTGACATGGGCTTATCACACGATGTGTGCCGCGGCCGCTTGGTCCGCAAATACCACCGCCCGCTCGCGATTGATGCGGCCGGCGGGGATAGTGGTATCGTCGTTACACAGGCGCGCGAGCATTTCCGCCTTTGCCGTCCCCGTCACCAACCACAGAATGCAGCGCGCGCGGCTGATCATCGGATAAGTCAGGGTCATGCGACGCCGGCCCTGGTAAGAATGAGTCAGGGCAACATCCGCATCCATCACGTGCAACACCGGATCGCCCGGCACCAGTGAAGCGGTGTGACCGTCGGCACCCAAACCCAGATGCACCAGATCCAGCACTGGCGGCGATCCCCCCAGGTGTTCCAGAACCTCAGCGTAGCTGCGCGCTGCTATCTCCAGATTGTGCGTTTCCACCGGCATCGGATAGATCTGTTGCGGCAGCAATTGTCCCTGCACCAGAAAATTTTCCTGTAAAAGCGTCAGGTTGCGGTCCGCGTCGCCCGGAGGAGCCACGCGCTCGTCGACCTGCGCCACGCGCAGACCGGTCCAAGGCATCTCCTGTGTCGCTAGTTGTTGAAACATCGCTCTTGGGGTTTCTCCGCCGCTCAATGCCAATACAAACCGGCCGTGTTGGTCCACCGCTTGATCAGCGCATTTGGCAATGAAAGCCGCCGCCTGCCGGGCAACGGTATCTGCATCGGAAAACACATGTAACTCGAGTTTCACCGCACCCGGTTCGGGCAGTTCAATCGCATGTCCGGATGAGCGCTGTGAAAGTTTCCCCGATGTATTCATTGCGTGGTCTTTGGCATATGCCAGCCACCATCAGCTGCGATGAGCGCTTCTGCTTCCTTGGGCCCCCAGCTGCCGCGCTTGTAAGTGAACGAACGGTGATGTTTCTTCAGGACCGGATCGATTACCGCCCAGGCAGCTTCTACAGCATCCTCGCGAGTGAAGAGCGCGCCGTTACCGGCCATGGCATCGCCCAGGAGCCGCTCATAGGGGCTCTCCTCTCCCGGCTGTTCATCGAGTAAATACAGCTCCCGCTGGTCACCGACGAACTCCTTGCCTTTGCGTTTGATGCGCGCGGCAAGCGCGATAGCGGAATTGGGTGACAGGCGGAAACGAAAATAATTATCCCAGGCGTCGGCGGGCGCCGAATCGGCGAACAGCCGCTGGGGCGGCGGTTTCAGTTTCACAATTACCTCAGCGGCGGTACCGGCCAGACATTTGCCGGAGCGCAGATACCACGGCACCCCTTCCCAGCGCCAGGAGTCGATGAATAACCGCAGGGCGCAGAAAGTCTCGACATCGGAATTTTTCGCCACGCCCGGCTCCTGGCGGTAACCGGTGTACTGGCCTCGCACCAGATCGGCCGATTTGAGCGGGCGCATGGCCTGAAAGACATCCGCAGTTTCACCATGCACGGCTCCGAACCCCCGGTATGTCGGTGGCTCCATGGCCAACAGCGCGACGATCTGAAACAGATGGTTCTGGATCACATCGCGTAGGCAGCCGGCGGTTTCATAAAACGCGCCCCGGCCTTTGACCCCGAAGTCTTCGGCCAGCGTGATCTGGACGCTTGCCACATAGTTGCGGTTCCAGATCGGCTCCAGGAATGAATTGGCAAAGCGAAAATACAGAATGTTCATGATCGCTTCCTTCGCGAGGAAGTGATCTATGCGGAAGATCGAGTCCTCCGGGAATACCGAACGCGCGACCCGGTTAAGTCTTCGGGCCGAGGCCAGGTCATGTCCGAATGGTTTCTCGACAATCACGCGCGCTCCTTCTGCGAGACCGGCCTTGCCCAGTCCCTTAATGACTTTCGCGAACAGTGCCGGTGGGATTGCAAGGTAATGCGCCGGATGCCGTGCATTGCCCAGGGTTTTCTTGAGTGCCGTGAAAGTGTCCGCATCGTTGTAGTCGCCATCGACATAGCGAAGCAGGGATAGCAGGTGACGGAGCGCGCGTGGGTCGTCGATCTTGCCGGATTTTCTAACACCATCTTCGGCGCGCTTGCGCAGCTGCGCCAGGCTCCACTTCGAGGAGGCGACGCCGATCAACGGAACATCGAGGACGCCGCGCTTCGCGATGGCATAAAGCGCCGGAAAGATCATCTTGTGGGCTAAATCGCCGGTGACGCCGAACAGCACCAGCGCATCGGACTGCTCCACGCCTTGGTGTTTCTTGGCCATTTCAGCTTTTGCCCCGCTTCTCATCGTGTCCGCCAAATTCACTGCGCATGGCGGAAAGAATCCGGTTGGCAAAGCCATTCTCACCGCGGGAACTGAAGCGCCCGTACAAGGCGGCACTCAGCACCGGTGCCGGTACCGACGTATCGATGGCAGCTTGCAGGGTCCAGCGCCCTTCACCGGAATCGGACACCTGTTCACGGAAAGCCGCGAGCTTGGGATCCGATAACAGCGCATGGGCGCTTAGATCCAGGAGCCAGGAACGGATCACGCTGCCACGGCGCCAAACTTCGGCCACATCCGCCAGGTTGAACTCATATTGGTAGTTCTCCGATTTTGCCAGCGGCGCGGTCTCGGCATTGACGGTCTGTGTCTGTTTACCGGCATTCGCATGGCGCAGGATGTTCAGTCCTTCGGCATACGCTTCCATGATGCCGTACTCGATGCCGTTGTGTACCATCTTCACATAGTGACCGGCACCGCTCGCACCACAGTGCAGATAACCCAGTTCGGCGGTACCGGACGCTTCGACCCTGCCCGGTGTGCGCGGTGTGCTGCCGATACCCGGCGCCAGCGCAGTGAATATCGGGTCAAGATAATGGATGATCTTCTCTTCGCCACCGATCATCAGACAAAAGCCTTCTTTCAAACCCCAGACACCTCCACTCGTGCCGACATCCACGTAGTGGATACCCTTGGCGAGCATATCTTTGGCCCGGCGGATGTCGTCGATGTAATGGGAGTTACCGCCATCTATGAGGATGTCCTGCTTCGATAACAGATTCGCCAGCGATTTGATCGTATCCTCCACCGCCGCCGCCGGCACCATCATCCATATCGCCCGCGGTTGCGCCAGTTGGCTCACCAGTTCTTCGAGGGACGAGGTGGCCACAGCACCATCCTTTTGCACTTGCCTCACCGCCTCCGGATGAACGTCATAGACCACGCAGTCGTGCCCGGCATGCATAAGCCGCCGCGCCATGCTGGCACCCATGCGTCCAAGACCAATCATTCCAAGGTTCATTTGCCCACCTCTGATGTAAGAGCCATAATTCAACCGATAACTTTATCAAACCAGACAATTCGAGGAGCGGTATTGGCACATCAATATACTCACTATATTCAGTCTAGCGGCCGCATTAACTAGCGCAAGCACGCTTTAAAAGGTAGCGTTTTTGGGAAGTTATTCAGATTCATGACCACCTAAATCCAGCTGATATCGGCATTCCCGTCAGCTGCCTTGATTGGTCGTCCACAAGGAATATCGTCCCGCTCTAACCACTCACTATAAGGGGGAAAGCGTAAGGATGAGTAACCTGAAGCAAATATTTCAGGTTGGGTTGGACCGATATCAGTCCACTCAGTTCAGTTCACGAAGTCGTCGTCAAATGTCGTGTCGAAATACGTAGATCGAATTGGTTCGACGCCTCGGATACGACTGTCGCCCATCTCTGCTGGGTTCCAGTAATGTGAATGCGCAGGGGAGGCCCCTTCCCCGCCAGCCTTAGCCGGTTTTGTCTGCGGATTGGCTGAACGCCTGTTACGCAATCCAAGTCCATGTTTTTGCTGCTTTTCGCTGCCAGCTGAATTCAGATGATTGGAAGGCAATTTTCTCTCATCTTCGTCGGGGTTTGAATGTTTCATGACTTTCCTCATGCACAAGATGCGCGGTGAACAAATCTGACGTTGGTATATACGATTGACCTGGCCGTCAAGGCAACCCTATTACCGGGGAAATTTATACCTAATAAATAACAGACTCTGTGTGTTGGCTAACATTTGGCCGACATTTTTATAAATTTAGACATATCGCGGTTGAAAGCGACGATTCTGCCGGAAAGTAAAATATATGGGGGCGTCATGCCTATGTGCGCTAACGCACGGATGAATTCTAGGCGAGGTAGGACAATGCCCAAACTTCGCGTGCCAATGCGTCGTGGCCATACCCATTGCGGGTATGCGAGTCTCCAGCGAAACACACGCACTCTCCGGGACCGGATTCAGTTGCCCCAGGGGCGATCGATTCGGCTAACACCTAGTTTCTTCTGCAGGCCGTTCATTCCTCCTGCTAAAGACTCAATAAATAGGGCAGGCCACCCGAAGCGCCGGCCGCAATGACGAGCTGGGCACCTTGTGTTTTACCTATTACAAGGAGATCCAAGTCTTGGAATTAAGCAGCAAGACCCTGTTTGGACGTCTGCTTAATTGGAGAGTGCCTTCTTCTGAGAAAGTGTCATCACAGGTATATCCCAGCGACGAACCGCCGCTGCGTTCAGAATTGTTCAATGCTGATCAGATGGCGCGCCACGGTGAAACCCTGGCACGTTTGCATATATTGCGCCAAAAGCGCGCTGGCGAGCGGCTTTTGCCCCGGCTGGCTGATAATGAAAACGTCCTGATCGGAGTCTGCGCACTGCTGACCGAGGCAGTAAAAGCGAATTTCCAAATCACCCCTGCCAGTGAGTGGTTACTCGATAACTTTTATCTGATTGAAGAACATATCCATACTGCCAAACGCCACTTCCCTAAGAGTTACAGCCGCGGTCTGCCGTGCCTTGCAAATGGCCCATCGGCGGGTCTTCCACGAGTGTATGACATCGCCCTGGAAATTATCTCTCATGGTGATGGCCGCGTGGATTCGGAAGGTCTCAGCCGGTTTGTAGCAGCTTATCAAAGCTTAACCAGTCTTAAACTGGGCGAATTGTGGGCCATCCCCATCATGCTGCGCCTGGCGCTGATCGAGAATCTAAGGCGCGTTGGGATATGCATTGCCACCGCCAGGACCGGACGTAATCTGGCCATCTATTGGGCGAACCAGATGACCGCGATCGCCGAGACAGATCCAAAGAATCTGGTTCTGGTAATTGCCGACATGGCGGGGTCGAATCCACCGATGGTGGGTGCATTTGTGGCGGAGTTTGCCCGCCGCCTCCAGGGGCAAAATACGGCATTGCGGTTGCCGCTCACCTGGATCGAACAGTCGCTTTCCGAGTCCGACCTCACGATTGAGCAGGTCGTGAAATCCGAAAGTCAGCAGCAGGCAACCGAACAAATTTCCATCAGCAACAGCATTACCAGCCTCCGCTTGCTGGACGCCATCGATTGGCGTGAGTTTGTCGAGAGCATGAGTACGGTCGAAGCCACCCTGCGCCAGGACATTGATGGTGTGTACGGCAAGATGGATTTTGCCACTCGCGACCGTTACCGCCGGGTTGTGGAACAATTGGCAAAGAACAGTCGGCTTTCCGAAGCCGCGGTCGCGGAAAAGGCGATTCAACTGTCTCGGGAACGCACGCTTGCGAAAGATGATGACCAGCGCACCTCCCATGTGGGTTTCTATTTAATAGAACAGGGATTGCACCAGCTTGAGCAAAGCATAGGAATACGGATTTCCATAGATGAAATGCTGCGCCGACTTGTCCGCCGTTACTCACTGCCCTTCTATGCTGGCACACTCACGCTGCTGACCCTGACTGCAAGCGCAGCGCTGCTATTGATGGCACACATAGACGATGTACATGGCTGGCCGCTGATTCCGCTTGCCGTACTTTTTATTCTATGCACCAGCTACCTGGCGGTTGCGCTCATCAACTGGTTCGTGACCTTGTTGGTGGTTCCATATTTGCTGCCGCGCATGGATTTTTCCAAAGGAATTCCACCGGAATTTATTACCCTGGTAGTCGTTCCGAGCATACTGACAAGTGCTGGCGATATCGATAACCTGGCCGAGGCTCTTGAAGTCCGGTATTTGGGCAACCGAGATGACAACCTGCGCTTCGCGTTGCTGACCGATTTTAAGGATGCCCTCGAAGCAACGACTCCGGACGATGATCTGCTTTTACGGCTGGCTCAGAAACGGATTGAGGGGCTGAATAACAAGTATCCCGGCGCGTTAAACGATGCCTTCTTTCTCTTTCACCGTCCACGGCGCTGGAATCCGGGTGAAGGCTTGTGGATGGGATACGAACGCAAACGCGGCAAAATCGCCGAATTGAATTCGTTTCTGCGCGGTGGCTCTACCGAGCCATTTTCTCTGGTAGTGGGCGATACAAAAGCATTATCCAATGTCAAATATGTCATTGCCCTGGACGCCGATACACAGCTGCCGCGTGATTCAGCGCGACAGTTTGTTGGAGTCATGGCGCATCCTCTGAATCGCCCGTTTTACGATGCAGTCCACCAGCGTATCTGCCAGGGGTATGGCGTGGTTCAGCCACGCGTGGCTATCAGCCTTCCTAGCATAAATAGATCACGGTATGCGCAACTATTTGCGGGAGAACCGGGCGTTGATCCCTACACGCGGGCGGTTTCCGATGTTTACCAGGATCTGTTCAATGAAGGTTCCTTTGTCGGCAAAGGTATTTACGATGTAGATGCGTTTGAGCAGTCTCTGCATGCCCGTTTGCCGGAGAATCTGATTCTCAGCCACGATCTGCTGGAAGGATCCTATTGCAGAGCGGGATTGTTGAGCGACGTGCTGCTATATGAGGACCACCCCGCGGGTTACCGCGCCGACGTGAGCCGCCGATGCCGCTGGATACGGGGCGATTGGCAGATTGCCTCCTGGATTTTGCCGCGCGTTCCAGGTCTAGATGCGCGCTATCAGAAGAATCCCCTCTCGATGCTGTCGCGCTTCAAGATATTGGACAATCTGCGGCGAAGCCTGGTGCCCACGGCGCTGACGCTGCTTTTGGTGCTCGGATGGACGGTTCTGACAACAACCTGGTTCTGGACTTTATCTGTCGTTGGCATAGTCATTATTCCCGCGCTGCTGGTTTCCGCGCTGGAGATCTTCTGCAAACCGGACGACGCACTCCTGGTGCCGCATATATTCACCACTCTACGCTCAGCAGAACGGCGCCTGGCGCAAGCGGTATTCATGCTCACCTGCCTACCGTTCGAGGCATATTACAGTCTCGATGCAATTACACGCAGCGTCGCACGGATGCTCTTCACCCACAGGCGGCTCCTGGAATGGAATCCATCCAGCCTCTCCAGGCGTCACGCCGCTACCGATCTGATATCTTACTGTCGGCTGATGGGGATCGGCCCGTTTCTCGCCATTGCCGGGTTCATCTATCTGGCATTCTCAAACCCAAGCGCGATAATAGCCGCGTCGCCAATATTGAGCCTGTGGCTTATTTCCCCGGTAATTGCCTGGTGGATCAGTCAACCGCTTTTGCGTACTGAAGCGGCCTTGACGGGAGATCAGGTTATATTCCTGCACAAACTCTCCAGAAAAATATGGTCATTTTTCGAACAATTCGTCGGAACTGAGGATCATTGGCTGCCGCCCGACAGCTATCAAGAATATCCCGCCCCCGTAATCGCGCATCGCACCTCCCCCACCAACATGGGGCTGGCGTTGCTGGCAAACCTGGCAGCCTATGATTTCGGTTACATCGCATGCGGACAGCTGTTGGAGCGCAGCGCCAATGCATTTGAAACCATGCAGGCCCTGGAACGCTACAAAGGGCATTTCTACAATTGGTACGACACCCTAACCCTGATGCCTCTCCCACCTCTTTATATTTCGACTGTGGACAGCGGAAATCTCGCTGGCCATCTACTGACATTGCGTCAGGGATTGCTGGCAATCCCCAATGACGCGATATTGAACCCAGAATTTTTCGACGGCCTGGCCAACACTCTGGGCGTTCTCAGGGATGTCGCCGGAACAGATTCCATCACCGGACTGAATGTGTTCCGGCAGGAACTGCAATTCGCCCGCGATGCCCCTCCAGAAACTTTGACGGCGGCAAGGTTATGTCTGGACCACTTGGCCACTTTCAGCGCCGAGATGAGTGCCGGGTTAACTCTAAACCCCGGAGACCAAGTGATGTGGTGGATCCAGGCACTGACACGCCAATGCCGGGAAGCGCGCGATGAGCTGGCTCTCTTCTGCCCGACGTCAGCGGATGAGTCACGCCACAAGAGTCGCATCCCATCACTACGCGAATTGGCCCAGCAGGGAAATCAAAACGCCATTGAGCGGACTACTGTTATTCGTGAGCTGGCGGCACAAGCCGGCCGGCTTGCTGATATGGAGTATGACTTTCTTTATGACAAAACGCGCCATCTACTGACAGTCGGTTATAACCTCACGGAGCACCGACGCGATTCCGGCTATTACGATCTGCTGGCTTCGGAAGTCAGGCTCTGCAGTTTCGTGCTGATTGCGCAGGATAAACTGCCTCAGGAACATTGGTTTGCCCTTGGACGCCTGCTAACGATTTCCGGCGGCACGCCAATCCTGGTTTCCTGGAGCGGCTCCATGTTTGAATACCTCATGCCGCTGTTGGTGATGCCTACCTACGAAAACACATTGCTCGATCAGGCATATCGGGTCGCCGTAGACAGACAAATTGAATACGGAACGCTGCGCAATGTGCCTTGGGGAATCTCAGAATCAGGCTACAACCTCTTAAGCGCGCATCTCAATTATCAATATCGAGCGTTTGGCGTACCCAGTCTGGGACTCAATCGCAGATTGACCGAGGATCTGGTGATTGCACCCTATGCGGCGGTGCTGGCATTGATGGTGGCGCCAGACCAAGCCTGTCGCAATCTGCAATACATGGCGGCCGATGGAATGGAGGGAAGATACGGATTTTATGAAGCTGTGGATTACACTCCGGTACGAATGCCTCACGGCCATTCGAAAGCGATTGTCCGGTCCTTTATGGCTCACCATCAGGGAATGAGCATCCTGTCACTGGCGTATCTGTTGCTGGATCGCCCCATGCAGAAGCGCTTTGAATCGGATCCCGCGTTCCAGGCGACCAACCTGCTGCTACAAGAACGGGTTCCCAAAGCCACCCGGTTCTATTCGCATACACCCGAGCTCGACGAACTGCATGTCCCTGCCAGCAATGCGCAGGCGTCCATACGAGCCTTCAACAGCCCGAATACACCGATACCAGAAATCCATTTGCTCTCAAATGGAGCTTACCAGGTGATGGCCACCAACGCCGGTGGCGGTTACAGCAAATGGAAAGATATTGACATCACACGCTGGCGGGAAGACAGCACGCGTGATAATTGGGGAGCATTTTGCTATCTCAGGGATATCGCCAGTGGTGAGGTATGGTCCACCGCCTATCAGCCGATACTAAAATCGCTGGATAAATATGAAGCCATATTCTCGGAAGCACGGGCAGAGTACCGCTGCACTCACAACAACATTGAAGCCCGTACGGCAATTACTGTTTCCCCAGAAGATGACATAGAATTACGCCGCATCAACCTTACCAATCGTTCACGCACACGCAGGCTGATTGAGATCACGAGTTACGCAGAAATCGTGCTTGCGGCTGCCAGCACCGATGACGCGCATCCAGCCTTCAGCAATCTTTTTGTGGACACAGAAATCCTGAGCACGCGACAGGCAATCCTTTGTACCCGACGACCCCGCTCCGCGGATGAGAACCCTCCCTGGATGTTCCATCTTATAGTCGCTGATCGGGCGGCGATCGAGGCCGTGTCTTATGAGACAGACCGCATGCGGTTCATAGGCCGCGGAAACAGCACCGACGATCCGCTGGCCATGAAGTCTAATGCGCCACTCTCAGGCAGCCAGGGTTCGGTGCTGGATCCGATTGTCGCGATCCGCTACCGCATCGCTCTCGACCCCGACGAAACGGCAATACTGAACGTGGTCTCCGGTATCGCGGAAACTCGCGGAAAATGCCTGGGTTTGGTGGAGAAATACCAGGATTGGCAGCTGGCGAACCGTGTCTTTGATCTGGCATACACTCACAGCCAAGTGATCCTGCGACAGCTCAATGCCAAGGAAGCCGATGCACAACTGTACGGGCGTCTCGCCAGTTCAATTATTTATACCAATGCTTCGTTGCGCGCCCATCCCAGCGTTCTAATACGCAACCACCGCGGACAATCGGGCTTGTGGGGTTATGCAATTTCCGGTGATTTGCCCATCGTACTGCTGCGCATCGGCGACCCCGCCAATATAGACCTCGTCCGTCAAATGGTGCAGGCCCACGCCTACTGGCGGCTGAAGGGGCTGGCAGTGGATCTGGTGATCTGGAACGAAGATCACGCCGGTTACCGGCAATTGTTGCATGACCAAATCATGGGCTTGATTTCCACCGGCACCGAAGCCAATGTGATCGACCGCTCCGGCGGCATCTTTGTAAAGATCGCAGAACAAATTTCTGAAGAAGATCGGGTGCTGCTGCAAACTATCGCCCGTGTGATCATCAGCGATAGCGCCGGGCCGCTGGCGGCGCAAGTGAACCGCCGCAGTTTGGCTGAAACCAAGATTGCACGTTTGACACCGCCGACGCGCGCCCTGCGTCAGGAACCACCGTCTGCCATGGAATTGCCGAGCCGCGATTTGATCTTCCCTAATGGACTGGGAGGATTCGCGGCTGACGGGCGCGAGTATGTCATCACTATCTTGCCGGACCAAATGACGCCAGCACCATGGGTAAACGTATTGGCGAACCCTTCATTTGGGACGCTCATCTCGGAAAGCGGCGTCGCCAACACCTGGAGCGAGAATTCCCACGAGTTCAGACTCACTCCCTGGTCAAACGATCCGGTAAGCGATCCTGCCGGTGAAGCCTTTTATATTCGTGATGAGGAGAGCGGACATTTCTGGTCTCCCACTCTACTGCCCTGTCGCGGAGCTACGCCCTATGTCACCCGGCATGGATTCGGCTACAGCGTCTTTGAACATACGGAGGATGGCATCCGTTCAGAACTGCGGATTTACGTGGCCATGGATGCGTCCGTCAAGTTCGCTGTATTTAAGCTGAGTAATCAATCCGGCCGCACACGCCGGATGTCCCTCACCGGCTACGTGGAATGGGTGCTGGCAGATCTGCGGCCCCGGTCCATGATGCACGTCATCACAGAAGTGGATACCAACAGCGGTGCGCTGTTCGCGCATAATCCCTACAGTCCGGAATTCGCCAGTCGGGTTGCTTTTTTCGACGTGGACGATGGGACCCGCACCGTCAGCGGTAGCAGAACCGAGTTTCTGGGTCGCAACGGCACACTTTCAAATCCTGTCGCCATGAAACGCTCACGGCTTTCCGGCAAAGTTGGTCCGGCGTTGGATCCCTGCGGTGCCATTCAGGTGCCCTTCGATCTGGTGGACGGACAAGAACGCGAAATCATTTTTCGGCTCGGTGTGGGGCGGGATATCAATGAGGCCCGTCAACTGATACAACAAGCGCGGGGATCAAAGGCAGCACACAATGCATTCAAGAGTGTGCAGCAATACTGGCAGCACACGCTGGGCGCCGTGCAAGTGGATACCCCTGATCCGGCCGTCAATATTTTGGCCAACGGCTGGCTGGTCTACCAAGTGATCAGTTGTCGTCTATGGGGACGTACCGCCTTCTATCAACCCTCAGGAGCCTTCGGCTTCCGCGATCAATTACAGGACGCGTTAGCGCTCATCCACGCCCAACCCTCCCTGCTGCGCGCACAACTTGTGTTGTGCGCATCGCGCCAGTTTCCGGAAGGAGATGTGCAACACTGGTGGCAGATACCGTCGGGACGCGGCATACGTTCCCATTGTTCGGATGACTACCTTTGGCTTCCGTTCGCCGTGTCTCGTTACGTCTTAACCACCGGCGACACCGGGGTGCTGGATGAATCCATCCATTTTATTCAGGGTCGTCCGCTAAACCCTGGCGAAGATTCCTATTATGACTTACCAGGCCAATCCGACAAGGCCGCTACCCTCTATGAGCACTGCCAGCGCGCTGTCCAGTGGGGTCTGCGCTTTGGCGAGCATGGTCTACCGCTTATGGGAACGGGTGACTGGAATGACGGTATGAACATGGTGGGCGAAAAGGGCAAAGGCGAAAGCGTCTGGCTAGGATTTTTCCTCTATCAGGTACTGGAGCAGTTCAAGGAAGTTGCGCGTTTGCACACAGACATGCCGTTCGTTCAACGATGCGAGAAGGAAGCCGTTGATATACGCCAGAAGCTCGAGATGCATGGCTGGGATGGCGAGTGGTATCGGCGTGCCTATTTTGACGACGGCACACCGCTCGGTTCGATAAGCAGCCCGGAATGCCAGATCGATTCAATTGCACAGAGCTGGGCGGTGTTATCTGGGGCCGGCGATGGCCAACGTGTCCGCATGGCCATGGAAGCAGTGGACAAGCGCCTGATCAACCGCAAGGATGCCCTGGTGCAACTTTTAGCGACGCCCTTCGATAAGTCGGATCTGCAGCCCGGTTATATCAAGGGCTATCCACCCGGTGTGCGGGAGAATGGCGGTCAATACACCCATGCGGCCGTGTGGTCGGCGATGGCGTTCGCCGCACTAGGTGATAACCGGCGCGCCTGGGAATTGCTGGCCATGCTCAATCCCCTGAACCACAGCAGTTCCCCGCAATCGGTTGCGCTCTACAAGGTGGAACCTTACGTGATGGCATCCGATGTCTATGCGCAATCACCGCACACCGGGCATGGTGGCTGGACGTGGTACACCGGTTCGGCCGGGTGGATGTATCAACTCATCCTTGAATCGTTGCTGGGTTTGAGGTTGCAAGTGGACAAGCTCTTAATTGAACCCTGCCTGCCCGTGGATTGGTCCGGGTTCAAGCTGCACTACCGGTATCGGGAAACCCCTTACCACATCACCGTCTTGCAGACCCATGATGTGGATAACCCGGTGCATGTGGTCTGTGATGGAATCGTGCAAAAAGACAACGCCATCCCGCTGATGGATGATCATCGTGAACATATAGTAGAAGTGAGGATATATCATGAAAAAATTTACCCTAGCCTCGGATGAGAAATCTGCGCTGCCACTCTTGGATACGTCCACCTGGGATACACCGGAAATCCAACGGCTTAGTTCCGGGCGTGGTTCCTGGCACAATTCCACCAAAGACAGCGGCGCTGGCAAGCGATCATTGGATAAAGCCGTATTTCTGCTGGATGTGGATAACACACTGCTCAATAACGATGCTATCGAAGCAAGTCTCAAGGATCATCTCACTCAGGAGTTTGGGGCCGAAAACCGTGATCGGTACTGGGCGCTGCTTGAAGAATTGCGCACCGAATTGGGCTATGCCGACTACTTGGGGGCCTTGCAACGTTACCGGCTTGAAGACTTAAGCGACCCGCACCTGCTACTCATGTCCACTTTCCTGGTGGACTATCCATTTGCAAATCGGCTGTATCCCGGCGCGCTCGATGTTATCCAGCATCTGAATCGCTGGGGCCTGACGGTTATCCTTTCCGATGGCGATGTGGTTTTTCAGCCGCGCAAGGTGCAACGTTCGGGACTATGGGATGCGGTGGAAGGTCGGGTATTGATCTATATACATAAAGAACAGATGCTGGAAGATGTGATTCGTCGTTACCCGGCCCGGCATTACGTCATGGTAGACGACAAACTGAGTATTCTGACAACCATGAAAAACATTCTGGGTGACCGGCTGACTACCGTATTCCCGCGCCAGGGACATTACGCGCACGATCCGAAAAACATCGCCGCCTACCCGCCCGCCGATATAACCATCAAAGCGATTGGTGATCTTCTCAATTATGAGCTGACCGCGCTTCTCAGCAAGGCCGCCGCAGACGCCAGTGCGGAACGGGAGAACTCATGAAAACCACACAACGACTGCATGACCTCGGTCAGAGTCTGTGGCTCGATAATATTACCCGTGGTTTGCTCACCAGTGGCGGATTGCAACGCTACATCAATTGGTTTTCGATAACCGGCCTCACCTCCAACCCCACTATCTTCGACAAAGCCATCAAAGGCTCCGATGCCTACGACGGCGCTATCCGCGAAACAGCACAGGCAGGCATGTCCCGTGAGACACTGTTCTTCGAACTGGCGTTGGAGGATTTGACCCAGGCCGCCGATCTGTTTCGCCCGGTCCACGACGCCACCGGCGGCGTGGATGGCTGGGTATCGCTGGAAGTGTCCCCACTGCTGGCGGATGATACCGACGGCAGTATAAAAGCGGCACTGCAGCTGCATGCGCGCGCGCAACGCCCCAATCTGTTCATCAAGATTCCCGGCACGCGCGCCGGCATTCCCGCCATTGAGGAGGCAATCTTCAAGGGCGTACCGATAAATGTCACGTTGTTGTTCTCGCGTGAGCAATACCTCAAGGCGGCGGACGCCTATCTGCGCGGCATCGAACGGCGGCTGGCAGCCGGCCTGGACCCGAAGGTCGCCTCGGTGGCGTCCATCTTCGTCAGCCGCTGGGATGTGGCGGTCAAGGACAAAGTTCCGCGGGAGCTCCGGAATAGTCTTGGGATCGCCATTTCCAAAAATGCGTACCAGGCCTATTGTGAGCTGCATGCTTCATCCCGTTGGCGGATACTTGCCGCTGCCGGTGCGCACAAACAACGCCTGCTCTGGGCCAGCACTGGCACCAAGGATCCGGAAACCCCGGATACGCTCTATATAGAAGCGCTTGCTGCACCCGACACCATCAACACCATGCCTGAGAAGACCTTGCGGGCGTTTGCTGATCATGGTGTGCTGAAAGGCGTGCTGCCGGTGGATGGCGGTGATGCAGAAACGGTGTTCGAAAAATTTATGCGGGCCGGTGTAGACCTTCAAGCACTCGCCAGCCAGCTCCAGCTGGAGGGTGCCCAGAGCTTCGTTAAGTCATGGCAGGACCTGATACAAAGCATCGCCGCCAAAAGCACCATACTCAAGGCGCAGGCAAAAACAGGCATCGCTTAACCATGGCCACCAACCCATTGATACAGGCACCTGCATTGACAGAACGCCCAAACTGGAAGGCGCTCGAAGTTCATTCACGGAATATCCGCAATCTGCATATGCGTCAGCTCTTTAAAGACGACCCGAAACGTGGAGAACGCCTAACGGCCGAAGCCGTCGATCTCTACCTGGATTACTCAAAGAATCGCATCACCGGCGAAACCCTGAGGCTGCTGCTAACGCTTGCTGAAGAATGCAATTTGCGCGAGCACATCCACGCCATGTTCTGCGGCCAGAAAATCAATGTGACCGAAAAGCGTGCCGTGCTGCATGTGGCCTTGCGCGCTCCGAAAAGCCAGCGGATCATGATGGACGGCGTAGACGTGGTCCCCGAAGTGCATACGGTACTCTCAAGGATGGCTGCGTTTTCGGACCAGGTCCGCAATGGCCAATGGCGTGGCCATACCGGGAAGCCTCTCTGCAATGTCATTAATATCGGTTTGGGCGGGTCTGATCTCGGGCCGGTCATGGCCTACGAAGCACTGCGCCATTACAGCCAGCGTGAGCTGAGATTTCGTTTCGTCTCCAATATAGATGGCACGGACTTTGCGGAAGCCACCCGCGATCTGAATCCAGAAGAGACGCTTTTTATTATCAGTTCCAAAACCTTCACCACCCTCGAGACCATGACCAACGCGCAGGCAGCCCGTGCCTGGTGCCTGCACAAGCTGGGTGACCAACAGGCAGTATCCAGGCATTTTGTGGCGGTCTCCACCAACGCGGAAGGGGTCGCGAAATTCGGCATCAGCGCAGAAAATATGTTCGGCTTCTGGGACTGGGTGGGGGGTCGCTACTCCATGGATTCCGCTATCGGCCTCTCCACCATGATCGCCATCGGCCCGGAAAACTTCCGCGCCCTGCTGGCGGGCTTCCATGCCATGGATGAGCACTTTCGCTCCGCACCCTTCGACAAAAACCTACCGGTGCTCATGGGTTTGCTCACGATCTGGTACAACAATTTTTTTGATGCCCAGACGGTGGCGGTGCTGCCCTACAATCAATATCTGAAGCACTTCCCGGCTTACCTGCAGCAATTGACCATGGAGAGCAACGGCAAGCAAGTCACCCTCGGCGGCATGCGCGTCAATTATCAAACTGCGCCCATTTACTGGGGCGGCTGCGGTGTCAACGGCCAGCATTCGTTCTACCAACTCATTCACCAGGGAACCAAGCTGATTCCTTGCGATTTCATCGGTTTCTGCCAAACCCTGAATCCGCTGGGTAATCAACACGACTTATTGATGGCAAACCTGTTTGCTCAGACCGAAGCGCTGGCCTTCGGCAAGACTGCAGACGAAGTCAAAGCCGAGGGCACACCCGACTGGCTGACGCCACACCGGGTCTTTGAGGGCAACCATCCCAGCAACACGATTCTGTCGGAGCGGTTGACGCCCAAAATCTTGGGAAGTCTGATAGCACTGTATGAACACATTGTCTTTACTCAAGGCACCATCTGGAACATCGATTCCTTCGACCAGTGGGGCGTGGAGCTGGGGAAAGTGCTGGCCAAGCGCGTCATCCCCGAATTGGAAAGTGCACAGGAACCAGCTCTCGCGCATGACAGCTCCACCAATACGCTCATCAAACGTTATCGCCGTTTCAGAAAGTCACCCTCATGAACCCCAATATCAGTCCATTGGCTGGCAAGCCCGCCCCACGTTCGCTGCTGGTCAACGTGCCCAAACTCGTCACGGCCTACTACAGCGAGGTGCCTGATCCGAGTGTGCCCGGACAACAAGTGGTATTCGGCACTTCGGGGCACCGGGGTTCAGCTTTCGAGAAATCCTTTAACGAATGGCACATCCTCGCCATCAGTCAGGCCATTTGCCTCTACCGCACACAGAATGGAATAGACGGCCCGCTGTTTCTCGGCATGGACACCCACGCGCTCTCTATACCCGCGAGTGGAAGTGCGCTGGAGGTTTTGGCCGCCAACGGCGTAGAAGTAATGCTCGCCAAGGACGATGAATACACTCCCACGCCGGTGATTTCCCACGCCATTCTCACCCACAACCACGGACGTACCACGGGACTAGCGGATGGCATTGTGATCACTCCTTCCCATAACCCTCCCGACAACGGTGGTTTCAAATACAACCCGCCCAACGGCGGTCCGGCAGATACCGGCATTACCAACTGGATTGAAGCAAAAGCCAATGAATTTCTAAAAAATGATCTCAAAGGCGTGAAAAGAATGCCGTTCGAAACGGCCCTGCGCGCCTCTACCACCCACCGTCACGACTATATCAATGCCTATGTCAGCAATCTCACCAACGTAATAGATATGGATACGATCCGCGGCGCCCAGCTCCATCTGGGTGTGGATCCGCTGGGTGGCGCCGGGGTTCATTACTGGGCTCCCATCGCGGAACGCTATCACCTGGATCTCACCGTGGTCAGTGAGGAAGTGGACCCGACGTTCCGGTTCATGACGGTGGATTGGGACGGCAAGATCCGCATGGACCCGTCCTCGCCCTATGCCATGCAACGCCTGATCGGATTGAAGGACCGTTATGATGTCGCTTTTGCCTGCGACACCGACCATGACCGGCATGGAATCGTCACCAAGAGTACCGGGCTGCTGCCGCCCAACCATTATCTCTCGGTGGCTATCCACTATCTGTTGCAGAATCGGCCCCAGTGGAGCCGGCAGGCAGCGGTTGGCAAGACCGTGGTCAGCAGCCAGATGATTGATCGTGTCACCGCAAAACTCGGCAGAAAACTTTATGAGGTGCCAGTGGGCTTCAAATGGTTTGTAGAAGGACTACTCAACGGTTCCCTGGGCTTCTGTGGCGAAGAAAGCGCAGGCGCTTCTTTCTTGCGAATCGATGGAACCACCTGGACGACGGATAAGGACGGCATCATCCCGGCACTGCTCTCAGCTGAGATCACGGCGCGCATGCATCGGGATCCCGGTGAGATTTATCGAGAACTAACCCGCGAATTCGGCGAATCTGTTTACGAACGTGTTGACGCACCCGCAACACCGGGTCAGAAAGTCATGCTCTCAAAGCTCTCTGCGCAGCAAATTACATCCAAGGATTTGGCCGGCGACAAGATTCAAACGATACTCGATCATGCGCCAGGAAACGGTGCGGCCATCGATGGTTTAAAGGTAATGACTGCTAATGGATGGTTTGCTGCGCGCCCCTCGGGTACCGAAGACATCTATAAAATCTATGCGGAAAGCTTCAGTGGCAAGGACCAGCTGCGGCGCATCCTTACTGAAGCACAGGCAATCGTGGATGCCGAGCTAGGAGTGCCCGGAAAGCTGAAGGCAAGCGGAATCGGTGGCGTTTAAATAAAGCCTCCAGTAGCCCATAAAATTTCACGGCAACTGGATCAAGGATTAGGGGCACTCCACCGCGGCAAACAGTCACACTTACGCTGGCTCGCAAATCGCCGAACTCATAACTGATGCCATATAGAAAAGGCTGCGTTCTGGCGGAGCTTCTTTCTTCGAAACATGTTCTTAGTTGGGCCGCTCAGAATTTCAAATGCACGACGATCAAATCCCCAAACCCATAAACCAATGTCCCCAATATCAGGATCGATACCTCAATGAAGCGCAGCCTGGCCCTGGCTTTATCCGTTGCTTCCTTGACTCTACTGGTGACATTTTCCTCCAGTATCGCACGCCGCTTTATTTTTTCATCGATTCTCTCTTGGCCCTTCTTACTCCAGGCTGGAATGATCGTGGGCCGTATCCTTTCAAGTCGCGCTACCACCCATTCTTCCACGAGAGTCAGTCTATCAGTCAGATCCAATGCGGCGAATATGATGCCCGTGACGATAATCAATGCTCCAGATCTCGTGAAGTTGAAGGGCCGGGTGTACATGCCCCAGACATACCCGAGTATCAATATCGCCAGTGTGATACCGATCGCCACTTTTTCATGGTAACTGGTCATGACGTGCGCCTTGCCCTCGGAGACCAAATTTGAGAGCCCCGCAATAGTGTGGGTTTTATCGTCTTGATTCGAGGGCATTTTGTCTTGCGACATAACAACATTGCCTAAGTTGACTTACAACAGACTTTTGCAGTACGCCCTTAGATTTATTCTTTTCCGCCAAAACATTCTTCGTCTTCAATTACCGCGTCAAAGGGATTTTTCGGCTGGCATCAATAGCTAAAAACATCATGATTAATATCGTCTTGCCTGAAACCCAGCCAAGACGGCTCGGCTCCCGAGGGGTGCAATTACCGATGAATCGATGGTGGAGGCACCGTACTAGG
>Ga0307373_10003897_pt1 | contig 25467 bp, 23 predicted proteins | sample OX2MG_FD_202534 | JGI IMG/M metagenome (GOLD analysis project Ga0307373, IMG submission 202534) | Soil microbial communities from Risofladan, Vaasa, Finland - OX-2 | ecosystem: Environmental > Terrestrial > Soil > Coastal area > Acid sulfate soil | place: Finland: Risofladan, Vaasa | collected...
TGCGTCAGCGTATTCGCCGGGCTGACGCTGAGCGGCGGCGCGCTGATCGCGTCGTTCCTCGGGTTTTTCAACCTCCGCCACCCCACCGGGTTCGGAGGGGTCGTGGTCGTGACGAAGGCGCAGGTACCACCGGCAGGCGCAGACCCGGTGGTGGTCACGGCTGGCAAGTTCTGGCTTTCGAACCTGAGCGGAGCGCAGGGCGATGTGCTCGGTTCGGGCGCTTCCGGCGGCCTGCTGGCGCTTTACTGGAAGTGTCCACACCTTGGTTGCACGGTGCCTTGGAACGCGACGTTCAACGGTGCCCAGGTTTCGTTTCCCGGTATCATCGGATGGTTCCGGTGCCCCTGCCATGGATCGACCTATTCACGGGCCGGAGTACGGGTGTTCGGACCCGCTCCACGGTCGATGGACACGATGGCCATCACGGTGAACGCCGATGGATCGCTCACCGTGAACACCGGCAAGATCACCCTCGGTGGTGAGGATGCGCTGCGCGAAGTGCCCTATTCGGCGTGAAGCAGCGCGAGAGGGGCCCTTGCCCAATCGCTAACCGTAGCCCAATCGACATCAGCATTTCACACTGCGATCACTCTGAGTTCACAGAACTGGGGTTCAATGAATTCATGGCCGCCCCAACCCATCACAACCAGGGGAACGGCCATGGAGGTCCTATGTTTGAACTGATGGTCGCAGAAGCCCACATCGCCGACATCCGCCGCGAGGTCGAAGCCGCGCGTCGCGCCTATGACGTGGCGAGAATGCTGCGGGCCACGCCGTCGTCCCGGCCGAACGTCCGGGAATTCAAGCTTGGCCCGCTGGTTATCGCCTGGCGCTGAGTGCGGCTGGCCTTCACTCCTCGTCGTCCGTCTTGTAGTGTCGGTGATATGTGCGGGCGCTTCACAATGACGGACGACCAACTGGAGCCACTGGCGACGGATCCTGGCGTGCCCGTTTCGGCTCTGCCGCGCACCCGGCCTCGCTACAACATCGCCCCCACCGACGAACACCCGATCGCGCGCATGGAGTTCGAAGAGCCGGAGGTGTTGCTCGCGCACTGGGGGCTCATCAACCACTGGCTGCGCGACCCCCGGAAGGCTGCCCAGGTCGCGTCCCGGCAGATCAACGCGCGCGCCGAAACCCTTCTTGCGCGGCCAGCATACCGGGAGGCGCTCCAGCTCCGGCGCTGCCTCGTGCCGGCCGACGGCTTCTACGAATGGAGCGGCCCGAGGACCGACCGGCGGCCGTCCTGGTTCCACCGCGCGGACGGAGGGCTGTTCTATTTCGCGGGCCTTTATGAGTTCTGGCGCCCTGACTCAATACCTGCTGGCGAGGGGGGTGCTGAGCGGCCGTGGCAACCAACGTTCACGATTATCACGACGACCGCCAACGCGCTGGTCGCGCCGATCCACGACCGCATGCCGGTGATCATCCCGCGCGAAGCGGTCGACACGTGGCTGGACGTCCGTAACGTCCCGGCGGAGGAGGCGGCGCGGTTGCTCGTGTCCGCGCCAGACAATCTGTTCGTCGCCCGCGCTGTATCAAAAAGCGTTAACAACGTCAGGAACGACGCGCCGGAACTGATCGTGGCGAGCCCGGAGCTGCTCTGAACGTGGCACAGATGGTTGCCGCGGAGGGCGGCGAGAGCCCTGCTATTGACCGATCGGTTCGAAGCGGGGCAGCCGCTTTTCGGCGAACGCTTCGAGTCCTTCCTTGAAATCCGGGGCCGTAAAGCTGCCGGCCATCTCGGTGTTGGCGGCCTGAACAGCGGTTGCAAGATCGGTGAATGCGGCCTCGTAGACGAGCTTCTTCGTGATGCGCATCGCGCGCGGAGAAACATGTGAGGCAAGGTATTCGACGTACTCTTTGGCAGCCGGCAGGAGAGCCTCGGGTGGATAGAGGCGGCTGACGAGGCCCATGCGCTGGGCTTCTTCCGCACCAATAACACGCGCTGAGTAGAGCAGGTCAAAGGCGTTGGACGTGCCGATCATGCGGGGGAGGAGCCAGCTCATGCCGTGTTCGGCGATGAGCCCGAGGGCCGTGAAGGCCGTGCCAAAGCGCGCCGATTCGGAGGCGAACCGCATATCGCAGTAGAGTGCCACGACCAGGCCGAGCCCCACGGCCGGCCCATTGATAGCGCCGATCGTGGGCTTCTGGGTGCGCCAGGGGAAGGCATAGTGCTGTTCGAAGTTCGCCTGGATGGAGCCGGGAGCGGCGCCGCCACCTTCGTCCCCTGTCGCGCCATCGTCGGCGATCGTGTTCAGGTGGGTCATATCGGCGCCCGCGCAAAAGCCCCTGCCCGCGCCGGTGAGGATGACGGCGCGGACGGCGCGATCGGCGTCGGCCCGCTGGAGTGCGTCGCGGCACTCGTTCTCCATGACGCCTGTCCAGGCATTGAGCTTTTCAGGGCGGTTGAGGGTGATGATGGCGGCGGCGCCGTCGACTTCATAGTGAATGTCGCGGTAGTCCATGGGGATCGGCCTCGCGTCTGTGGGATTTGCCGCGGCAATGGTGGCACCTGGGGGCGCGAGTCACAACCGGCTATTCGTTACGGAGCGCGGTGATCGGGTCCAGGCGGCTGGCGCGGAAGGCCGGGTAGCTGCCGCTGGCGGCGCCGATGCCGGCTGACACAGCAAATGCGACGGCAACGCTCCATGGCTGGATGACCGTGGTCATGGTTTGGCCCGCGATGTCGCGGCCGTTGATGCCGAGCGCCACCCCCATCCCAACCGCGATACCCAGGATGCCGCCGCCGATGCAAAGGGCGAGCGCTTCCGTGGCGAACTGCAGGACGATGTCCTTGCCACGCGCACCGACGGCACGGCGGATGCCGATCTCGCGGGTCCTCTCGGTGACGCTGACGAGCATGATGTTCATCACGCCGATACCACCGACGACCAGGGAGATACCAGCGATGCTGCCAAGCAGGATCGAGAGTGTTGTGCTCACCTGGCTGGCAGCGCCGACGAGGTCGTTCTGACTCTGGACGGTGAAGTCGGGTGTGGAGACGGCGTGGCGTTCTGAGAGGAGATTGGTGATGTTCGCTTCAACGACGGTCTGATTGGCGTTGGGTGTGGTCTGTACGTTGATCTGGTTAACGATGACCCCACCGGTCGCATTCTTGACGAAGCGGCCGAGGCGGGCCTGCAGCGTCGGCACGGGCACGAAGGCGTAGTTATCCTGCTGGCCGCCGGCGGAGCCGCCCTTCGGCGCCATCACCCCTTCGACATTGAAAGTGAAGCTGATGCGGTCGCCAATGGTGCCGCGGACGGTCTGCCCGACCGGGTTGCTGTTGGGGAAGAGGGCGGCGGCGACCGCGGAGCCAAGCACGATCGAGAGAGATTTGCGGTCGACGTCGTTCTGGGTGATGAACGAGCCCTGCGCGACGGTGCCACCGCGCACGGCCGGATAGGAGGGAGTGGTGCCGACGATGACGACCTGCTGGTTGTTCCCGCCGGCGATGAGCTGCATGGGCACGGTGAGCTGGGGTGCGACCCCCTGGATCCCGGGGATCCCGCTCGAAAGGATGGCGTTGGAGTCGTCGAGGGTGAGTGTTTGAGCGCTCCCGGCACCGCCGCGGGCGCCGCCGTTTTGAGCACCGGATTGGGCGGCGGGTGTGATGAAGATCAGGTCCTGCCCAAGCGCCCTGATCTGGTCCTGCACACCTTTCTGGGCGCCCTGGCCGACGGCGATGAGGACGATGACCGAGCCAACACCGATGACCATGCCGAGCGTGGTGAGGATGCTGCGCAGACCGTTGGCAGCGATAGCGCGAAGGGCGACGCGGAGGGCATCGAGCGGGCTCATGCGGATGCCGCCTCTGCCGACGATGGGCTTGATGCCGGGGACGATGCCTGGACGACGGCGGCGGCGATGGGGGCAGGACGCTGGACCTGCACGCGCTCGTGTTCCGGCTTGCGAATGTCCTCAACGATGTGGCCGTCGCGCATGCGCACGACGCGGTCGGCGTAGGCAGCTACATCGGCTTCGTGCGTCACGAGGATGACAGTGATGTTTTCTTCGCGGACGAGGCGGGTGAAGATTTCCATGACTTCGATACCCGTGTGGGTGTCGAGTGCCCCGGTGGGCTCATCGGCGAGGACGACGCGCGGGTTGACGACGAGCGCGCGGGCGATAGCGACGCGCTGCTGCTGCCCGCCCGAGAGCTGCGTCGGCTTGTGGTGCATGCGGTCGGCCAGGCCGACACGCTTGAGGGCTTCGCGCGCCAGGCGGCGGCGGTTGCGACGGTGCTGGTAGACAAGGGGCAGTTCGACCTGCTCGATGGCAGACATGCGCGGGAGCATGTTGTAGGACTGGAAGACGAACCCGAACTCGCGGCTCCGGAGTTTCGCCTGGGTGTCGTCGGACATACGCCCGACGTCGTGACCTTCGAAGAGATAGCGGCCGCCGCTGGGCCGATCGAGGCAGCCGAGCACGTTCATCATTGTGCTCTTGCCAGAGCCCGAGGCGCCCATGATGGCGACGTATTCACCGCGGTCGATCTCGAGGTCGATGGCATCGAGCGCGCGGATCTGGTTGTCACCTGCGAGGTAGACCTTCGTTACGCCCTCGAGCTGGATCATCATCGGATTCCACCGGGACCGCCGCCGAATGCGCCGCCGCGCGCTGGGGCGCCCGTGGTGGCGGTGGCCGCACCGGGGGCCACAGTGGTGGCTCCGAGCAAGACCTTCTCCCCTTCCGTGACGCCGCTGACGATAGCCGTGTTCGTGCTATCGGACCCACCGACAACTACATCGACGTTCTTCGTGGTGCCGTTGCTGTTGAGAACGACGACGTATGTCTGGCGGCCCTGCCGCTTGATCGCGCCGGTGGGGACGAGCAGCGAGTTCGAGACGACCTTTTCAAGGATGGTGACGTTGGCGCTCATACCGGCATCCGGCATCGGGGCATTGCCAAGGATGCGGAGGAAACCGGCGCCGCCCTGGCCATTACCGGCGGCCGGTGAGCCACCCGCCGCTGGAGTGCCACTGGCACGGGGCCGCTGCCCGCTGGCACCACCGCCACCGGCCGCGAACCCGCCGGCGGGCGCAGCGCCGGTCCCGCCCCCGCGCAGGAGGCCGAAGAGCTCGGTCTGGATCTTTTGGATGTCTGCGGAGTCGGCCTGCAAGTCCGCCGGACGGAGGATCTGGGCGGTGACGGGATAGGTGACGACGCCCTGCGTGACCGTCGGGACGGAACCGACTGTCACGACCTTGACGAGATAGAAGGAACCGGGCAGGGCGTCGAATGTGGCGACGCCGTATTGGCCAGTCTTGATACCGGGGAGGTCGGTCTCAGAGACGGTGAGCTGGACCTGCATGCCGGTCGGGTCGGTGATGGTTGCGCTGTCGGCGGACGCCGGATCACCGATATTCAGGTTCATCGCCCCAATCACGCCAGCGTAGGGGGCAGTGAGGTTGAGCTGCGTGATCGCATCCTGGGCGTTGGCCACCGCGATCTGGGCGCTGGCGACCTGCTGCTGGGCCTGGGCGACCGTGAGCGCCGTCGGGCCGGCCATAAGCGTATCGAGCTTGGCCTGAGCCGCCTGGACGTTCGCCTGGGCGGCGCTGACATTGGCCTGGGCCGCCTGGACCGCGCTGGCCGTCGCTGGAGCGTTGAGTTGTGCCAGCTTCGCCTGGGCGGACGCGAGGGACTGTTGTGCGGTGAGCACGCCGTTTTTCGCGTTGATATAGCTATTGCTGGCGTTCATGAACTGCTGGGCAGCAGCAGCGATGGCCTGGCCCTGCGCGGCCGTGCCGGGCGGGTTCCGAATTTCGTTGGTGAGGTCGTTTACGGCTTGCGCGCTGAGCGGGATATCCGAGACCTGGCAAGGTGTGACAAAGATGGTCGTGGCGCTGGTGCAGTAGGAGGCCTGCGCGGCGACAAGGGCGGTGTAGCTGGTGGTCACCTGGGTGTTCGCCGTCTGGATCGCGAGCTGCGCCTGCGAGACTGCGTTCTGGGCGGTGAGCTCATCCGACGCGGCGGGCGCGCCGGTGAGGGTGGCAAGCGCAGATTGAGCGCTCGCCACCTGAGCCTGGGCACTCACGACCGCCTGCTGGGCGCTGGCGATATCGCTGGCGGTGGGGGGCTGCAAGACCTGTTGCAGAGAGAGTTGGGCGGTCTGGAGGTTTGTTTGTGCCGATTGCAGCGTGCGCTTTGCGTTGGTGCTATCGAGCTTTGCGAGAACCTGACCGGCGGTGACGCTGTCCCCGACCTTCACATCAACTTCGGTGACCTGTCCAGTCCCCTGGAACGTCAACTTTGTGGACAGATTGGCGGCGGCCGAGCCGGTTGTCGCGAACGATGTGACGAGGCTGCCTTTGGTCACCGTTGCCTGGGTCTGGACGGCTGCCGGGGTCGCGGTGGAACTTCCCGCGAAGAAGAAGTGGTAGACACCGAAGGCGACCGCACCCACCACTGCGAGGAGGATGACAAGTGCGATAGCCCTCCGGATCCATGACGGTCCTTCGGAGAACTCGTCGAAGTTGTCGGTGATAGTCGCCATTGCGTATGCCTCGTTGTCCGGTCGCGCAGGAATTCGAACGGCCCTGGAAACGCCGGTGGCTGCTGTCTGGACCAGCTCCAACGGGGGACCGGCGTGCTGAGCGTCTCTTGCGTTCGTGCTCATTCGAACCTACGTGCGGGCACGCTGGCAAGTCTTTTCGAATGTGTGACAGTGGCGTGCATGGGCGGGTGCCGGTGTCCCGCATAGGCGCGCCAGACTGACCGGGTTCAGAAGTCCTTACGGACGCGCACACAAACCAGCCGGATCAGCGCAGGTGCACAAGACGGCCAATGCCATATTGTTGGACGGATGGGCAAACCCCGGCGACGCGTCGTCTGCGGATTCCTGGTGGTGGGCGGGTTGGCGGCCCTCAGTGCGGCGCTTCTTGCGGGGATGGCTATTGCCTTCGTGCGACTGAGTTGGCCCCACACGGAGCCGCTCGGCGAGCCGCAGTTCGGGATCAATTTCTCATGCCGCCAGGCTGAGTATCTCCTGCTGGAGAGCCCGGCGCTTGGCCCGGCCGGGTATGTGGACCGCAACCGTCCGGGCCGGGCGCAATGGTGCGCAGACACGCTTGCCACCATCCTCACGGGCACCGGGGCCCGGCACGTGCGGATCTCCGTGGAATGGTCACAGGTGGAGCCGTCAGCGGACGTCTACGATTTCTCGGTGGTGGATGCAGAGCTGGCGGCCGCCGAGAAGTCGGGAGCGAACGTGCTTCTCAGCATCGGCGTGAAGGCCCAGCGCAACCCCGAGTACTACATCCCGGCGTGGGTGCTGGCGCGCGTGACGCTCACAGAGGGCGAGGTCGTCTCCAATGACCCATACCTCCACGACCGGGCGCTCGCAATGGTGAGGGCCGTCACCGCACACGTGGCAAGATCCAACGCGATCGAAGCGTGGGCAGCGGACAACGAGCCCTACATCGCTTCGGTGCGCGCCGGGCGCTGGACGCTGGGCCCCGCCTTCGTCCGCGCCGAAGTGGCGGCGATCAAAGCGAACGATCCCCGGCGCCGCATCGTCTCCATCAACCAGGCGCAGCACTTCGTCTTCGACCGGCGCTGGAAGCAGGCACTGGCCGATGGCGACGCGCTCGCCGCCAGCGTCTACCCGTTCCGTAACTTCGACCTGTTCGGGCACACAGTTGTTGTGCCGATCCTGGAGATGGGGCCGCTGGGTCCGAACTACGCCGCCCAGGCGCGGGCCGCGCATGCGGCGGGAAAGCCGTTCTGGATCACGGAGTTGCAGGCAGAGCCGTGGGTAGACAGTGATATCCGGCTCGTTTCGCCGGCGCACCCTTCGGCAAACCTGACTCCGACAAGATTCGAGGAAAACATCGAATATGCCCGCCGTTCGGGGGCAGACCGTGTCTACCTGTGGGGTGCTGAGTGGTGGCTCTACGAACGCCAGCACTTCGGCGACTCGCGCTGGTGGGATATGGCGAAGGCTGTGCTGGAACGATCGACGTCGCGGAGGCCCGCACACCTCCGCCTGCCGCCACCTCAGATCTGGCTGTAGCCGGAGCCTTTGCGTTCGATGCCGGTGCCCATGCCTTTGTCGATCCAGCCAAACTCTTTAAGAATCTCCTGGCTGTAGGTAACACGGCCGGACACCCTGTCGAGCGGCTCAGTGGCAAGCAGAAGAGCAGCCTTCGCCATGAGCTCGGGCGGTTCGCCCCGGGGGTCATCCAGCCCCGTAACCAGGTGGTGGAAGACGGTGCCTGGCGTTGGGACGACCTGCGAAGGCGAGACGCAGGTGACGCTGATGCCGTCTTCATAGACTTCACTCGCGAGGCCCTGGGTGAAGCGCTCGAGCGCAGCCTTTTCCGCACCGTAGAGCGTGCCGCCGCGGCCTATTGGGCCGGTGTAGGGCCCGCGCCCGGGGCCGATCGCCGCGCCACTTGAGATGTTCACGATTGATCCGGCCCTGCGAGGGACCATGTCGTGTAGCGCGAGCTGACTGAAGTAGAACGGGGCGTGCACGTTCACCGCCATGGAGCGGTGCCACCTGTTGACCGGATAATCCTTGATCGGGATGAAGTAGGTCAGCGCGGCGTTGTTGACCATCACATCGACGGGCCCGTATGCCTTGTGGACTTCGTCCACGACGCGGGCGCACTCGTCGTAGTCCGAGATATCGGCAGCGAACGCGGTGGCCTCTCCGCCCGCGGCTTTGATACCGGCGACCGTGTGTTCGAGCGAACCTTCGAGCGGGTGTTCGCCTTCGTGCATGGTGCGGGCAACGCAGGCGACGCGGCCACCCTCCGCGGCGAAGACTTCGGCAATGGTTTTGCCAATGCCGCGGCTGGAGCCAGTGATGATACAGACCTTGCCATCGAGCTTGCCCATGGCGACTCCTTTACGTGTACGTGAAAGTTAACGGCGAGCGTTTGACGCGATTCTACGGCACTGCGGCGGGGACGGCATGCGCGGCCATAGCGGCGGCGCGCCGGGGCAGCCACAGTTATGATGAGGCAACACCCCACGACAGGATCGGTGGCATTGAGCAATCATTCGAAGAAGCATGAAGGCGGCAAGAAGAAGGCAGCGGAGAGTGCGGCCGCGGTGGCCCCACCGATCGGTTCCGCCCAACAGGAGGCGCCGCCGCCGATCGAAGGTCCCGGCCGCGCACTGGTGATCGTGGCGCATCCAGACGACGCAGAGTTCCTGTGTGCGGGCACCGTGGCGAAGTGGTGCGCCGAGGGCTGGGATGTCCGCTACGTGCTCGTGACCGGGGGCGACAAGGGGACGCACGACCCGGCCATGCACCCGGAGAAGCTGGCGGCCATCCGCGAGGAAGAGCAACGTGCAGCTTGCCGGCTGCTGGGCGTGAAGGAATGCATCCTCCTTGGCTACCCCGACGGCTTCACGAGTGAAAGCTCGGAACTGCGCGGCCAAATCGTGCGCCTCCTGCGGTTGCACCGGCCGGACGTGGTGATCACCTGGGACGGCTTTCGCGGGGGCTTCAACCACCGCGATCACCGCAACGTGGGCATCGCGACGATGGATGCGATTTACCCGATCGTGCGAGACCGCCTGTTCTATCAGCACCACGAAGAAGAGGGGCTCGAATCCCACGAGGTGAACGAAGTGCTGTTGGCGGGCGCCGCCGAACCGGACTACGTCGTGGACGTGACTGCCTACTGGGAAACGAAAATCGACGCCATCCTCTGCCATACAAGCCAGATCGGCGGGCGCACGAAGGACGACTTCCTCAAGGAGCGCGCCGAGCGCGAGGCGAAGGAGCCTGGCAAGCCTGTCGAAGAGCGTTTTCGCCGCTGGAGCATCCGGCGGCCAGCGCGGCCGGCGACAGCAGCGGAGGAAAAGTCGTCCGAAGCTGCGCTTGAGCGCCAAAAGCCCCAGAAGGTGGGCGCATAGGCCTGCGTCTCTCGTCTCTGGCAGCCGGAGCCTGTACGCTGTCGGGCATGGGAAATCTCGACGGGAAAACCGCCCTGATCTTCGGGGTTGCCAACGAACGGTCTATCGCGTGGGGCATCGCCCGCGCCCTCCAGGCTGAAGGCGCGACCCTCGGCTTTGTTTACACCGTCGACGCGCTCGAAAAGCGCTGCCGGCCGCTCGCCGAAAGTGCTGGCGCGGACTTTATTGAGTATTGCGACATCACATCGGACGAAAGCACAAAGGCGCTCTTCGCGAAGGCCCAGGCGCGTTTCGGGACGGCGGAGATCCTCATCCATTCGATGGCCTATGCACCGCAGGAGGATCTTCGCGGGCGATTCGTCGAGACGAGCCGCGACGGGTTTCTGCTGGCACACAATATCTCCGTCTACTCGCTCATTTCGATGGCGGCAGCTGCGCGTCCCTTGATGCCGGCGGGCGGGAGTGTCCTGGCGATGACGTACTACGGTGCGGAAAAAGTCGTGCCCAAGTACAAGGTGATGGGTGTGGCGAAAGCTTCGCTCGAAGCGACGGTGAAGTACCTCGCCGACGATCTGGGCCCGGAGGGGATCCGGGTCAACGCGATCAGTGCCGGGCCGATCCGCACGCTCGCTGCCTCTGGCATCAGCGGGTTCCGGACGTTTCAAAAATCGTTTAGTGGCCAGGCGCCCCTGCGTCGCAACGTGACGATCGACGACGTCGGCGCTACGGCGGCATTCCTCTGCAGCGACGCGGCGGCGGGGATAACGGGCGAGATCCTGCACGTCGATAGCGGATACAACATCATGGGCATGCAGCACCTCGACGAAGAATGACGGCCGCGCACGGGGCGAGAGGACCAAGCGACGGGCGGCTGAAGGCAGCAATCGTCCCCTACGATGCAGCGCGGCATGGTGATGGCCCGTGGCGGGTTGTGGCGGCCGTGTTCGAGGAGTATGGATTCCCGTTTTCGGAGAACGACTACGATGCCGACCTTGCGCAGCCGGCCGAGCACTACGACGGCACGCGCGGGTGGTTCGCAGTCGCCGAAGATGCCGACGGCAGGGTGCTCGGATGTGCCGGCGTGACCGACGAAGGTGATGGCCTGTTCGAACTCCATCGTCTTTATGTATTGGCAGGGCAGCGGCGCGACGGGATCGGAGGACGGCTCGTGCAGTGGGCGATAGACGTAGCTCGTGCACGGGGCGGGCGCACAGTCGTGCTCTTTAGCGACGTAGCCTTCACGGACGCGCACCGGCTGTATCGAAAGAAGGGCTTCCGGAACCATCGCTTCAGATATGCCCCGGACCCCTGGCAGAGCCGCGAATGGGGATTCGAGCTTGCACTCGACTGCTGACGGGGGCGTCCTGCGCAGGCCGGCCGAGATCGACAAGGGGTGGGCCGACCCCCGACAATCAGGTCATGGCACGTCCCCGATGTCTCTGGTGCATGGAGCCGCCGTTTGAAGATGTGGCGGTATTGAAATGGCGGGGTGAGGAGCGCGAGCGACTGACCGTCCCGCTCTGCCGGAAGCACCTCGCGCGCCTGAAAGAGGCGGGCACTAAGGGGAGAGAGACGAAAGGATGGTCCTACAAGGTCGGATGGTGGTAGCGGCCAGCGCGGAGGTGCTGCGCGCCTCGTGGGGCACACCTTAGCCGACGGCCGTTTCCCTGGAGGGCGACTGCGGCGCCGGCTTGACGACACGGTGGGCCATCGCCTGGCGGAACCCGGCCGGGCTCGTGGGCAGGGAGTGCTCAGCGACGAGGTCCACAGCGCCGGCATCGATGATGGCGAGCGCAACCGCTTCAGCATCGAGGCAATAGGTGCCGGCGCGCACCCGGTCACCTAACTCCAGCACGCGTGCAGCGCGAGCCTCCTTCGAGTACGGCTTTGCGAGCGGGAAGGTCTTCAACTTCGAGTTCTTCCTGGCGGTCATTTCGGCACCTTCTTCAACCATCATGTGTAGGTGTACGGCAGGTTACGGGAGTGTCTAAAGGGGGTTGCAGAAAGATCAGGGTATTTCTTAACGAAACGTTGCCGATAGGGCGCGGCCGCGGGGGTGAGAATCGCGAGGCGGCAGATTCGGGCGACAGGGCTTACCTGCTCAGGAGACGGCTATCCACGTAGGCGTTTCCCTGATCGTGGCCGGGCGAAAATCACTCCCGGGGGAGGCCCAGGCCGCGGGTGGCGATGACCGAGCGCTGGATCTCGCTGGTGCCGCCTTCGATCGTGTTGGCAACGGACCGAAGGACCGTGTAGTGGTAGCGCAGTGCGCGTGAGTCGGCCTTCGCCGCCTGCCCCTCCATGCCGAAGAGCTGCAGGACGGTGCCCGCAATTTTCTGCTGGAGTTCGGCACCGAAGAGCTTCGCCATCTGCGCCTCCCGGGTCGGTGCGGCACCGGTCTTTTCCTGGATAGAAGCGATGTTGTAGGCCATGTTGCGAAGGACCTGCACAGCGATCGCGTGTTCCGCCAGGCGGTGTCGAATTTCAGGCGGCGCACCTGTATTGCGGCGGCGAAGTTCGGCGACCAGGTCGTCGACGGTGCGGCGGGCCGTCGACGTGGCACCGATGGAGCTGCGTTCGAAATCGAGGCCGATGGCGACGTGGTACCAGCCGCGGTTCTCCTCGCCGACGAGATTCGCGGCGGGGATACGCACGTCCTCGAAATAGACCTCGTTGAATTCGTGTGTGCCGGCCATATTGGTCAGCGGCCGGACGGTGATGCCCGGTGTGTCCATCTTGACAGCGAAGGTCGAGAGGCCCTTGTGCTTGGGGACGTCGGGGTTGGTGCGCGCGGCGAGCCAGCCCCAGTCCGCATAGTGCGCGAACGTTGTCCAGATCTTTTGGCCGTTGATCACGTAGTCGTCGCCGTCACGGACGGCACGGGTCTGCATGGAAGCGAGGTCCGAACCGGCGGCAGGTTCGGAATAGAGCGTGCACCAGATGTCGGTGCCGTCGGCGATGTTGGAGAGGTAGTCGGACTTCTGTTGGGGAGTGCCGTAGAGCATGACGACCGGGCCGACCCAGGCGACGCCCATGTTCACCGTGCCCGGAACGCCGTGATAGGCCATTTGCTCGTTGAAAATCATCTGTTCGATCGCCGTCGCACCGGCGCCGCCATATTCCTTCGGCCAGGGCAGCGCGAGCCAGCGGCGACCAGAAAGTGCCCGCATTACGGCCCGCTCGACTTCCATCTGCTCGGCCACGGCCGGGTGCTCACGCTGCCACCCGGCGGGAAGATCCTGTTCGATGAATGTGGCGACCTCTTTTTGGAACGCGGCCTGTTCGGGGTCCAGGTGGAAGTCCATGGGCAATGCTCTCCTCGGGCAACGTCTCCGATTGTACCGCGCCCGGCGAACCGGAGACGTGGGGCGCCGGACGCGTTCGCCGTGGCGAGTGGGGCTCCGCACCGCGGCGAGCGGGCGACTATAATCGGCCAGTGACCGCACCCGCCGGGCCGCGACTCGTCATTCTCGATTCACACGGGATTCTTTTTCGTGCGTTTTTCGCGCTGGGGTCGGTGCCAAACCCGCTCACGAGTTCGAAGGGCGAGCCCACGTATGCCACCTATGGCTACGCGGAGTCGCTGCTACGCGTGTTGGAGCAGCTGAGCCCAACGCACATCGTGGCGGCGTGGGATGCGGGTGGGAAGACGTTCCGGCATGAAGCGGACGACACGTATAAGGCGACGCGCCGGGCCACCCCGCCGGATTTGCTCCCGCAGATGACGCGCGTCCGCGAAATGCTGGATTGCTTCAGCATCCCGGTGTTCGAAATGCCCGGGTATGAAGCCGACGACCTCGCAGGCACGATCGCTCGCAAGGCGGCGGAGGCCGGAGTCGAGACGTATATCGTGACGCTCGATACGGACCTGGTGCAGCTCGTTGGCCCGAAGGTGAAGCTGTTTATGTTCCGGCCGTACCAACGTGACACGGTCGTCTATGACGAGGCGAAAGTGGCCGAACGCTGGGGTTTCAGCCCGAAGTACATGATCGACTTCAAGGCGCTCAAGGGGGATACGAGCGACAACATCGAAGGGATCAAGGGGATCGGCGAAAAGACCGCGGCCGACCTGATCCGCCAGTTCGGTGGTGTGGAGCAAATTTTCGAGAACATCGAACTGGTCAAGGGCACTTCCGTGCGGCAGAAGCTGAAGGACGGCGAGGGGCGGGCGAAAGCAAACCTCAACATGGTCACCATCCGCACGAACCTGCCGGTCGAATTCGAACTCGAAAAGTGCCTTGTGAAGGAATACGACCGCGAGCGCGTGGTGGAGCTTTTCCGGGAGCTCGAGTTCCGCACATTGATTCCGCGGCTGCCGGAATCGGTTGGCGGGTCCAGGAGCCATGGCGCAGCGACCACTCCGGCTCAAGCGGTGGTTGCTAACTATTCCGTTGTTTCGGATGAAACGAGCCTTGCCGCGCTGGTGGACGCGCTTGGGGCAGCTGGCGGCTTCGGGTTCACGGCTCTTTCGACGAGCGGAGACACGTCGCATGCGCTCATCCTCGGGTTCGCATTCGCGACGGAGCCGGGGCGGGCCTGGTACGTGCCGGTTGGCCATGCGCCGCGCCTGGATGGGGAGACAGAGCAGATCAAGCTCGCGACGGTGCGCGGCGCCATCGGCCCCTTGCTCGCGGACCCCGAGATCGCCGTCACGACCTATGGGACGAAGTACCTGATGCATCTGCTCGACAGTTGCGGCATGCAGATCGAGGGCGCGGAGTTCGATGTGAACATCGCCGCATTCTTGCTGGGCGAGACGTCTTCGACGCTCAATGCACTCGTGAACGAGCGGCTCGAAATCGAACTGGTGTCGTTGGCCAGTCTCACGGGGACGGGGCGCAACACTGTCTCGCTCGCGCAGGTCGAAGTGGCCAAGGTCGCCGTGTACGCCTGTCAACAGGCAGAGATGCTGCTGCGCATCCGTCCGCAGCTGGAGGCGCAGCTCATCGAGCGAGGGCAATGGCCGCTGTTCGCGAACATGGAGTTGCCGCTGGTTGGCGTTTTACAGCGCATGGAGCGAGTCGGCGTTGCGCTCGACATCGGCGTCTTGAGGGAGCTTTCGAAGGGGATGTCTGCCGACATCGACCGGGCCGAACAGGAGATCTATGCGCTCGTCGGCCACGAGTTCAATATCGGCAGCCCACAACAACTCAGCGATGTGCTGTTCAAGGAGATGGGGCTCCCGAAGAGCCGCAAGACGACGCAGGGCCACAGCACCGACCAGCGTGCACTGGAAGCGCTGCGGCCGATCAGCCCGATCATCGACCTCATCTTCGAGTACCGGGGCCTCACCAAGCTGAAGAGCACCTATGCGGACGCGCTGCCGGCGTCCGTAGCCGAGGATGGCCGCATCCACACCGATTTCGCCCAGACGGTGGCGGCTACGGGCCGGCTGAGCAGCGTGAACCCGAACCTGCAGAACATCCCTGTCCGGACCGACGCCGGCCGGGACATCCGCAGGGCGTTCATCGCTTCCTACTTCGATGACGCATGGTTCGTGGCGGCGGACTATTCCCAGATCGAGCTGCGCGTGCTCGCCGAAGTAACCGAGGACGACGGGCTGATCAACGCATTTCTCACGGATCAGGACATCCACCGGGCCACCGCCGCGACCGTCTATGGAGTGGAGCCCGGCGCCGTGACGCGGCCGATGCGCGACACCGCGAAGATGGTGAACTTCGGGATCGCCTACGGTATGGGTGAATTTGGGCTCGCGAGCCGGACAGGGATGACGCGCGAGAGCGCCGAGGCGTTCATCAAGACCTATTACGCGAACTTCCCCGGTATCGCCGAGTGGCAGCAGCGGACCCTCACGTTCACGAAGGAGCACGGCTACGCGGAGACGTTGTTCGGACGGCGGCGATACCTGCCAGCGATCCGAAGCACCAACTTCCAGGTGCGCAGCGCGGCGGAGCGCGAAGCGATCAACATGCCCATCCAGGGGACCGCGGCGGACATTATCAAGGTGGCGATGATCGAAATCGACCAGGAAATGCGGGAGAGCCGACTCCGCAGCCGCATGATCCTGCAGGTGCATGACGAGCTTATCTTCGAATGCCCGTCCGACGAGGTGGAGGCCATCCGCGAACTCGCGGTCCGGTTGATGCCAGCGGCACTGACGATGAAGGTTCCGCTGAAGGTGGACCTGAAGCAGGGCCGGAACTGGGGCGAGATGGAGTGAGCGGGGCGGGGCGGCACACAGGTGGGGCAAGTCGCGTCCTGTTAGGTGAATACGCGGAAGGAGATGCCGGTGTGGGCAGGCGTGAGCCGGTCGTCGTTGGTCCAAAACTCATCGCAGCCATGCTCTAGCGCGGCAGCAAGGTGGAGGGCGTCCGGGGTCTTGATGCGATGTCGTGCGCGGAGTTCGGCGGCGCGGTCGAAGACTGATCGGGTGAGACGGGCGAACTCAGCAGCTGCGAACGCCTCGTCGAAGCGCCGAAGCAGCTCGGCATCGCCGTTGCGCAGTGGGACCACGCGGCACTCCAGCCGGACAAGATCAGAAACGACCAGCTCGACATTGCCCAGATCCGCAATCGCCCGGGAAATCTTCGCTGCCCAGGGTTCCACTTCTTCGGTCCGATAGATGACGATGCAGCTGTCCAGGTAGATCGCAACTCAGTCGCGATCCCACTCATCACGCATGGCGTTCAATTCAGTATCGACTTCATCGCGCGTCCGGCGTTTCCCGCCGAGCGGCTCCGCCGCCCAGCGTTCGAAGAGGGCGAGGAGGCGCTGGCTATTCGGGCGCCGGGTTGTCCGCGGACGGTCACCGTAACTTCGGCCTCGCCCGGAGGAGTCTCCGGCGGGAGCTCTACTTCCAGCCGGTGGTCTTCGGTGACCCGTCCGCGAAGGGTATACGTTGCCACCGTGCAGTCTCCTCAGCGGCCAGCACAGGCATGACCCTGATCCAGTATAGCGAACCTTGACCGGCTACCGGCGGGCGTCCCCACGGCCGCGGGCAGCCGCCCGCAGCCGCGGTGTAGAATCGGGCCACATTCGGATTCAGGTTGGAGGTAGGACCTTGCGATTCAACGACACACCGGAGCTCGCCAGCTGGCGTACCACCGTGCGGGACTTTGTCAGGCAGAACTGGGGCGGCTCGGAAGCGGGTGACGAAGAGGAGGCGTTTGGGGGCGGGGGCAACCAGCAGAAAATCTCAGAATGGCTCGACAGGCTCGGGGCGAACGGGTGGCTGGCGCCAGCCTGGCCGCGAAAGTATGGCGGCGCGGATATGAGCGTGATGGAGCAATTCGTGTTGAGCCAGGAGCTGCACGAGGCGGGTGCGCCCACGAGCCGTCAGATGCTCAATCTCGTGGGACCGACGATCATGCTGCACGGCACGGACGAGCAAAAGGCAGAACACCTGCCGCCGATGCTTCGTGGCGAAGTGGCGTGGTGCCAGGGATTCAGCGAGCCGGGATCGGGCTCGGACCTCGCGAGCCTGCAGACACGGGCTGTGCGTGATGGTGACGATTATGTCGTGAATGGCCAGAAGATCTGGACGTCCGGGGCGCACCGCGCCGACTGGATGTTCATGATGGCGCGGACGGACCCGGACGCGCCCAAGCACCGCGGCATCAGCTACCTTTTGCTGGATATGAAGTCGCCCGGTGTGAGCGTGCGGCCGCTGATCAACCTCGCGAACGGCCATATTTTCAACGAGGTCTTCTTCGAAGACGTGCGTGTGCCGGTGCGAAACCGAATCGGGGAGGAGAACCGCGGCTGGTATGTCGGGACGACGACGCTGGACTTCGAGCGTTCGAACATCGCCCGCGCCATTGCGGCACGCAAGAACGTCACGCGGATGGCCGGGTATCTTGGGGCGCGGACCAGGGCTGGCCGGCCAGTTTCGGCTACGCAACGGCTCGAAGTGGCGGACCGGGCGGTGGAGACCGCCGCCTGCGAGATGTTCTCGTATGTGGTCATCTCCATCCAGGCACGGGGCGGTGTGCCGAATATGGAGGCGAGCATGTGCAAGATGTATGGTTCGGAGCTTTCGCAACGAATCGCATCGACGATGATGCACATCACGGGGATGAAGGGGCAGCTCCGCCGCCCCGCGGGGCTCGAAGGTGAGCACCGGATCAATGCGGCGACGGACTACATGACGACGGTGCCAGCGACCATCGCCGCAGGCACCAGCGAGATCCAACGAAACATCATCGCGACGCGCGGGCTCGGCTTGCCGCGCGGCTGAGCCGTCGGAAGACGTGCCATGGCGGCCGGTTCAGCCGCCCGCCATGGCCGGGACGATGGCGATCTCAGCGCCGGACCTGAGCGTGTCGTGCAGCGCAAGTGGGACGACTTCGCCATCGAGTGCGAACATCAGCTCGGGACGGACGTGCCCCTGTTCCACGACGCGGTCATAGAAGCCCGGACAGCGTTCTTCGACCGCTCGCAGGAGGCCATCGACCGTGGTAGCGGCTATCACGAGCTTTGCTGTGCCGCCGCAGAGGCCGCGCAAGACAGCCGGGATAATGACGGTAATCATCCGTTCCGGCGCCGCTCAGCACTCAGCCGATCGCCAGTAGAGGTGTTGGAGGCCGCGCTGAGCCCGGCCTCCAACACCGTTGCTTTGCCCATTCGCTTACTCCAGGCCGTCGAGCGCCTCCAGCACCTTGCGGGGGGACATGGGGAGCGCGGTGAAGCGGTGCCCCGTCGCATCGGCAACGGCATTGGCGATGGCTGCGAGCGGCGGCACGATAGGAACTTCGCCCACTCCACGGACTCCATAGGGATGCCCCGGATTTGGCACCTCGACGATGATGGTGTCGATGTTCGGGACGTCGAGGGCGGTTGGCATGCGATAGTCGAGGAAGCTCGAGTTCACCATGCGGCCGCTCTCGTCGTAGAAGTATTCTTCGTTGAGGGCCCAGCCGATGCCCTGGACAACTCCGCCCTGGATCTGACCTTCGACATAGGCAGGGTGAATGGCAGTGCCGACATCCTGGACGGCGGTATAGCGAAGGATGGTGACCTTGCCGGTGTCAGGGTCGACTTCGACATCGACGATGTGCGTGGCAAAGGCTCCTCCCGCACCGCGAGCGATCAGCGAGGCCTTACCGACGATGGGGCCGCCGGTGCGCGCGGACTGCGCGGCCAATTCCTTGAAGGTAAGCTCTTTCGTGGAGTCTTTCAGGCAGCGCAGGCCCCCGTCCTCATAGACAACTTCGTCCTCCGTGCAGCTCCAGAGCTTGGCCGCACGTGTGATCATCTGGCGGCGGATGTCCATCCCTGCTTCGAAGACGGCCATGCCGCTGGCGAAGGTTGTGCGGCTGCCGCCGGTGACGTCGTTGTGTCCGATGGAGTCGGTGTCGACGACGACGGGGCGGATGGTCTCGTAGGCGACGCCCAGGGTCTCGGCGAGCTGCATGGCCAGGGATGCGCGGGTGCCACCGATATCGGTCGAGCCTTCGACGAGGTTGATGGTGCCATCGGTGTTGACGGCGGCGACGACGCTCGATTGCATGCCGCCGTTGAACCAGAAGCCGGAGGCGACGCCGCGGCCCCGGTTCGGGCCTTCGATGGGGGCGCGGTAGTGGGGCGAATTGATAGCGGCATCGAGCGTCTCTTCGTTGCCGATGCGCGGGAAGGCAACGCCCATGACATTGCGGGTGTCCTGGCGCGAGGCGTTCTTGCGGCGAAACTCGAGTGGGTCGATCTTCAGCTGGCGCGCGATCTCGTCGACCACGCTTTCGGTGGCAAAGGCAGCGGCGGGCGCACCCGGCGCGCGGTAGGCTGCCGTCTTCGGGCGGTTGACGACAACGTCATAGGTATCGAGCTGGAAGTTTTCGACGTTGTAGGGGGCGAGCATGCACATGGCCCCAGCGCCAACGGCCGAACCGGGATAGGCGCCGGCTTCATAGGAGAGCACCGCCTGGACACCAGTGATGCGGTCGCCCTTGGCCGCCATCTTCAGACGGATATGCGTCCCGCTGGTCGGGCCGGTGGCCTCGAAGACGTCGGTGCGGCTCATGCTGACCTTCACCGGGCGGCCAGACTTCTTTGAGAGCAGGGCGGCCACCGGATCAAGGTAGATGGGGAGCTTGCCACCGAAGCCGCCGCCGATCTCCATCGGCACAACGCGAATGCTCGAAACCGGGTGGCGCAGGATTTCAGCGACGAGTCCGCGGACAGCGAAGGCCCCCTGGGTGCTGGTCCAGATTGTGAGAGTGCCGTCGGCATTCCAGCTGGCAGTAGACACCTGCGGTTCGATATAGCCCTGGTGGACCATGCTCGTGGTGAACTCGCGTTCGATGACGACGTCTGCGTCGGCGAAGGCGGCATCGATGTCGCCGCCCTTGAACTGGTTGTGAGCGGCGATATTGCTCGGCTTTTCGCTCATGACGCCGCCCATGGACTTTGTGAACCGGCGCTCATTTAGCAACGGGGCGTCTTCGCGCATGGCATCCCGGACATCGAGCACGGCGGGCAGGATCTCGTATTCGACCTTGATCTTTGCCAGTGCTTCTTCGGCTACGTGCGGACTGGCAGCGGCGACGGCAGCGATAGCGTGGCCCCGGTAGAGCACCTTATCCGAGGCGAGGACGTTGTCACTCGCTTCCTTGACATTGATATTGCTTTCGCCGAGCTCCTCCATCTTGTCCTCGGCGGCGGGGAGATCGCGGTAGGTGAGCACGGCGAGGATGCCGGGGTGCGCTTCTGCGGCGCTGGTATCGATGGAGAGGATGCGGGCGTGGGCGTGGGGACTGCGGAGCACGCGGCCGAAGATCATCCCTGAGAGGCGGATGTCAGCGCCATACTGCGCTTTGCCCGTCACCTTTTCGACGCCGTCCGGGCGGACTGGGCGGGTGCCGATGACGGAATAGGCTGGCTTTTCAACGGTGGTCATGGTTACTTCACCTCCTGCTTGGGGGCGTCGCGCAATTCAGCGGCAGCGCCGAGGACGGCTTTGACGATCTTGTCGTATCCGGTGCAGCGGCAGAGGTTACCGGCGAGCCAGTACCGCACGCGGTGTTCGTCGGGTTCTGGTTCCCGTTCGAGGAGGGCACGCGAAGCCATGATGAAGCCCGGCGTGCAAATCCCACACTGGAGTGCTGCTTCGTCGAGGAACGCTTGCTGGAGGGGGTGGAGTTTGTCGCCATGAGCGAGGCCCTCGATCGTCTCGACGCGCGCGCCCGCGACTTCGACACCGAGGACGCAGCACGAGTTCACGACGCGGCCGTTCACGATCACGCTGCAGGCGCCGCAGTTGCCGTTGTTGCAGCCTTCCTTGGCGCCGGTCAGTCCGAGTTCATCGCGGAGCACTTCAAGGAGGCTCTGGCGTGGCTCGCAGAGGAAATCGACGTCGACGCCGTTGAGGCGCGTCTGGACCTGGGTTCGGGGCATGGTTAGCGGGCCTCCATGGCTCGGTGGAGCGCGATGTTCAGCGCGCGGACGGTGAGTACGCTGGCGAGGTGCTTGCGCTGGGCAACTCCGCCGCGCATGTCGTCGATGGGGGTCGCGGCGGAGGCAGCGGCAGCACCTGCAAGGGCGAATGCTTCTGCATCTGGAGCGCGGCCGGCGAGGGCCGATACGTCCACCACGAGGGCGGTTGCGGCGACCGCGCCGATGGCCACGCGAGCACCTTCAATGCGGTCCCCGGCGGCGTTGAGTCGCAGGCGGACGCCGGAGCTGGCTACGGCGATATCCATTTCATTGCGCGGGATGAAGCGCAGATAGGCGGCTCCCGAATGCGCTGGCTGGGGTGGGATCTTCACCTGGAGCAGGATTTCGTTGGGCCGCAGGGCGTTTCGACCGGGGCCGAGGAAGAACTCTTCAACCGGGATTTCGCGGGTCCCGTCGCGTGAGCCGATGACGAGCCGGGCTTCCAGGGCGATGAGGGCGGGCGAAGAATCAGCAGCCGGGCTGGCGTTGCAGAGGTTGCCGCCCAGGCTCGCCCGGGACTGAATCTGGATGCCGCCGATCAGCGATGCGGCATCAACGAGGCCGGGGAGGCGGCGCTGCACTTCCGTATCTTCGTAGAGTTCCGCAAGGGGCGCCGCAGCCCCAATGATGAGGGTGCCATCGCCCGCGAAGCCGTGGGCCACGAGTTCGGGAATGTGCTTGAGGTCGATGAGCTGGTCGCAGCGCTTGCGGCCTTCGCGGAGTTGGACGATGACGTCGGTGCCACCGGCGAGCATGAGGGTCGTCTTGCCGTTGCCAAGGTGGCTATAGACCTCGGCGACAGTTGCTGGGGCGAGGTATTCGAATGCTTCCATGCACCTTCCTTCGTTTGGGGGCGCCGTGGCCGGACAGGGCACGCACCACCTGGTGGTGGCAACGCCACGACACCAGGATGAAACGACACAGCCGGAGGGCAGGGTTTTCGGCGGAGGCCGAACGGAAAGCCGTTGAGTGAGATCATACGGTGCCGAGCAGCGCTTGTCTGCGCCACCTCCCAACCTCGATGGCGGCCCGGTGGCAAGCGTCTCTACAATGCCGCGATGAAGCGTCTCCTCGTCGTGTCTCTCCTCACGCTGGCCGTCCTGGCGGCAGGCTCCCTGCCGTTGCGGAACGGTCTCGCGGCGCCGGCAGATAGCGGGTGGAGCATCACCAGCTTCCAGGCTGACTACACGGTGGCAAAGGACGGCTCCATTTCGGTGGTGGAAGACCTGAAGGTAAACTTCAATGCCCTTCTCAAGCACGGCATCTTCCGGGATATCAATCGGCAGGTCCCATGCGTGCAAGCGGTGCCGGGGGCTCAGGCAGCCACCTACCCCTGTCCCGCCGGCCGGGAACGGGTCTACACCATCGAGCCGCTTGGCGTCTCGGACGGGCTGGGTCATGCCGTGCCGTATACGACGGGGACGGTCGGAAGCGCCCTCCAGTTGAAAATCGGTGACCCCAACCGAACGGTGACCGGTGTCCAGACCTACCAGATTCGCTACCGGGTGGTCGGGGCGTTGGACGCCTATAGCGACCACGATGAGCTCAACTGGAATGCGAGCGCGAAATCGACGGTGCCGATAGAGACCACGTCGGTCGCGCTGCACCTCCCGCCGGGTGCGGTGCTGAAGGTCCAGTGCAACCTCGCCGGGAAGATTGACTCGCAGTGTGCGGCAGAGGCAAACGGCAATTCTGCGACCTATGTCCGCGACGTGCCTTTACAGCCGGGGCAGGAGCTCCAGATTGTCGCGGGGTGGCAGAAGGGGCTGGTGCAGGTCGCGCCTCCGGTGACGAAGCGCGTTTTCACCATTCGCGACTTCTTCACGTTCGACGTTTGGGAGTGGAGCGGGATGGCTGTGATCGCCATCCTTTCGGCGCTCGCGCTCATCGCCCTGTGGTGGCGGCACGGGCGCGACCGGCGCTACAGGACGCTGTTCTACCTGACCAACGACCCGAGCGAGGAGACACGCCCGCTCTTCGGACACACCGACGTCGTGGTCGAATACACGCCCCCGGACGACCTCCGCCCCGCGGAGATGGGCCTGATCCTTGACGAAAGGGCCGACCCCCTGGACGTCACTGCAACGATCGTCGATCTGGCCGTGCGCGGCTACCTGCATATCACCGAGATCCCGAAGGAGGGGATGTTCGGCCACAAGGACTGGAAGCTGACACGAGTGGAGGCGGACGAGAGCCAACTGCGGCTGTATGAGTCGAAGCTCTATGCCGGGCTTTTCGAGAGCGGGAGCGAAGTCGAACTTTCCAGCCTCCAGCGGACATTCACAGCGCGCCTTTCGCAGGTGGAGGGAGCGCTCTACGACGACGGCATGGAGCGAAAGTGGTTCCTGCGGCGGCCGGGCACGAGTCGCACTCTCTGGGGTCTCGCCGGGCTCGGAGTGGCCGTAGCCGGCGTCGTGCTCTCCCTCGCCATTGGCCTGGCACTCAGTCGAGCACTCATCGCGGCACCAATCGTGGTTGCGGGGATGGCGCTGGCGGGGATGTCACGGGCGATGGCGCGACGGACCGCCACCGGCAGCGAGGCCCTTCGCCGCGTCCTGGGATTCCGGCTATACATCACCACGGCCGAGACGCGCCGCCAGGAGTTCAACGAGCAGCAGGGGATCTTCGCTCGGTATCTGCCGTTCGCCATCGTTTTCGGCTGCGTTAACAAGTGGGCGAAGGCATTCGAGGGATTGGATGACCCGGCGCGATCGGGCACGGCGTCCTGGTATACCGGAGTGGGGGCGTTCGAGGTTGCAGCTTTTGCGAGTGGCTTCCAGGGATTCTCGGAGACTGTGTCGAGCTCGATTTCGAGCTCAGCCAGTTCGGGCGGAGGATCGGGCTTCAGCGGCGGCTTCGGCGGCGGCGGCGGCGGCGTGGGGAGCTGGTGAACCCCACGCCGCCGGTCACCGCTCGAGATAGGCGCGGAGCTGGTGTGGGACATTTGTGATGATGCCATCGACGCCGGCCTCGATGAGAAGTGCCCAGTCCTCTTCGCGGTCCGGAGTCCAGGTCCAGACGGTGACCTGGCGGCGCTTGGCCCTGACGATGAGGTCGCGGTCGATGCTGTGATACTCAATTGAGAGGGCCTGGCCGTGGCGCTTGAGCAGGGCACCGAGGAGGCGATCGATCTCGGGGCCTTCGACCGGGCCGGAGATGATAGTGGCGGAAACGCGCGGTTCGGCTGCGCGGGCGCGCTGGACCATCTCGGGATTGAAGGAATGGATGGCGCTCCACGTGCGGGCGTCGTGGCGCGCAATGACGGCAAGGACGGCATCAACGAGGCGCTGGTCGTATTCCGGCTCGCCTGGCGTGGCTTTCAACTCACACATCACCGTGAAACGGCCGGCAACGAGTTCGAGCACCTGATCGAGTGTCGGGACTGGCTCACCCGCCCCGGCATCGGCCGACTGCAAAGCGGCGAGCGGGAGGGCACGGACCGGACCACGAAGATTGGTGGTGCGGTCGACGGTTTCGTCGTGCATGAGGACGGGGACGCCGTCGGCGCAGAGCTGGACGTCGATCTCCATCGCATCGGCATGAGCATCGATGCATGCACGGACGCCAGCAAGGGTGTTCGCGGGGGCTTCGCCGGCGGCGCAGGCGTGACCAATTACGAGTGGATGAGGCATGTGGCGTAGCTTAGCGCGCCTGGGCAAAGGGCGCGCTTAGCGCCGCGGGCTGCGCGCGTCACTCGTGGGGAGCGGTCCGGCCGACGATTCTCACCGAGTGCCGGCCTCGCCGGCCGAGAAAGCGAGTAATTGGGATGAACGTACAGTCAGTGGGGGCGTCGCTCCCCCAGGCCATGGTTTCAAAAGCGGCAGTTGCGAGCACGGACCGTGATGGGGACCGGGACCACAGTACGGCCGCCAGCGACGCCGCGGAAGCAGCAAAGGCGGCTGCGGTGAGCGGTGGCGGGCCGGGGCAGCTGATCAACGCCACGGCATAACGGCGAGCCACACTCCACACAGCGCGAAGCGGCAATGACAAAGCGGCCCTCACCGAGACGTGAGGGCCGCTTTTTTGGCCGTTGCCGGCCGAAATGTTTGGTAGCGGGGGAAGGATTCGAACCTCCGACCTTCGGGTTATGAGCCCGACGAGCTACCACTGCTCCACCCCGCGGAAAGAGGAGGCGAGCCAGTGCGCCTTGAAAACTGGAGAGCGAAAGAAACTGCGGGCAATTCAGAGATGGCAAGTCTT
>Ga0307373_10003902_pt1 | contig 25450 bp, 20 predicted proteins | sample OX2MG_FD_202534 | JGI IMG/M metagenome (GOLD analysis project Ga0307373, IMG submission 202534) | Soil microbial communities from Risofladan, Vaasa, Finland - OX-2 | ecosystem: Environmental > Terrestrial > Soil > Coastal area > Acid sulfate soil | place: Finland: Risofladan, Vaasa | collected...
GCTCGAGTAGCCGGTGCCGAAGTCGTCGATTGCGATGCTCACGCCCAGCTCGCGCAGCTGCGCGATGGCGTCCAGGCGCGAGCCGCCGCCGCGTGTTTCGCGGCGCTCGAACATCGCACTCTCGGTCAGTTCCAGCTGCAGCAGCGATGGGCTGACCCCGTGAGCGCGGGTGAGCAATTCGATCTTGTCGCGCAGGTTGGAGCGCTGCAATTGCAGGGCGGAGATGTTCACCGCGATCGGCACCAGGGTGGCGCCCTCGCCTCGCCAGTACTGCACGTCCTGCATGACCCGCTGCAGCACGAATTCGCCGACCGGGACGATCAGGCCGGTCTCCTCGGCCACGTCGATGAAGCGCCCGGGCAGGATGAACCCGCCCTGCGCGGGCTGCCTCCAGCGCAGCAGCGCCTCCAGTCCCATGACGCGGTTGGAGGCGATGTCGACGATCGGCTGGTAATGCACATCCAGCTGCCCGAGCTCGAGCGCCGAGCGCAGGCTGGCCTCGATCGCGACGCGCTCGCGCAGCTTGCGCGCCATGATCGGGCTGAACAGCTGAAAATTATTGCGGCCGCGATCCTTGGCCTGGTACATCGCGGTGTCGGAGTGACGCAGCAGCTCCCCCATGTCGGCGCCGTCGCGCGGGTACAGGCCCACGCCGATGCTCGCCGTGGCCACCAGCGCGCGTCCATCGACGACGATCGGCGCACTGAGCGCCTCGTTGATGCGCGCGGCCATTTCGCTGATGACATCGATTCCCTTGATCGCCTGCAGCACCACGATGAACTCGTCACCACCCATGCGTACCACCATATCCTCGGCACGCACGGTCGAGCGCACGCGCTCGGCCACCTGCTTGAGCAGCTTGTCCCCGGTTTCGTGCCCGCGCGAATCGTTGATGTGCTTGAAGCGGTCCAGATCCAGGAACAGCACCGCCAGCATGGTGCCGTCGCGCTTGGCCTGCTCGATCGCACCGGGCAGGTGATGTGCCAGGAACAGCCGGTTCGGCAGTCCGGTCAGCTGATCGTGGTGCGCAAGATGATTGAGATGCTGCTGCTTCTCGAGCAGCTGCGCCTCGACCTTGCGGCGCAGGCTGATGTCACACAGCGTGAAGGCGAGCAGCGAGCGCCCGTCGAGGTTGAGGCGGTGGCCGGTCGCCTCCACCTCCAGCACGACGCGGTTCCTGCAGCGCTGGCGCAGCTGCAGCGGCAGCCGCGGGTCCGGATCGCGCAGCCTGGCCAGCAGGTCGTCGGCATCGTCGCGCTCGAGCACGAACAGCTGCCCGAGGGTCATGCCGCGCAGCTCGTCGAGCGAATAGTCCAGTGCCGCCCTCAGCGCCGGATTGGCGTCCACCACTCGCAGCGTGCCGGCATCGGCGATCAGCATGCCGTTGGGGGACTGCTCCAGCACCGCGCGATAGCGCCCCGCGCTTCGGCGCCGCGTGCCCAGCTTCACGGTGAGCCAGGCGCCTGCAGCCCCGCTCATCAGCACCGCAAGGCTGCCGCCGATCAACCACATCGCGCGTGCCCTCCTGGCTTGCGTATATTGCTGGACGTCCCCATCAGACAGTCTCCTCCCTGCGACAGTCTCCCTCACTGCGCCGCGAAGCGTCATGGGCGCGGTGCACAGTTTGCGATGTGCCCCCGCAGCTGCTGCCTGGTTGTTCGGCTAGCGCGGCTCGATCATTTTGCATAATCCGCACGCTGCGTCCGCGGCGCGGCGCGCCAGCGCAGCGGCAGCAGCCGGCGGGCGATGAAGCACCCGCTGATCGGGCTGTGGGGAAGCTGCTCGCGCAGCCGCCGCCGGCAGCATTGGTAGTGCTTGCCGCTGACCAGCAGATCATCGAACAACACGATGCGCGAGCGCAGCGGCCGTATCCGCAGCGCCGCCACATCCACCTGCAACCGCCGGTACAGCCAGTCCGCGCCACTGCGGATACGGGCGTTGTGGTCGGGCGCCATACTCTGTGTCTGCGTCAGCAGCAATCGAAGATCGAGATCGTAGCCACCGAACGCCGCGGCCAGGGCCTGTCGCAACCGGTCATCGTAATCCGGATCTCCGATCGCTCGCGACGGTGGGACCGGCACCCAGGTGGCGCTCTCCACAGCGCCGCGGGTCAGCGAGCGGCGCAACGCACTCACGATGATGGCGGCGGCCTGGCGCTTGCGGCGAGCACATGCCGGACTGCGCGCCGCAAGCGCCGGGCGGCACTTGAAGTCGAGCACCAGCCGTCTCAAGTCATCGGCATCGCCCCGACCCACCCGGTACTGCGCCAGATACTCGCAGCAATCGGCCGGCTCGAGGTACGAGTGGTCGGCGCGGCTGGTTGCATCGATTCTCGTCAGCTGTGGCGGCAGCGCGATCACTTGACACTGTGTCACGGCACGGCGCTGCGTCGGCGCTTGCGCATCGGGTCGTACCAGACTTCACGTATGAAGCGGCGGCGCTGCTGCGTGTCGAACTGGATTACGACGTCGATCAGCAGATACAGCAGCTCCTTGATATCCGCACGCGATAACGCGCGACCAGCCGGGCTGAGCTTGATCAGCAGCACCAATTGCTCGAACGCCAGCTCGGCGCTGGTGGCGTGCACGCTGGTGATCGAGCCGGGATGCCCGGAATTGACGTTGCGCAGGTAATCGAAGGCCTCCTCCGCGCGCAGCTCCGCCAGCAGGATGCGATCGGGTTTCATGCGCAGGCACGCCTCCAGCAGCTGCTTGGGGGTGACCCGTGCGCTGCCCTGGTCATCCTTCGAATAGAACAGGTGCACGTGATTGGGATGGCGCTCGAGCGGCAGCTCGGGCGTATCCTCGATCGTGATCAGCCGCTCATCGGCCGGGATCTCGCGAATCAGCGCCCGTATCCAAGTGGTTTTTCCCGAGCCGGTCGGGCCGGAGACCAGGATGTTGCGGCGGCCGCGCACCGCCGTCTGCATGAATGATTCCAGCTGCCCGGCGCCGAGCAGGCTCAGCAGGCGCGCCTCGAGCGCATCACAGCCATCGGCGGCGCGCCGGGTGTTTTTGAACACCCCACGGCCGGCCAGCTCCTGGATCGACCAGTGCTGCCGCGCCGGCCGCCGGATGCTGATGGCCACGCAGCCTGGACTGGTGGCCGGCGGCAGCACCAGTTGCACGCGCTCCCCGCCCGGCAGTCCGGCCGACAGCAACGGAGAGTTCTCGTCGACCCGCTGGCGCGTGTAGTTCGCCACCAGCTTGGCGAATCGCCGGCACCACTCGAAGTCCAGCTCCGGCAGCGGCTGATACTGCCATCCCGACAACGTTTCGATGAACACTCCGCCAGGCCGGTTGATGCACAGCTCGGTCACGTCCGGGGCATCCAGGAACGGCCTCAACGTACGCACGGTCAGCTCCAGCGATGACAGTTCGTGTACGGCCGCGGGCCACGGGGCCGGCCCGGCTGCGAGCGAGTCACCGGCCGCGGTTGGTGTCGCGGAGCTCATACACGCTGCTGAAATCCAGGTCCCGCGCGACCAGCACCTGGATGCGATCGCCGTTGCGCTTGATCACCGTGGGGGCGATGGCCACGGTTTGCTTGAGCACTTCGGTCATCACGTCCTGCGTGGCGCCGGGATCGTAGATGACGGCCCCGTTGCCGCGATTTGCCGCCTGCACTGTCGCCTGCACTGCGCCGTCGATGCTCGACACCAGGATCGCCGCCCCAAAGCGCTGCCAGAAATGCCGCTGTACCTTGCCCGGAAGCCCCGCGCGGCCGAGCTGATCCGCCCCGGGAGAATCCAGTGGCACCACGACACCGTCCGGCGTGCGCGCTTCGGTCCACAGCACGAACACGCGCGCTGCCCCCTGCTGCACCTGGCCGCGGGTCTCGCCGACCAGCTTCGTCCCCCGCTCCATCAGCACCACCCGACCATCGGCGCCGAAAATATCGGTCGCAGTGATGCAGGTCGTCATGCCCGGCAGGGTCGAATCAATGGCTGTCTCCAACGTGCAGTCGATGAATGACCCCTTCGGCAGCAGCAGACTGGAATCAGGCAGCAGACGCGCCGAAGCCGTCGAAGTGGCCGGGGCCCGCAACAACGCCGACAATTCGTCGCGGGAGCGGTCACCCGGGCGCGCACCGCCATCCAGCGCCGCTGCCGGGGGGGCCTGCGAGTGCAGCGGCGCGGCTTGCGGTCCGGCGGGAGCGGCAAACAGCACCTGCGCGGATAGCCGGCGTTGCAGGGCACTCGGATGCGTCGGGGCCGCGGCGGCGTCAGGGGTCGCGGCGGCAGAGGCGAGCCCCCTGTGGGCCGTGGGGGCCAATCGCCGCAGCGGCGCCGGGTAGGGTCGCCGGCTCGATGCGGACGCCGAAGATCGCTGCGATAGCACTGGCAACAGCGCGGGCCCGAGCCGCGGCGCATCGAGCGGACCGAGCGGCGGCAGTGTCATCTCAGTCGCCGCCAGGCGGGCCGCACCGACGGCGCCCTGCCGCCTACGGCCATGATGCGAGAACTGATGGGAGTAGTACCACAGCAGCAGCCCGGCCCCGATGGCCAGCATCAGTCCCAGGGCCAGGTAATGAGTGGCCCGCGCCCGCGCCGAGAGGGCTCGCGCGATCAGTGCCGTGCCGCGCTCGCCGCGTACCGTGGCGCTCAAGACGCGTGCGCCGCGCGCGTGGGTCGGATCAGGCGGCACCGGCGCCTGGGCGCTGGCGCGGGGTTTCATCGAGCGCGCTCGCGCAGTACCCGCCGCACGGCCGGCGATATCGTCCCGGTCGGCAGCGCCGTGGCAGACCCGCCGAATCCCCTGTTGACGACGCAGCCGCTCAGCGCGCCGCGTCGCAGATCGAACCGGCGCGCGATCCGATGCACCACCATCTCGTCCCGATGGACATGGAAGTCCACCAGTGACTCGCTGCCATCGCTGTTGTGGACGAACACCGCGGGCAGCTCGGTACGCGGACCGAAGCGCAGGTGCGTCTGTACGCCGTCATCCCAGACCGCCACCGGCCACAGTTCCCGGCTGCCACAGTACCGGTAGTCACTGTTGCGCTTGCCTGCCCCCTGCGCCTGCGCCTGCGCCAGCAGCGCCTCGGGCGAGGCCACCGGCGGCGCCGGCGCCGCGGAAACGCGCGCCGGTACGGGCAGCTGGGCCGGCTGGCTGGTGGCATACAGGAACCGCAGCACATAGATGACGTCGGCGTGCTCCGGCCCCGGCGCTCGAGGCTGCGTGGCGTAATCGAACTGGTAGGTGCGTCGCGTGGTCAGCACCGTCAGGTTTGTCTGTACGTTGCGCGCGCGCGGCTTGATGAACAGGTGATTGGATCGGGCTGCGAAAGCCAGCCCCTGCACGTCGCCCGATCCCAGGGCGACAAAGCGCTCCCCCGGCTGGAATTCGATGTCGATCTGGTAGCCGATATAGCCGGGCAGCCGGTAGATCTCTTCGGCGCTATAGAGCACCGAGCGCAGGCGCGGATCGTGATACGTCGCACTGATACCCGGACCCGCCCAGACCGCGGCGGCGCACGCCATCCATACCGCCGCGCATGTATGCCGCACGCTCATGCGGGCGATCGCCCCCGGTCCGGCGGCGCCGGTGCGGGTGCCGGCGCCGGTGCGGGTGCCGGCGCCGGGGTCTGGCGCAGCACCTCCGGCTCTGCGACGAACTGGACGATTTTGAATCCGAGCGGATTCCAGCTGCGGGTGCGCGGATCCGCCGATGGCGCCGTATAAGCGTATTGAATTGTCGCGATCCAATGACTGATGGCGCCCGCACCGCCCGAGGCCGGATGAGTGAGCTTCAGATAGCGCACCTGCGCCAGATCCGACACCCCACTGGCGCGTTCGAGGAAGCTGACCGACTCGACCTGCACCGATACCGAGCTGCCGTCGCGATGAAGATTCAGCGGCGAGGCGGGATTGCTGCGGTTCCACAGCGCGTACCAGGCCTGATTGCGTTGCGCGGTATGAAAGGCGCCGCACTGCTGATAATCGCTCTCCGCGGTCGCGAAATCGAAGCGCTGGCATACCAGCACGTAATGGGTCAGAAAATAGCGCGTCACAATCTGCGGCATTCCCACCCGACCTGTGTAAGCGGGCACCACGTCGACGACACCGGTACTGTTGTCTACGCGCACCACGAACGGCTCGACACGCTTGAGCGGCAGCAGCAATACGAGCGCCAGGGCGCAGATGACGGCACACGCACCGGCCGCTGCCGCGACCCGCCAGGCACGGCGCACGTCGGCGCGGTCGCGTGCCAGCCGATCTGCGTCCCAGCCGGCGGCTTCCTGGAAATAGGCGCTCAGCTCGCAGTGCTCGTGTGTCGCGGGGCTCATGCGTCGTCCCGCCAGGAAGGCGCCGCAGAAGCCGACCCCGGCATTGTTTCCGACTGCGCCCGGCTGCCCGCGCCGATGGCCGCGGCCGCGCTCACCAGCCCGGCGGCAGTGGCGGCATGGCCGCGCGTCCATTGCCCACCCCAACGCATTGCACCGCTGACCGCGCCGAAGCTGGCCAGCGCCACCCCGCTGGCCAGCGCGGCTGCAATCGGCATGATCTGCCGCATCAGCAGCAACACCAGCATCGACATCAACACCATGTCGAGCGCATCGACCGTCAGGATGGCGCTGCCGCGCGCCGCAGTCTGGGCTGCGTAGGATTCGACCACGTGCAGCAGCAGCGTGGCCACCATCACCGTGAGCACGCTGATCAGCGCATAGTTGGTCAGTTGTGCCACCCAGGCCTCGAAGTAGCGACGGGTACTGTCGAACAGCAGCATGACGATGAACAGCGGGCCGATTGCCAGCAGCACCGCCGCCGCGATCCGCGACAGCGCGATCAGGAACATTGCGTACACGCACAGCATGCCCATCAGCACCCACACCATGGCACCGGCGAGATAGAACCCGAACTCGCCGTGGAATAGCCCGCCCTTTTCCCACAGCTGCCCGGCAACGCTGCCTCCTTGCTGCCAGATTGCATCTATCGTCGTCACCGGATCGGTCGCACCGACCAGCGCCGCTGCCAGCTCGGCCGGCGCGGAATAGAACGTGTCGACGATGACGCTGTTGTAGAGCCACAGATGCAGTGCGACGCCCAGCACGACCGCCAGCACCACCATGCGGCGCACCCCGGTCATGAACGGCTCCTGGATGCGCCCGGTCAGTTGCAGGTAACCCCAGGCCATGACATAGAGCGTCGCGAGCGCCACCACTGCCGGCTGCAGCGCGGTGGCGAGCTTGGCAGTGCTATCGCCGACGTAGCCGGCAAGCTGCGTGCTCAACCACGCCCAGAATGTTTGAAAGAATCCCATCGATGCACCTGGCGCACTACGGCGGGGAAGGCTCGAAGCGGCTGGCAAAGCGGCCCTGATCGGCGATAATCTGTTCGCGCTCGCGCTGCCGGTTGGCCAGCTCGGTGGCGCGCGCAGCCTGATCCAACAGCTGCAGCTTGGTCTGCTCATTCTCCAACAGCCCGCGTTCGGCGCCGATCGCGGCCTGCAGCTCCAGCATGCCCTTCTGGTCGGCGGCTGCGCCCATGGCGCCGATCAGCTGGTGCAGCTCGCCGATGCGCTCGCCGTTGTCGAGCAGTCCCTGCTGCGCCAACCCCTGCAGCAGCGCCACCGACGCCCGTGCGGCACCAATTTGTGCGCTGTCGGCCGCCGACAGCGTCGCCAGTTGTCCGGCTGGCAGCAGCGCGTTGGATGCGACGTTGGCGCTCACATCCGCCGCCAGCGCGGCGTAAGGGCCGGTACCGTGCAGCGCCGCGCTCAGCTCAGCCCAATCGGCCGGCAGGCTGCTCGCGCCGGCGCCGCCGAGCAGTCGCTGCATACCACGGCTGCCGGTCATCGACTGATACAAACTGCGCTCCTGGGTCAATTGCGCGCGCACCGTCTGCAACTGCTGCGCGAGCGTCTGCGCCTGCTGGATCAGCTGCGTCACGGAGGCCGCGTCGATGACCGCGAACTGCGCCTGCGCGGCCTGCGCGGCCAGCAGCACCAGCGTGCCGCATGATGCGATTGACAGGCCGGCCCGGCGCATCACACCCCCTCCGTCGCGCCAATCGCGCCGCCGGCGTGCTGCTGGAACTCCGGCAACCACTGCTCGGGGCGTGCGCCAAGCCGGCGCATCAGCGCCTGCATGCGCGCCAGCTCTGCGGCGCGACCCGAGATGACGCGCAGCTGCGCATCGAAGCCCTTCAGATCCAGCTGCGCGACGATGCTGTGATGGCCTTGCTTGATCAGGAACATCCTCGAACCCGGCTCCAGGCGCTCCTTGATCAGGCGGAACTCGCGCTCGGTCAGACCGAAGCCGCCGATGTACTGCTCGAGTCCGGCCTGCGGGTTTGGAAAGAACACCTTGGTCGCGGTCTGCTCGATGATCGTGCGGCTGATGGCGCTGTCCAACACGTCTGCGGGACTCTGAGTGGCCAGGCACATGACCCCGTTGAGCTTGCGCCAGGTTTTCGGCCCATCCTTGGCGAAGCTCTCGAACGCCGCATCGCCGAGCAGGCGCCAGAACTCATCCATCCAGCACACCAGCCGGCGGCCGTCGAGCAGGCCGCGTACCAGATGGAACAGGTACAGCGTCACCGGCGTGCGCGTGATGGCATTGTCGAGAAACTCGGTGACGTCGAAGCCGATCAATGCGCGGCCCTTCAGGCGCGGCAGCAGTGAATCGTGCGGGTTGTCGAACACCCAGGCGTAATCGCCACGGGTCGAGGCACACCACGGCGCCAATCGCGCGTGCATGCCCTCCGGGTCGGTCGGATCGAGAAATTCGATCAGGCGCGACAGTCGGCGCGAGCCGTACTCGAGCGCGAGCGTCCCATGCAAAGCCTGGTCGAGGTCGGCATGCTCGCGCACCCGCAGAGCGCCACCATCCGCAGGGCGCACCAGCGAGCGCAGCCACACCTTGAGGAATTCGATATCGTGGGCCGTACCCGGCAGCTGCAGTGGATTGCAGCCGGTGGGTTCGCCTGCGCGCAGGGCCAGGTAGTCCCCGTCCAGGGCCCGAACCAGGATCTCCAGACCCCGGTCCTTGTCGAATACGATCTGCGTCGCCCCGCATCGGTTCAACATCGCCGCCAGGAAGCCGATCAGCACGCTCTTGCCCGATCCGGTCGGCCCGCAGATGAACGTATGCCCGATATCCTGGCGGCTGTCCGGATCGCCCGGGTCGCTCGCGTGCAGTGAAAAGTGATACGGCGAACGGGCGCTGGTGACGAGGGTGGCAAGTGCCTCGCCCCAGTGATTGCCGCTGCGGCGGCCGGTCGGATAGTTGTGGAACGCGGCCATCGCGGCGAAGTTGCGCGAAGTGATCGGCGCCTTGCGTGGCCGCATCGAGGCGTTGGCCGGCAGTTGCGCCCAAAACGCCGCCTCGAGCCCCAGGTCCTCGCGTGCCACCGTCATGCCGGTGTCGGCCAGCAGGCTGCGCGCCAGTGCCACCCTGTCATTGAGCGTCCGCAGGCGCTGCGCCGTGTCCGTGTGGGCGTCATCATTCAGCTCCGCCAGCACCTGCAGCGACAGATGATGGTCGCCCATCACGAACTCGTTGCTGGTCAGGGCATCCAGAGCGTCGGTGAGCTGCGCGGCCTGGGTGACGCCGAAATCCCCGGCATTGGCCATGCGGTGGATCTGCCGCTGCAGCAGCCCCTGGCCGGCTGCCTTCGACAGGAATGTGAACGATTGCGTCAGCACGAACGGAAATGGCGCGGACAGCAGCCGGTTGTACATGCCGACCACCGTCGGCGTGGGGTACTCCTTGATCCCCAGCATCGCCCCGACGCGCGTACCGCTCGGCAGCCGGTATTCGATCGCCTCGGTGCCGAAGAACAGGCGTGACGTGGCCAGCAGTTCCCGCACCGGCGCGCGCGGTAGAGGCATGCGCTGCCACTCGCCGTTTATCAGCAGTCCGAGGAATTCCAGCAGCGACGAGTACCAGGTCGCGCCGATGCAGTAGCAGCCCAGCGCCTGCGGCTCATAGCGGGCCAGCGATGCCTGGAGCGTCTGCGCCAGCTTGTCGCAGTACTCCAGCGCATCACGCGTGTGCGCTCCAAGCTCGCGGCCTCGTGCCCGCGTCAATGCCCTGGCGATCAGCCCGTCGAGGCCCGCAGAGGGGCGATACACCACTGACAGATACAGATCGTTGAGCATCAGCGTCTCATCGCCCAGACGCCGGCAGTAGCGCTCGTGCAGCGAGTCGGCAAAGCCGTCCCCGGCGCCGCTCGCGGCCGCCATGAACTCGCGTCGCCGGATTACATGGGACCACAGGGCGAGGCCTGGGGTTGCGATGTTTCGCCATAGCACGTTCAGCCTCTCGTGCCAGTTGTTGAGCTGCTCGTCATCGATGCACTCGAAGCTCGAGCCACCCAGACGGAATACCTGCAGGTAATCGAGCGAACCGGTGCGCAGCACGTGCTCATTGAGCTGCACGCTGTACGGCACTCGCTCGGCGACCAGCGCCTCGTGGCGCAGTGTTCTGGACCGGATCTGCCCTGGCATAGGCGCGCTCCCGTTGATCCTGTTGCGCCGCTATGGCAGGCGTGCCACCGGTTCGCGCCGCCGTCGCCCATGGTTCTCCGGCAGGTCGAGTTGCAACGGGCAATAGCTGGCCGCGCCCCAGAAGCGCAGATTTCCCAGCATCGCGGGCACCCGGGTGCGTCCCGCCAGCAGCAGCAGGTCGAAACAACGAGCATCGTGCGCACACAGCAGTGCGCATACGGCGTGGATCGGCACGCACAGCAGCAGCGTCAGCAGATTACGCGTGAGCAGAAACGCCTCCAGCGTGAACACCAGATTGAACAGCAGCGCCGCGTAGGTCACGCCCCAACGCATTGGCGGGCGCGTTGCCCCTACGAACAAAGGCTCTGCGGTGAGACCACCGTTGCGCGCGGCCATACGCTATACCCCGAACATGCCGCGGACCCAGGTGACGATCTGCGGCGCACCGAATGCGATCGCGATGCCGAATATGGCGCCGATGCACCAGCCCCACGACATGCGGTTGGCCATCGCCATAGCTCCGAGCACCATCACCAGGATCACCGCGATCGGCGTCAGCCAGGCCAGGATATTGGTCTGCAGTGCCGTGGCGCCGGTCAGAAACGGCGAGGTCTGCGCGCCGGCCAGCGCCGGCAGCAGCAGCCAGGCGAGCCCAATGCCGCTCGGAATCAGCACAGCGGCGAGTCTGCTGGATTGCGGATGAGTCACGAGACCTATCTCCTCTTTGAACGCAGGCCAATCGGCCGTTGCACCGCTGAGTCGCCGGCAGGACCGGCGCAGCGGCCCCGGTCCTGCCTGACCGCTAGGCGGCATCGCTGACCAGAGGGCGGCCGGCGGGCTGGGCGCGACGCTCGTCGAACTCTTCGCGCTTGGCCTTGCCAGGGGCACCGAAGCGGAAGCTCTCCGCGACGAACGAATAGTCGTACTGGCGCTCGCCCTGCTGATCGGTCCAATTGTTCGAGCGGATCCTGGCCTCCACGATCAGTTGGTCGCCCTTGCGGCCGTTCTTGGCGAGTGCCTCGCCCAGCGCGCCGAAGGCCACGAACCACAGGCTCGTCACCACCTCTCGCGCGCCACCGTCCTCATCCTTGCCGGCGTAGTCGTTGCCGATCAGGCAGAAGCGCGCATAGCTGCGTTCGCCTTTGGCGTCGAGCTCAGGCTTCTTGGCAAGCTGCCCGACCGCGATGACCTTGAAGCTGTCCATTGGTGCGTTCTCCTCATCAAAGATGGTTGTGCTGCGATGTTTGATCGCACGGATGTTGTTTGACCGACGGGAACGAGTGTAGAGACGGCAGGCGCGCACAGATGCGCCGCTAACAGGCGCGTTTGTGCAGAAATTCACAGTGGGCGACCGCACTCGGCGGCGCGCGAACGGCACTACGAGCTATCGCCCCTTACAGCAACGGTGCCGCGGCACTCAGCGCTTGCGCGGCGGACGCAGCGGTCGCCAGGCCCGCTGCGCGCCGCGCGCATCTTGCGATAGCAGCTCATCGGCCGCCTTCGGCCCATCGCTGCCCGAGTCATAGTTGGGAAAGTCGGCCGCTGGCGCCGTCCACGCGTCGAGTACCGGCTGCACGATGCGCCAGGTGTGCTCCACCATGTCGGCGCGCATGAACAGCGTCGCGTCTCCGGTCATGACGTCGTACAGCAGCGTCTCGTAGCCGACGTTGGGCTCCTTCGGGAACCAGTCGTCGTAGTGGAAATCCATTCGTACCGCGGCCAGATCCATCAGTGGACCGCGGCGCTTGACCTCGAATTGCAGCGAAATGCCTTCGTCCGGGGCGATGTGCAGCACCAGCCAGTTGGGTCGCAGCGCAGCCACCGGGGTGGCCTGGAACGCGGCCGCCGGCGCCTGCCTGAAGCGGATCGCAATTTCGGTGAGTCGATGCGACAGATGCTTGCCGGTGCGCACGTAGAACGGCGTGCCGGCCCAGCGCCAGTTGTCGATCTCGAGGCGCATCGCCGCGTAGGTCTCGGTGTTGGAATCGGCCGCCACGTCCGGTTCCCGCCGATAGCCGTTCACCGCCTTTCCCAGCACGGTACCCGGCCCATATTGGCCACGCACCGCCCGTGCCGCCGTGACCGCAGGCATCGCCGCGTAGACTTCCGCCTTCCTGGCACGGATCGAGGCGGCGTCGAAGCTCGAGGGCGGCTCCATGGCGACCATTGCCAGCAGCGACAGCACGTGATTGGGCACCATGTCACGCAGCGCACCGGCGCCCTCGTAGAACCTGCCGCGCCGCTCCACTCCCACCGTCTCCGCCGCGGTGATCTGCACGTGATCGATCCGATCACGGTTCCAGATCGGCTCGAACAGCCCATTGGCAAAACGGAACGCAAGGATGCTCTGCACCGTGTCCTTTCCGAGAAAGTGATCGATGCGAAAGATCTGATCCTCGCGCAGGGAACGCGCAATGCGATTGTTGAGCGCGCGCGCCGACGCAAGGCTATGGCCGAAGGGCTTCTCGATGACCACGCGGCGCCAGGGGTGGTGAGCATTGCCGCCGGCAGTACCGTCCAGGCTGCCGTTGCCGCCACGGCGGCCCTGCTGCGTGAGCCTGGCCTTGCCGAGCTGCTCGACCACCGTGTCGAAAAAGCGGTCCGCGACCGCGAGGTAGAAGATGGCGTTGCCGCCGGTGCCATGGTTCCTATCGGCCTCGCCCAGCGCGTCGCCGATCTTCCCGTACAGCTCGCCCTGGGTCATGTCTCCCTGCAGGTAGCACATGCTGCGGGCGAGGCGCTGCCAGGCCGCCTCATCGATGCGGTCGATCGCGAAGCTCGCGGTGGCATTACCAACGAAGCTCTGCAACATCCCATACAGATTCTCGCGCCAGCTGTCGGTGTTGCCGGCCGCCACGTCGACGCCGATCAGCGCAAATTGCTCCGGCAACACCCCCGTGCGCGCGAGGTTGTAGAGCGCCGGGACCACCAGCCGCTTGGTCAGATCGCCGCCGGCACCGAACAGCACCATCGCGCACGGATCGGCCGGCGGTGCCGCGCGCCGCGGCGGCAGTTCGGCAATCGGCTCGGCGGTGGGTATGCGCGGGGATTGTTCCGCTTCCATGGCGCTACCGCGCGCCCTTGGGCGGCAGTCCCGCGCTCCCGGCATCGACCGCGCCGCCGCTCGCGCCGGCGCCTGCGGATGCGGCATCGGCTGGCTCCTTGCCCTCGATATGTCCACCGAAGCCCAGGCGCATGGCCGAGAGCACCTTTTCTGCAAAGGTGTGCTGCTGCCGCGAGCGGAACCGTGCATACAGGGCCTGCGACAGCACCTCGGCCGGCACCGCCTCCTCGATCGCCGCCTCGACGGTCCAGCGGCCCTCGCCGGAATCCTGCACGTAGCCGGAGAACCCCGCCAGGTGCGGATCCTGCGCCAGCGCGGCGGCTCCCAGATCGAGCAGCCAGGAGGAAATGACGCTGCCGCGCCGCCATACTTCGGCGATATCCGCTATGTTCAAGTCAAAACGCTCGGCCTCGGGCAGATCGGTGGAGTCCTTGTTGCGCAGAATATCGAAGCCTTCCGCGTACGCCTGCATCAGCCCGTACTCGATGCCGTTATGAACCATCTTGACAAAATGCCCTGCGCCGGACGGGCCGGCGTGCAGATAGCCGCGCTCGGGGCGGGCGTCGCGGCCCTCCCGCCCCGGTGTGCGCGTTATGGTCCCGAGCCCCGGTGCGAGCGCCATGAAGATCGGGTCCAGGTGCTCGACCGCGGCCTTCGGGCCGCCGATCATCATGCAGTAGCCACGATCGATGCCCCAGACGCCGCCGGAAGTGCCGCAGTCGACATAGCGTACACCGCGCTGCGCCAGGCTCGCGGCGCGGCGGATGTCGTCCTTGTAAAAAGAGTTGCCGCCGTCGATGACGATGTCGTCGCGTTCGAGCACGCTGCCCAGCTGCTCGACGGTCTGCTCGGTGATGTGGCCTGCCGGCAGCATGATCCACACTGCACGCGGCTTATCGGACAGCGCCTGTACCAGTTGTTCGAGCGAGGAGGCGGCGGTGGCGCCCTCCCTGGCCAGTGCCGCCCGCGCCTGCACGGCAATATCGAACACCACGCAATGATGGCCCGCCTTCATCAGGCGGCGGGATATGTTGGCGCCCATACGGCCCAGTCCGACCACGGCAATCTGCATCGGCTACACTCCTATCGTGTCAAGCATCAGTTCGCTGCTGCCCGGCGCATGCTCACCGACAAGCGCACGCTTGCCGCCAGCAGCCGCGATCGGTCCGCGCATGGACCGACCAGGATCTCCACCTCGCCAGGCTCGAACACCGTATTCAGCTGCGCATCGAGGAAGCGCAGCTCCTTGGCGGGCAGCCGCAGCGTCACCGTGGCGCGCTGTGCCGGCGCCAGATCCGCCTTGCCCCATCCCTTGAGTTCCAGCAGCGGCCGCGCGACGCCGGCGAGCGGACCGTGCACAAATAGAAACACGGTTTCCTGCGCGGCGTGCGCGCCCTCGTTGGCCACATCGACGCGGACCTCGATGATGTCGTCCTCGCGGGCCACCGGTGGTGTCACCCGCAGGTTCGACAGCACGAAGCGCCCGTAGGTCAGGCCATGACCGAAGGCGAACAACGGCTCATTGGGCATATCCAGGTACTTGCTGGTGTACGGATCGGCGGCACTGGCCGGCCGACCGCCGGGCCGCTGCGAATAGAAGATCGGCACCTGCCCCATCGCGCGTGGCCAGCTGATTGGCGTGCGGGCACTCGGGGATACCGCCCCGGTCAGCACGTCAGCGATCGCGTTGCCGGCCTCGCTGCCGGGAAACCAGGCCGCCAGCACGGCATCGCAGCGCTCGATGAGCCACGGCACGATCAACGGGCGGCCGCCGAACAGCACCGCGATCACCGGCTTCTCCAGTGCCGCGGCGCGCGTGAGCACCGCTTCGGCGAGTTCGCGCTGGCGCCCCGGCAGCGTGAGGCATGCGCGGCTGGCCGCCTCCCCGCTCATGCCGGCGGCCTCGCCCACGCACAGCACGATCGCATCGGCTGCCACGCACTGCTCCAGTGCCGCGCCGATCCCGGCGCCGTGGCCCTCGTGCCGGTCATCGTCCCGGTCATCGCCCCCGAGCGCCACGCCGGGCGCGTGCAGCACCTGGCACTGCGGCAGCGCACCGACCAGCCCGGCGACGACGCTGACGTGGCCGTGCGCCTCGGCCGCCGCGCACCATGGCCCGCGCATCTGTGCGCTGGCATCGGCCAGCGGGCCCAACACCGCAAGGCGCCGCAACCCGGGCCGCAGCGGCAGCGCATCGACGTCATTCTTCAGCAGCACGAGCGAGCGGGCCGCGACTGTGCGGGCGAGGACGCGGCGCTGCGCCAGCCTCGCCTGGCTCTCCGCCACGCGGCCGCGGCGGTAGGGATCGTCGAACAGGCCCAGCCGCTCCTTCAGCTGCAGCACCCGCCGCACCGCCTCGTCGATCATTGCCATGCTCACCAGCGAGCGCTCGAGCGCTGCCGGCAAGCCGTGCCGGTACGCGTCCGCCATCATGTCGATATCGACGCCGGCGCGCAGCGCGAGTGCCGCCGCCTCGGCGAGGTCCGCGGCCACGCCGTGGCGGATCAGTTCGCCAATGGCGTTGTAATCGCTCACAATGACGCCTTCGAAGCCGAGCTGCGTGCGCAGGCGCGTGCGCAGCAGTGCAGCGTTGGCGCTCATGGGAATGCCAGCCAGATCGATGAACGCCGGCATGACGGCCGCCACGCCCGCGGCCACCGCCGCGGCGAACGAGGGCAGATGCACTTCAAGCAGCGTGCGCTCGGAAATGTCGACGGAGGCGTATTCGCGCCCGGCGGTCACCGGGCCATACGCGCAATAGTGCTTGGCCACCGCCGCGAGCGTATCGGCGGCCGCCAGATCATTGCCTTGAAAGCCGCGCACCTTGGCGCGCGCAAGCTGGGCGCCGACCCAGGGATCCTCGCCCGGACCTTCGACGGTACGGCCCCAGCGCGGATCGCGCGACACGTCCAGCATCGGCGCGAAGGTCATGCAGATGCCGGCAGCGGCGGCCTCGGCGGCCGCTTCCCGCGCCGTCAACCGCCAGGTCTCGCAGTCGAACACCGCGCTTTCCGCCAATCCGACCGGAAACAACGTCCGATAGCCGTGGATCACGTCGAGGCCAATGAGTAGCGGAATGCCCAGGCGTGATTGCTCGACCGCCAGGCGCTGCATCGCATGCACCTGCTCGGTACCGAACAGATTCAGTAGATTGCCGATCCTGCCGTCCCGGATGGCATCGGTCGAGTCCCCGGCGATGACCGGGCCGGTGACCGTATGGCCGGCAGCGGTCATGGTGAGCTGACCGAGCTTTTCGGCAAGCGTCATGTCGCTGATCAGAGCTTCGATCCGGCTCATTCAATCCATTCCGGTTGTCTGACGACAGCAGCAAAAGGGCAAGCACGATGATAGACCGGCCGAAAGAAATCACCAGCGCCACATCGGTGATCCAGGAGGCGGCGCATTCCGGGCTGCTGCCGCAGCTGGGAATGATGCGGCGGGCACTGTGGAGCTCGCCGGTCCGCAACACGCTGCTGGCGCTGGGGCTCGGCATATTCGCAGTGGTGGCGGCTACGGCCTACGGGCAGATCCGCCTCAATGCCTGGAATCGGCCGTTCTACAACGCCCTGTCGAACCGGCAGTTTTCCGAGTTCCTGGTGCAACTGGGCGTATTCGGATTGATCGCCGGCTCGCTGCTGGTGCTCAACGTCGCCCAGGAATGGCTCGCGCAGATGCTCAGCCTGAAGCTGCGCGCCGGTCTGGTCACCGACCTGGTACGCAACTGGATGGTGCCGCGACGCGCCTTCCGCCTTGCGCACGCCGGACCCATGGGAGTCAACCCCGATCAGCGCATGCATGAGGATGCGCGCCATCTGACCGAGCTGTCGGCGACGCTCGGCATCGGATTGCTGCAGGCATCGATCCTGCTGGCGGCGTTCGTCGCGGTGCTGTGGAACATCTCGCGCGGCTTCGCCTTTCGCTTCCACGGCGCGGGCTTTGCAATACCCGGCTACATGGTCTGGGCAGCCATCATATACGCCGGCTCGGCCTCGCTGGTGAGCTACCGGGTCGGCCGCGGACTGATCGGCCGCAACGCCGAGCGCTACGCCCGCGAGGCGCAGCTGCGCTTCACGCTGGTGCGCGTCAATGAGCATGTCGATGCGATTGCGCTCGCATCCGGGGAGGCGCAGGAGACGCGCCACATCCAGATCGATCTGGCCGCGGTGCTGGCGGCGATGCGCCGGCTGGTCACCGGGCTCACCAACCTCACCTGGGTCACGGCCGGATATGGCTGGTTCACGCTGGTGGCCCCGATCATCGCCGCGGCGCCGCTGTACTTTGGTGGCAACCTGTCCTTCGGCGGACTGATGATGGCCGCAGGCGCGTTCAACCAGGTGCAATCCTCGCTGCGCTGGTTCGTCGATAACTTCAGCACCCTTGCCGACTGGCGCGCCACGCTGCTGCGCGTCGCCAGCTTCCGCCGCGCCGTGATCACCACCGACGTGCTGCATGACGTCGAGAACCGCATCGCGTTCAGCGATGGGGAGGCGGGCACGATCCTGCTCGATCATCTGGAGATCGCCTCCCCTGATGGATGCACGATGCTGGCGGAGAAACAGGCGCGCATCCACGCTGGCGAGCGCGTGCTGATCATCGGGGAGCCCGGCACCGGCAAGACGCTGCTGTTCCGCGCCTTCGCGGGCCTGTGGCCCTGGGGCTCGGGACGTATCGTGCGCCCCCGCGGCGAGGAAATCCTCTACATGCCGGATCGCGCCTACCTGCCGCCCGGCACGCTGCACGAAGTGCTCGCCTACCCGAAGGGCGCTGACGCCTATGACGGGCAGGCGGCCGCGAGTGCGCTGCGCCGCCTCGGGCTCGCGCGGCTGGTGCCGATGCTGGAGCAATCGCGGCGCTGGGATCGCGAGCTCGGCGAGGACGATCAGCGCAGCCTGGTGTTCGCGCGAGTGCTGCTGCATGCACCACCGTGGCTGTTCGTCGATGACGTGTTCGACGCGTTGAATCAGGTTGCGCTTGCGCGCATCACCGAGGTGCTCGGCAAGGAGCTGGCGCACACCGCCGTCATCCACGTGGGCCGCGCCCGCGCCAGTGAGACGCTGTTTCCACGCGTGCTGCACCTGGTCAAGGATCCGGCGACGCGGCGGCTCGAACGCCCGAGCGCTCCCGTCGGCGCGGCCGCCCAGCCGCGCAAACGCACGCAATCCGCCTGAGCGCGCGCGCACGGGTCACAGCAGGAGAGCGAATGAGTCAAACGAACCCGCCCGCGGCCGCCGCGCCCGGCCCCCAGGTCGCCGCAGCGCTGACCGCCGAGGCACCGGCGGCCGCGGCGTTGCCGGACACCGAGTTGCTCGAGCTGCTGCAGCGGCAGACCTTCCGCTTTTTCTGGGACGGCGCGCTCGCACAAAGCGCGCTCGCGGCTGACCGCCATCCGCCCCGCAGTATTGCGACTAACGAGCTGGCCGCCAGCGGCGGCTCGGGCTTCGGCATCATGGCGCTGATCGTGGCGGTCGAGCGGGGCTGGGTGATGCGCGAGGCGGCGTTGGAGCGATTGGCGCGCATGCTCCACCTGTTGGGCCTGGCGACCTGCTATCACGGCGTATTCCCGCATTTCCTCGATGCCAGAACCGGCCAGACCATTCCGTTCTCGCCCGCCGATGACGGCGGCGACCTGGTCGAAACGTCCTACCTGTGCATGGGACTGCTGTGCGCACGGCAGTATTTCGATCGTGACACGGCACCGGAGCGGCACGCGCGCGAGCGCATCAACATGCTGTGGGAGCGGGTCGAGTGGAACTGGTACACGCAGGGCGGTCAGCAGGTGCTCTACTGGCACTGGAGCCCCCGCAACGGCTGGGCCCTCAATCACCCGATTCGCGGTTGGAACGAGTGCCTGATCACCTACGTGCTGGCAGCCGGAGCGCCGCGCAATCCGATCAACCCGGCCGTCTACCACCGCGGCTTCGCCTCGGGCCCGGGCTACCTCAATGGCCATCGCTACTACGGCATCGAGCTGCCCCTGGGCATGGCCTATGGCGGTCCGCTGTTCTTTGCGCATTACTCGTTCTGCGGCCTGGACCCGCACGGCCTGACAGACCGATACGCCGACTATTGGCAGCAGAACCTGCGCCACGTGCGCATCAATCACGCCCACTGCCTCGCCAATCCGCACCGTCACCGCGGCTACGGCGAGGGCTGCTGGGGCCTGACCGCGAGCGACGATCCCAGCGGCTATGTCGCGCACGCCCCCGATGTGGATAACGGCACCATCTCCCCGACCGCCGCGCTATCGAGTTTTCCGTATGCGCCGCGCGAGGCGATGCAGGCGCTGCGACATTTTCTCACGATGCAGGGCGGACGGTTGTGGGGCCGCTACGGCTTCATCGATGCATTCTGCGAGGGGCAGGACTGGTATGCGGACACTTTCCTGGCGATCGATCAGGGTCCGATCATTCTGATGATCGAAAACTACCGCACCGGGCTGCTGTGGCGGCTGTTCATGAGTGCACCGGAGGTGCAGGCGGGGCTGCAGCGGCTCGACTTCGACAGTCCGTACCTGGAGCGCGGTTGATGCCGCGGCTCGATCAGTGGATCGCACATCAGTACCGTCACGCGGCGGCGCAGATGTTGCTCAGTATCTCCCCGGTCGGCATCGTCAGGACGCGCGCGGGCTTCGGCCAGCAGGTGCGGCCGCTGCCAGGGGCAATCGTGGCCTCGCCGGTTCCCGGCAGCTATGACCCGGACCCGGACTACTTTTTTCACTGGTATCGCGACTCCGCCGTCGTGATCGATGCCCTGCGGCTGCTGCTCGTCCAGTCTGACACGGCCGGGTCGCTCGAGCGCGGCCATTTCGCCGATTTCGTGCACTTCAGTCTCGCGCTGGCAGACTTGGACGGTCGTGCCCTGGTCGCCTCGCGCCTGTGGCGCGAGCGGGTCGCGCCGCCGTTCCAGCGCTACCTGCGCACCGATGCGGAGCTGGCCGCGGCCCACGGCGAGGCGCTCGCCGGCGAGACACGCGTAAACCCAGACGGCACGCTCGACATCTCACGGTGGGCGCGCCCCCAACACGACGGACCGGCACTACGCGCGCTCGCACTGCTGCGTTGGAGCGCAGTGGGCGATTTCGACGGCTCGCTGCAAGCCGACATGGCAAAGCTGCTGCGGGCCGATCTCGCCTACACGCTCTGGCATGCCGGCGAGGCCTGCTTCGACATCTGGGAGGAAGAATCCGGCCTGCACTACTACACGCTGCGGGTGGCCGCCGCGGCCCTTGAACAAGGCGCCGCCTGGCTCGAAGGCACCGATGCAGGCGGCATCGACGGCGCGGCGCCTGCCGCCGGGCAGTGCCGCATACAGGCGCGGCACCTGCTCGAGCGGCTCGATGGCTACTGGCTGGCCCAGGCAGGCTACTACCGCTCGCGGCTGTTGCCGTCGGGCGAGCCCTCACCCAAGGAACTGGACATTGCGGTCATCCTGGCGGCACTGCACTCCGACGATCCGCTCGCCCGCGGCAGCGGCGCCGCCCACGACGTGAATGATCCGCGCATGCACGCCACGCTCGAGCGCCTGGCGGCGTTTTTCGATGCCGAGTACCCCATCAACCAGGCGCGTGGGGCCACGCGTGCGCCGGCGCTGGGGCGCTATCCGGGCGACCATTACTATTCGGGCGGTGCCTATTATTTTTCGACACTGGCAGCGGCCGAGCTGTGCTACCGCGCGGCCCGTGATCCTCACGGCGCGGCTGATGCGGCCGCGGCATTGCGCCGGCGCGGTGATGCCTTCCTCGAAACGGTCCGAGCCTACACGCCTGCGAGCGGGGAGCTGGCGGAGCAGTTCGACCAGCGAACCGGTCAACCCACTTCGGCCAGGCAGTTGGCTTGGAGCTACGCCGCTTTCATCAGCTGCATCAGCGCCCGGCGTGCGCTGCATGGCCTGCCCGCGACCTGCGCCTAGTCCTCGCGCACGGCGGGGTCGACGATCAGGCGCTGCTCGCGCTGCTGGTCGAGTTCGGCCAGCGGCGCCGGAACGGCAGTGGCGTGGCCCTGGACGAAATCGACACCCAGAGCCCGCAGCAGCTCCTGCTCCTCGGTCCGTTCAACCTGCTTGGCAACCGTGAGCACGCCGCCGACTCGCGCCAGCTGCGCCAGCCCGGCCACCCGCATCTGCGCCGCCCTGTCAGTAGCGAGCCCGCGCGTGAGCGTGCGATCGATCTTCGCGATGCATACGCCGGGCAGACCCAGCAGCTCCGCGGTCTGCTCGTGCAGCGAGCAGTTGTCGATCACCAGCCCCGCCCCGAGCGCCTCGATGCCGTGGCTGAGCCGCTGCAGGCAGCTGCGCTCCTTGCGCCAGAAACATTGGTCCACCTCGAACGCCAGCAGCGCCGATGGGATGGCCGCCTTGGCGATGCACAACTCGACGAAGCGCAGGAAATTCGGGTCGGCGAGCGAGCTGGCTGACAGGTTCACTGAGAACTGCGCCGGCTCGCTGGCAAAAATAGCGCTGCGCTCCGCCAGCCATACGATCAGCGCGCCAGTGACGCGGCGATCGAGCACGGTGCCAAGCCGCCGGTCATCGGCCTCGCGCAGCAGCTTCATCGGCGCCGCGTCACTCGCCGCCCAGCTCGCTTCGCGTAGGAATACTTCGTGTCGGCGGATGCGCATCCCTGGCTGCAGCGGTGTGAGCGGCTGCGTGGCCAGCGCGACCGGGAAGGCGCGCAGGCGGGCGAAGAACTGCTCGATCTCGGGCTCATCCACGCCTGGTCCAAAGGCGATCAACCGCTCGGCCTGCGCCGGCGACAGCTCGGCACCCTCCGGGTACACGGTCGGCGCCGCGGCCAGACGCTCGGCCCAATCGTGCGCGGCGCGCTGCACCGGCACCGGCAGGTCATTGACCGACTTACCGTTGCCCCGCAGGTGCCGGTTGTCCATCACCAGCATGATAAAACCGTGAAATACGTTGAGCGTATCAGCAGCACGCAGCAGCACCGCGGTACGCCGCCCCGGTAGTTCATGGTCGGCTCTCGCCGGTGCGCAATTGCCGACGAAGCGCTCGAGCGCCAGGCGCACTGCATCCAGATCGGATGGACCCCAGGCATCGGATGTCGATTGCCAGCACACGAAACCACGGCTGTCATGCATCGATACACGCTGCGCCCAGTTGAGCGGTAGCGCCGCGGTGATGCGATGGGCATAAACCCCGGCCAGAGCGTCGAGCGAGACCGTGTTTGACAGCACGGCGGGCAGACTTGCCATAGCCTTGTGCAACCCCGGACGATGATGGTGCCGGCCATTCTAGGCACCGCGATCGACGCGGCCGTGACGCAGGCGGCACTCAGCCCGCGCCGAAGCGTGAATCAGTGCGCGGGGCGGATGCCCACGGCGTGCGCGTTGAGCTTACCGACCGTCTCGAGCTCGACCCTGGCGGCCGCACCGGCGCTCCGGCCGGCGCGCGCCCGATCCGGCGGGGTAAAATGCGGGCGAACCCAAACGCGCAGCGGTAAGGAGATCACAACCATGCGGGCATACGTCGTATCCAAGGGCAGCACCGGCATCGAACAACTGCGTGCGGTGGAGCGCCCCTCGCCGCCCGCGCCGGCTCCGGGTCAAGTTCTGATCCGCGTGCGCGCCGCCTCATTGAATTACCGCGACCACGCCGTGATCACAGGGCGTTACTTCGGCGGCGTCGCGGCGCGCGATATGATCCCGCTGTCCGATGGGGCGGGCGAAGTCATCGCCATCGGAGCCGGTGTCACACGCCTCGCGGTCGGCGACCGGGTGGTGGCAACCTTCAATCAGGTCGACCCCGCCGGCCCGCCACACGGGGAACGCGCGGCGCTGGGCTCGCCGCTCGATGGGATGCTCGCCGAGCAGGTGCTTCTGTACGAAAGCGGCGTTCTTGCCGTCCCGCGAGCCTATGACTTCGAGCAGGCCGCCACGCTCCCCTGTGCCGCGGTGACGGCATGGCATGCGCTGATGGTTGCCGGCCGTCCGGTCAAGCCCGGCGACACGGTGCTGATTCTGGGCACCGGCGGTGTGTCCATGTTCGCGCTGCAGTTTGCCCGCGCGGCCGGTGCGCGCGTGATCGCCACCTCCTCCAGCGATGAAAAACTACAAAGCGCCAGGCGGCTCGGGGCCGCCGATGGCATCAATTATCAGCGCACGCCCGAGTGGGACCGGGAAGTGCTGCGCCTCACCGACAATCGCGGCGTCGACGCCGTCATCGAGACCGTCGGAACCGGCACCCTCAACCGCTCCTTCGGCGCTGTGGCCCAGGGCGGCAAGATCGCCCTGATCGGTGTGATGAACAACGGCGACACCAACCCGTACCTACTGATGCGCAAACAGGCGAGCCTGCACGGCATCTTTGTCGGTGATCGATCGATGTTCGAGGCAATGAATGCAGCGATCGAGGTCAACCAGATCAAACCGGTCATCGACCGGGTATTTCCATTCGAGCAGGCGGCGGCCGCGTATCGCTACCAACTCTCCGGTGCATTCGTCGGCAAGGTCGTGATCAGCCTGTAGAGGGCACCAGGCACCCGGCGGTCGACTTCGGCGCACTGCTGCGGCGCTGCAAGGTCCGGCCGCCGGCAGTGCCGCGCCGGCGCCACGGCGCCCCCAGTGTTCATTTCGATTGAGTCGGCGATACTTACCGGTACACTGCGCATCTTCCTGGACCGCGAGGCAATCCCTGACCCGGGGGCCGGCGGCCGCTCTGTGCACGAGGTTTCTTTGAGCACGAATCTGGAGCTCGACCTGAGCAAGTCCACCGCGACGCCAAGCCCGGCGGTAATCGACATCCGCTACGGGCAGGTCGGACTGGTGCAGGTGCGCATCCGAACCACGGACGCAGGCTCGATTCTCGATGAGCTGACCGGACGTATCGCCACGGCACCACACTTCTTCCGGCGCACCGCCGTGTGCCTGGATCTGAGCGGCCTGGCGAACGAGCCCTCACCTGCCGAAGTCCGCGCTGCAATCGAGGCGATTCGCCGCGCCGGCATGCTGGCGGTCGGATTGACCGGCGATTGCGCCGCCACGGCGGCGATATCGACCGCGCTGAGCCTGCCAATCATCACCAGCTTCCGCGTTCCCAGCCGGCCGGTCCCGGTCGTGCAGCCGCCCGAGCCCGCCGTACAGGCCGCCGTACAGGCCACCGCAAGGGTGCCGCTGCCGGCGTCGCAGTCTCCGGGCGCGCCGGCAGCGGCCTCGGCAGTCCCGGAGCCGCCGGCGGAGCCGCCGCCGGCCGGATCGGCGATGATCCATGCCCATACCGTGCGCTCCGGCCAACGTATCTATGCACGCGGCCGCGATCTGATCGTCACGGCCGCGGTTGGAGCCGGGGCGGAGATCATGGCCGATGGCTGCGTGCACATCTACGGCTCGCTGCGCGGACGGGCCATGGCCGGTGCGCACGGGCAGACCGAAGCGCGGGTGTTCTGTCAGCAGTTCTATGCCGAGCTGGTGTCGATCGCTGGTGTATTCCGCGTGTTCGAGACCATTCCCGCCGAGCTTGCCGGAGCCCCGGTGCAGGCTTGGCTGGCCGGCGATGACCTGCATTTCGCCCGCATCGGCGGCTGAGCCCCCAGCGTTGCGGCTCGCCGTCCTTTTCGAATTCATCGCATCCTCGTGCCCCCGGAACAGCGGGGCCCGGGCGCGCGTTCTCAATCTGTTCAAGGGAGATTTCACCATTGGCCGAGACTATCGTCGTCACCTCCGGTAAAGGAGGCGTCGGGAAAACCACGACCTCCGCAAGCATCGCCTGCGGGCTGGCACGGCATGGCAAGCGTGTGGCGGTCATTGATTTCGATATTGGATTGCGCAATCTCGACCTGATCATGGGATGCGAGCGGCGCGTCGTGTATGACTTCGTGAACGTCATCCAGGGTGACTGCACGCTCAAGCAAGCGCTGATCAAGGACAAGCGCATCGAGTCGCTGTTCGTGCTGGCCGCCTCCCAGACGCGCGACAAGGACGCGTTG